>Ga0114976_10002292_pt1 | contig 12060 bp, 10 predicted proteins | sample S_130805_EF_Meta_FD_87319 | JGI IMG/M metagenome (GOLD analysis project Ga0114976, IMG submission 87319) | Freshwater microbial communities from Lake Simoncouche, Canada to study carbon cycling - S_130805_EF_MetaG | ecosystem: Environmental > Aquatic > Freshwater > Lake | place: Lake...
CCAACACCAAGCCAATCGGCTTCGCCATCGCCAAGCCCGACTCCGACCGACCCAAACACTGTCATCGTGCTGTCGAGCGACATCTTTGGCATGAATCTTGATGCCGCAACCGTGTACCTGCAAGACCTAGGGCTACTGGTTGAACCACTCGAAGGACTCGTGGTTCCTGCCGATGATGCCCGCGTGCAAACCGTTTACGACGCCACCCCGCTAGGAACCTTGGCCAAGGGTGACACCATCACACTCATCTATTACATCGCCGACCAACCGGTCGTTGATGGCACCGGTAACTAGACTTAAGCCGAAGAAAGCAGAGCACACCTTGACCGACAACCAGCGAATTCTGGCCGACCGCTACCAGGTTGGAAGCCTCATTGGCCGCGGTGGAATGGCAGACGTGTACGAGGGACTCGACACCCGCCTGGGTCGCAAGGTTGCCATCAAGCTTCTGAAGTCAGACCTGGCTAACGACCCAACCTTTGAGTCGCGGTTTCGCCAAGAGGCGCAAGCATCCGCGCGCATGGCACACCCAACCATCGTGCGTGTTTACGATGCCGGCGAAGAGATTTCTACCGACAGCAATGGCAATGAGCGCAAGACCCCTTACATCGTTATGGAATACGTTCGAGGCACACTGCTTCGCGACCTAATGCACGAGCGCAAGCTGGGCATCCCTGAGTCGATCGGCTATGCCGAGGGAGTGCTTACCGCCCTCGAGTTTTCGCACCTTGCTGGTGTGATTCACCGCGACATCAAGGCCGCCAACGTGATGATTACCGACACCGGGCTGGTGAAGGTGATGGACTTTGGCATCGCTCGCGCAGTGAGCGAATCTTCGATCACTCAGGCGCACACCAACGGCATCGTTGGCACGGCGCAATATTTCAGCCCAGAGCAAGCCCGTGGCGAAAACGTGGATGCTCGCACCGACCTCTATTCAACCGGTGTTCTGCTTTACGAAATGCTTGCCGGTCGCCCGCCATTTACGGGCGAAACAGCGGTATCGGTTGCCTACCAGCACGTGAGTGAAGCGGTTGTTGCGCCATCCGAGCACAACCCGATGATCAGCGCCGAGCTAGACCAGGTTGTCTTGCGCGCGTTGGCGAAAGACCGCAACGACCGCTTTCAGTCGGCCGAAGAGTTTCGCGATCACCTGCTTGCCGCCAGCCTCGAAGTTGCAACGCCTCCCGTAAGCGACGTGTTCGAAGGCGCTCCGACGCCGGCTCACGAGTTGACGCCAGAAGCCGCAGCCGTGCTCAGCGATCTCGACGAGTTTGAGTCCATCATCGCCGGCGCACTTGGCGAAGGCACCGAGGCCGTCGAGCTGGTTTCTGACAGCACGGATGAGCTCGCGCCCGAACCAACAGTTTCGGCACCTGCCCCTGCGACCACCGAATACAACGCACCGATCGCGCCAACCGAGGTGCTTTCCACAAACAGTGACCCCTTCAAGTCGCTTGGGGTTTCTTTCGACGACACCGGCTCTCAGCCTGTTGCAACAGAAACCGACCGTCGTCCGTTCAAGAACCCAGGCTTAGTTTGGGGCATCGGCTCGGGCGCTGTCGTGTTTGTTATCGGCTTGATTGCCTGGTTGCTCACCAGCTCTCTGCCAAACATTCAGCCAACCAACGGAAGCGTTTCGGTGTCTGCCGTGGCCGGGCTCTCATACGAAACCGCGCAGAGCCAACTGGTTGCTCAAAAGCTCTTGGTGCAAAAGGCCTACGAGGTTAGCGACACCGTCGCGGTTGACACTGTGATTCGCACCGACCCTAGCGCCGGCACCATGGTTGGAGCCAACACGCTCATCACCGTTTACGTGTCTACCGGCAAAACCCAGGTTTCCATGCCCGATCTAAGCGGCATGAACGAGCAAATGGCCAAAGATGCCATCGAGCAGGCAAAGCTAACCCTCGGAACCATCGTTCAGGCGCACTCGGCCACCATCCCTAAGGGGCAGGTAATCGAGTCTGATCCTGTGAGCGGCACCAAGTTGGCGCAGGGTGCAATCGTCAACCTCACCATCAGTGATGGGCTTGTTGAAGTTCCAGACGTTAGAAACTACTCACTCACCGAGGCTCGAGCGGCTCTAGCAGCGAGCGGCCTTTTGATCGTGATTGGCACCAATGAAGAGTGCGTTGGCACCCCGCAGGGAACCACGGTGGTTGATCAGTCGATTCTTCCCGGCACAGCAACTCCGGGCAGCAGCATCACGCTGTTTGTAACCTGCGCCCCCTAGAGGCGAACCATCGGGCTTAGGCCCTTGGCTTTTTCTGCCGCGCCCTTGAGGCCGATGGACTCTAGCCAGTTGCCAAGCATGCGGTAGCCATCTTGGGTGAGCACGCTCTCAGGGTGGTACTGAACGCCGAAAATCGGCTTGGATGCGTGGCGCAGCCCCATGATCACTCCACCGGGAGTGGTTTCGGTGGGCGCGGTTCGTTCGGTGACAATCAAATCTTCTGGGACCGTTGAATCAACCACGGCAAGCGAGTGGTAGCGGGTTGCAATAAACGGATTGGCAACATCGTCGAAGATAAGCGAATCGTCGTGGTCTACCAGCGATGTCTTGCCGTGCATGAGTTCTTCGGCCTGACGAACGGTTGCGCCCATTGCCTCTGCGATGGCCTGGTGGCCAAGGCAAACTCCAAATACCGGAAGTTCGTGGTTGAGAGCGTGCTTGACCACTGCCACGCTAAGCCCCGCATCGGCCGGGGTGCCTGGGCCCGGCGAGATGAGCACAGCATCGTAGTTTTTGAGAAGTTCTGGCAGCTGAGCCTCGGTCACAACATCGTTGCGCAACACCTCGGTTTGGGCTCCCAGTTGCTGAAGGTAGCCGTTGAGTGTGTAAACGAACGAGTCGTAGTTGTCTAAAACGAGAATCTTGGTCATGTTCTCTTAAGCCTATCCTTTGCGTAGAATAGCAACATGTCTGAAATCAAAGCCAAGAAGCCAGAAAAAGTTCGCGAGCCAAAGGTTGTTCGCGACGACCTACCAAACCCTGTCTGGTTCAAGCCAGTCATGTTTGGATTCATGCTGCTGGGCCTAGCCTGGATCTTGTTGTTCTACATCTCTGGCGCACAGTTGCCACTTGGTGCAGCAGCAGGCGCACTCAACATCGGCAACGGAAACATTCTGGTTGGTTTCGGAATATTCATCGTTGGCTTTGTGATGGCAACGCGCTGGAAGTAATCAGCCCCAAGAATTGCAAAACCCCCGGCCGAATGGCTGGGGGTTTTCTTATGCCAAGAAGCTTATGGCTTTTAGATACGAGATCACCGCGAGGCCTACGGCCAACCCAATAAGCCCAAGGTTCTGCAGCTGTGTCTGCGAGGACATGCGCGTTCGGGAATACAAGAAGGCAATCGCGGCACCGATCAATAGCCCACCAACGTGCGCCTCCCAAGACACCCCAGGGTTAATGAAGGTGAAAACTAGGTTGATGCCGATGATGCCGGCGATGCCAGCATTGTTCTGACCAAGTGTGCGCAGCACCACAAAGTAAGCACCCATTAAGCCGAATACGCCTCCAGATGCCCCGAGCACTCCGCCAACAGGGTCGCCCAGAACCAGCACGGCAACCGAACCGCCAAAGATCGAGAGCATGTAGAGCAGGGTGAAGCGTCTGGTGCCAAGCACCGGCTCGAGCAAGTTGCCAAGGATGTAAAGCGTGTACATGTTTAGCGCGATGTGCAGAACGCTGGTTGGGTCGCCCGCCAGATTATCGCTGTGAACAAAGCCAGAGGTGATCATGCGCCACGGCTCGGTGAGCGTGGCCATCGGTGTGTAATAGAGCCAATCGGTCACGGCACCCGAAGAAGAAACTTGGCCCAAATAGACCAGCACGTTGATAAAGATCAGTGTGCGAGTTGCAACCGCAGATGACTTGAACAAGTTGGAGCTTCTGTCTTGCGCCTAGACGCGGTCGATGCTGATGGTCTCGATGATGACCTCAGCTAGCGGGCGGTCTTGTGCACCGGTTTCTGCGTTGCCAATCTTGTCGACAACCTTCTTGCTTTCCTCGTCGGCCACTTCACCAAAGATGGTGTGCTTGCCCCAGAGCCAATCGGTAGGTGCGGTGGTGATGAAGAACTGTGAACCGTTGGTGCCTGGGCCTGCGTTAGCCATTGCCAACTTGTAAGGCTGGTCAAACTTTAGTTCGCCGTGAGGCTCATCCTTGAAGTTGTAACCGGGGCCGCCGTAGCCCATGCCAAGCGGGTCGCCGCCTTGAATCATGAAGCCAGGGATGATGCGGTGAAAAATCACGCCGTCGTAAAGAGGAGTGTTCTTCTTTTCGCCGGTCTTTGGGTCGGTCCACTCTTTGGTGCCTTCGGCGAGGCCCTCAAAGTTGGCCACCGTTACGGGTGCGTGGTCGCCAAAGAGGTTGATCTTGATGGCGCCGTGGTTGGTGTGCAGAGTTGCTACAGATGTGTGCGTGGTCATGCACCTATTCTCGCATGAGAGGCGGCGGTAGGCTTAAGAACTGACAACAACACTCATTTGAAAGTCGGACCTGCCGTGCACATTGCGATCTTTTTGGATCAGCATCCTCGCTCGCTCGGTGGCATCCAGACATCCGTGTTGCTGCAAAAGAAGTATCTCGAGCGTGCCGGTCACCGCGTGACCATCGTGGCCCCAAACTCGATCAAGAATCGAGCCACCGACGGCTTTTGGTTGCTGCCATCGTGGCCGCTGGACATTCGCGGTGACTTTGGTTTTGTGGCCAACGTGCGCAGGTCGCGCAAGCGCCTCGATCGCGGCTACGAAGAGCTTCAGCACAAGTTCGATGTGGTGCACATTCAGGGCGACATGTGGGGCGGCATCATCGGTCTCGGTTTTGCGCAGCGCCACCGAATTCCGATCGTTCAGACCATGCACTTCAACATGAGCAAGGCAATCGAAGATGTTCTGGGCAAGCGTGTGACGCGCTTTTTGTTCTGGCTTCTTTCGCGCGAGCTCTTGAAGCACGTCAACCGTCCGCGCGAAGGCACGGTGGGTGACCCTTGGAACTACCTGCACCTGCTTGCCGAAGAGGCGGCGATTGTGTTTGCCCCCTCGCGCCATTTTGCACAGGATCTCGAAGCGCACAAGGTTGCCGACAAGGTTGAGGTAATGCACAACGGTGTCGACGACGACATCGTGCAGGCCATTTTAAAAGCCGCCCAAGATGCCCGCGGCGCGCAGCCGGGCAAACGTGCTCCTGGCGAGCGCGTGAAGATTGTTTGGGCCGGTCGCCTGCAGCCAGAGAAGCGCCCGCTGGAGTTCATCGAAGCGATTGCCGAATCGGGCATCGATGCCGACGTGGAAATTTACGGCAAGGGCTACCTTGGAAACAAGGCCCAACGTCTCATTGATGAACTCGGGCTAAAACACAAGGTGCTCCTGCGCGGCGCGGCCCCGTACAGCAAAATTCTTCGCGTCTACGCCGATGCCGATGTTCTGGCGCAGACATCCGTGGGGTTTGAAACCCAGGGCATGACCGTTTACGAAGCGGCCGCGGTCGGCACGCCATCGATTCTTTGCGACCACAACATTGCGGGCGAATTCGCACAGGGTGTTCACTGGGTTGTTGCCGACGAGTCGGTTTCCGCAATGGCTGCAACGCTGAAGGCCGCCGTGAGCGACATAGAGGCTGGCGACGCTCGTCACAAGAACCTGAGCAACGAAGACCACCTGCTGCAAAGCGATGCCACCGCCAAGATGCTCACCTACTACCGGTCTGTGGTCGACCACAGCAACGCACCTAAGTACTAAAGCGAGACTGGGATGCGCGCGCGCAAAGCCGTGAGCCCAGACTTCTCCTCGGTGGTGAGCGACCATTCGGTGGTGAGCTCATTCATCATCTCGAAACCGAGACCTTGGCTCGCTTGAACCGTAAGCAGAGTGCCGTTGTTGCGGCAGATGAATTCAATCACTTCGTCTTGCACGCGATCAATTTCTATATCGACCCGAGTCGACGACCCGTGACGCACGGCATTGCTAATCGCCTCACGCATGATTTCATTGACGCTGAACATGGTCTCAAAGTTGCGTTGTAGCGCCCTGGTTGCACGCTCGCTGACTGACACCTTGACATCACAAACACCACTCCAGGCTGACGAAAGTTCTTCGATGGAGTTTGTTAGCTCGATGTGCCGCAGCGGGTGATTCTGCAAGGCCGTCTCGGCTCTCTTCAAATCTTGACGCACAAGTTCAAGTTTCACCGAGTTATCGTTGTGCGGCAGCGACAAGCGAGTTAGCGCTGCCGTGAGAGCAGCCTGAACTTTGCCATGCAACAAGAGCTGCCATGACTTTCTGAAAACCCATATCTTTTGTTCAAAAATCGAGATCTCGTGTTGCAGAACATCATTCTCTTTGGCTATTTCGAACTCAATTTTCTTTCTGCCAGAATCCAGAATGAGCGAATAGCCAATAACCAATGAGCTAGTTAGGTATGTAGAGAAGGAAAGTAGTGTGAAGGTGACTATTTGGACAAGTTCTTTACCCTGCCAAACTACAAAAACTTCCACTGGCGCCCATCCAGCGATAGCCACGAAAATCAAACCCAGAGTCGCCGTACTAGTTCTGATTTTCTTTCTTGGAAGAAAACTCTTTAGCGCCCAAACCAAGATCGAGTTGTAGGTGACCAAAACTAGAGTTGCTGCCAGAGAACCCGGCACGTCCATCAAGGCAATCATTGAAAAAAGTGAAACGCCAGACAAGACCAAACTTCTGGTAGGGCTTAGCAACCTGGGCAACTCAGAATATTTTGGTGTCTCTACCCGAATCTTTTCCGAGATGGTTTCGTGCTGCGGGTTCGGCAACTGTGGGATAGGAAATGCCAAGAGTCCCTGTGTTAGGGGGCGAAGGTCTGCATCCAGAGTGTTGCGAATTTGCTCGATGATTTCTAGGTTTTCCGGTGAGTTGTTGAGATTTTCTTGAATTCGGCTCAACTTTGGCATTAAAAGATCGCTAGAGGCAGCGACAAGTCGCTTGTTTTCAAGGTCGGCAAGATCTTTCAAGTTCTCACGCTGCGTCAGGAGGGTTGATCTCATCGCCTTCAAACGATTCACAGCCTTGGAGTGATCCGCCCTTGAACCTGTTATGGCGGCAAAGCAAATAGTGAAAAGAACACCACCGATCGCGCCACCCACAGCTCGGTAGGTGAGGGTTACGTCATTGGGAAGCTCAATGGCCAGCGCAACGACCATCACCGTGACATTCTTGATAGCTCCGATGACGGCGGAAATAAGTAGGTTAAGAACCCAGGCGTAGCTCTTACCCTCAAACTTCCTAGCGAGAAAATGAGCGGCTACCCCCAGCGCGAACGCAACACCGAAGGAGATCAGAAACGGAGCCAGCCACAACCAAGTCGGTGAGCTCAAGCGAAATACGTCGGTCACCACAGTTAGCGTGGCCATTGCGATGAAGCTGGCTATTGCGTAACCGATGCTCCAGATTCGATAGTCCCCAAGCCGGGCAAGAGTTCTGGATTGCACACGTTGTTTCGATGCTGGTTGCATGACCCAAGTTTGGCAGTCTGCGGGCAGTCTGAAAAGGGCAGATTCGCTAATGCGAACAAATATCGCTGCACTCCCGCAAGCCAGCTGCACTAAATAGAATGGGTAAAGCGGATCAAAGCAATTCGCACAGGACAGGCATGCACGTACTCTTCTTCTCTGACCACCACCCCGATTCTCTCGGTGGGGTTCAGACCAGCCTCATGCTGCAAAAGAAGTACCTCGAGCGAGCTGGTCACACCGTCACCGTTGTAGTGGCTAGGCGCTATCGTCGCAATAAAACCGAGGGATTCATCGAGGTTCCTTCGCTACCGCTGCCGCCAACCGGCGCGTATTCAATTCAGCCGTCGTTGCATCTTGCATTTAGAAAAGCCCAGAAGGCACTTAGCGAGTTGGCTCAACCGGTCGACGTGGTGCACATACAGGCCGACATGTGGCAGGCCATTCTTGGGGCGGCTTGGGCAATCCAGCACGATCTACCTCTGGTGCAAACAATTCACACCAACATCCAGGTTGGATTCGAGCACAACGTTGGCAAGGTTGGGGCGCGCAGCATTGGCCAGATCATGAATCGCTGGGCATCCTCGTTTTTGAATCAAGATTTACCGAAAGACGCGAACTCGATTTGGGCTTTTCAAGAACAGATCGCAAGGCACGCAAATTTTGTGGCCTCGCCATCGGGACATTTCAACAGAGATCTAATCAAGAACCACGTAACTAAAGACGCCTTTGTGTTTCCCAATGGCGTAGACGACGACGTGATTGATGGCCTAACTCACGAGTGGACCGAAGCCTCAACCCGAACCGTGAAGCTGATCTGGGCTGGGCGCATGTCTAGCGAGAAGCGCATCGTTGAATTCTTGGGCGCTTTCGCTCAGGCCGGACTTGAGAATGTGACCCTCGACATTTATGGCGCAGGGCAACTGGAGGCCCGTGTGCGCCTAATGATTAGGCAGCTTGGGCTACACAAGACCGTGCAAATGCGCGGGCGATTGCCTCACAAGCAACTGGTGGCAACCTTTGCAACTGCCGACCTGGTGGCGCAGTCATCCGTGGGGTTTGAAACTCAGGGCATGACCGTTTACGAATCGATTTCGGTTGGCACTCCGGTGTTTGTCGTAGACCCAAAGATTGCCGGCGAGCTTCCTGCCGAGAATGTTTGGCTTACTCCAAAGCCGGATGTGGACTCCATGGCACGCACGCTGAAGAAGGCGGTGGCCGACATCCGTGCCGGAAACGCCAAGCGGGCCCACGCCAACAGCGAGTGGTCGGTGCTGCAGAGCAAGTTGACCGCAAGAATGATCGACCTTTACGAGCAGGCCATTTTGCAAGGGCCCAAGCGCTTAAACAAATAGCGCTTAGCGCAGCGCGATAACTACAGCCAGAATCACAAAAACCGCCGCCATCGTCTTATTCAGCACCGCCTGGTTTTTGCCACTGGCGAGCCACTTTTTGATGGCAATGGCGAGGGTCATGTAGAACGCGGTGATCAGCGCAAACCCGCTGAAGACAATCACGAAGAGAATCAGTAGATCGTTGATGGTGTTTAGACCCTTTGCCACCACAATCGGCACAATCGACGAATAGAACAAAAGCGGCTGTGGGTTGCTGATCGAAACCGCGAAACCACCCAACACCGATGCCGCCGCGCTGACATCCTTGTTTTCGGTTTGTTGCGTTTGTTCAGCGTTCGCCGGCTTAAGCCACAGACGCACGGCCATGAACAGCAAGAATCCTGCACCTAGCGTTTTTAGAATTACAAAAAATTCAGGGTTGTTTGAAAGCAGTGCGCCCGCGCCAAAGAACGCGAGCGTGATCATGACTGCCTTTGCGATGGCGATTCCCAACGCATACATCCATGCCGAGGCACGCCCGCCAACGATGGTGCGGCTCACGATCAGCATGGTGTCTGCGCCCGGTGCACCAGCTGCCGCGAAGTAGGCGACGGTGAAAAAGATAAACGCGTCCATAAGAGTAGTCTGGCATGATGAGCAAGGGCGATTCGTGGCGTGCGTTTAAGCACCGCAATTACAGGGTGCTCTACCCGGCCAGTTTGCTGTCAAACATAGGCACCTGGGCCCAACGAATCGCTCAAGACTGGCTCGTCATGGAGCTCACCGACAACAACTCAGCGATTCTCGGGTTGGTAACCGCGCTGCAGTTTTTGCCATCGTTGCTGCTATCGCTCTGGGGCGGCCTGCTTGCCGACCGATTCGACAAGCGAAAGTTGTTATTCATAACCAACCTTGGCGGCGGACTCGGCAGCGCCATCATGGGAATTCTTGTAATTACAGGAATCGTGCAAATCTGGCACGTGTTCCTGTTGGCCTTCGTGGTTGGCGTGTTCAGTGCGGTGGATGCGCCGATTCGCATCTCGTTCAACACCGAGTTGGTTGGCAAGGATGATCTGCCGAACGCCGTTTCGCTGAACTCCGCAAACTTCAACCTTGGGCGACTTATCGGGCCGGCGGGATCCGGATTCTTGATCGCAATTTTTGGAACCGGGCCATCGTTCTTGGTGAACTCGTTTAGTTACCTGGCAATCATGTTTGCGTTGTCACGATTGCGCACGGCCGAACTACACAAAGTTGCCAAGCCGAACAGGTCGGCGAGCCTGGGTGAGGCTTTCAAATACGTATTTGATAACCGAAACATCGCCATAGTGATGCTGACGGTTTTCTTTGCCACCACGTTTGGACTCAACTACCAAATCTTCATGGCGGTCATGGCGACCACCGTATTCGACAAGGGCCCGACCGAGTTCGGTGCGCTTGGTACCTTCTTGGCGATTGGTTCGTTTAGCGGTGCAGTGCTGGCCGCCCGACTCGAACACCTGCGCCGACCATCCGTGATCGCACTCGGCGCTGTTGGGTTTGGTTTGTCGCTAACTACCATCGCCTTCACCCCGAGTTATGAGATGTTTGCGTTGTCGCTGCCTCTTGGCGGATGCATCGCTCTACTTACTCTGGTCTCCGCAAACTCCTACGTGCAGACATCAACGCGTCAAGAACTGCGCGGCCGTGTGATGGGTATTTACCTTCTGATCTTTATGGGCGGCACCCCGATTGGTTCTCCACTGATTGGCTGGCTTGCCGAGGTGATTGGAATTCGAAACACAATCTTTGCCTGCGGGCTTGTGGTTGCCGGCGGCGCACTGCTTTGCATCTGGTTGCTTCGCGGTGGCAACAGCGATGCCGAAGGCAAAGACGAACCCACCACAGACACCAGTGCCATCAATGTGGCTGGGCGCTAGCCTCTGTGCCGCCCAGGCTTGCCGTTAGCCCTTTTTGCCGAACCACTTCTTTTTAGGAGTGATGCTCACGGCAACTAGGGAGCTGCCATCCGCGTTTTCCGAGCCAAAGATGCTGAAGCCATCGCCTCTGTCGCTCACGTTAGTTTGGGCTACGCCTCGCGCCGTGTGCCAAATGATGTCGAACGATTCACGGGCGAAACCGTCGAACTTCTTGCCAGTGGAGCGACCCTCGAGCAGTGTGCGTTCTCCATTGCGCACCAAACGCAACTCGGTGCGAACCAACTTGCCGTCGGCGGCATCGAAGGTGAGTCCGTCGTCTTCTTGAAGCATCGAGTCGTATTCGGTGTTGCCCTCTGGCACGAAGACGTGCAGTTGAAGCTTCTTTGGAGCTAGTCCTGCGGTGTTTTGCGGTGCGTCCTCCAGCATTGGAATCACGGCACCTGCTCGCACGAACATCGGGATGCGCTCTAGCGGAGCATCCACGGTGAATGTTTGCCCCTCGCTCACTAGGTGCTCACCGGTGTGCCAGTTGAACCATTCACCCTCAGGTAGGTAGACATCGCGCTTGGTCTGCCCGGCCGCGAAAACCGGAGCAACAAGGATGTTCGGACCGAACGCGTATTGGTCGTCGATGTTGACCACGTTTGGGTCGTACTGGTAGTCGTAAATCAGTGGCGCTTGAATCGGTGCACCGGTTTGAGAGGAGATCACGAACGACGAGTAGATGTATGGCAACAGTCGGTAGCGCAGCTTGAGGGCCTCGCGCGAAATGTTTAGCACTTGCTCGCCGAAAGACCACACGTACTGGTCGATCGTGTTGATAACCGAGTGCACTCGGGCAAACGGGGTCAACGCACCGTACTGAATCCAGCGCGCGTAAAGCTCTGGGTTGGTGTCTTCGGCAAAACCACCGATGTCTGCGCCAACAAAGCTCTGACCGGAAACCGATAGACCGTTGCCCATTGGAATGCTGAGCCACAGGTGATCCCAACGCGACATGTTGTCGCCCATCCAGTTAGCCGCGTAACGCTGAATGCCCGCGCTACCGGCTCGGCTCAAAACAAAGGTACGCAGGTTTGGCATTGCCTTTAGCAACCCCTCGGTTGTGCCCATTGCCATCAACATCGCGTATTGATTGTGGAATCGTTCGTGCTCGAACTGACCCTTGTCAAAGCGCATCGGTAGCGGGTCTCTGTCGCCGGTTGCCGGCTCGTTCATATCGTTCCAAATGCCGGCAAGTCCGCTCTTCACATGTTGAGCGTTGAGCTCGCCCCACCAAGCGCGAGCATCCTCGTTGGCAAAATCTGGAAACGC
>Ga0114976_10002293_pt1 | contig 12057 bp, 9 predicted proteins | sample S_130805_EF_Meta_FD_87319 | JGI IMG/M metagenome (GOLD analysis project Ga0114976, IMG submission 87319) | Freshwater microbial communities from Lake Simoncouche, Canada to study carbon cycling - S_130805_EF_MetaG | ecosystem: Environmental > Aquatic > Freshwater > Lake | place: Lake...
ACCGGTGCGGCCTTCAGCTTGCCCGGCCAGCGCAGCACGACAAGCCTGGGACCATGCTCGGCCCCGCCGCCAACCGCGCGAAGCGCGCCCATGCCAAGCGCGGCCAAGCGCTTGCCTTCCAGCACTTCAACCTTCAGGCCGAAGTCGCGCAGTGCGCGCAGCCTTTCCGCAAAGCTTACCGGGTTCAGCCGATTGCCTGGTTCCGCCACCAGATCGCGCGCGAAAAGCACGCCACGCAGCATGGCTTCCGCACGCACCCAAGCCGGTTCGACTTTGGCAGGAGAAGCCACGGCCAGCGTCACCCGCGCGGGCGGTGTATCCTTATCCTTGCTTGCATCACGCAGCGCATTGAAGCGCCAGGCATTCAGCAGCGCCCCTGCCGCGAAACCCGCCGCCTGGCGCGCCGTTGCGCCTTCGGCCAGCAAGACCGCGTGGGCGCGGCCCGCAGCTTCGGCCATGCCCGCACCACCGCCCGCTTCCCAATCCTGCACCGTCCTGCCGGCCCCAATGCCAGCCAAGATGGTGAGGCCATCAGCACCGGGCAGGCACAAGGCCTCACCCGCCCTGCCGGTAAAGCGCGCTGCCTTGGCCGCTGCCGCGAGCGCGGGATCATCCGGCGCGTCACCGTCAAACACTGGCAGAATCAGCGCACTTTCAGCACCGCGCGCTCTGTGGCGGCGCAGCGCTTCAGCGCTTCGTTTCAGGATCAATTTCACCATGGGCGCAAAAGCGCCACGGCTTCAGCCTTCGTAGTTATCGGCCACCATGCGATCCAGCATGCGCACGCCATAAGCGGTCGCCCCCTTCGGCACGGTTGGCGCATCCTTGGAAGACCAGGCGGTGCCGGCAATATCCAAATGTACCCAGGGCTTGCCATTGACAAAGCGCTGGATGAATTGCGCTGCCGTGATGGAACCGCCCGGCCTGCCGCCGACATTCTTCATATCGGCGATATCGGACTTGATTTGCTTGTCATAGGCATCACCCAAGGGCATGCGCCAGGTTTTCTCACTCACTGCACTGCCCGCTTCCTTCACATGGGCCGCGAGCGTATCATCATTGCTGAAAAGCCCGGCGCGTTCATGGCCAAGCGCGATGATGATGGAACCCGTGAGTGTCGCCAGATCCACCATAAAGCGCGGATCATATTTTTCCTGGCAATACCACATCACATCGGCCAGCACCAAACGTCCTTCCGCATCGGTATTGATTACCTCGATGGTTTGGCCGGAGTAGGATTTCACCACATCGCCCGGGCGCTGCGCGGTGGCGGAGGGCATGTTTTCCACTAGGCCCACCATGCCAATCACATCGGCCTTGGCTTTGCGCCCCGCGAGTGCGGCCATCAGGCCGATCACCGTGCCTGCACCTGCCATATCCCATTTCATGTCTTCCATCCCGCCCGCGGGCTTGATGGAAATGCCGCCGGTATCGAAGGTCACGCCCTTGCCGATGAAAGCAAGCGGCTTTTGCTTTTTGCCCTTGGGCGCGCCCATCCATTTCATGGTCACCATGCGCGGTTCCTGCGCGCTGCCCTGCGCCACCCCAAGCAAAGCGCCAAAGCCAAGGCGCTTCATCTCACGCGGGCCGATTATTTCCACTTCCACGCCAAGCTTTTCGAGTGCCTTGCAGCGTTCCGCCATTTCAGCGGGCGTCAGCACATTGGGCGGTTCGGAAACCAGATCGCGCGTCAGGAAAACACCATCCGCAATGGCCTGCAGCGGCGCGAAGGCGGCCTTGGCTTTTGTTGCTTCCGCGCTGGCAATGGCAATGCGTTCAAGCTTCGGCTTGTCTTCTTCCTTTTCCATTGTGCGATAACGATCAAAGCGATAGCTCCGCAGCCGCGCACCCATGGCACAGCTTGCCGCCAGCGCCGGCGTCAGCCCATCCGCCGCAATCACCGCTTCGCGTTCCTGCTGCACGGCAACCAGCGCACTGCCGCCGGCATTTTCAGCACCTTGCGCATCAAGCGCATCTGCCTTGCCAAGACCAATGGCGACAATTTTCGCCAAGCCCGCGCCTGGCGCCCATAGAGTGCAGGATTGGCCCTTGGTGCCCTTGAACTTCGCCGCTTCCAACCCGCGTGAGACCGCGCCGCCGGTCGCTTCCTCGGCCGCCTTGGCCAGGCCCGCAAGCGCGGCCCCTTCGGCAAGCAACAAAACCAAGGCGCCGCTGCGCGGCAAAGCGGGCTTCACGAAGGTGATATCGGGCATGGGGGCTCCTGAGGGCGAAACAATGTGGAGGCACCTTAACAGAGGCATCGTGACCAAAACAGGGCTTGCGGTGCGGCGCCCAGGCGGCCAAAGCAGGGTGCATGGATAATGATGCGCTGCTGGCCCTGGCCGGCGATCTCGTGGCCAAGGCGGCATCCGCCATCATGGCGATCAAGGCTGCCGGCTTCGCGGTGGAACGGAAATCGGATCATTCCCCGGTGACGGAGGCTGATCGCATCGCCGAAGCGCTAATTGTGGAGGGGCTGCGCGCCGCGACCCCAGATATTCCCGTGATTGCTGAGGAAGAGGTCGCCGCCGGCACCGCGCCCGCCCATGCCGAGCGGTTCTGGCTGGTGGACCCTCTGGATGGCACGCGGGAATTTGCTGCCGGGCGTGACAATTTCGCGGTCAATATCGGCCTGGTGGTGGCGGGCCGCGCCATGCTGGGCGCGGTGGCGCTGCCGGCGACCGGCGAGATCTTTTGGGGCCGTGTCGGCCTTGGTGCCTGGAAGCGCGACGCCGCCGGCACCCGCCAGATCCGCGCCCGTACGCCCCCTGGCGATGGGCTGGTGGTGATGGGCAGCCACCACTATGCCGATGACCCGCGCATGGGCCGCTTCCTGGAAGGCCGGCATGTCGCGCGCGTGGTGAATATCGGCTCGGCCGAGAAGTTTTGCCGCGTCGCGGAAGGAGCCGCCGATCTCTATCCGCGCTTTGGCCGCACCATGGAATGGGATACCGCCGCCCCCCAGGCCGTGGTGGAAGCCGCGGGCGGGCGCGTGCTGGCCATGGAAGGCCGCGCGCCCTTGCTCTACGCCAAGCCTGGCTTTGAAAACCCAGGCTTTGTCTGCGAAGGCCTGCCGGGATGACACGTCGGCTTGGGCCACAGGATGTCGCTGAAGCGGCGCGTTTGCTGCGCGCGGGTGAGCTCGTCGCCTTCCCGACCGAGACGGTCTATGGCCTTGGGGCGGATGCGCGCAATGGCCGCGCCGTGGCGGCGGTGTTTGAAGCCAAGGGCCGCCCGCATTTCAACCCGCTGATCTGCCATTTCCCCGATGCGGAGGCCGCCTTTGCCGAGGTAATCGCCGATGACCGCGCGCGCGCTTTGGCCGCCGCCTTCTGGCCCGGGCCGCTGACGCTTGTACTGCCGCGCCGCCCGGAATGTCGGATTGATCTGCTGGCCGGGGCGGGGCTTGATACGCTCGCGGTGCGGGTGCCGGCGCATCCGCTCGCTTTGGCATTGCTCCGCGCCGCCGCCATTCCTGTGGCGGGGCCATCGGCCAATCGCTCCGGCGCGGTCAGCCCGACCACGGCAGAACATGTGCTGGAAGGGTTATCCGGGCGCATCGCCGCCGTTTTGGATGGCGGGGCTTGCGATGTTGGCGTGGAAAGCACCGTGCTGGATGTGGCCATGGGGGGTGCCGCCTTGCTCCGCCCCGGTGGCGTGCCGGTGGAAGCGATTGAGGCGGTGATCGGCCCGGTTTCCCGCCCTTTGCCCATCAGCGCCGCCGAGAAAACCCGCACGCTCCGCAGCCCTGGCATGATGCTGTCCCATTACGCGCCCAACCTGCCGGTGCGGCTTGGCGCGGCGGTTGTGGCAGCGAATGAGGCGCTTTTGGCCTTTGGCCCGGCTTTGCCCGGCGCTGGGCTGGTGTGGCAGCTTTCTGAGGCGGGTGATCTTCGCGAAGCCGCCGCACGGCTTTTTGCGGGGCTGCGTTTTCTGGATGCCGAGGGCGGCAAGCGCGGCCTGACGCGCATCGCCGCCATGCCGATCCCGGAAAGCGGGCTGGGTGCGGCCATCAATGACCGGCTGGCGCGGGCGGCAGCGCCCCGCAGCTAAGCCTTTATGCAACATTTTGCGCGTAAACCACTTATCCACCACAAAAAACATTTGACTGTGGTTTTAGAACTTAACTAGAACATCCACTCAGTTGCCGGTTTGTTCGCCCCGATTCGCGGGCGTTCTCGGCCAGGAGGGTCAGATGCTAACGCGCAAGCAGCACGAATTGCTGATGTTCATTGACAAGCACCTGCGTGAGACCGGTTTTTCCCCTTCCTTTGAAGAAATGAAGGAAGCACTCAATCTGCGGTCCAAATCGGGCATCCATCGCCTGATCACCGCCTTGGAAGATCGCGGGTTTCTGCGCCGCCGCGCGCACCGCGCCCGCGCATTGGAAGTGATGCGCCTGCCCGAAGCCATGACGCCGAAGATGAAGGAAACGGCACCGAAGCCAGAGGCGCCGAACTTCGCGCCCAATGTCATTCGCGGCAATTTCGCCAATAACCTGCCGGCCAGTGCGGCGCGCGTGGCCGCCGAAGCCGCTGCCGTTCATCTGCCGCTTTATGGGCGGATCGCCGCCGGCCTGCCGATTGAAGCGCTGCGCGACAATGGCGCGAGTGTGGAGGTGCCTTTGGCCTTACTGGGCAATGGCGAACATTACGCCCTGGAAGTGGCCGGTGATTCCATGGAAGAAGCCGGGATTATGGATGGCGATACCGTCATCATCTGCCGCACCGACACGGCCGAGAATGGAACCATCGTCGTCGCCTTGGTGGATGAGAATGAGGTCACGCTGAAGCGGTTGCGCCGGCGTGGCAATTCCATCGCGCTCGAGCCCGCCAATGCGCGGCATGAAACACGCATTTTCGGCCCGGATCGCGTGCGCGTGCAGGGCAAGCTGGTGGGCTTGCTCCGCCGTTATTGAAATCGGGGCGCCGGGGTTTGCCGGCGCCACCAAGCCTTTAGTCGACTTTCACCACCAGCTTGCCGAAATTCTCACCCTTGAGCAGGCCGATGAAAGCCTTGGGCGCATTGGCCAGGCCCTGCACCACATCTTCGCGCCAATGCAGCTTGCCTTCGCGCATCCAGCCCAGCATCTCCGCGCGAAATTGCGGGTAGCGCGGCCAGCCCGTGTCACTCACGATAAAACCCTGGATGCGGAGGCGCTTGCGCACAATAGGGCCCAGATTGGGGCCGGGCGGGGCGCCGGCTGCATCAGCGCCGGGTGCCTCATTGTATTGCGCGATCATGCCGCACATCACCATGCGCCCGAAATCCTTGAAGCGCGGGAAGACCGCTGCCTGCACGGCGCCGCCCACATTCTCCCAATAGACATCAATGCCTTCCGGCACCGTCGCATCCAATTGCGCGTTGAGATCTCCGCGATGATCAAGGCAGGCGTCAAAGCCAAGCTCCTTCACCACGAAATCGCATTTCTTCGCACCACCCGCGATGCCAACAACCTTGCAGCCGCGAATCTTTGCAATCTGCCCAGCCACCTGACCAACAGCCCCAGAGGCCGCGCTGATCACCACCGTCTCCCCCGCCTTGGGCTGGCCGATATCGGCAAGCCCGGTCCAGGCCGTCAGCCCCGGCATGCCGAGCACGCCAAGGCTTGAGGAGATCGGCGGATCGGCTTCCGGCACTTTGAACAGGCGTTCCGGCCCCACCACAGAAAAGCGCTGCCAGCCAAAGCCGCCGAGCACTGTTTCGCCCGGTTTGAAATCCGGATGGCGGGAAGCCACCACCACGCCGGCGGTCTGGCCTTCCATCACGGCGCCGAGTGCCACGGGCTTGGCGTAGCTTTTCACATCCGCCATGCGCCCGCGCATATAGGGATCAAGTGATAAGTACTGCGCGCGCACCAGAACCTGGCCTTCGCCGGGCTCAGGCACCGCGGTTTCGACAATATCGAAATCCTCGGGCACCGGGGCGCCGACGGGGCGACGCTTCAACAGGATTTGCAGGTTGGTCTCGGGCATGGGGGTCTCCTTCGATGGTTGTTGTCGCACGTTCAACGGGTAAGCGAAAATAGGCCGCTGACAAGCGCGGCCTTCTGAAGCAGTCTCCGCTCCCTTATCGCTGGAGATTCGCCATGCCCCTGCCCGAAACTGAGACCCTGCAACTGGAAAGCCCAGAACCGCACATCCAAATCGTGCGGCTCAATCGCCCGGAGGTTTCCAACGCCTTCAACACGCAAATGGGGCGCGATTTGCACACGGTTTGGTCCGCGCTGATCGCGGAGCCCGGCGATATCCGCTGCGTCATCCTGACCGCAACTGGCGGGCGCGCCTTTTGCGCGGGCGGTGACCTCAAGGAACGCAAGGGCATGACGGATGCCGCCTGGCGCCATCAGCATGAGATTTTTGAGCGCGCCTTCTGGACCATGCTGGATTGCCAAATCCCGATCATCGCTGCGGTGAATGGCCATGCCTATGCCGGCGGGCTGGAATTGGTGCTGGCGTCAGACTTCGCCTATGGCGTGACCGGCACGCGCTTCGCGCTGACCGAAGTGACGATTGGCATCATGCCCGGCGCCGGCGGCACGCAAACCCTGCCGCGCATTGTCGGCGAACGGCGTGCGAAAGAAATCATCCTGACCGGCAAGCCCTTCACCGCGGAACAAGCGCTGGAATGGGGCATTCTGAACCGCGTCTGCGCGCCGGAGGAAGTTTTGCCCGCAGCACTTGAAACCGCCCGCGTGATCGCCGGCAATGCGCCGCTTTCGATCCGCCAGGCCAAGCGTTCCATGCATTTCGGCTTGCAGATGGATTTGCGCAGTGCGCTGCGCTTTGAAGTGGAATGCTACAACCAATTGGTCGGCACCGAAGACCGTCAGGAGGGCATTTTGTCTTTCAACGAAAAGCGCAAGCCGGTGTTCAAGGGAAGATAGCTTTAGCAAGGCCCGCGCAGAGAAATGCGCGCGGGCCTTTCACGGGCGAATTACTCACCCAGCGTCGTTGAAATCCAGCTTTTCAGCTGGCCCTTCGGCAGCGCACCCACCTTGGTATGAAGCGGCTTGCCATCCTTGAACAGGATCATGGTGGGAATGCCGCGCACCGCATATTCATTCGGCGTCATCGGGTTCTCATCAATATTCACCTTGGCGATGGTGAGCTTGCCGGCATATTCCGCCGCAATCTCATCCAGGATCGGCCCTACCATGCGGCAGGGGCCGCACCATTCGGCCCAGAAATCCACCAGCACCGCGCCGCTGGAATCGAGAACATCAGCCTTGAAGCTCTCATCAGATACGGCCTTGGTCAGATCACCCATGGGAGTCTCCATCGAATCGCGGGCGGCGGAATGCGCTGCCCTTCCTTGTCCTAGAAATCGTGTCTCATGGCCCTCGGGTCAAGACGGGGGGTGATGGGCGGGCTTCGCCGCCTGCCCCATGCCGAGCATGGCCTTCACCCTCTCCCGCAGGCTTTGGAAGGTCACATACAGCATCGGGATCATGAAAATGCCGATGGTGGAGGCCGCCAACATCCCCCAGAACACTGGCGTGCCCACCGCGCGGCGGCTGATCTGGGATGCGCCTTCCGCCACCACTAGCGGGTAAAGCCCCAGGATGAAGGCGAAGGACGTCATCATCACCGCCCGGAAGCGCAGCTTGGCGCCCAGCACCGCCGCTTCCTGGATGGATTTGCCGTGTAATTCGCGCTGTTCCTTGGCGAATTCGATGATCAGAATGCCGTTCTTGGCGGCCAATGCGATCAGCACCACAATCCCAACCTGGGCATAGATATCCAGCGAAAGCCCCGAAGCACTGATGGATGCAATCGCCCCCAGCACCCCAACCGCGACCGAAAGCAGCACCGGCACGGGGATGGTCCAGCTTTCATAAAGCGCGACCAGGAACAGGAAGGCGAATAGCACCGCAAGCCCCAGGATCATGCCCGTTTGCCCGGCAGCGGCTTTTTCCTGATAGGCCGTGCCAGTCCATTCATAGGAAAAACCCTGCGGCAGGGTGGTAGCACTCAGCCGTTCCATCGCTGCCAGCGCATCACCACTGCTCCGCCCTGCGGCTGGTTCGCCATTCACCGTCAGGCTGCGCACGTTGTTGTAACGCACAATGCTTTGCGGGCCGAATTCCACGCGAATATCGGCAATTGCGCGGATCGGCACCATTTGCCCTTGTGCGTTGCGCACATGCACGCGGAAAATGTCTTCAACCGAAGCACGGTCCGCTTCCTCAGCCTGTAGGCTCACGCGCCAGCTTCGGCCAAACAGGTTGAAGTCATTGATGTAATAGCTGCTCATGGTCGCTTGCAGCGCGGCGAAGACATCGCTGATCGAAATGCCCAACACCTGTGTGCGATCCCGATCGAGATCAAGAAAGATCGAAGGCGCGGCAGCCGAATAGGTAGAAAAGACGCGATTGAGCGCGGGGTCCTGATTGGCGGCAAAAACCAGGCCGCGCATGACCGCCGCCATTTCCGCCACGGGGCGGCCTTCCAGATTCTGCAACTGGTATTGAAAGCCGCCGCCGGTTCCAAGCCCGATGATCGGCGGCAGGTTGAAGGGCACCACCAGCGCCGGCACCTGCGCCGTACCGCGCGCAACAGCCGCGAGCAACGCATTCACCTTGGCCTCGGGCGCGGTGCGTTCTTCAAAGGTTTTAAGTGTCACGATGAAGAAGGCGCTATTGGATTGCGCAAGGCCATTCAGCATCGAAAAGCCAGTGACGCTCTGCACCGCCTGAATGCCAGGCAGAGGCTGAATGATCGCAGCCACCTGCTGGCTTAATTCCCGCGTACGGTTGAGCGATGCGCCATCTGGCAATTGCATTTCAACGAAGAAGGCGCCCTGGTCTTCCTGCGGCAGGAAGCCCGTGGGCGTGCGGCTGCCAATGCCATAAATCCCGAAGGCAATGACACCCAGCAAAACCAAGCTGAGCGCTGAAAGCCTGACGAGGCGCGCGACAATCGCACCATAGCCATCGCGCACCGCATCAATAAAGGCCGAAACCCGACCCATGATCCCAGTTTTCGGCCCGTGATGCGGCTTCAGCAATATGGCGCAGAGCGCTGGTGAAAGCGTTAGCGCATTGATGGCAGAAAACAACATGCCCACACTGACGGTCACCGCGAATTGGCGGAATAATTCACCCGAAATGCCGGGGATGAAGGCCAAAGGCACAAAGACCGAAAGCAGCACCATGGTAATCGCCACAATCGGTGCGGTGATGCCTTCCATGGCAAGCTTGGTTGCTTCCGGTACAGAAAGCTCCGGATGGTGTTCCATAGTGGCTTCGACATTCTCCACCACCACAATGGCATCATCCACCACAATGCCAATCGCCAGCACCATCGCCAGCAAAGATACGGTATTGGCCGAATAGCCCATGGCACTCAGTACCGCGAAGGTGCTGATCAGGCTGACCGGCACCGCAATCAACGGAATGATGGTGGCGCGGATGGACCCCAAGAACAGAAACACCACAATCACTACCAGCACAAAGGCTTCCAGCAGCGTCTTGATCACCTCATGGATCGTGAGCTTGACAAACAAAGTCGTATCATAGGTCACCTCATACCCCATGCCGGCGGGGAAGCGCGTGGCAAGCTGGCGCATGGTGGCGCCAACACTATCCGCCACGCCAACCGCATTGGCGCCTGGTGAGAGGAAAATTTGGATCAGCAGCGCCGCATCGCCATTCAGCCGCGTCTCGACATCCTGGTTCCAGGCGCCGAGTTCAAGCCGCGCCACATCCTGCACGCGCAGCACGCTGCCATCCTGATTGGCGCGGATGATGATGGCGCCAAATTCATCGGTGGTAACCAAGCGCCCCGTGGTGGTGATATTGAGCTGATAGGACGCGTCCTGGCTCATGGGCTGCGCGCCCACGCGCCCAAGTGGCGCCACCTGGTTCTGCTTCTGGATCGCGCCAATCACATCGGCGGGCGTCAGCCCAAGTGCGACCAGCCGATCGGTCTGGAACCAGACGCGCATGGAATAATCGCGCGTGCCGAACATCTGCGCATCACCCACGCCAGGCACGCGGCGCAAAGCATCCAGCACATTGATGGTCACGTAATTGCTAAGAAACAGCGGATCAAGCGACCCATCAGTGGACCGGATGGTGATTACCTGCAGCATGGCGGATGATTTCTTGCGCACCGTCAGGCCAAGCCGCTGCACTTCCTGCGGCAATTGCGCCAGCGCCAATTGCGCGCGGTTATTCACATTGGTGGTATTCTGATCCGGGTTCGTTCCCACGCGGAAGGATACATTGAGCGAATAGGAACCATCATTGCCGCTGGTGGATTGCATATAAATCATGCCATCCACGCCATTGATCTGGCTTTCCAGCGGCTGGCCAATGGTTGCTTCCACAACCTCGGCCGAGGCACCCGGGAAATTCGCCGTCACCTGCACCTGCGGCGGCACAATATCGGGAAATTGCGCCACCGGGATGCGCAGTAGCGAAATCAAGCCCGCAATCGTGGTCAGGATCGCAATGACAATGGCGAAGCGCGGGCGGTCAACGAATAGTTTTGAGATCATGGCGCGTTAGCCCCGCCTTGGTGCTGTGCCAGGCATTGCACCACTCGGCGTGGTCGGCGCTGGCTGCGGTGCTACCGCCGCGCCGGGGCGGGCGCGCTGCGCGCCTTCCGTGATCACCATCTGGCCAATCTCAAGCCCTTCGGTCACCACAAGCTGGCCACCCAAGCCCCGCGTGGTCTTTACGCGCTTGACCTCAACCTTGTTCTCGGCACCCACAATCAGCACGAAGCTGCCGGCCTGATCTATCTGTAAGGCCGATTGCGGAATGACGATGGCTTGTTCCGGATCACCCGTTTCCACCACCACCGTCACCGCCTGCCCATCCACCAATAATTTCTGCGGATTGGGGATCATCGCCTGCACCAGCACCGAATCAGTCGCACGATTGGTGGTGACATCAATAAAATCAAAGCGGCCCGTACTGTCCAACATGCTGCCATCAGGCAGGCGCACGCTAACCTTGATCTGCTCCGAAGCGCCTGCGCCGGCGTTACGCCTGAAGTTCAGCAATTGCCGCTGCGTCACCGGGAAGCTGATGCGGATGGGATCATCGCGCACAATCGTGACCAGCGTACCACTGCCGGGGCTGACAACATTGCCGGGGCTGAGCGGCGACCGCCCCGCGCGGCCATCAAAGGGGGCGCGGATTTCGGTATAGTCGTAATTGATCTGGGCCTGCTGCAATTGCGCTTCGGCCCCCGCCACTTTGGCTTTGGATTCCGCTTCGGCAGTGATCCGGTCATCCAGGGTCGCTTGCGGGATGGCGTTGGTTTTCACCAATTCCCGCCCGCGCGTCACCTGGGTGGTGGCATTGGCCAGATCGGCGCGCGCGCTATCCAGTTGCGCGCGGCGCAAGGCGACCTCGGCCGCGAAGGGCGGCTGTTCCAGGGTGAACAGCAATTGCCCGGCCTTCACGGCATCACCCTCATTGAAATGCCGCGTCTGGAGAAAGCCCGTCACGCGGGCCATAATGTCGACCCTGTCTATGGCTTCCACGCGCCCGATGAAATCAGCCCCGCGGCTGATAGCCTGGCGTTCGACGCGGGCGACAAACACCGCGGCCGGCGGGGCGGCGGCTTGCTGGCGGGCGGGGGTGGTTTCTTCCTTGCAGCCGGGCAACAGGGGCAGGGTCAGGGCCAAAACCACCGGTAGCGCAAGGCGCGCCGCGCCTTTGGTGTCACGCAAAGCCATGATGGTCATTCTCCCTCAAACCCTGCGCACCAACAGGCCGCCCCGCGCATGCTAAGGTAGAATTAACACAGCTTGCGCCGACCTGGGTAGCGTTGGCTGGTGCTTGCTTGGCGTTTCACACTGCCCGCAATCCGCGCTACAGCAGCCGCGATGATGCGCGAAGCCCATCCCCGATGCTCAAGCGGCTGACCCGCCATCCGGCTACCCAGGCGCTGCTGGCCTGGCTGATCGGGCTTTATTTGCGGCTGATCTGGGCCACCACGCGCTGGGAACTGCTGGGCGCTGAACATCTGAAGCCGCATCAGGCCGGCCCGATGATCCTGGCCTTTTGGCATGAATGCCTACCGCTCGCCGCGCAGGGCT
>Ga0114976_10002294_pt1 | contig 12057 bp, 9 predicted proteins | sample S_130805_EF_Meta_FD_87319 | JGI IMG/M metagenome (GOLD analysis project Ga0114976, IMG submission 87319) | Freshwater microbial communities from Lake Simoncouche, Canada to study carbon cycling - S_130805_EF_MetaG | ecosystem: Environmental > Aquatic > Freshwater > Lake | place: Lake...
AGCAGCTGCAGCAGCAGCGGCAGGTCGCGGATCACCTCGACATAGACGGCCGAGAGCTTGGCGATCAGCCAGTTCTTCGACAGCCGCGCAATGCCGATCAAGGTCCCGAGGATCGTGGCCAGGAAGATGCCGATGACGGCGACCTTCAGCGTGTTCATCAGCCCGACCATCAGGGCGCGGAAATAGGTATCGGTCGGGTTGTAGTCGATCACGTGCTCGGCGATCGGCAGGCCGGCCTCGCGCCAGAGGAAGTCGAAGCCGGTGGCGATCCGGCGGACCTCCAGGTTGTGCACCGTGTTCGACCAGAGCCAGTAGACGATCGAGCCGACGATGCCGACGACCAGCACCTGCCAGACGATCGAGCGGACCCGTTCATCGGCCCAGGAGAGCTTGATCGGCCGCTTCGGCGGCGGGCGGAGCAGGCGCGGGTCGATCGCGGTCTGGGACATCGACTAGCCTCTTCGTCGGGCGGCGGGGCCGCGCGGCCCCGCCGGCACTCGGTCAGCTCAGCGGAAGGGCGGCGAGTACTGCAGCCCGCCGGCGTTCCAGAGCGCGTTCGGGCCGCGCTGGATGCCGATCGGCTCGAGGTGGCGCTTGAAGATCTCGCCGTAATTGCCGACCGACTTGATCACGGTGACCGCCCAATTGTCCGGCAGGCCGAGCATCGGGCCGAGGCCGCCGGTGCGCCCGAGGATGCGCTGTACCTCCGGCCGCGGGTCATTGGCCATGCTGTCGATGTTCGCCTGGGTGATGCCGAACTCCTCGGCGCTCAGCAGCAGGTAGTGGGTCCAGCGGGCGATGTCGGCGAAGCGCGCATCGCCCTGGCGGACGCCGAGCGCCAGCGGCTCCTTGCTGATGACGTCGGGCAGGATGACGTGGTCGGCCGGCCGTGCCTGGGCCGAGCGCACCGCGGCCAGGCCCGAGATGTCGGTGGTATAGGCGTCGCAGCGGCCGGCATTGTAGGCCGCGACGGTTTCCTCGAGCCGCTCGATCACCACCGGGGTGAAGCGGATGCGGGCGCTGCGCGCCCATTCCGTCAGGTTCTGCTCGGTGGTGGTGCCCGGGGCGACACAGATGGTGGCGCCATCGAGTTCCTTGGCGGTCTTCACGCCGAGGCTGGCCTTCACCATGAAGCCCTGGCCGTCGAAGAAGTTGAGCGCCGGGAAGTCGAGGCCGAGCGAGGTGTCGCGCGACAGCGTCCAGGTGGTGTTGCGGCTGAGGACGTCGACCTCGCCCGACTGCAGCGCGGTGAAGCGCACCTGGGCGGTGGTCGGGATGTAGCGGACCTTGCTGGCGTCGCCGAAGATCGCCGCGGCCATGGCGCGGCAATAGTCGACGTCGAAGCCGCGCCAGATGCCCTGGCTGTCCGGCTGGGCGAAGCCGGCGAGGCCGGTGTTCACGCCGCAGGCGATGTTGCCGCGCGCCTTGACCGCGTCGAGGGTATTGGCGGGGCCGCCGCTCGGGGCCTGCGCCTGGGCGAGCCCGGGCAGTGCTAGGCCGATGGCGAGCGCCGCGCCGAGGGCGCGCGAAAGGATGGGCCCGAAGGGCATGGAAACTCGTCTCCCGTTCTTCCCGCCTGGTCCGGCGGAGCATTCCCTGTTTTTACCCAGCACATGCTGTGCCAGGGCGGCGGTCGGGGCAATGCAAGCCTTCCTGTGTCCGCCGGGACACTGTTGGGGCAGCGCGGGCGACAGGGCAACGGGCAAATCGGCGGCGGGGTGCCGCCGACCCGGGCAGGATCAGGCGGCGAGGACCTCGCGCCACTGCGCAACGACCGCTGCCTCGCCGTACTCGGCCTCGGCCCGCGCCAGGCCTTCGGCCCGCAGCCGGTCGGCAAGGCCGGGCTCGTCCAGGATGCGGCGGGCGGCGGCGGCGACCGCCTCGGCATCCTCGACCGCGACGATCAGGCCGTCGACCTCGTTCCGGACCAGCGCCGCGGGGCCGATCGAGGCCGCGGTCACGACGGGCAGGCCATAGGCCCAGCACTGGATGATGACGTTGCCGAGCGGCTCGACCCTGGAGGGGAAGAGGCAGAGATCGGCGGCGCGGTAGAGCGCCCCGGCATCCTCGCGCCAGCCGAGGAAGCGGACGCGATCCGCGACGCCGAGCTGCCGCGCCAGCTGCTTCAGCGCGCCCTCCTCTGGCCCGGAGCCGGCGAGCCAGAGGTGGAGCCCCGGGATCTGCGCCAGTGCGCGGAGGGTCACGTCATGCGCCTTGTCCGGGTGCAGCCGGCCCATCGAGAGGGCGAGCTTCACGCCCGGCGGCGTGTCGAAGCTGGTGCGCGGCAGGGCGGGCAGGGCGTCGGTCGCGGCGAAGTTGCGGATGGTGCGTACGCGGCCCGCCGGCCAGCCGCGCGCGACGATCGAGCGGGTGATGTCCTCGGTATTCCCGACCAGCAGGTCGCAGCCCTTGTAGAAGCGGAGGTTGTAGTAGCCGCCATGCCGGCCGATGCGGCGCCATGGGCCGGCTGGCATGTGCTGGGCGGCGCGGCTCATCCAGGCGAGCAACACGGTCGCGCCTTGGTCGGTGGCGTAGCGGGCGACGCGCCCTTTGGTGGTGAAGTCGAAGCGGGCGAAGGGCAGCACGGTGAAGGGGATGTCGATGGCGCGGAGAGCCGCCTCGCGCGCCGCATGCGGGCGCAGCGCCACCGCCTGGTCGATCCCGGCGCGCTGGAAGGCGGCGGCCAGCGCCAGGAAATAGGTCTCCGCCCCGCCATCGATGGCGGAGCCCATCAGGTGCAGCAGCTTCATGCCGCGGCGGCCGAGAGCACGCCCGCGATGTCGCCCTCGGCCGCGAGGCCGAGGATGTGGTGGCTGTGCCAGAGCGCGTAGAACAGCAGGCTCCAGGCCGGCTGGGCGTCGTCGGCGAGGCCGGCGAAGACCTTGGTGACGGTCTCGGCCGGCATCACCGCACGCACGCCTGGCTGGGCTGCGACCAGCCGCGCCAGCTCTTCCCGCCGCGGGGTCATCCAGGCGCCGATCGGCACGCCGAAGCCGCGCTTCTTGGCGAAGGGCTCGGCGGCGGGGTTGGCCACCGCCAGCCAGTCGCGCATCAGCACCTTGCCCTGGCGCCAGGTTACGCGGAGCTCGTCGGGCAGGCTGTTCGCGAACTCGGCGACGGCACGGTCGAGGAAGGGCGTGCGGCCCTCGATGCCGACCGCCATCAGGCAGCGGTCGAGCTTGATGAGCAGGTTGTTCGGCAGCCACTCGGCATTGTCGATGGCGAGCAGCGTGGCGAGCCGGCTGTGCCGCGCCTTGGTGTCGCGCGCCTCGATGGTCAGCAGGTCGGAATCCCAGCCGGGGAAGTGCTGAGCACCCAGGACCTTGTCGAAGACGCCGCGGCGCGAGGCGCGCCGGCGCAGGAAGGCCGGCAGCTTCGCCCGCCTGTAGCGCGCATAGCCGCCGAAGAGCTCGTCGGCGCCCTCGCCGCAGAGCGCAACCTTGGCGCCGGCGTTCCGCGTTGCGACAGCGAGCATGTAGGTGGGCAGCACGGCGGGGTCGCAGCAGGGGTCGTCGATGGCGGCGGCGATGCGGGGGGCGAGCTGCCAGAAGTCGGCGGCGGTCATCTCGACCCGCTCGCAGGCGACGCCGGTCGCTTCGGCGATACGCAGCGCGCGGCGGCTTTCGTCGACTGCCGCGGACCCTTCGTAGCCGATGGTCAGCGCCTGCACCGGCTCGGGCGAGACGATTTTGGCGAGTGTCATCAGCACCGAGGAGTCGATGCCGCCGGAGAAGTAGAGGCGCCAGGGGGTGTCCATCCGCAGGTGGACCTCGACGCTCTCCGACATGATCTCCTCGAAGCGCCTGAGCGCCTCGGGCTGGGTCATCGGGCGCGGCGCGCGGCCGGTGCCGGGCGGCAGAGCGGGGATATGCTCGCGCTTGACGATGGCGCCGCGCGCGATGGTCAGCGTCTCGCCCGGCAGCACGCGGTGGATGCCGGGGAAGATCATCGCGGTGCCGGTGGTGTATTTCAGCTGCAGCAGCTCGGCGCGCTTCGCCGGATCCTCGGCGGCGGGCACGAGGCCCGCCTTGATCAGCGCCTCGGCCTCGGACGCGAAGGCGAGGCAGGTCGCGGTTTCCGCGTAGTAGAGCGGCTTGATGCCGAAGGGGTCGCGCGCGAGGAACAGCGTATCCGTCGCCGGGTCGTGCAGCGCGATGGCGTACATGCCGCGCAGGTTGCGGGTGAAGTCGTCGCCGAAGCGCTCGTAGAGCGGCAGGATCGGCTCGCAATCGGACCTGGTGCGGAAGGGCCAGTCCGGCAGGGCGTTGCGGAGCTCGGGCGCGTTGTAGATCTCGCCATTGACGATCACCGCGACGCCGGCCGCATTCAGCAGTGGCTGGTCGCCGGTGACGAGGTCGACGATGGCGAGGCGCGTGTGGACGAAGCCGAGGCTGCCGCGCTCGAGCAGCGCGCTGCCGTCGGGGCCGCGATGGCCGAGCGCCTCCCGCAGCCGCTCCAGCACGGAGAGGTCGACGGGGGCACCGTCCTTCATCATCACGCCGGCGAGGCCACACATGCGCCCCGGGGTGGCCCGGCCCCCGCCCGGTGTCAACCCGAACCGGGCGTGCTACCGAAGGGGCATCGTGGACATCCTCTTCGTCACCTCGACCCGGATCGGCGACGCCGTGCTCTCGACCGGGCTGCTCGACCACCTGCTGCGCGCCCATCCGGCGGCGCGCTTCACCATCGCCTGCGGGCCGGTGGCGGAGGGCGTCTTCGCGCGCATGCCGCGGCGCGAGCGCACCATCCTGCTGCAGCGCCGGCCGCGCCGCTGGCACTGGTTCGACCTGTGGCGGGAGGTGGTGGGGCGGCGCTGGGACCTGGTGGTCGATTTGCGCGCGTCTGCTATTGCCTACGTGCTGTGGGCGAGGAAGCGCGTGGTGGTGCCGGGCGGGCGGCGGCCGGAGCATCGGGTGGTGCATCTGGCGCGCGCCATGGGCCTCAAGCCGCCGCCGCTGCCGGTCGCCTGGATGGCGCCGGAGGACCACGCGAAGGCCGCCGCGCTGCTGCCGGGGCCGGAGCTGTTCCTCGCCATCGGGCCGACGGCGAATTGGGGGATGAAGGTCTGGCCGGCGGAGCGCTTCGTGGCGCTGGTGGGCGCGCTGACGGCGCCGGGCGGGGCCTTGCCGGGCGCGCGCGTCGTGGTGCTGGGTGGGCCGGGCGAGCAGGAGCGCGGGATGGCGGCGCCGGTGCTTGCGGCGCTGCCCGGGGCGATCAACCTGGTCGGGTCGTTGGCGCTGCCGGAAGTCGCGGCGGCGATCGCGCGCAGCGCGCTGTTCGTCGGCAATGACAGCGGGCTGATGCATCTCTCGGCCGCGACCGGGACGCCGACCTTGGGGTTGTTCGGGCCGTCCAGCGTGCGGGAATACGGCCCGGCCGGGCGGCGCGCGGCGGCAGCGGCGGCACCGACCTCGCCGGCGCTCGACAGCATGCCGGGGCTGACGCTCGACACGGCGCTTGCCGCGGCCGAGGCGCTGCTCGCGGCCGAGCCGACGCGTGACTGGCAACCCGTAAAACCCTTCGCGGTGGCGGCATGAGCGCGCCCCGCATCTCGGCGCTGGTGGTCGCGCGCAACGAGGAGGCGCGGCTGGAGAAGTGCCTGGCGAGCCTGGCCTTGGCCGATGAGATCGTGGTGGTGCTCGACCGCAGCACGGACCGCAGCGCGGAGATCGCGCGCGCCCGTGGTGCGCGGCTGATCGAGGGTGCCTGGCCCTTCGAGGGCGAGCGCCGCAACACCGGCATCGCGGCCTGCGCCGGCGAGTGGGTGCTGGAAATCGACGCCGATGAGCAGGTGCCCGACGCGCTCTGGCCGCTGATGCGCCAGGCCATCGCCGATACGCCGCACGCCATGCACCCGGTGCGCATCGACAACTACGTCGGCGAGCAGTTGGTGCTCTATGGCTGGGGCGGCAGCTTCGGGACCACGACGAAGAACATCCTGTTCAGGAAGGGCGCCAAGCACTGGCGGCCGCAGCGCGTGCATCCGGGCGTCGACTGGAGTGGCACGACAGGCGCGGTGATCGACGCCGTCGGCATCCGCCATGAGGTCGACCGCGATATCTCCGACATGCTGCGGCGGCTCGACAGCTATTCCAGTGCGAAAGCCGCCGACCTGCTGGAGACCGGCGAGATCGGCTCGCTGCCGGACAATGTGCGGCGGTTCTTCTCGCGGTTTCTCAAGTGCTACGTCTCGCGCCAGGGCTACAAGGGCGGCGGCTGGGGCTTCCTGGTCTCGCTCTGCGCCGGGCTGTTTCCGCTGCTGGCGCATCTGAAGGCGCGGCTGGAGCCGGAGCGGTATCGGGCGAAGCCGGTGGAGCAGATCGCCGCAGGGCCGAAGGGCCCGGAGACGTGACTCTGCTCCCCAAATCGGATCAGGGCTGAACGGAGACTTCGCCGTCTGATCCCACGCTGATCGACAGCGGCCCCTGCTTGCCCGCGGCCTGCGCTGCCGCCAGCAGCCGCATGGCCAGCGCCGTGCGATCCAACGCCTGCGGCGGATCATCCTCGGCCAGCGTGATCGTCAGCGCGCCGGGCTTCGGCACCAGCACCTCGAGCAGCGGGCGCAGCGCCTTGACCGCATCGCTCGCCCGCACCAGCCCCTCCTTCGGCGCGCGAAGCTGGTCGCAGAGCGTGCGGGTCACCGCCTCCAGCCGCGTCATCGCCTCGGAAACGCGTCCGAGTTGGCGCGTCTGCGCCTCCGTCGTCGCACCCTTCCGCAGCAGGTCGAGATTGGCGGTGACGACCATCACCAGGTTGTTCAAATCGTGCTGTACCGGCCCGCCGAGGCCTGTCAGCACGCGCAGCCGTTCCGCCTCGTCCATCGCGCGTTCCACCAATGTTTGCCGAGCGGATTCACGTCTCCGGGCCGTGCGGCCCTACGACGATCCGCTCAGAGGAACCCATCCGCGATCTCGCGGAACAGCCGCGCCGGCAAGGTGCCGCCGCTCACCTCGTTCATCGGCCTTGTGTCGTCATTGCCGAGCCAGATGCCGACCACCGCGCCACCGGTGAAGCCGATGAACCAGGCATCGCGGTTCTCCTGAGTCGTGCCGGTCTTGCCCGCGACCAGCCGCCCCGGCAGCGCCGCCGCCCGGCCGGTGCCGCGATTCACCACCGCCTCCAGCATCACCCGCAGCGCGCCCACGTCATCGGCGGCGGCGGCGCGGATCGGCAGGGTATGCGCGACCGGCATGCTCTGCCGGCCAGCCTGGGCCGTCGCAATCCCGAAGGGCACCACGCGCTGCCCGCCATTGGCGATGGCGGCATAGGCGGCGGTCAGTTCCAGCAGCGTGACCTCGCCGGTGCCGAGCGCGAGTGAGGCGTTCGCCGGCAACGGGCCCTCGATGCCGAGGCGCCGCGCCGTTGCGATCACCTGCCGCGGCCCGCCGGCGCGCTGCAGCACCCGCACGGCGGCGGTGTTCACCGAATGCGCGAGCGCATCTTCCAGCGTGATCTCGCCGCGCGGCTGCCAGCGGCCATTGCCGGGCGACCAGCCGCCGAGCGTCAGCGGCCCGTCCTGCACCACCTCGTCCGGCTCCATGCCGCGCTCGATGGCGGCGAGGTAGACGATCGGCTTGAAGGCCGAGCCGGGCTGCCGCTTCGCGTTGACCGCGCGGTTGAACTGGCTGTCGCGGTAGTCGCGGCCGCCGACCATGGCGCGGACCGCGCCGCTCGACGCATCCAGTACGACGACTGCGCCCTGGGTCACGCCGGCGCGTGCGCCGGGGCCGGCGAGCAGCGCCTCGAGCTTCGCCTCGACATGCGCCTGCAGCCGGGATTCCAGCGTCGCCTTCAGCGTCAGGTCCTCGTTGCCGGGGAAGAGCCGCGGCAGGTCGGCGAGCGTCCAGTCGGCGAACCAGCCGGCCTGGCCCGAACCGTGCGGCGGCAGCCGTATCCGGCCGAGCTCGGCATCGCGCTGGGCGGCGGTGATCGCACCCGTCTCGACCATGGCATCCAGCACCTCGGAGGCCCGGGCGACGGCGAGGTCGGGCGACGCACGCGGGTTCATCCGTGACGGCGCCTTTGGCAGCCCGGCCAGCATCGCCGCCTGCCACAGAGTCACGCGCCGCGCCGGCACGCCGAAGAACAGCCGCGCCGCGGCATCCACCCCGTAAGCACCCGCGCCGAGATAGACCCGGTTCAGGTAGATCTCGAGCAGCTGGTCCTTGCTGAACCGGCGCTCGAGCCAGAGTGCGAGGAGCGCCTCCTGCGCCTTGCGGCGCATGTTGCGCTCGGGCGTCAGGAACAGGTTCTTCGCCAGCTGCTGGGTCAGGGTCGAGCCGCCTTGCACCACCTCGCCGGCCCGCCAATTGGCGTAGGCCGCGCGGGCGAGGCCCATGGGGTCGATGCCGAAATGGCTGCGAAAACGGCGGTCCTCCACGGCCATCAGCGCGGCCGGCAGCCAGGCCGGCATGTCGCGCAGCCGGATCGCCTCGCCGTACAGATCGCCCTGGTTGGCCAGCAGCTTGCCGTCCTGCGCGACCAGCGTGACCGAGGGCCGGCGGGTCGCGGCGGTCGCGACCTCGGGGCTCGGCAGGTCCCAGGCGAAGTACAGCAGCAGCCCGGTGGCGGCGATCGTCCCGAAGACGATCGCCTGGATCAGCCAGCCGAACAGGCCGCCGCGGCGACGCCGGGCGGGCTTCGGTTGGGGGGAGCTGGTGTCGGCCATCCACGCGGCAGCCGCCGGCTCGGGGGGGAGCGGGCGGCGGCGGGCGCGGGCGGCATGGGCCGGCGGCATGTGCGATGGACCATAGCGGCGGACGGGCCAATGATCCAATGATCCAGCATTGTGGCGAAATGCCGGGAGGCGCGCATGTCGGCGACCACCAAGGACCCGCTCTCGCTGCAGGAGATCGCGCGGCTGCAGCGCGACGGCCTGGTGCTGCTCGGCTACCTCGCCGAGAAGCCGAACCGGGCGATGACGGATGCGCCGCCCGACACCAACGGCATCGACCCGCAGCTGATGATCGCGCCGATCGCCGAGATCGCCGGCGATTCCACGAAGTTCAACGCGCTGGTGCGCTCGGTCGACCTGCTCGGCCGGGCGGCCGCGCCGGCGACCGCGAGCTCGGTGCGGCTGACCTGGGCCTTCCTGCTCGGCCGCGGGCCGGAGGTGCTGGGGCCGGAGCAGCAGCGGGCGAAGCGGCTCAGGCTCTGGATGCATGTGGTCCGCATCGGGCTGCTGATCGCCGCCGCCATCGCCATCAGCCTGCTGCTGAAGGCCGACCAGGGGCGCCGGATCGTCGGACAGCTGGCGCAGGTGCGGGGGGAACTCGACCGCACCTATGCCGAGCTCTGGAAGCTCGACCGCGAACGGGATTTCGAGATCCGGCGCTACGAGAAGGGCACCGAGCCGGTGCTGGTGCCGGCCAATGCCCCGGCCGCGCCGGAGCGGCCGACCCTGTCGGCGATGGAGGAATGCTGGCCGCTCGAGCCGCCCACGGGCACCGAGTACCGGCTGCTGCCGATCAAGCCGCAGTCGCAGAACCTCTGCAGCCAGCTCTACCAACTGAAGCTGCGCGAGCAGCTGATCTATGCGCGGATCCAGACCTGGAACTGCGACATGGTGCGGCTCAACCCGCTGAACTGGGCGCGCAGCGCGGTGCTGACCTGGCGGCGCAGCCCGATCGGGGTCTGCAACCTGCCGCCGCTCGGCCTCGATTCGAAGGTCGCGCAGCGGCTCGACGACTGGAAGCGGACGGAGCTGCGCACCAATGAGGTGATCCAGGGCCTCTCGGGCTACCTGCTGCCGCTGCTGCTGGGCGGCATCGGCGGCGGCGTCTACGTGGTGCGACGGATGGACGAGGTGCTGCGCACGGCGACGCTCTCGGCCAATGACGGCATTTCCTCGATCGGCCGGATCGTGCTGGCGGCGACCTTCGGCGGGCTGCTGGCGATGGTGTTCTCGACCGACGAGCCGGTGAAGCTCGGCAGCTTCAGCCTGACCATCGCGGCCTGGGCCTTCTTCCTCGGCTATGCGCTCGAGACCGTGCTGAAGACGCTGGATGCGGCGATCGAGGGCGTGGTCGGCAAGCTGCGGCCGGGCGAGGGCGACAAGAAGACGGTGCCGATGGCGCCACCGCCGTGATGCCGGCCGTGCCGCTGCATGCTAGGTAACGCCCAAGCAAATGGCCTTGGGGGGAAGCAGCGTGGACTACAGCCACATCATCGTGGGCGGCGGCTCGGCCGGCTCGGTGCTTGCGAACCGGCTCTCGGCGCGCGGCGACAATCGCGTGCTGCTGCTGGAAGCCGGGCAGGACACGCCGCCCGGCCAGGTGCCGAAGGAGATCCTCGATACCTATCCGGGCGTCGCCTATTTCGACCCGCGCTTCCACTGGACCGACCTGAAGGTCCACACCCAAGTCGTCAGCCACAACAACCCAGAGGCCGAGCGGCCGCCGCTGCGCAAGTACGAGCAGGCCCGCGTGCTCGGCGGCGGCTCCTCGATCAACGGCCAGATGGCCAATCGCGGCGCGCCGACCGACTACGACGAATGGCAAGCGCGCGGTGCCGACGGCTGGAACTGGGACAGCGTGCTGCCCTATTTCCGCAAGGTCGAGCGCGACCTTGACGTCGACGACGAATTCCACGGCAAGGATGGCCGCATCCCGGTGATGCGGATCCCGGAGAAGAACTGGCCGCCGCATACCAAGGCCGCGGCGGAGGCGTTCAAGGCGGCCGGCTACGACTACCTGCCCGACCAGAACGGCGCCTTCCGCGACGGCTATTTCCCGGTCACCGTCTCGATCAGCGGCAAGGAGCGGGTCTCGGCGGCCATCGGCTATCTCGATGCCGAGACGCGCAAGCGGGCGAACCTGACGATCTCGACCGAGACGCAGGTCAGCGAGCTTCTGTTCGAGGGCACGCGCTGCGTCGGGGTACGCGCCATGGTGAAGGGCCAGCGGCAGGAGTTCCGCGGCCAGGAGGTCATCCTCTCCTGCGGCGCGATACATTCGCCGGCGCATCTGCTGCGCGCCGGGATCGGGCCCGTGGGGCATCTGCGCGAGCTTGGCATCCCCGTGCTGAACGCGCTGGAAGGCGTCGGGCAGCGGCTGATGGACCACCCCTCGATCTCGCTGTCGTCCTTCATCAAGCCGGGGGCGCGGCTGCGCGACCATCACACGCGGCGGCACATCCTGCTCGGGCTGCGCTATTCCTCGGGCATCGGCGGGGCGCCGGCGGGCGACATGTTCGTCGCCGTCGCCAGCAAGTCGGCCTGGCATTCGGTCGGCGAGCAGATCGCCTCGCTGCTTGCCTTCGTGAACAAGACCTATTCGGAAAGCGGCCAGGTGCGGCTTGCCTCGCGCGATCCGCGCACCGAGCCGCTGGTCGAGTTCAACCTGCTGTCGGACCGGCGCGACCTGGATCGGCTGATGGCCGGCTTCCGGATGCTGGCGGCGATCCAGCTGAGCGCGCCGCTCGCCGCCGTCACGACCGACCCCTTCCCCGCCAGCTATTCCGACCGTGTCCGCGCGATCGGCGTGGTGAACGAGCGCAACAAGTGGATCACCCGCGGCGTCGCCGCGCTGCTGGATGGGCCCGCCGCGCTCCGCCGCTTCATCGTCGATCGCTACGTGGTGGAGGGCTTCACCTTCCGCCAGGTGATGGAGGATGACGAGGCGCTCGAGGCCTTCATCCGGAAGGCCACGCCCCCGGTCACGCTCCCGCAAGGATCGCATCCGCCATCTTCTCGGCCGTCATGAGCACCGGGCAATTGGTGTTGGCGCAGGGCACCACCGGGAAGACCGAGGCGTCGATCACCCGCAGCCCCTCGATCCCCTTCACCCGCCCGGCGGTGTTCACCACCGTCATCGGGTCGTCCTCGCGGCCCATGCGGCAGGAACAGCTGGCATGCCAGACGCCGATGGTCGCCTTGCGGATGAAGGCCTCGAGCGCCTCGTCATCCTCCATCACCTGGCGGAAGGTGAAGCCCTCGACGACGTAGCGGTCGACGATGAAGCGGCGCAGCGCCGCCGGCCCATCCAGCAGCGCGGCGACGCCGCGGGTGATCCACTTGTTGCGCTCGTTCACCACGCCGATCGCGCGGACACGGTCGGA
>Ga0114976_10002295_pt1 | contig 12051 bp, 9 predicted proteins | sample S_130805_EF_Meta_FD_87319 | JGI IMG/M metagenome (GOLD analysis project Ga0114976, IMG submission 87319) | Freshwater microbial communities from Lake Simoncouche, Canada to study carbon cycling - S_130805_EF_MetaG | ecosystem: Environmental > Aquatic > Freshwater > Lake | place: Lake...
CATGTCGCCACAGGCTTTTGCTTTGCCACCCGACATCGTGCACCTGATCGATGACTTGGGCCCTGCGTTGCGCGCTTTTCAGCAAGCCTGCAACCAACTCTACTTTGAAGGCGGCGATCTCGCTTGGGTGGCCAAGTTGATCGACCAGGGCAAGCCAGCAGAGATCATTGAGCTAGGCAAGCAAGCGCGCTGGCGGAATGCTTTGCCTTCGGTGATTCGGCCCGACCTGGTGCTGACCGAAACCGGCGTTTGCATCAGCGAGTTGGATTCGCTCCCTGGCGGCATGGGCCTGACGGGCTGGTTGAACCAAACCTATGCCGCACTCGGCGAGGACGTTCTAGGCGGAGCCAACGGCATGATCGACGGCTTCGCCGCCGCCTTCCCCAAGGAGGACATCCTTGTCTCGCGCGAGTCCGCCGACTACGAGCCCGAGATGCACTGGCTGGCGAAGCACCTGAACCGCCACGTGCTGCGCACTTGGGAGATTCAGGATTCACGATTCCTGATTCCTGATTCAAGCCCGGCTTCATCAAATCAGGAATCAGGAATCAATAATCAGGAATCCCCCTTCTACCGCTTCTTCGAGCTTTGGGACCTCGACCACGTGGAACACTCGCGCGAGTGGCTGCGCCTAGCGAAGGATGGCAGCGTCGCCTTCACCCCACCGCTCAAGGCTTACCTGGAGGAGAAGCTTTGGATCGCCCTGTTTTGGTCACCGCAACTCCGAGACTACTGGCATTCGTCATTGAGAACTGAGCACTTATCACTCCTGCAACGATGCATCCCCCAAGGCTGGGTGGTAGACCCAGCGCCACTGCCACCGCACGCCGATCTTCCAGGGTTGGGCATTCATGCCTGGGACGAGATGAAACGCTTTGGCAACCGAGCCCGTGAGTTGGTGCTGAAGATCAGCGGCTTCTCCGAAAAAGGCTGGGGCTCCCGTGGCGTGTTCATCGGTCACGATCTACCGCAGTTGGACTGGGCTGCGGCTTTGGATGAAGCCCTGGCCAGCTTCCCCACGAACCCCTATTTGCTGCAGCGCTTCCACGCTGGGCGAGTGATACTGCACCCGATGTGGGACGAAAAGTCTGGCCTTAGCGTGATGATGCCGTCGCGTGTACGCCTGTGTCCTTATTACTTCATTCCTTGTGGCAGCGACGACACTCAGCTCGGCGGCGTGCTCGCAACGGTCTGTCCCGCTGACAAGAAGATCCTGCACGGAATGCGGGACGCCATGATGCTGCCCTCTGTGGCAGCGCAGGCTGTCAGTTGATCATCACCGGTCCGCCCGCGCTCAGGTCATGCAGCTTGGCCACCGCCTCGATCACCAAGTCAGCGGCTTGCAGCACCTCGGGGATGTTATTGAACCGTGAAAAGGAAAACCGCAGCGTGCTCGCAGCGTGAGCAGCAGCGAAGCCCATCGCTTCGAGCACTTGAGAAGGATGCAAACTCGCGGTGTGACAAGCCGAGCCTGCGGAGCAGCAGACGCCTTTCTCATCGAGCAGAATCAAAAGACCTGCCGCGTCGAGCCCTGTGAAGCAAAGGCTGCAAGTATTGCCGAGTCGCTGCTGCGGATCACCATTCATCACAGCCCCCGTGGCCGCGATCACGCGCCGCTCAAAGGCATCGCGCAGCTCACGCACGAACGCCTGATGCGGGGGCTGCATCAGCTCGGCCGCCATTCCTAGACCGACAATGCCGGGCACATTCTCCGTGCCGCTACGCCGCCCACCTTCCTGACCACCACCGAGCAGCAATGGCTCAAAGCGTACCCGACGGCTGACATATAACGCCCCCATGCCTTTAGGGCCGTGTATCTTGTGCGCGCTGAGGGAAAGAAAGTCGACCGGCACCACACGTAGATCGATAGGCACCTTACCCACCGCTTGCACCGCGTCGGTGTGCACCAGTGCGCCTGCAGCGTGAGCGATCTCGACAATCTCGGCCATCGGCGCGAGCACTCCGGTTTCATTGTTTGCCCACATGATCGAGACCAGTGCAGTGTCAGGCCCAAGGGCGGAACGCATGACATCAAGGACGATGCTTCCATCCTGTCCCACGGGCACCACGCTCACTCGTCCGCCCTGCGCTTCCCAGCGTTGTGCAGGCTCCCACACAGCAGGATGTTCCGTGGCTCCGACAACCAATTGATTGCGTTGCGGCCACAGCCTTTTCGCGGACTCAATCGCCGCATTGTTCGACTCCGTGCCACCGCTGGTGAAGATGATCTCCCCAGGATTCGCATTCAGCAAAGCAGCGACCTGCGCGCGCCCACGCTCCACCGCCACATGGGCCACGCGGCCCGCCCGATAGCTCGACGACGCGTTGGCGAAGTGAGTTTCAAGGCAAGGGAGCATGGCTGCCACTACGAGTGGATCAACAGGCGCAGTCGCGTTGGCATCCAAGTAAATCACAAAGGTATCCAACGACCTTCAGGTTGAAGGCGCAACTCTTAGCGACAGAAAAAATACTTGCCTACCGTGGGGGCTCTGTGTTGCATTTCACTAACTCGACGGGTCTCACCCTAGACCTGTGGGGTTTACCAACACAATACAACCATACCTCATGAAGACTACCCTCCTCACCGCTGCATTCAGCGTGCTCGCGCTCGCTGCCAATGCTGGCGCTCCCTCCGCCAAAGTCCCCGCTGCTCCTGCTCCCGTCGCTGAAGCCTTCTCCTACGACTTCGTTGAAGCCGGCTGGGTTCACGTGTTCCCCGACCAGATCGATGACCTGGACGGCTACTACACCCATGTCAGCTTCTCCCCTGTCAACAACGTCTTCCTGTTCGCAGAATGGGGCCAGGCTTTTGGCAGCGAGTTGGGTGCCGACTATGACGAGAGCAGCCTTGAACTGGGCGCTGGCGCTTATTTGCCAATCTGCAGCACCGTTGACTTCGTTGTCACCGGCGCCGCTCTGCGCAGCGAAGTGGACGTCGATGGCTTCGGCAGTGCTGACGAGTGGGGCTTCGACGCCTCCGCTGGTTTCCGCATCCGTCTGGCCTCAAAGCTGGAACTGGGCCTGTTCTACGGCTTCACCCACCTGGATGACAGCGACGTGAGCAGCGGCAGCGCTGGCTTGGTCTATGGCCTGACCGACGCAGTTGACCTGACCGTCCGCGGTTCCTTCTCCGAAGACGACCAGCAACTGGGCGTGGGCATTCGCTACAACTTCTAATTGAACTGGACCTCACGGTCCTCTGCCCAGCGGCGCAGAGCTTCGGCTCTGCGCCGTTTTTGTATGGCAATTGAGCCACCGCTCGTTCTTTTTTGTTTTTGGCAAACCCGCAACCACCGCTATTCTGAGCGCCCTTATGCTCGACATCAAAATCATCCGCGACAGCGCCGACACTGTAAAGCAACGCCTCAACCAGCGCGGTGCCGATTACTCTGCCGTCGTGGATGACATCCTCGCCATCGACGAGCAGCGCCGCCGTGCGGAGACCGAAAAGCAGACGCTGCAAAACGATCGCAACCGCACCAGCAAAGACATCGGCATCGCCAAGAAAAAAGGCGAGGACACCAGCGCCATCGAAGCCCAGGTGCGCGGCATTGGAGCCCGTATCGACGAGATCAGCAAGGAAGCCGAAGCCGCCGATGCCAAACAGCGTGAGCTGATGCTGGGACTGCCCAACCTGCCGCACGAAGCTTGCCCCGTGGGCAGCAGCGCCCAGGACAATCCCGAAGTGCGCACCTGGGGCAGCAAGCCAGAGTTTGCCTTCCAGCCCAAGGACCACACGGTCATCGGAGCAGCGCTGGGAATGATCGACTTTGAAGCTGGCACCAAGATCACCGGCCCCGCCTTCGCCGTGTATCGCGGCCCTGGGGCCAAGCTAGAGCGCGCGCTCATCAGCTTCCTGCTCGACCTGCACACCACGCAGCACGGCTTCACGGAGATCGCTCCCCCGCTCCTCGTGAAAGCCGAGTGTCTGGAAGGCACGGGCCAGCTGCCGAAGTTTGGCGATCAAGTGTATCACTGTGAGATTGATGACCTGTATTTGATCCCCACCGCCGAGGTGCCGGTGACCAATCTGCATCGCGAAGAAATCCTGCCGCTCGACAAGCTGCCGATCAACTACGCCGCCTACACGCCCTGCTTCCGCCGCGAGGCTGGCAGCGCAGGGCTCGGCACGCGCGGCCTGATTCGCATGCATCAGTTCGATAAGGTGGAATTGGTCAAGATCACCACGCCAGAGACCAGCATGGCCGAACTGGAATCGCTGACCGCCAACGCTGAGAAAGTCCTGCAACTGCTGGGTCTGCACTACCGCGTGATCGAACTCTGCACGGGCGACATCGGCTTCGGCAGCGCCAAGACGTATGACATCGAGGTCTGGGCCCCCGGCCAGGGTTCGTATCTGGAGGTGTCGAGCTGTTCGAGCTTCGGCGACTTCCAAGCCCGCCGCATGAGACTGCGCTACAAGGACGAGAACGGCAAAACGCAGTTCGCCCACACGCTCAATGGCAGCGGCACAGCACTGGCGCGCCTGTTCGTCGCCTTGGTAGAAACATATCAACAGGCCGATGGTAGCATCGCGATTCCTGAGGTGCTTCAGCCTTACTTCCACGCGGAGCGCATCGGGTAATCCATGCAACTCTACCTCGACTCTAGCCCGCCTAGCCAGCGCTACCTCATCGGCGTATCGGGCGGCCGCGACTCCGTGGCCTTGCTTCATGCCCTGCACGCCCAGGGCTTTCAGAAGCTGATCGTCTGCCATGTGAATCACAAGCTGCGCGGCAAGGCCTCCACCCAAGACGCGGCCTTCGTGAAGAAGCTCGCCACACGGCTTGGCTATCCTTTTGAAAACAGCGCTGTCGATGTCGCCAAGCGGGCTAAGACCGACAAGCAATCCATCGAAACCTGCGCGCGTATCGTGCGGCATGAAGTCTTCGCCACCATGGCGCGGAAACATCGCTGCCCGCGCATCTTCCTTGCCCATCACGCTGAAGACCAGGCCGAGACCGTGCTCATGCGCATCCTGCGCGGCACCGGCTTGGCAGGACTTGCAGGCATGAAACCCGAGACCGAGGTCACCGTTGGCAAGACCAAGCTCGTGCTGCTGCGACCCATGCTGGCGCTTCGTCGCGCTGAGGTGGACGCCTACATTGCCGAGCACTCACTGAAATTTCGCGAAGACGAGTCCAACGCCGACAGCACGCCCACGCGTAACCTGCTGCGCAATGATTTGCTGCCGATGCTTAGCACGGCCCTGGGGCGCGAGGTCACAGCCCCCCTGCTCCGCCTTTCCGCCACTGCGAAGCGTGAGGACGACTTCGTCCGTCTCGTCGCTGTTGGCTTGATCGAAGATGAGGCCTTGATTCAAGAGGATGGCAGCCTGGGTCTGAAGCGTGCTCTGAAGGAGGCGCACAGCGCCCTACAGCACCGTGTGCTGCACACATGGCTGGAGATGTGTGGTGTGCCAGACCTCAGTGCCGAAATCGTCGAGCAAGGTGTGCGACTGATCACCCACGAACAGCCCTCACGCATCAACCTGCCCCTGGACCTTCAGCTCTGCCGCAAAGCCGGCAGGCTATGGATTCAGGAGCAGTAGCAATCAACGGTGGCGTCCTGCCGCCACTAGTTGATGATCAATGCACCAAGGCGGAAGGCAGGTAATAGCAACGACCAGGCAGGAGCTTCGGGAATGCCGAAGCGCCGGGCAGTTGCAGTTCCACCTTGGTGTTCGCACGCGACTCCACGCCCATGCCAAACAAGTCCATGAAGTTGGGCTCGATGCCATACTTCACGATCATCGCATTCGGTGACTTCGCCAGCTCACGAGCCGAATCATAGGCAGTCTCCACGTAGCCGATCTTGTCCACCAGCTTCGCTGCCATCGCCTCGCGTCCGCTGACCACGCGGCCATCCGCCACGCCGTTGCGCAGGGTCTCCTTCGGAATCTTGCGCCCTTCGCTCACGACGGTGAGGAAGCGGTCATACATGCCGTTCACCAGCGCTTGGATGTAAGCCTTCTCGTCATCGCGCATCGGACGTGCGCCACTCAGCGTGTCCTTGAGCGGACCGCTGGTGAAGGTGTTCATGCCCATGCCCACTTTGTCGAACAAGCCATGGTAGCTCATCGACTCCATGATCACGCCGATGCTACCCGTGAGTGTGGTCTCACTCGCCACGATCTGGGTCGCTCCACAGGAAATGTAGTAGCCACCGCTGGCTGCCACACTGTCCATGTAAACCACCACCGGCTTCACCTTCGCTGCTTCCTTCACGGCTGCGTGCATGATGTCCGAGGCCGTGACCTCACCACCCGGCGAGTTCACATACAACACGATGGCTTTCACGCGCTTGTCCTTCCCTGCCTGCTCAAGCTGACGCTTAAAGCCCTGCACCATGGGCTCGCTCGTCGCGAACAATCCACCGTCCATGGCACCCGACATAATCACGCCTTCCAGATCAATTTGCACGATGCGATCGCCCGACTTCGCCTTGCCTTCCTGGACCAGGGCCTCGCGGAACTTCGGCTTGTGCTTCACGCCCATGCCGCCGCTTTCCATGGTGGCGATTTCAGTCATCGCTGCATCCATGCCCTGCCCAGCCGCGAGCAGGAAATTGATCAGCAGGCTGGCAATCAAGCCCAGTGCGAGAAGCACGACTGTGGTCCACAAGCAGCCATTGCCACCTTTGCGGGCGGGAGGCGGATTGATGTAGACGGGGGCAGGCTGGGGAGGCGGCACTGGAGGAGGCGTGACAGGCGGCAGCTCAGGCGCAGGTGGGAAAGGCGAATCCATAGGTGATCAAAACTACGAGCAGCGCGCACGATTGGCAATCCTGCGCGCTGCTTTTTGTTGTTTCACCTCTAGGCTGGTTGCTCCGCCCCAAAGGCACGGTTCCAATCCGTGCTTGCCGTTTTGATCATCAGAATCGCGAGCGTGATAATCGCACCAAGGGTGATGGTGAGCCCTGTGATACCATCAAAAAAGAAGCTGTAACTGAACAGCACGATGTAAGCGAACTGCGCCACCGCCGCCGCGCGGGCAAATCGCGCGCCCGCTACCTGCCGCAGGTAAAGCGTGACCAGCAGCAACGAAACGCCGGCAGCCACGATGAAAGACACCAGAGCTGGCACCAGATCGACCGAGTAGGCAAACAACAGCTGAAACGCGAAGCAGCCCGCCGCCAGGAAGAACCAATGCATGGGGTGCAGCTTCACCCCGTTGGTCAGCGCCAAGATCAAGAGCACCGTGAAGAAGAACAGCAGCGACACAGGCGCGTAGAAGGCGATGCGCGTGGCCACAGGACCGGCATTTAGCACCTTCGGCATGTCCATGCCAATGGCACGCGCACCGATGACGTCATTGTAGTTCCAGAACAACTTCCAGCCATCGCCACTGCGAACTCGCGGATCCTCCGCTGATGCCGTGCCGCTAGGGAAATCAACCGTCGCAAAGTCGGTCGTCATCCACAAGGTGAAGTTCCGCACCCGCTGCACGCCATCGAACTCATAGCGCCATGTGTCCATGCCATTCGCCGTGTATGCAATGGTCACCGAGGCGGATCCACCAGGCGGCAGTTCGATCGAGTCGGTGATGCTTCCATCTTGCGGCACCTTGTCAGTGACCCGCTCACCGACCTTCAGACTGAAGGCATCGTAACGCGCTGAGGCATCTGGCAGGGTGAAGGCAGCAAAGATCACCTGTGCGATGGGCGTGGGATTCTTGATCGTGTAAGTCGCTGAGAACTCCGCCCGATAGGTGCGGTAGTTCATGAGGCCCCTGCTCTTGGGGCTGGAGCGCAGCGTCACCTGTACCTCGCAGAGATCGGGCAGCACCGGCTTGCGCGTGCGCGCTGCATTCGGTGCCAGGAAGTAGAACGATGGATGCGCCTGTCGCAGTGGTGGCCCCCAGTTTTGCGTGACCTCCTGAAGCAGTTCAGTGCTGGCTTCATTGGTGCGCAGAGTGAGGGCACCGCCGAGCATGAACCAGCCGATGCAGGTGCAAAAGAAGATGCCGATGATGGCGAGCAGATGAGTGAATTTCATGGTAATGTGTTGGGTTGAGTGTCTGGAATTGATTGTTGAGAATCAGCAGGGGGAAGGCCGAGCAAGAGTGTTGCTTTGTGATCTCCGCCCTTGGCCTTTCGGTTATTCCCCGAGGTCGATGCGCTGATAGAAGAGCGCCATCTCAGGGGCCTCGTTGGCGAAGAGCTCCTTCTTGAAGGCCGCCGTGCGAACGCTAGCGCCGTTGGCTGCGGCAGTGTTGCTAACGGATCCCTCGGTCGCCATGATCTCATAGCCTTCCGGCAGTTCCACCTGCCAGTGCAGTGCCTGGGTGAAAAGTTTCGTCTGGGGTAGCACCAGCGCAGCTTCCCCGCTGACCCGATCCCATGCCTTGAGCTTGAGGTGATAGGTCAGGCTGACTTTGCTGGTCGTGCTGCTACTGCTTTTGCCTGTGAGCGGGAACTCGAGTTGCTGGGGCGCGCGTTGCACCGGGCGCTCATCCTGGCCATTGACTTGGCAAGCCAGCAAGGTCGCCCCATCTGGCAAAGGCACGGTCCAGGTGGATGTGCCGCGGTGCGTCAACTCATAGGCCAACTCATGTAGCACCGAACCATCCGCCACCAACCGAGTGCTGGCCGTTGCCTTCGTGATCGTTGCCTGAGCCGTCTCATAGCGCGGCAGCTTGGCATCGACCACCGCTGGCGCGGCATCTTCGAGTTGCAGCGTGACGTCGCCACTCACGGCAGGCAGCACATAAGTCGAGGGTTTGCCTTCGGCTCGAAATGGCAGCTGGCCATTGAGTTTCAGCACGCGAGATGGATCTATTTCCGTCAGTGTGAACCGCTGCGCAGGTGCGGGGATCAGCTTCACCTTTGCGGCACCACCGGTCATGGGTAAGGAGAGCGGCAGCTTGATCTCGTGATTCGCCTTGCCTTCCCACACCACGCTCAAACCGGAGGCATCGCGCAGGATGGCGATCCCTTCAGGGAGGTCCAGGGCTTCAACGTTCCACTCGCCACCGACCAGGAGTAACGTGTGCCAGTCGTCTGTGAAGGAACGCAGGCGGAACACTGCCTCGCAACGCAGCAGTGAGCCTTCCAGCCGAGCACTGTAAATCGCCGACTGCAAGGCCACAGCGACCGTAGGCTTCTTTGCCGACTTCGGCGATGCTTGTGAGGCCGCTTTCCAAACCGTCTGCCATTCTTGCAAGGGTAGAGAGACCTCGCCGCTTGTCACGGCTAAAGAGGACGACGCGAAGGGATTCTCATCGGCTAGGGCGCTGGATTTGCCAGCGAGCCAGATGACCAACAACAGGAAGGAGAGATGCTTCATAAGCATCGCCACTTCACCTCACCGCGATGAAACGATGATGAAGCCTGTGTGAATTGGGCGTGAAGTTTCCTGCTTGGTATTCACGCTTGCGCGTGGGCATAAACCACGTGCTAAAACGTGAACACCGAACTCCTGAAGCCTACGCCACTTCTTGCAAGCCGAGCTTCTCGATGACTTCCTGCGGCACACCAGGATACGCGCCAGCCAGTGTGACATTGCCTACATAGCCCAGGTGCTTCCACGTCGCACTGTGCGTGTAGTAGCCGCTCAGCGCCAGCTGCCGGAACTGGACGAAAAACTTGGTGCCTGTGGGGCTCACAGAGGTTGCGGGGTCGCAGATGTCATCAATGATCTGCGACTGCTGCTCCAGGCCAAGCTCATCGAAGCGCTTCTCGAAACGCCGGAAGCTCTCGGTATTCAACCAGCCCAAGCCACCGCGAATGACCTCGCTATCGTCACGCTGTGGCTCATAGGGCGCGCTTACCCATTCGTCGATAAACTCGGGCACGCCCACCTCGCTCGCCGCCGGACCATGATCGTCCTTCGGCAAGATGAGGTCTGCCAGCGCCTTGGTGGTCTTCAATTCTTCTTGCGACAACAGACGCTGCCACGAGCCTGTGATTGGCTTGCTAAAATCAGGATCGTGAAAAGCACTGCGCAACGGGTAGGCCAGAGGCGCTGCCTCAGTCTCGGTGGGGGCGGCGATGGCGGGAGCCACGGCGATCGTAGCAGCAGAGCCCGTGAGCCATTTGAGGGCGTGACGGCGAGAGAGGGTGGACATGGTGATGAATAGCTAAGCGAAGGTCAGGCCTTCATAAATGTGAGTGAGCGACATGGAAAAACCGAGGCTGTGCAGGTGCAGCGTCGCATCGGCACCGACTAGTTCTTCGGGACGCCATTCGTTGGCCTTGCGATGCAAGGTCACCTTCATGATGTCCTGCTCCACCAGCACATACTCTTGGAGTGCCGGGACCTGGAAATAAATGATCAGCTTCTCACGCGTGTCTGTGTTGCGCGTGCTATCGGAAATCACTTCAACAATGACTTTTGGCTGCGTCTTGAAGTAAGGATCGCTGTCCTCCGGCTCGCAGGCTACCATGACATCTGGGTAATAGAAGACCTGCAAATGCGCCCACAGCTTGAGCTTCATGTCATTGATGAAGGTCTTGCATGGCTTGCCCCGCAAGTGCTGGCGCAACGCGGCAAAAATACTGCCGGAAATGAGGTTGTGCTTCTCACTGGCACCAGCCATAGCGTAGAGGTCACCGGCGACGTATTCATGACGAACCTCACTGTGTTGTTCCTGCTCGAGGTAAACCTCCACAGGAATCTTGTGCTGAAGTTTGAGAGATGCAATCATGGGCAAGGTTTCGGGCTTTCCAGTTCAGAGATTAGATCCGTTGCGCCTTCATCTCGTCCATCAACCATTCGCAACTTCTCCAAGCGAGCGCGAGAATGGTGAGCGTGGGGTTCTTGTCGGGGTTGCTGGGCAGCACGCTGCCGTCCATGAGGAAGAGGTTCTTCACGTCCCAGGTTTGGCAGTATTGATTGGTCACGGACTCGCTGGCCTTGGCGCCCATGCGTGCGGTGCCGACCTCATGAATGATCTCACCCGGCTTCTTGATAGCAGCCTCGCCTTTCAACGGGGTAGCTTTGCCGCCCATGCCTTCCAGCAGCTCGGCGAAGGTGTTCTGCATGTGCTCGGCTTGCTTGATTTCATGATCGCTCCACTTCCAATGAAAGCGCGCGACGGGGATGCCCCACTGGTCCACCACGTTGGAATCGATGTCGTGGTAGCAGTCCTTGTTTGGAATCATTTCGCCACGACCGCTGAAGCTGAACTGCGCGCCGTAGTAGCGCATGGCTTCCTGCTTCAGTTTGCTACCGTAGATGCCGGGGCTGGTGCTATCGAGCCCTTTGAAGCTAGCCACGCTGGGCATCTTTTTGCCACCACCCATCTCGATGTGATAGCCCCGCGCGAAGCCGAGCTTGCTGTGTTCATTGACCAGCCACCAGGGCGAATACACGTGCAGGCCGCCAGCACCGTCTTCATTCATCGGCGGCAGGTTTTCCATCATCGGAATGTGCGAGCCCAGGCTGGTGCCCACGCTATCCATCAAGTTCTTGCCAACCTGGCCCGAGGAGTTCGCGAGACCTGCCTTGTCTCTGCTGTTGGAGTTCATGAGAATGCGCGAGGTCTCGCACGTGCTCGCGGCCAGGATGACCACGCGAGCATTCACCACGGCATCGCGGCGCGTGGTCTTGTCGATGTAATGCACGGCCGTCGCCTTGCCGCTGCCATCTACGATGATCTCGCGGACCATCGCATCCGTGATGATGTCCAGGTTACCCGTGGCGAGTGCAGGCGGTATGAGCACCGTCGTGCTCTGGAAGTTCGCCCGAATGCTGCATCCACGCAGGCAATCCGTGGCCCAGAAGCAGGGCGCGCGCAGCATCATGTCCTTGCCAATGATCTCCTGCGCTTTCGGGTTGTTCGGGAAGAGCTGCTTCGGGATGTTCTTCCAATCCAGTGGCTGGCTCAAGACGGCCCGATGCGCTGCCACAATCGGCACACCCATCTTCTTGCCGGACTTCTTCGCGATGAGTTCGCCGACCCGTGGTTTCGGCGGCGGCAGCAGCACCCCGGGCGAGGAGTTGGGCGCATTGGTGATACCATCGTTCTCGCCATAAACGCCGATCAGTTGCTCCACCTTGTCATACCATGGTGCGATGTCCGCATACTTCATGGGCCAGTCCACGCCCAG
>Ga0114976_10002296_pt1 | contig 12048 bp, 10 predicted proteins | sample S_130805_EF_Meta_FD_87319 | JGI IMG/M metagenome (GOLD analysis project Ga0114976, IMG submission 87319) | Freshwater microbial communities from Lake Simoncouche, Canada to study carbon cycling - S_130805_EF_MetaG | ecosystem: Environmental > Aquatic > Freshwater > Lake | place: Lake...
CCAGGTTGCCCTCCACGTCCAGAACAATTAATGGATGCAATCATCAAACTTCACACTCTTATTAGCGATACAAAGCTTGGCCCAAATCGTGAAGCGGTTATCAAAGAAGTTGAACTCGCTGCTTTGAACGCGAAGCCTACGATCCAAATGAAGGGGTTGCTGGCTTAAATGAGCGAAGAACAAACAGGTATGTTCGGCGCTAAAGGCACCGGAGATACCTCAGGATACGGCGGCCTTGTCCGGACAGCGACATTTACGGGTTCAACAGAGCGTCCGTACGGCGGATATTTTGATGGTGTCGCAGATGACTTAGAACGCGCATATCCAGATTTCGCTGATGCGATTACACGTGTTGTCGTAGACCGTGGCGAACTAACTTTGCATATTAAGAAATCTCGTTTACAGGAGGTTGCACTGATACTTCGCGATAAGTTGAGGTTTGAAATGTGCATGGGCGTCTCTGGAGTTCACTATCCAGATCGCACTGGTGCAGAACTTGTTGCTCTGTACCCACTTCTCTCAATGACAAAAAATCAGCGTATTCGCTTAGAAGTTGCTACTTCAGATTTAGATCCACATATTCCATCAGTTGTAGATATATGGGCAGGGAATAACTGGCACGAACGTGAAACTTTCGACATGTTTGGAATTATTTTTGATGGGCATCCTGGTCTTACTCGTATTTTGATGCCAGACGATTGGGACGGACACCCACAGCGCAAGGATTATCCGCTTGGTGGAATTTCAGTTGAGTACAAAGGTGCAACAACGCCGGCGCCTTCAAATCGTAGGAGCTACCAGTGACAACAACTTTTGATCCATACGCATCCTCACGCGAAACCACCGAGGGAACAGTTTTCTCTGTCACCGGTGGCGATTGGGATTCCCTTGTATCTGAAATTGGAGAATCTAAAGAAGAACGCATAATCGTTAACATGGGTCCACAACACCCATCGACTCACGGAGTTCTCCGTTTAGTTTTAGAACTTGAAGGCGAAACAGTTACAGAAGTAAGAACCGGTATCGGTTATCTTCATACAGGTATCGAAAAGAACATTGAATACCGCAACTGGACGCAAGCTGTCACCTTTGCAACTCGTATGGATTACCTATCACCAATCTTTAATGAAACTGCATACTGTCTTGCAGTCGAAAAACTTCTCGGAATTACAAACGATATTCCAGAGCGCGCTTCAGTTATTCGCGTTCTGATGATGGAGCTCAATCGCATTTCCTCACACATGGTGGCACTTGGTACCGGAGCCCTTGAGCTTGGCGCAATGGGCCCCATGTTCTTTGCATTCCGTGACCGTGAAATCGTTCTCGATACTTTCGAAGAAATTACTGGCCTTCGCATGAATATGGCTTATGTGCGCCCTGGAGGAGTTTCTCAAGATCTTCCTGCAGGCATGAGTGTGAAATTACGTGAAGTCGTTAAATCACTCCGCAAGAATTTCAACGACAATGCAAAACTTCTTATTGGTAACACAATTTGGATGAAGCGCACTGAAGGCATTGGCTACTTAGATCTCGCTGGATGTACAACTCTTGGAGTCACTGGGCCAGTACTTCGTTCTGCTGGTTTGCCATGGGATCTTCGTAAGATGCAGCCTTATTGCGGATACGAAAACTACGAATTCGATGTCATCACGGCAGATACCGCAGATGTCTACGGTCGCTTCTTAGTTCGTATGGCTGAACTTGAACAATCACTTCGAATCATCGAACAAGCAATCGATAAGTTAGACAAACTTGAAGGACAACCAGTGATGGTTGCAGATAAGAAAATTGCTTGGCCAGCGCAGCTTGCACTTGGCGCAGATGGACTAGGTAACTCGCTAGATCACATCCGCGAAATTATGGGAACTTCCATGGAATCACTCATCCATCACTTTAAGTTGGTTACTGAAGGATTTAGAGTTCCAGCAGGTCAGGTTTACGTATCAGTTGAATCTCCTCGCGGTGAACTTGCCGCACATGTTGTCTCTGATGGTGGCACTCGTCCATACCGTGTCCACTTCCGCGAACCATCGTTTAACAATTTGCAATCAACATCGGCAATGAGCGAAGGCGGAATGGTTGCCGACATCATCGGTGCTGTTGCATCTATCGATCCTGTTATGGGGGGAGTAGACCGCTAATGTCACTTAATCATGAAGTAATGCAATCAATTATCAAGCGCTATCCACGTAGCCGTTCTGCAATCATGCCACTTCTTCACTACGTACAATCAGTCTCTGGTTACGTAACAAATGAAGGAATTGAGACAATTTCAAAGATTCTCGAAATAGAAACTGCAGAAGTTTCAGCAGTAGCAACTTTCTATACCCAATATAAGCGCAAGCCGGTAGGCGAGTACCACGTAGGCGTATGTACAAATACTTTGTGTGCCGTTATGGGTGGAGACGCAATTTTCTCAGCGCTCAAAGACCATCTTGGTATCGAAAATGATGGCGTAACTGATGATGGAAAAGTTTCTCTTGAACATATCGAATGTAACGCTGCATGTGATTATGCACCAGTGGTTATGGCTAACTGGGAGTTCTACGACAATCAAACTGTTGAATCTGCAAAAGCAATTGTAGACGGCGCGCGTCAAGGAAATCCACCTGCACCAACTCGTGGACCAAATCGACTTGTTACATATAAGGAAGCATCAGCAGTTCTTGCAGGACTTGATGATGGACTTGCACGCGAAGGTGTTCAAGCGGGTGGGCCAACACTTTTAGGGTTGAAACTTTCAAAGGAAGGTAAGTAATGTCAAAGTTAACTCCTGTCCTTTCTGCACATTGGGATGAGAAAGATTCATTTACCATCGAGGCATACACGCGCCATGGTGGATACTCGGCGTCGAAAAAAGCACTGGCTATGGATCCAGATGCAGTTATTCAAATGGTTAAAGATTCAGGACTTCGTGGTCGTGGTGGCGCAGGATTCCCAACAGGAATGAAGTGGGGATTTATCCCACAGGGTGACGATAAAGATCACTACCTCGTTGTTAACGCAGATGAATCAGAGCCAGGAACGTGTAAAGATACCCCGCTATTGATGGCAAACCCACATGTACTTATTGAAGGCTGCATCATCGCCTGTCATGCAATTCGCGCAAAGAGTGCATTTATTTATATTCGCGGAGAAGTTACTCACGTTGTTCGCCGTGTTAATGCAGCAATTGCTGATGCATACAAAGCTGGTCATCTTGGAAATGGAATTGATGTCACTCTACATATTGGCGCTGGTGCTTACATTTGTGGTGAAGAGACAGCGCTCCTTGATTCACTAGAAGGTTTCCGTGGACAACCACGTTTGCGCCCACCGTTTCCTGCAATTGCTGGTCTCTATGCGCGCCCAACAGTTGTAAATAACGTTGAATCAATTTCCTCAGTTCCAGCAATTATCGCCAATGGCGCAGAGTGGTACCAGTCAATGGGAACAGAGAAGTCAAAGGGTGCAACTCTTTATTCACTCTCTGGCCATGTAAATAACCCAGGACAGTTTGAAGCTCCACTTGGAATTACTCTTCGCGAAATTCTTGATCTTGCTGGTGGAGTCCGCGACGGACACAGGCTCAAGTTCTGGACACCAGGTGGTTCATCAACTCCACTGTTTACAGATGCGCATCTAGACACTCCATTGGATTACGAAGGTGTGTCTGCAGCAGGTTCAATGCTTGGAACGAAAGCACTGCAAATTTTTGATGAAACAACATGTGTCGTTCGCGCAGTCCATCGTTGGACCGAGTACTATAAGCATGAATCATGTGGCAAGTGCACACCATGTCGCGAAGGCACCTGGTGGCTTGTACAGATCCTACGCGATCTTGAAAATGGAACCGGAACAGAGGCAGACCTTGAGAAACTTCTTGATCTCTGTGACAACATCATGGGACGTTCATTCTGCGCACTCGGTGATGGCGCAACAAGTCCAATCACCTCATCAATTAAATATTTCCGTGACGAGTACATTGCGCACGTAACAAATGGAGCTTGCCCATTTGATCCAGTGCAATCAACTCTTTTTGTTGGGGCGGTGAAACAATGACTACTACTCAAGATTCTGCAGTTGCAGTAGAACTCATCACTGTTGTTATTGATGGTTTTGAAGTTTCAGTTCCTAAGGGAACACTGATTATTCGCGCTGCCGAGAAGCTAGGAATTCAGATTCCACGATTCTGTGATCACCCACTTCTTGACCCAGTCGGTGCATGTCGTCAGTGTCTTGTTGATGTTGAAATCAACGGGCGTGCATTTCCAAAACCACAAGCTTCGTGCACAATTCCAGTAGAACCAAATATGATTGTTAAAACTCAACTCACTTCACCAGTTGCAGATAAAGCACAAAAAGGTGTGATGGAACTTCTTCTTGGAAACCATCCACTTGATTGTCCAGTGTGCGATAAAGGTGGAGAGTGCCCATTGCAGAATCAAGCCATGAGCAATGGGCGCCCAGATGCTCGCCTAGATGGGTACAAGCGCACATTCGAAAAGCCAATCAATATTTCTTCATCAGTTCTTCTGGACCGCGAACGCTGCGTACTGTGCGCGCGATGCACTCGATTCTCAGAGCAGATTGCATCCGATCCATTTATTACTCTCAATGAACGCGGTGCGTTGCAACAAGTTGGTATTTACGAGAACGATCCATTCAAATCTTATTTCTCTGGCAACACTGTGCAGATTTGCCCAGTGGGCGCACTCACAGGAGCGTCATACCGATTCCGGGCACGCCCATTTGATTTAGTTTCAACTCCATCTGCCTGCGAGCATTGTGCATCAGGGTGCGATATGCGCACAGATGTTCGTCGCGGAAAAACTCTTCGTCGCCTTGCTGGTGATGATGCATCAGTAAACGAAGAATGGAACTGCGATAAAGGTCGCTGGGCATTTAAATACGTTACTGCCGTAGATCGCCTGGCACATCCACAAGTTCGCAATGCAGAGGGCGTACTTGTTCAAGCATCATGGCCAGAGGCACTTGCAGCTGCAGCCGCTGGATTAAAGGGTAAGCGCGCAGCAGTTATCACTGGTGGTCGTGTCACAACAGAAGATGCATATGGATATTCAAAATTTGCTCGCATCGCGCTGAAAACAAATGACATTGATTTCCGTGCACGCGTGACATCAGATGAAGAACGTGACTTCTTAGCAACCTACGTTGTTGGTTCATCAACAACATACCGTGATATTGATTCAGCAGATCAGGTTGCACTCATCGCATTTGAACCAGAGGAAGAGTCACCAATTGTTTTCCTTCGCCTTAATAAAAATGTAAAGAAGCGTGGCCTAAAGGTCACCGCAGTTGCAACGAAGCAATCAATTGCAATGGATAAACTCAAAGCAGAATTTGTGAAAGTAGTACCTGGCGCTGAAGGTTCTGCCGTTGCTGGCCTATCGATGACATCAAAGTCCGTAATTCTTGTTGGTGAACGTGCCTCAGAATCTGCTGGATTATTTTCTGCAGTTGCAGCTCTTGCTTCAAAGAGTGGCGCAAAGATTGCATACATTCCTCGTCGCGCAGGAGAACGCGGAGCTCTAGAGGCAGGTGCGATTGGAAATCTTCTTCCAGGTGGACGTCCAGTAACAGATCCGTCCGCACGTGTAGATATTTCAGCGGCTTGGGGGATTGATTCACTTCCAGCAGAGGCGGGACGTTCTACTTCACAAATTATTCATGCGCTCTCGAACAATGAGTTAGATGCTGTAGTTGTGGGTGGCGTAGATGCTCACGATTTACCAAACAGCACTCAAACTCTTGAAGCACTTAAGAAGTCTTTTGTAGTCTCACTCGAAATTGCACCAAGTTCAGTAACGGCTTTTGCAGATGTTGTTCTTCCTGTTGCAGCAATTACCGAAAAGAGTGGAAGTTTCCTAAACTGGGAAGGCCGAGCTCGTGCATTTGATGAGGCAGTTGTTGATTCACAGAACCGTAGCGATGTTCGCATTCTTTCCATGATTGCCGATGCAATGGGTGAATCCATCATGCTCGGTACAGTCACAGCATCTGCTCGTGAATTTAATCAACTAGGAAGCTGGGATGGAGCTCGTTCACAGTTCGTACCAGTATCTGCGCAGTCACCACAGTCGGTTTCAGGTGACGATGCAATTCTGACTTCATGGCGCCGACTACTTGATATGGGAACTCTTCAAAAGGGTGAAGATAATTTGGCTGGAACTCGCAGGCCAACAGTTGCAGTCATCTCACCAAAGCGTGCCGAATCAATTGGTGTTTCAACTGGTCAACAGGTCAGAATTTCAAATTCTCACGGATCAATCACAATTCCAGTGCTCGTTGAAGACATTCACGACGATGCAGTTTGGGTTCCACGTAACTCATTTGCTTCTCAGACTCTGGTTGCACTTAATGCAGTTCACGGCGATGTAGTAACGGTGGTGAAGGCATGACAACAGCAGAACTTCTAGCAAAAGATCCAGGTTGGATTATTGTTGTAAAGGCTTTAATCGTATTTGTTATTTGTGTTGTATCAACTCTGATGGCGGTATGGACAGAACGTCGTGTACTCGCGAAGATGCAATTGCGTACTGGCCCTAACCGCGTTGGAAAATTTGGACTCTTACAATCACTCTCTGATGGTGTGAAACTTGCGCTGAAGGAAGACATTATTCCTGCAGCTGCGGACAAAATAGTATTTATTATCGCCCCAATCATCGCCACAGCAATGTGCTTCATGTCTTTTGCAGTTATTCCAATGACTGGGGTCGTTAATCTCTTTGGACATAAGACCGCACTTCAATTAACAGATCTTCCAGTTGGTGTTCTTTATGTTTTAGCTGTCACTTCAATCGGGGTTTATGGAGTCGTATTGGCGGGATGGTCCTCAGGTTCTACATATCCTCTTCTTGGAGGTTTGCGATCTAGTGCGCAAGTAATTTCTTACGAAGTTGCAATGGGACTTTCGCTTGTAGCGGTCTTCATCTACGCAGGTTCAATGTCCACTTCTGTGATTGTGAGTTCGCAGCACCAACACATTTGGAACGTAGTTGTTCTCTTTCCTTCTTTTATTATTTACGTAATATCCATGGTGGGAGAAACCAACCGAGCACCATTTGATCTAGCAGAAGCAGAAGGCGAACTCGTCGGGGGATTCCACACAGAATACTCATCTCTCAAATTTGCACTTTTCTTCCTCGCTGAATATGTAAATATCATTGCCGTCTCTGCCCTTGCGACAACGCTTTTCCTTGGTGGTTACCACGCACTTCCTGGTCTTGGCTTTACTGAACAATGGCTTGGTGGTTGGTTCACATTTATTTGGTTCTTACTCAAAGTTAATTTCTTCTTCTTTATCTTTATGTGGTTACGTGGAACACTTCCGCGTCTTCGTTATGACCAATTTATGAAGTTTGGCTGGAAAGTTCTTATTCCAGTTTCACTCGTCTGGATCTTGATAGTTGCGACGCTGCGCGTGTTGCAGCAAGAAGGCGCAAGTCGCCCAGTAGTGATTGCATTCGCTGGAGGAGTTGTGTTGATTGTTATGGCAATTTCATCACTCTCAGATCGAAGCAAGCAAAAATCGCGTGCGCCACTACCCGAGGGCGAAGCTCCAGATTTCCCCATCCCGTCACTTCCACATGTTAAATCCGTAAAAGTCTCAGGAGGCGAATAATGACTGACTTTATTGAGCCCCAAAAGAAATTTAACGTTGAGAGTTCCGGGTTGGATATCAACGCGGTTCCATTTAAAGAAGTTAACCAACCTGGTCCTGCAAGCTTGCTTGAGCAGGCAAAAGGTTTCTGGGTCACCTTCTCGACGATGTTTAAGAAAAATCAGACAGTTCAGTACCCGGATGTAAAAGCTCCTACTGCACCACGATTTCATGGTCGTCATCAACTCAATCGTCATCCGGATGGTCTTGAAAAGTGCATTGGTTGCGAACTCTGCGCGTGGGCATGTCCGGCAGATGCAATTTATGTCGAAGGCGGAAATAACACACCAGAGAACCAAGTCTCTCCTGGAGAACGCCATGGAGCGGTTTACCAGATCAATTACTTGCGTTGTATTTTCTGTGGACTTTGCGTCGAGGCATGTCCTACTCGCGCGCTGACAATGACTAATGAATATGAATTGGCCGATGACAAACGTGAGAAGTTGATTTTCGAAAAAGAAGATCTTCTAGCGCCGCTTCGTCAAGGAATGTTGGCACCACCTCACCCAATGTATCCAGGCATGACGGATACAAATTATTACAACGGTGACGTCAAGGAATCTCACCCAAGTCAAAATCTTAATGGTCAGGGATAGAACTAATGTTAGAAATTCAAACCCCTGAAACAATTATGTTCTGGATATTGGCCCCAGTTGCTGTACTTGCAGCTCTTGGCATGCTTCTTGTGAAGAAAGCGGTTCACTCTGCTCTGTTACTTGCCTGGGTAATGATTACTCTTGCAATTTTCTACATTGCACAAGATGCGGTTTTCCTTGGAATTGTGCAGATTGTTGTTTACACGGGCGCGGTAATGATGCTCTTCCTTTTTATTCTGATGTTGGTTGGTGTAGACGCATCAGATTCTCTCACTGAAACAATTTCTGGCCTTCGTCCAATTGCAATCACAGCAGCAGTTGGTTTCGGTGGACTGTTTGTTTCACTCATTGGTCGGGCAACTATTGGTCACAAGCCTTATGGCTTGGGATTTGCCAACTCGAACGGAAATGTTGAAGGCCTCGCAAAGGAACTCTTCTCAACGTATGTATTTCCCTTTGAAGTAGTCTCGGCGTTGCTTATAACCGCGGCGCTCGGTGCAATGGTTTTAGCTCATCACCAACGCACAATTGCACGACCAACTCAACGCGAACAATCAATTGCACGATTCCGAACTGGCGCAATCGGTGGTGCTGCGGGACTTCCTAGCCCGGGTGTATTTGCTCGACATAATGCAGTTGATGTTCCAGCACTACTCCCAGATGGATCAGCGGCCCCGACCTCAATTTCAGCAACACTGAAAGCGCGTGGTGACATGCTGGAATCCCAATCATTTGAATTAGGCGAAGTAGACAACACAGTTACGGAGGAGAAGTAAGTGAGTCCTTATAACTATCTCTATGTAGCTGGCCTGCTCTTTACTATTGGGGCAGTCGGAGTTGTCGTCCGTCGCAATGCAATCGTTGTTTTCATGTGCATTGAACTTATGCTTAATGCAGCAAACCTCACTCTTGTTACTTTTTCTCGAATTAATGGAACGCTTGATGGACAAGTTGTTGCTTTCTTTACGATGGTCGTAGCTGCTTGTGAAGTAGTTGTTGGTCTAGCAATCATTGTGACAATTTACCGTTCGCGCCGATCAGCATCTATCGACGATGCCAGTTTGTTGAAGCGATAACGATGACTACTTCGACTTCATTGGTTTACTTAATTGCATTGCCATTGGCTGGAGCGGTAATACTTCTTCTTGCAGGGCGTCGTGCAGATAAGTGGGGGCATTTACTTGCGACGGCACTTTCGGCTGGTTCTTTTGCGGTCGGCCTCTATCAACTTACCCAGATGCTCTCTCGCCCAACCGACGAGCGAGCTGTTACTCAGAAGTTGTTCACATGGATCAGCGTTGGCTCATTCAATATTGATGCAGGAATCTTGCTCGATCAACTATCAATCTGCTTCGTACTTCTTATTACTGGCGTAGGAACGCTGATTCATATCTACTCAATTTCCTACATGTCACATGATGAAAACCGACGTCGTTTCTTTGCTTACCTCAACCTCTTCATTGCCGCGATGCTATTGCTGGTTCTTGGAGATTCTTACCTCAATCTTTACGTCGGCTGGGAAGGCGTAGGTCTGGCCTCATATCTATTGATTGGTTTCTGGAATCAAAAGCCAGCCTACGCAACAGCTTCTAAGAAAGCATTCGTCATGAACCGCATAGGTGACATGGGACTTTCTTTTGCCATCATGATTGCTTTTGCAAGCTTGGGTTCTGTTTCATTTAGTGGTGTTGAAGAAGCATCGCATACTGCATCACAAGCAACTCTTACAGCTATTGGAATCATGTTGCTGATGTCTGCAGTAGGTAAGTCAGCGCAGTTCCCACTACAGGCCTGGTTGGGCGATGCTATGGCTGGCCCAACTCCAGTTTCGGCACTCATTCACGCAGCAACTATGGTTACCGCTGGTGTTTATCTCATTGTGCGTTCTCACTTTATTTTCGATGCTGCACCAACTGCGCAACTTCTTGTAGTAATTGTTGGAGCAATCACTTTGACCTTCGGTGCACTTGTAGGTACAGCAAAAGATGACATTAAGAAAGCGTTAGCTGCTTCAACTATGTCCCAGATTGGATACATGATTCTAGGAGCAGGCCTTGGACCAGCAGGGTATGCATTCGCAATCATGCACTTGCTTACACACGGTTTCTTCAAAGCAGGTATGTTCCTTGGGGCAGGTTCTGTCATGCACGGAATGAATGATGAAGTAAATATGCGCCGGTACGGAGCACTCCGCAAATTTATGCCGATAACCTTTGCGACATTTGGTCTTGGATACTTGGCAATTATTGGAGTTCCACCATTTGCTGGTTTCTATTCCAAGGACGCAATCATTGAAACTGCATTTAATGCAGGTGGAATCAAGGGAATTCTTCTGGGATCAACTGCCTTACTCGGTGCAGCAATCACTGCTTTCTACATGACTCGTGTAATGATCCTTACTTTCACATCGCCAGAGCGTTGGGAGAAGGATCAGCATCCTCATGAATCGCCATGGCTTATGTGGCTTCCTATGGCGATATTGGCAATCGGATCAGTTTCAACGGGTTACTTGTTCACCCGTGGAGATTCTCTCGTACATTGGTTAAGTCCTGTATTCGGTGAGCACGAAATGCATGAAGAACATCTTTTGCCGCCAATTGTTGTATCCGCGCTAGCGCTGACAGCAGTTGTTATAGGCCTCAGCATTGCGCTCATCAAATATCAGTTCTCCGATGTCGATGCAGAAGCACCACAGAATGTCTCTATCTTTACTCGTATTGCACGTAAAGATTTACTACAAGATTCATTTAATGAATCTGTCTTTATGCGTCCTGGACAAGCCCTTACTCGTTTACTTGTAACAACTGATGACAAAGTCATTGATGGCACTGTCAGGCTCGTTGGAACAACTGCAATCGGTACCGGGTCTGCTCTTCGCAAAACTCAAACAGGTTTTGCACGAAGTTATGCAGTTCTGATTCTTTTTGGCGCAGTTGCCCTAATTGCGGGAATTTGGGTGGTCACAAAATGAACGCATTAACAACGATGATGTTGCTTCCGATTCTTGGAAGCCTTCTTGTAGCTGTGATCCCTAGTGATCAAGTTCTTCGAATTAAGCAAGCAGCACTTGGAACAACTCTTCTGGTTGCAATCTCAGGAGTATTGGCATGGATGAGATTTGATTCAGAAAATACATCTTTTCAGTTCACGCAATCAGTTGCATGGATTCCATCCTTCGGCATCAACTATTCGGTAGGAGTCGATGGACTTTCATTGGTGCTCATTCTCATGTCAGTCTTACTCGCACCAATTGTTGTCCTGGCGGGTTGGAATGAATCAGAGGGCGGACGTTGGTCTGCAAAAGTTTTCTATATTTTGATTCTCGTCCTCGAAACCATGATGATCGGTGTATTTGCTGCCACCGATGTATTCCTCTTCTATGTAATCTTTGAAGCGATGCTGATTCCTGTTTATTTCCTCATTGGTGGATACGGGAGCGGAGAACGAGCAGCCGCGGCAGTAAAGTTCTTGCTCTACAGCCTTTTCGGTGGATTACTGATGCTTGCATCCATCATCGGGCTTTATGTCATCTCAGGTAAAAACGGCGGACATACTTTTGATATTACAAAGTTATCTGAGATGCACAACTACATGAGCTCAACTACTCAAAATCTGCTCTTCCTTGGTTTCTTTATCGCCTTCGCAATTAAAGCCCCAGTATGGCCACTTCACACATGGCTACCTGATGCAGCGGCGTCAGCAACGCCAGGAACATCTGTGTTACTACTTGGCGTTCTGGATAAAGTCGGTACTTTCGGAATGATTCGTTTCTGCTTGGCACTTTTCCCA
>Ga0114976_10002297_pt1 | contig 12039 bp, 10 predicted proteins | sample S_130805_EF_Meta_FD_87319 | JGI IMG/M metagenome (GOLD analysis project Ga0114976, IMG submission 87319) | Freshwater microbial communities from Lake Simoncouche, Canada to study carbon cycling - S_130805_EF_MetaG | ecosystem: Environmental > Aquatic > Freshwater > Lake | place: Lake...
ATTGGATGAATAAGTAGGCTCACAATTTGCAGATTACTTTGGGGTAACGTAATTTTAATGTTGGTTTTTGGTCCGCCGATTATTAAACCTAAAGTAATAGAACAAACGTGAAGAAATTTTTATTGTTTCTGGGTCTTTCACTGCTTGTATTTAGCGGAAAGCTTTCAGCCAGTCACTACATGGGCTTGGATATAACCTACCTGTGTAATCCGAATGGCAATAATCCATGTGAATACAGGATATACCATACTACATATTATGATTGCGCAGGGGCAGCCACAACGCCTCTTCCTGGTCCTGGACCTTCAGTTTATGGTATGACGTTTACAGGAAATGCAACAGGATGTACTCAACCTACAAGCGTAGGTCAATGTGTATTTGTTTCCTATATTGAAGTTACGCCAATTTGCCCATCTGTATCCACCAAGTGTACCAATTCTACGGCAACACTAAGCGGTGTTCTTCAAAATGTGTATTACTGTGACTATGATTTTTGTAATGTAAATTGTACTTCCTATACCATTGGGTATTCAACGTGTTGCAGAAACTACGCAATTACCTCAGGTGCAGCTGGAAATTCCATTGGTTCCTTTAATACAGTTATCAATCTTGGATATTCGCCTTGTAATTCCTCTCCTACATTTAACAATCCTCCGGTACCTTATATCTGTCTGAATCAATCGTTTACATTTAACCAAGGTGCAACGGACCCGGACGGTGATTCACTTTCTTATGCATTAGTAGATTGTAAACAAACCAGCAATACTTCTCCAGTTACATACAATGCAGGATATTCTGCTACTGCACCTCTGGGACCTAATTGTACAGTTACAATAGACCCTGTTACCGGGGATATTTCTATGTTCCCTACCACAATTGAAGTAGGTGTAATGTGCGTGGAAGTAACTGAATGGAGAAATGGAAGTCCAATTGGAACTGTGGTTCGTGATATGCAGATTACCGTTATTAACTGTGGAGCAAATGATGCTCCGGTAAATACAGGAATAAATTTAACCGGAATATTTGTTGATACTGTTTGCGGTGGAACACCGATTTGCTTCAATATTTATTCATATGATTCTGATAGCCTTAACGGCCAATATGCTACCATGTACTGGAATTCACCAGCCTATTTGGTAAACAGTGGTGCAACTTTTATTGATGCCAACAACGCATTTCAGTACGATACCATGACTGGGCCAAGCTGCATGGGTGTATTTTGCTGGACCCCTGCAGTTTCAAATGCAGGTTTAAATCAGTTTTTGGTTACAGTAATTGATAACAACTGTCCAATTCTGGGTTCCAACCAATACACCTTCCAGATTTATGTATTACCTACACTCGATTTTACAACAACGGAAATCAATACAGCATGTAACGAAATAACTTTTTCAGGTATTCCAAATGGTGGCACAGGACCCTATACCTATTCTTGGAATGGTAACGGTAATCTTAACCTGAGTCCTTATCTAACTGATTCTACTTTTTCTCATTTATACCCTGCTCCCGGAACCTACGATTTCACTTTGACAATGGTGGATGCAAATGGTTGCACTGGAACATTGGTTGATTCTATAATTCTGAATAATGGGGTAACAGCAGATGCTGGAGGGGATATTACTATATGTTCAGGTAGCACCCAGACCATTAATTTGGGTTCTCAGGCACTTCCTGGATATTCGTATTCTTGGAATCCAGCTGTAGGATTATCCTCAGCAACTGCTGCGCAGCCAAGTATTTATTACAACACTACCGTACCCGATACCCATAATTACATTCTTACGGTAACTGATGGTATTTGCCAAACAGTAGATTATGTAACAGTGTATGTTGAACCTGTTCCTGTTGTAACAATTTCCGGACCGACTTCCAGTTGTTATGGAGATTCTGTTTTGTTGGTTGCTTCGGGTGGAACATCTTATTTCTGGGCGCCAGGTGGTCAGACTACGGATTCTATTTATGTGGTTCCAACTTTAACGTCAACCTATACTGTTGTAGCGTTTGAAGGTGGTTGCGCAAGCCCACCTGTATCCCATACTGTTACTTTAGCAACAACCGTTCTGGCAGGAGCTGGCCCTGATGCGAGTATTTGCGATGGACAATTCATTCAGCTTAATGGAGCTGCTCAAGGTGGAACAGGAAATTACACTTATTCATGGACGCCGACTTTAAATATGGTAGGTGCCAATACTCAAACACCAACAGTTACTCCTACTGATTCTACCATGTATTATTTATCAGTAGATGACGGCTGTGGTATACCTGCAATTGACTCCGTATATGTTTACTTAAGGCCTTTGCCAACGGCAGATTTTGTAATCAGTGATGATTCTGTATGTATTGGTCAGCCTACAACAATTACTTATACAGGATCAGGTGCAGTAACAAGTAATTTTATATGGAATTTTGGCCCTACAGTTGGTAATGTAGTTGGAGGTTCAGGCCCTTTTGATATAATTTACGCTTTGGATGGTACGCATAATGTTTCATTGACAGTTGATGAGAATGGTTGTGTAGGACCTGTAAATCTCCTGCCGGTATTTGTTTATCCGCCAATTGAAATAGCCCTTCCTCCAGATTCAATGATTTGTTATGGTCAACAGTATCAACTTGATGCGCTTGCAACAGGTGGAAATGGGGGGCCTTATACTTATCAATGGTCACCTTTAAATGGATTAAATAATGCAAGCATTTCTAATCCGATTGCCAATCCTTTGTATACAACACAGTTTGTTGTAACAGTATCAGACGGTTGTTCTCCAGACAATTCAAATCTGATTAATATAGCTGTTAGAGCTCCTTTGGAAGTAACTACAAATGGAGACCAAATGGTCTGTGAAGATTCACTGGTTCAATTACAGGCAAATATTACAGGTGGACTTGGAGTTTATACCATAGACTGGTCTCCGCCTACAGGTCTAAGCAACAGCACTATTTTGAATCCGGTTGCAAATCCTGTTGTTGCAACAACATATACAGTAGTTGCCTCAGATGGTTGTTCTATTAATGATACAACTTACGTGACAGTTGGAGTTCATACTCCTCCAAATCCTCCAACTCCTGTTAATGATACCATTTGTCAGGGTGAAATTGCCAATTTGTATGCTATTCCACAGCAAGGTTGTACAACATGGTGGTATACCCAGCCTACTTCCACTATTGCATTCAATTCAGGAAATGGATTCATCACTCCTCCATTACAAAATACGATGGAGTATTATTTGGGATCCATTGATTCAAATGGCTGTCCTAGTAAATATTTTACTGCGGTTTCTGCAATTGTGAACATTTTGCCTGAGGTTAATTTCTTAGCTGACCCTCTTCATGTTGAAATTCCAAATGCCTTTGTGAATTTTGATGATGATTTGTTTGCTCCTGCAGGGGCCTATTCTTGGATGTGGGATTTTGGTGATGGATCATTTGAAAACCTTCCAAATCCTGTTCATCAATATCAGAATGAGGGCACTTATACTGTAACTCTTATTGTGGTTGATTCCAATGGTTGTTCTAGAAGTGTTACCAAATTGGATTATGTAGTTGTAGGTAAGGATATTCAACTTATTGTTCCAAATGCCTTTACGCCAAACGGTGATGGAATTAATGATTTGTTTTATGTCGGTCATAAGTTGATTAATACTTTCCAGGTAAATATTTTTGATCGTTGGGGTAACCTGTTATTTACTTCCCGTGACCCGGATTTCAGATGGGATGGTACAGTAAATGGAAGTCCATTACCAGAAGGAAATTACACGTATAGTATTACAGCGACTGCCATTGAAAACACTCCGGTAAATAAAGCAGGCGTTTTCTCCCTGTTGAGATAATTCTAATTCATAAATACAAAAGAGGCTGCCTAATTTAGACAGCCTCTTTTTTTTAAGGACTTTTGTTTGTTTTATTAAAGATATCCTACAGCTTTTTCTACTTCCGCTTTAGATCCAATGAAAATTGGGCTGCGCTGATGCAATGATTCAGGATGAATTTCCATGATCCTTTGTTTACCATCAGAAGCCTTGCCTCCTGCCTGTTCAACAATAAATGCCATAGGATTCAGCTCATAAAGTAATCTAAGTTTTCCATTTGGTGCTGAGGCAGTTGATGGATACAGAAAAATTCCTCCTTTGAGTAGATTTCTGTGAAAGTCAGCCACCAAGCTTCCGATGTATCTTGAGCCATAAGGTTTTTCGCCTGTTTTCAAGTCGTTCAGATAAGTTTGAACGCCAGTTGGAAATTGATGGTAGTTCCCTTCATTAACGGAATAGGTTTTCCCTTTTTCAGGAATTGAAATATTGGAATGGGATAAAAAGAATTCGCCAAGAGAAGGATCCAGTGTAAATCCGTTAACACCATGACCAGTAGTATACACCAGCATAGTGCTTGAACCATAGATTACATAACCTGCAGCAACCTGTTTTATGCCTGGTTGTAGACAATCCGCCAAAGTCCCAGGTCCTGAACCACTTATTCTTCTATAGATTGAAAAAATAGTTCCAATTGAAACATTAACATCAATATTTGAACTGCCATCTAATGGGTCAGTAAGGACCACATACTTAGCATTTTTACTTTGAATGGAAGTTACCGGTACAATGTCTTCGTTTTCTTCTGAACCAATTACACAAGTGCATCCACCCATTGACAGTGAATGTATCATATGCTCATTGGAAAAGACATCCAGTTTCTTCACCTCTTCACCCTGAATATTCACTTCACCGGCCTGACCTAGAATATCTGCAATGCCAGCTTTATTGACTTCTCTGCTGATGATTTTGGCAGCAAGTCCGATATCTCTAAGGAGTTGAGATAATTCACCTGTGGCAAACTGAAATTCAGATTCCCGCTCGATAATAAATTGTTCCAGCGTTATAATTCGGTTGGTAAAGCTCATGATGCAAAGATAAGTCGGGGAGGAAAGAGTAAATAAAAAAACCCCGGAAATCCTTCCAGGGTTTATTAATTGGTGTTCTATTGATTAGTTGGCACTGGCTAGCATGCCATCTAATACATTCATTACTTCGCGGACAGCTTTGGCTGAAACACTAAGGAGTTGTTTTTCCTCATCATTCAGTTGAAGCTCAATGATTTGTTCGATACCATTACGTCCTAATTTAACAGGAGCTCCCATATAAATGTCTTTCAGACCATATTCGCCTTGAAGCCAGGCACATACTGGTAAAATTCTTTTTTGGTCTCTTAAAATAGCTTCCACCATTTGAGCAGCAGCTGTTCCTGGTGCATACCAGGCAGATGTGCCAAGCAATTTTACAATTTCTCCGCCGCCTACTTTTGTTCTTTCAACAATAGCATCCAGCGTAGCTTTATCAATTAGTTCTGTAACAGGAATTCCTGAAACCGTGGTGTATCTTGGAAGTGGAACCATAGTATCACCATGACCACCCAGAATCATAGCAGAGATATCTTTTGGTGAGCAATGCAGCGCATCAGCAAGGAAAGCACGATACCTTGCAGTATCCAGGATTCCAGCCATACCAAAAACTTTGGTGGAAGGTAAGCCAGCAGACAGAAACGCCTGATAAGTCATTACATCCAATGGATTGGAAACCACTATGATAATAGCATCTGGAGAATACTTGACAATATTTTCAGTTACTGATTTTACGATCCCAGCGTTTATGCTAATAAGGTCGTCACGGCTCATACCAGGTTTGCGGGGAAGGCCTGAAGTGATCACCACCACATCCGATCCTGCAGTCATAGCATAATCGTTGGTGGAACCTTTGATACGGGTATCAAATAAATTAATGGGTGCAACCTGCCAGATATCCAGAGCTTTTCCTTCTGAAAGGCCCTCTTTGATATCGACCAGTATAACTTCATTACACAATTCTTTTTGTGCGATATCATCAGCACACGTGGCACCTACTGCGCCTGCACCTACAACTGTAACTTTACTCATGTTGGATATTTTATGCGAGGGCAAAGTTAACTTTATCCACTGTTTTCTGAAATCAAAGTTTGCATATTTTTATGAACTCAGTATTTTTGAATTAATCCAATAACGGAGCTCAACATGAAAAAGTCAGGAGCCTTAGCCATCTTATTGATAATCACGTCAATAGCCTTCACAACAGCATATGCTCAATCCAAAGAGGATAAGCAAAGGGATAAACAACTTAAGAAGGAGTGGAAGAAAAAAGCGAAAAGTTATAGCAAAGATCCACTTGCTTTGAAAAGTTATGAGGAAAGCATGTCTAAGAAATTGGACGAAGCGAATCGTACTGTTGATGAGCTCACAGAGCGCAATGCAACACTTGGTGCACGTGCAGATAGTATTTCAATAGCCTTGAAAAAAGCTAAAGATGAAACGACTAAAGTTCAGAAGCAGTTTGATGAATTGCTCCGTGCTTTTGAAGCTCAGAAAGAGGTAAATGAAAAAGGTATTTCGCCTGGTTTGATTTTCAAGGTTCAGATTGGAGCATTTATTAATTTTGATATTAATACATACCTGAAAGAAACCGAAAATTTCGAAGGGGAAAGTGCGGATAAATTTAACAAATACACCATTGGTAATTTCAGAGATATGAATGTTGCTGAAGCATTCAAAAAAGATATTGCTAAAATGGGTATTAAAGATGCCTGGATTGTTCCATATTATGACGGCACCCGCATAACTATGGAAGAGGCAAAGAAAATTGCGGATAAAGGCGGTAAGATTCAGGATTTTTTCGATAAGGATGCATCCAAAAAAACGGGTAAAAAATCTGAGGACGAAGGAACCTACGAAAGCAAGGAAGAGGAATCCAATTCCAAGCCTAAGAAATCGAAATAGACAGACGCTGAAGGGTTAGCAGAAATGGCAATCTATAGGATTGCCATTTTTTTTTCTCTGCCCATTTTATTTTGGTTAATTTCGCCTGCCCCAATGGAATTTCTAAAAGAATATCTGCAATGTGAGGATTTGCTCCATTGCCTGCTTCAGCTTATCCGTCCTGAAACAATTATCACCATAGGAGGCGTTTATTTGCTTTTAGGGGTGATTTTCGCTGAAACAGGATTGTTTTTAGGCTTTTTTTTACCCGGCGATTCTTTGCTGTTTGTTGCTGGCATTATCTGTCATAAAGGAAATATTCTGGATGGCAATGTTATGTTGCTATGCATCATTGTTTCCATTGCAGCCATTCTGGGAAATATGACCGGATATCTTTTTGGGAGAAAGGTAGGTGCCGGATTATTTAAAAGAGAGGATTCCTTCTTTTTTAAACGCAAACATCTTGAAATGACCAAAGCGTTTTATGAAAAGCATGGCAGAATGGCCATTATTCTGGGGCGATTTTTACCTATTATAAGGACCTTTGTACCAATTTTTGCAGGAGTAATCAACCTGGATCTCAAAAAATTTTTCCTGTATACGGTTATAGGTGGTTTAGCATGGGTATTTTCCATGATCCTTGTTGGATTTTTTCTAGGCGAGATTTTTCCCGGAATTGAGAAATATATTGACATTATCGTATTGGTACTCATTCTGGTTTCCACCTTACCAGTTATCATTACCATCCTAAAACAACGGACGGTGAAAAAATCCTGATGATTTTGTTTGGTAATATTCCTAACCCTGTTTATCTTTGCCCCACTTTAAAAATACATGATCCTTATCCAAATAAAAGAAGGGGAAACCATTGATAAGGCGCTTAGGCGTTATAAGAAGAAGTACGAGCGTTGCGGAATTCTAAAAGAAGTTCGTGGACGTGCTTTTTACACTAAACCATCTGTTCGTCGCAAGGAAGTAATTAAAAGAGCTGCACGTAAACAGGTTCTTTTTGCTGAAGAAAACTACTAACCTTTTGGGTTTTACCATAAAATTGAATACCTTTCGATAACACTCGAAAGGTATTTTTTTTGTCCCTGTACGAAACCTTTATTACCTATCTGTCCAGCGAGAAAAATTATTCCTCGCATACTCTAACTGCCTATAAAACAGATCTTAAACAATTTGAATCTTGGCTTAAAACTAATTACATTTTAGATAGTTCGGATGCAGCAGAGGTTCAACAAATCAAACACAGAATGCTCCGCCAATGGATGGGTAATCTGCTGGAAGAAGGACTCTCAAAAAAATCCCTTGCCCGAAAAGTATCAGCACTATCGGCCTTCTTCAAATTTCTTAGAAGAAATGGAATACTGGAAGTAAATCCGGCTCAGCATTTATCTGTTCCCAAGCTGGAAAAAAGACTACCTGTTTATCTTAGAGCCACTGAAACTCAGGCACTATTTGAAGGTGTTCAATTCCCTGAGGGATTTACCGGTATCCGCGACAAACTCGTTCTGGAATTGTTGTATAGTTGCGGATTGCGCCGAAATGAGCTGGTTACCCTAGAGGTGAATGCTGTTGATTTAGGCAACAGAACACTACGAGTTTTGGGGAAAGGAAGCAAAGAGCGTATTATTCCCTTTGGGCAAAAAGCAGAATTGGCAATAACAGAATATTTAGAAGCCTGTGAACAAGAAGGATTTACCCTAAATGACACATTAATTCTAACTTCGGAGGGTAACACAGTGTATCCTCAGCTCGTTTATAGAATAGTAAGGCGATACCTACCTATGGTTAGTAAGCTGACGAAAAACAGTCCACATGTACTCAGGCATAGTTTTGCCACACATTTGCTTGAAAATGGAGCAGATCTGAATGCAATAAAGGAATTGTTGGGTCACAGCAGTCTGGCCGCAACGCAGGTATATACCCATAACACCATCCAAAAATTAAAGTCAGCCTACAAGCTGGCACACCCAAAAGCTTAAAACAACGGAGGATTTCAAATGAAAACCAGCATCCAGTCCCTGCATTTTGATGCAGACCACAAGTTGATCGATTTTATTGAAAAAAAATGCGAAAAGCTCGATCAGTATTACAATAAGATTCTTGACAGTACTGTGATTTTAAAGATCGAGAAAGATTTGGAACATGGGAATAAGTCAACAGAAATGATTGTCCGCGTGCCGGGGAGTCTGTTGGTAGCAAAAACGCATTGTAAATCTTTCGAAGAAGGGGTAGACCAGGCTGCCGAACAAATTCAACGACAGTTGGTGAAGTTTAAAGAAAAACAGAAAGTTTCTTGAATAATACAGCTGCCCGAAAGGGCAGTTTTTTTATATTATTTTTCGAATTTCAAATGGAGGATTTTTTTAATCAGAATGTATCCAGCAAGGATTAAGGTAACGATATTGGATAGAATGACGGGCAAGCTGTCAATATAAAAACCATACAAGAGCCATAAAGCCAGACCAATACAAAAAACTATGAACATGGTCAGGGAAATTCCTGTGGTGTTATTGGTGCGGTATACCAGCCACACCTGAGGCACAAAAGAAAAGGTGGTGCAAGCGGCAGCAAGGAGTCCTAAGGTATCTGCTGAAAGAAATGGCATAAATTGAGTTTAAATTTACACCAGCATGCCGGCATTTTCAGATGATCTTGGAAGATTTGTAGAAATAGGGGATAAACCCAATCGTATCATTTCTCTGTGTCCTTCCCAGACAGAAACGCTGGCTTACCTTGCAGGTGATACAAGGATTGCAGGAATCACTAAATTCTGTATTCATCCCAATGCATTATTTGGTGCTGCTACCAAGGTCGGCGGAACCAAAAAGGTTAATTTCAATTTAATTGAAAATCTGAACCCAGATCTTATTGTATGTGAAAAGGAAGAAAATACCCCTGAAATGGTGGCCGCATTAGAAAGCAAATGGCCGGTTTATGTTACTGATGTGCAGTCAGTTGCTGATGCATATAAAATGATAAAGGATTTAGGGAGCATAATTGGCGAATCGGAAAAGGCAGAAGAGCTGGTGCGTTCTATTTCGGAAATCTGGCCTCAATCCATAGTTTTGGGAGAGAGCACGGTTGCTTACTTAATCTGGAAAGATCCCTGGATGGCAGCAGGACCCGATACTTATATTCATTCGGTTTTAAGTAAGCTTGGTTTTTCTAATGTCTTTGTAGAGGCTTCTTCAAGATATCCTGTAATTACTCTTTCCGAGCTTTGCGAAAGGGCACCAAAGCATATTTTTTTGTCATCAGAACCTTTTCCTTTTTCTGAAAAACATATTGAGGAAATTCAGTTGGCAGTACCTAATGCTTTGATACACCTAGTGGATGGAGAGTGGTTCAGCTGGTATGGGGTAAGAATGCTTGAGTCGGCATTACATCTTAGAGGTTTTTGTAAAAGTATTTCAAATGGTACAAACTGAGTATGATGCAATTATCATAGGTGCCGGAGCCGCCGGGTTGATGGCTGCTGTTTTTGGAGGCAGACGCGGAAAGAAAATTTTACTTTTAGAAAGAAATGAACAGGCGGGAAAAAAGATTCTGATTAGTGGAGGCGGGCGATGTAATTATACCAATCTGAATACTTCAGGTGAGCAGTTTATTTCAAAAAACCCACATTTTTGCAAATCAGTTTTACATCAATGGAAAGTACAGGACACTATTTCCTTTTTTAAGGCCTATGGTATCCATCCAACTGAAAAACACCTCGGGCAATTATTTCCCGAAGCGGGTAAAGCAAGAGATTTTCGGGATGGCCTTTTACAGGAAGCCTTACAATATGATGTTGAAATACGCTATGGTGCGAGAGTTAAGGACGTGCATAAAAGTGAAGATTTATTTTGGGTATACGGATTAGAAGATAAGTTAAGTGCAAAAAAGCTTGTTGTTGTAACCGGAGGCGCTTCAGTTCCAGCCATGGGTTCAACGGTGTTTGCGCTTGAGCTTGCCAAATCCTTAGGACTAAGTTTAGTTCAGGATAAACCAGGATTGGTACCCTTTACGGGAGACGAAAATTTCCTTGCCTCCTTTGGTAATTTATCCGGGTTAAGCGCAGAAGTTGACATCAGCACAAATTCTAAAACCTTTAGAGAAGATATTCTTTTTACGCATAAAGGCATTTCAGGTCCTGGGGCATTACAGGTGTCTTCCTATTGGGAAACGGGAGGGCATGTTAAAATCAATTTTTTGCCTGAAACCAATTTTCAGGAGCTTAAAGAAAATCAGCCTTCTGTCACTATAAAATCGGTGCTTTCAGCTAAACTTCCAACGCGACTTATTGAACATTTTCTAAGTAAATTTCCTTTTGCAACACTGCCATTTCGAGAGATTTCCAGAAAACAGATTCATGCATTGGAAGAAGATTTGCATCGAATGAAATTTATTCCTTCAGGGACACAAGGATATGAAAAAGCAGAAGTGATGGTCGGCGGGATTGATACCAAAGGTTTGGATGGAAAAACACTAGAAGTGAAAACCATTCCCGGATTATATTTTGGTGGAGAAGCTTTGGATGTAACCGGGTGGTTGGGAGGATACAATTTTCAATGGGCCTGGGCTTGCGGGTATGTGATTGGCAATCAACTGTGAGCAGGAAACAGGGATTTATACTTACTGATTTGTTCCAGTTTTCCAAGTACAAACAATTTGTCACCAATTGTAAGGAGGGTTCCTCCATCAGGGTTTATTTCAAACTCTCCAGAATTAAATTGAATGCCAATAACCTGAGCGCCTGTTTTTTGTCTGATATCCAGTTGAGCGAGTGTTTTGCCAATAAATTCTGGTTGATTTCCAATCAAGTATTCTTCAAGCAAAAAGTCATGATTGCTGTCGCCAGAGATTAATTCAATAAATGATATTAGTGCAGGTTTTGTTAGAATTCTTGCCATTCTTCTGCCGCCAATTAAATTTGGTAGAATTACATGACTTGCGCCGGCACGTTTTAGTTTAGGTATGGTAGACTCATGATTGGCCCTGCTAACAATTACCAAATCGGGTTTTAGTTCACGAGCAGTAAGGGTGACGAAAATATTGTCTGCATCTTCTTGAAGGGATGTTATTAAGGCAGAGGCAGAAGCAATATTGGCTGATCGTAATACAGATTCTTCTGTTGCATCGCCAATAATAACCGGAAACCCAGGTTTGTCATTTTGTGCAAGATTGAAATTGGATTCAGATTTTTCAATCACAATGAAGGGCCGCTTTTCAGAAAGGAGTTCAGCGACAGCCTCTTTACCATTTCTTCCGAATCCGCAAAC
>Ga0114976_10002298_pt1 | contig 12035 bp, 9 predicted proteins | sample S_130805_EF_Meta_FD_87319 | JGI IMG/M metagenome (GOLD analysis project Ga0114976, IMG submission 87319) | Freshwater microbial communities from Lake Simoncouche, Canada to study carbon cycling - S_130805_EF_MetaG | ecosystem: Environmental > Aquatic > Freshwater > Lake | place: Lake...
CATGGCGCTGGGTGTCGCGCGTTCGGCGATTGCGGATGGTATCGCAAGCTACCCTGGCTTGCCGCATCGGCAGGAAATCGTCGCCGAGGCCAAAGGCGTTGTCTTCGTCAATGACAGCAAGGCAACCAATGCGGATAGCGCGGCGCGCGCACTTGCTTCCTATGACCGTGTGGTTTGGATTGCGGGCGGGATCGGCAAGGAAGGCGGCATTGCGCCGCTGGCGCCCTTCTTCCCGCGCATCGCCAAGGCTTTTCTGATCGGGAGCGATGCGCCTGCCATGGCAGCGACGTTGCGCGAGGCCGGCGTTGCGCATGAAATCATTGGCACGCTGGAAGCGGCAGTGCCGGCAGCAGCGCAAGCGGCGTTTGCTGGTGCGGCGCCCGTGGTGCTGCTTTCACCAGCGGCGGCTTCCTTCGATCAATTCTCAGGCTTTGATGCGCGCGGTGATCGCTTCCGTGAACTGGCGCAGGCGCTGGTCGCGCAGCAGAGCAGGAGGGCAAGCTGATGGCGCTCTCCCGCTCGGATAATTCCATTCTTGGGCGCTGGTGGTGGACAGTGGATCGCTGGACGCTGGCGGCGCTGATGGTGCTGATTGGGTTTGGCTATGTGTTGATGCTGGCCGCATCGCCTGCTGTGGCCGAGCGTATCGGCGCTTCATCGCGCCACATGTTCTTCCTGAAGCAGGTTTTTTATCTGGCACTGGCGGCCTTGGTGATGGTTGGGGTCTCGCTGCTCTCGCCACGCGGTGTGCGCCGCTTTGCATTGCTTGGCTGTGCTGGCGCTTTGGTGCTGACTGCGGCAACGCTGGTGGTTGGCGTTGAAATTAAGGGCGCGCGGCGCTGGTTGCCGATCCCCGGGTTTTCCTTGCAACCCTCGGAATTCCTCAAGCCATTCTTTGCTGTTGTGGCCGCGTGGTTGATTGCGGAAGGCATGGCGCCTGGTTCGCGCTTTTGGGGGCGGGCAATCGCGATTGGCATGTTTGCCGTGATCGCGGTGATCATGAAAAGCCAGCCCGATATCGGCATGTTGTTGGTGATGACCGTGGTGCTTTTCGCGCAATTCGTTGTGGCTGGCCTGAATTTTTTCATCGTGGGTGGGCTGGCAGGTCTTGGCGTAGGCGTAGGCGTTCTGGCCTATCTGCTGTTCCCGCATGTGCAATCACGCGTGCATCGCTTTTTGGATCCAAGCTCAGGCGATTCCTATCAGGTGAGTGTCGCCATGGAAGCCTTCGCCAATGGTGGGCTTTTGGGGCGCGGGCCGGGTGAGGGGCGCGTGAAGAATGTGTTGCCCGATGCGCATGCCGATTTCGTCTTCGCCGTCGCTGGAGAAGAATTCGGCATGGTGGTGTGCTTGGTGATCCTGTTGCTTTTTGCCTTCATCGTGCTGCGCGGCTTGATGCGCTTGCTGGCAGAAACTGATTTCTTCGTGGTGCTGGCGGCGACCGGCCTGCTGACGCAATTCGGCTTGCAGGCTTTCGTGAATATGGCGTCCACGCTGCATTTGATCCCCACCAAGGGCATGACGCTGCCCTTCGTTTCCTATGGCGGTTCTTCGGTGCTTGCCATTGCGCTTGGCATGGGGATGTTGTTGGCGCTGACACGCAAGCGCATTGGCGAACGCGCCGCCGGAACCGGCTTGCCGAATGGCGCGCTGGCCACTGAGGGCGCGCGGTGAGGGGCCCCATGGTGCAGCCCATCATCATCGCCGCGGGCGGCACGGGCGGGCATCTTTTCCCTGCCGAGGCGCTTGCGGCGGAACTGATCCGGCGCGGCGAACGCGTGGCGCTGATGACCGATGCGCGATCGGCGGCTTATGACAGCCCGGTCTTCGCGAATGCCGAGCGTTTTGTTTTGCAAGGTTCCGGGCTTTCCGGGCGCGGTGCAGGTCAGGCAATGCGCGGAGCCTCGGCATTGTTGAAGGGAACGCTTGAAGCGCGCCGGCATATCCGCGATTTGTCGCCGAGTGCGATTGTCGGTTTTGGCGGCTATCCTTCCTTCCCGCCCTTGGCAGCGGCGCGGTTGATGCGCGCGTCGCGTCGCCCAGCGCTTATTTTGCATGAACAGAATGCCGTGCTGGGCCGCGCCAATCGGCTGATGGCGCGCGGCGCTGATTTGCTGGCGCTTTCCTATGCCGACACTGCCATGGTGCCGGAAGGTGCAAGAAGCGCCGTGGTGGGCAACCCTGTGCGCCCGGCGCTCGCGGCCTTGGCCGGTCAGCCCTATCCGCTGCCGGCGGAAGGCACGGTGCTGCGCGTTTTGGTGCTGGGTGGATCACTCGGCGCGCGGGTTTTTGCCGATGTTGTGCCGGCCGCCATCAGCGCCTTGCCGGAAGCCCTGCGTGCGCGCCTGCTGGTGACGCAGCAATGCCGTGCGGAGGATTTGGCGCGCACGCGCAGCGCCTATGAAGCCGCTGGCATTCCCGCAGATTTGGCGCCTTTCTTTCCTGATGTAGCAGGGCGACTTGCCACGGCGCATCTTGTGATTGGTCGTGCCGGCGCTTCCACCGTGGCCGAGATTGCCTGCGCCGGTCGGCCTTCCATACTGGTGCCGCTGCCATCCGCGATTGATGACCATCAAACCGCGAATGCGCGCGCTTTGGCGGCAGCGGATGCGGCGAAAGTTTTTGCGCAAACAGCCTTCACGCCGCAAACGCTGGCTGATGCGCTGGCGTCCTTCCTGAATTTCCCGGCGCGCATGGCGTCCGCCGCTGCTGCTGCGGCGGCGCTGGCGCGCCCCCATGCCGCGCGAGAGCTTGCGGATCGTGTCATGGCGTTGGCGCGGCGCGATTTAGTGAGGGTTTCCTGATGCGTGCGCTTCCCATCAGTATCGGCGCCATTCACTTCGTTGGTATCGGCGGCATTGGCATGTCCGGCATTGCAGAGGTGCTGCACACGCTTGGCTACCAAGTGCAGGGCAGCGATATTTCGGAAGGCGCCAATGTTGCGCGGCTGCGCGCCGCCGGCATTCCGGTGATGATCGGCCATGACGCAGCCAATCTGGGCAATGCGCAGGTGATTGTCGTTTCCACAGCTGTGAAGCGCGACAATCCGGAAGTGGCGGCGGCGCGTCAGCGTTTGATTCCTATTGTGCGGCGCGCGGAAATGTTGGCCGAGCTCATGCGGCTCAAATGGGCCATCGCCATTGGCGGCACGCATGGCAAGACCACCACCACAAGCCTGGTCGCCGCGGTGCTGGAAGCCGCGCGGCTGGACCCTACCGTGATCAATGGTGGCATCATCAATGCCTATGGCACGAATACACGCATGGGCAGCGGCGAATGGATGGTGGTGGAAGCCGATGAAAGCGACGGGTCCTTCCTGAAACTGCCCGCCGTTGTTGCCGTGGTCACGAATATGGACCCGGAACATCTGGACCATTGGGGCACGGAAGAAGCGATGAAGGAAGGCTACGCCCAATTCGTCGGCAATATTCCTTTTTATGGGTTTGCGGTGCTCTGCATTGATCATCCCGAAGTGCAGGCAATGATCCCGCGCCTTTCGGATCGGCGCATTGTGACTTACGGCTTTTCGCCACAGGCTGATGTGCGGGCTGAGCGTGTGATCACCGACCGCATGGGTGCGACTTTTGAAGTGACGGTGACGGATCGGCTGAGCGGGCGCGTGCGCAATATGAAGCCCTTCCGCCTGCCCATGCTCGGCCAGCATAATGTGCAGAATGCGCTGGCCGCCGTTGCCATCGCTGCTGAGATGGGTGTGGATGAGGTGACCATCCGCACCGCGCTTGCTGGCTTCAAGGGTGTGAAGCGGCGCTTCACGCGCACCGGCGAAGCGGGCGGCATTACGGTTATTGATGATTACGGGCATCATCCCGTGGAAATCGCTGCTGTTTTGAAGGCAGCGCGGCAGGCCGGCGCACGGGATGTGATTGCCGTGGTGCAACCGCATCGCTATTCGCGGCTTGCGACCCTGTTTGAAGAATTCTGCGCCTGCATGAATGATGCAGGCACGGTGATTGTGGCCGATGTCTATGCCGCCGGCGAAGCGCCGATGGAAGGCGTGGAAAAGGATGCGCTGGTGGAAGGCTTGCGCGCGCGCGGGCATCGTTCCGTCGTGCCGCTGCCTGGCCCTGATAGCTTGGCAGAGATGATTCACGCCATTGCGCGGCCTGGTGATTATGTTGTCTGCCTCGGCGCTGGCAGCATCACCAATTGGGCGCATGCGCTGCCGGCGCAATTGACTGAATTGCAGTCGCGCGCGCGCGGGCGCCTGGCGGGGGCGATGAAATGATGCCACAGCCCATCAGCCATGCCGTGCTGCCACCGCTGCGCGGTCGCGTGGAGCGTGATGCGCCGCTGGGTCCGGCGACCTGGTTCCGCGTGGGCGGGCCAGCGGATGTTCTGGTGCGCCCCGCTGATCTTGATGATCTGTTGCTACTGCTGCGCGACATGCCTGCCGATATGCCGCTGACCATTCTTGGTGCGGTGTCCAACATGATCATTCGTGATGGCGGCATTGCTGGCGTGGTGCTGCGCCTCGCGCGCGGGTTTGGTGATGTGGTGATGGAAGCCGACGGCATCATTGCCGGCGCCGCCGCTTTGGATGTGACGGTGGCGGAAACCGCTGCCGCTGCCGGGCTCGGCGGGCTTGAGTTTCTGGTCGGTATTCCAGGCAGCATCGGCGGCGCGGTTGCGATGAATGCCGGCGCTTATGGCGTTGAGATCAAGGATGTTTTGGATTGGGCTGAAATCGCGACACCTGAAGGTTTGCTTCGCTTGGATGCTGAAGCGCTGCACTTCGCCTATCGCCATGCGCAATTGCCGGCACGCGGTGTTGTAGTGCGCGCCAGACTGCGCGCCGCTGCGGGCGACAAATCCGCCATCGCAGCGCGGCTTGCTGAAATCCGCGCCGCACGCGAAGCCACCCAACCTGTACGCGCCCGCACCGGCGGTTCCACCTTCAAAAACCCCCCCGGTGATCGCAAGGCCTGGGAATTGATTGACGCTGCCGGGTGCCGAGGCCTGAAGCACGGCGCTGCGCAGGTCAGCGAAAAGCACTGCAATTTCCTGCTCAATCTGGGGGGTGCTTCCGCCGCCGATATCGAAGCGCTGGGTGAGGAAGTGCGCGCGCGCGTGTTGGCGCATTCCGGCATTGCGCTGGAATGGGAAATTCGCCGTATTGGAAGGACGCTGCCATGAAGAAGCGCGTCGCCGTTCTTTATGGTGGGCGTTCCGCGGAACGCGAAGTGTCGCTTTCCTCCGGCAGGCAAGTGATTGCTGCCTTGCAGGAAGCCGGTTTTGCCGTGACGCCGATTGATGTGGGCGATGATCTGGCCGCCGTGATCCAAGCGCTGAGCGATCCGCGGCCCGATGTTGTCTTCAACGCGCTGCATGGCCGCTTTGGTGAAGATGGCTGCATTCAAGGCGTGCTGGATTGGCTTGGATTGCCTTACACGCATTCGGGGCTACGTGCTTCGGCGCTGGCCATGGATAAGGCCGCAGCGAAGGCTGTGTTCCGCGCAGCTGGCCTTCCCGTGGCCGATGATCGCGTGGTGACGCGCGCTGAATTGGAAGCGGCGGACCCGCTGCCGCGCCCCTTTGTCGTGAAGCCGGTGAATGAAGGTTCTTCAGTTGGCGTCACGATTTTGCAGGAGGGTGACAATCGCCGCGCCGCCATTGCGCGGGGTTGGACGCATGGCGATTCCATCATGGTGGAAAGTTTCATCCCTGGCCGGGAATTGACGGTTGGTGTGATGGGGGATCGCGCGCTGGCGGTGACGGATATCCTGTCTGATGCCGGGCAGTTCTACGATTACGAAAGCAAATATGCCGCCGGAGGCTCGCGCCATATCCTGCCCGCGCGCATGGCACCGGAGGCTTATGCGCAGGCTTTGGACATTGCGCTGCGGGCGCACCACGCGCTTGGCTGCCGCGGTGCCTCGCGCACGGATTTCCGTTATGATGACACGCAAGGTGAGCCAGGCAGGCTGATCCTGCTTGAAGTGAATACGCAGCCGGGCCTGACGCCAACATCGCTGCTGCCGGAACAGGCAGCGCATTGCGGCATGTCCTTCCCCGCACTTTGCGCCTGGATGGTGGAGCAAGCCCGCCATGGCGCGTGAACGCTTGGTCACCATCTCAACACGGAAGAAGAAGGAACAGGGCCGGCCTTCCGCGCTGCGCATCGCGCTGCGCAGGTCTCGCCGTTTCGCGCGGCCTGCGCTTTATGGTGTGCTGATCCTTTGCGGCTTTGGCGTGATTGCCTATGGCATCGCGATGGTGGACCCGGCGGGCCAGGCGCGGCGCATGCTGGACCAGGTCACCATGATCGGGCCTGATCGCAGCATGACGGTGCAGGCGGTGATCGTGGATGGCCGGCAGAACACGCCGCTGCCACTCATTCGCGAAGCGCTTGGCGTCTCACGCGGCGATTCCATGTTGGAATTCTCGCCGGAAGCGGCGCGACAGCGTTTGGAATCAATCCCCTGGGTGGTGCGCGCACATGTTGAACGCCATTTGCCCGGCACGATTGTGCTGCGCCTGGAAGAACGCCGGCCTTTCGCCATTTGGCAGAATCAAGGCCGCTTCGTGATTGTGGACCGCGACGGCAAGACAGTGGCGACCGATGGGCTCGATCAATTCGGCGCGCTGCCGCTGATTGTTGGGCCCGGCGCGGATCGCGCTGCCGCTGCGCTTTACGATCTTCTGGCGGGGGAAGCGGCGGTGGCGGAACGCGTGCAGGCCATGGTGCGCATTGGCGAAAGGCGCTGGAATCTGCGCATGCATAACGGCACGGATGTGCTGCTGCCCGAAATTGCAGAAGGCGCCGCCATCAAACGTCTTGCTGAATTGCAGCAGGAGGCGAAGCTTTTGGATCGGCCTCTCGCCGCGATTGATCTTCGCCTGCCTGATAGGCTGGTAGTTCGCACAATCCGTGAAACGCCGGAAACTCAACCAGCGCGCCCGGTCGCGCGGAGGGAACGCGGATGAACCAGCTCACCCGCCTGCCTAGCACTTTTGAACCTGCAGCCGCACCGCCGCGTCGTCGCCGTCAGGCGCGTAGTGGCGTTTTTGGTGTGCTGGATATTGGTTCCACCAAAGTGGTCTGCCTGATTGCGCGTATCGAAAGCGATGGCAGCCCGCGCGTGCTGGGTTTTGGCTGGCAGCGCGGGCGCGGCGTGAAGGGCGGTTCCATTGTGGATCTGGAAGAAGCGGAGCGCGCCATTCGCGCCGCCGTAGGCCAGGCCGAGGAGATGGCCGACACAAGGCTTTCAGGCGCCATCGTCAATCTTTCCTGCGGGCAGCCGGATAGCCGGCCTTTGCATCTGCAATGGGAAATCGGTGGCCGCGCAGTGAACGAAGTTGATCTGCGCGCCATCCTGCATGATGGCCGCCGGCGCACCGCCGAAGAAGGCCGCGAAACGGTTCACGCCATTCCGCTTGGCTTCACCGTGGATGCGACACCTGGTGTTGATGACCCGCGCGGCATGATTTGCGATACGCTGGGCGCGCGGCTGCATATGGTCTCGGCGGCTGAGGCATCGCTCCGCAATCTTGGCGCCTGCCTGATGCGCTGTGATTTGGAAGTGGAAGAATTGGTGTCCGCACCTTTTGCGTCAGGCCTTGCGACGCTGGTGGAAGATGAAAAGCAGCTTGGCGCCACGGTGATTGATATGGGCGGCGGCACCACCAGCCTTGCGGTCTTCAGCGAAGGCCATCTGGTGCATACCGCGCAAATCCCGGTGGGTGGCGGGCAAGTCACGAATGATCTGGCCACCATCCTGTCCACACCAGTTGCGCATGCTGAGCGGATGAAAACGCTGCATGGCGCGGTGCATGGCGGCGCGGATGATGAACGCGAATATCTGCCGGTGCCGCTGTTGGGCGAGGATGAACACCATATCGCGCGTATTCCGCGCGCCATGGTGGTTGGCATCATCAAGCCGCGGCTTGAAGAAACCTTTGAAATCCTCAAGGACAAGCTGGATCAAAGCGGGCTTGGCAAGGAAGGCGGTGCGCGCGTGGTGTTGACCGGCGGCGCATCGCAGCTTGTTGGCGTGCGCGAAATGGCCGCGCGCATCCTGGACCGCCAGGTGCGCCTTGGTCGCCCGCAACCCTTGCGTGGTTTGGCCGAAGCCGCATCCGGCCCCGCTTTTGCGGGCGCGGTCGGGCTTTTGATGTGGGGCGCCGGCGAAGGCCGCCCCGTTCTCGATATCGCGGCCGGCCCGGTGAAAACCGGCGGTGCGTTTCGTCGTTTGATTCATTGGCTGAAGGACCGCGTGTAATGCCCGCACCTTCCGCCGCCCCTGCCAACCCAAGCTGCCCATCACTGCGTGAGGAGGAAATGCCATGACCCTGAACCTGACGATTCCGCAAAATCAACACACGGATTTCACACCGCGAATTACGGTGGTGGGCGTTGGTGGCGGTGGCACCAATGCCGTCAACAACATGATTTCCATGGGCCTGGAAGGCGTTGAATTCCTGGTGGCGAATACGGATGCGCAATCGCTGATCCATGCCCGCGCTGATCGCCGTGTGCAGCTTGGCCCGCATCTGACGCAGGGCCTTGGCGCTGGTGCCAAGCCCGAAATCGGCCGTGCTGCTGCGGAAGAAGCGACCGAGGAATTGGCCCGCCATATTGAAGGTATGCACATGATCTTCATCACCGCCGGCATGGGCGGTGGCACCGGCACGGGGGCAGCGCCGGTGATTGCGCGCATGGCGCAGGAACGCGGCATTCTGACCGTTGGCGTGGTGACCAAGCCCTTCGATTTCGAAGGCCCCAAGCGGCGCAAATCCGCCGAACAGGGGATCGAGGAATTGCAGCAATGCGTGGACACGCTGATCATCATCCCGAACCAGAACCTGTTCCGTCTGGCCAATGAACGCACCACCTTCCAGGAAGCCTTCAAGATGGCGGATAACGTCCTTTACATGGGCGTGCGCGGTGTGACGGATTTGATGATCAATCCTGGCATCGTCAATCTGGACTTCGCTGATATCCGCACCATCATGGCCGAAATGGGCAAGGCCATGATGGGCACTGGCGAAGCAGATGGCGAAGACCGTGCCCGCCGCGCTGCCGAATCCGCCATCAGCAATCCGCTGCTTGAAGATATTTCCATGCGCGGCGCCAAGGGCGTGCTGATCAACATCACCGGCGGCTATGACATGACGCTGTTTGAAGTAGATGGCGCCGTGAATCGCATCCGGGAAGAAGTGGAAGAAGACGCCAATATCATCTTCGGCACGTCGGTGGATGAAACCATGAATGGGCGCATCCGGGTTTCTGTGGTGGCCACGGGCATTGATGTGGCCGAACAGCGCGAAGCGGAAAAGCCGAAGCTGGTGGCGATGGGCGGTGGTGCCGCGCAACTGGTCAATGCTGTCTCCAACCAAAGCATTGGCGCGGCGCCGAGCTCGGGCCCAGGGCTGCCCTTCATGCGCCGCGCGGCGCAAACAACGCCGACGCTGCGGCCCGCCGTGGTTGAAACCGCGCCCGCACCAGAAGCGGACATCGCGTCGGCGCCGGGTTCTCAGCAGGAAGCGCCGGTGATGCTGGCTCCCGCGCCCTTGGCCGAGCCAGAAATGCCGCAGCTTCGTGTACCGGTAGCCGAACCAGCGGAGCCACAGCCTGCCGCTGCGCCGCGCTCCGCAGGGCTGCGTGGACTTTTCGGCAAGGTCACAGGGATGGGCGGCATGATGAAGCGCAATGTTTCCCCGGCAGCGGAGCCACAAGGCTTTACGGCTGAAACGGCACAGACCGCGCGGATTGAACCAACACCAGCAGCAGCCCCGCGCTTCGAAGCAGCGCGGCCCTCACAGCAGGATGAAATGAGCCTGGAGATTCCTGCCTTCCTCCGCCGTCAGCGGAGCTGAGGCGTAGTTCCGCGCAAAGGGCGCGGTTAGGCTGAGTTTCAGCCATGATCGCAGATATGGGGCAACACGGCAGCAATGCCGGGTGCCCCAGCAATGGCGTTGAAGCTGCGGTATGAGCGACCCGCGCAGCGGGACGAGGCTAGCGCTAAATTTTCAGAATAATGCCGCGCCAAATGATGCATGTTGCGTGATCCCAAAGGAGGGGTCACGCCAGTTGCTCACTTAACCATGCCACTATCGGACGAACTTATTCGTCGTGGCGTGATCCGCATTTGACGGATCACGCCATACTATCCTGAGGCGAAACCTCAGGCGGCTTGCATGCCGGTCGTGCCGATGGCGGGCTTCGCGCCGTCAGACCAGAATTCCGAACGACCATTCTGCTCACGCAGAACATAGCCGCGGCCCCAGACGGTCCCGATCAGGTCGGCGCCGCCGGCAGTGGCCAGCTTCTTGCGGAGCTTGCAGATGAAGACGTCAATGATCTTCACTTCAGGCTCATCAATGCCGCCATAAAGATGGTTCAGGAAAACTTCCTTGGTCAGCACCACACCCTTGCGGAGCGCGAGCAGTTCCAGGATGGCGTATTCCTTGCCTGTCAGATGGACAGCATTGCCACCAACGGCCACTTCACGTGAACCGATATTGAGTTGCAGCGCGCCGACCGTCAGGGTCGGTTGGCTGAAACCCTTCGCGCGGCGCACAATGGCCTGGATGCGCGCGACCAGTTCTTGCTGGTCGAAGGGCTTGGTGATGAAATCATCGGCGCCCATGCCGAAGACCTTCACCTTGGTTTGCGGGCGGCTGACGCCCGACAGGATCAGCACCGGCGTTTCGATGCGGCCAGCGCGCATGCGGCGCACGACTTCTCCGCCATCCAAATCCGGCAACATCAGATCCAACACGATGATGTCATAATCATAGAGTTTGGCGAGTTCGAGGGCTTCTTCCCCCGTATCCGCTACTTCCACAATCATGGAGGCATGACGAAGCATTAACGAAATGCCACGCGCCGTTGTGGGATCATCCTCGACTAGTAGAACACGCATTTGATCGCTCCTTTTGACCGATTAGAAGGTTTTTACCGAGTTTCGAAGGGAATTGAAACAGGAAATTTCTTCCCCCTGCATCCCTGGACAGATAATCGTCCAAAAAAGTAAATTTCTTGATAAAGAAATATACTTAAAATGAGTTTTTCGACAGATTTTTACGACCATTGGTCATTTCTCTCCTAATTTGTGCTTACCAAAAGGTGAATCGCAGCTAAAATTTCAGCCGGCGACTCGCGTGGAAGGAAGTGTCCAGAAATAGGAACAACCTTTCGTGCCAGAAGCTGCGTGAAATGCCGGGCGCAGCCAGCGCTATTGCCCGGCGGGTCCACGCCATCCTCGGCCCCGTGCAAAACCAGGCTTGGCACGGTGATCATCGGGCGGGCGGCAAGGCGCGCTTCAATCGCCGCATAAGCCGGGTCGCCCGCCACCGCCCGGTGGCGATGGCGATAGGAATGCACGGCAACCGCCACGAAATCAGGATTGTCGAAACTGGCCGCCGTTTTGGCGTAGCTTTCGGCAGAAAAGCCCATATTGGGCGACCAGAGACGCCACAGCAGCTCACAAAGCTCCCGCCGATTCTCGGCCAGGCCCGCCGCGCCCCTATCTGTTTGTAGGTACCATTGATACCAATGGCGCGCTTCCTGCGCTGGCGCGGCGGGGCGGATACTCGCTGCAATGTCTTGAATATTATAGCCATTTACGGAAACCAGGCCGATCACGCGCTCAGGCCAAAGGGCCGAGACAACGCAGGCTGCCCGCCCGCCCCAATCATACCCTGCAAGGATCGCCTTTGGGATCGCCAGCGCATCCATCAGCGCCAGCAAATCCGCCCCAAGGGCCGCCTGTTCGCCGGAACGGGGTGTCGCCGCATCCAGAAACCGGGTCGGGCCATAGCCGCGCAGATAGGGCACCAGCACGCGAAACCCCTGGGCGGCAAGCTCGGGCGCCACGCCATCCCAGACGCGCACATCATCGGGAAAGCCATGGAGCAGGATGGCGACCGGCCCGGATTCGGGACCGCTCATCTCCACCGCCATCTCCAGCACCCCGGCCTGTACCGTCTTGAGTTCCATCGCCACCCGTTCTCCCTCGGATGACCCATTCTCCAACGTGAGCATTAACCAAAAGGTTAACGCGCAGCCTGAA
>Ga0114976_10002301_pt1 | contig 12032 bp, 13 predicted proteins | sample S_130805_EF_Meta_FD_87319 | JGI IMG/M metagenome (GOLD analysis project Ga0114976, IMG submission 87319) | Freshwater microbial communities from Lake Simoncouche, Canada to study carbon cycling - S_130805_EF_MetaG | ecosystem: Environmental > Aquatic > Freshwater > Lake | place: Lake...
TGATGTAACAAATGATGAAATGGAAAACAACTTAAGAGATATTGTATTATTTAAGAAAACTTTCCCAGATAAGGTGGTTTTATTAATAGGCAATCACGATCTTCAGTATATCGAACCAGGTAATGGCTGCAGCGGTTACAGACCTCTTATGAGACAAATTTTTGCAGAAATATTTTATGAAAATAAAGATCTGTTTCAATTTGCATATAATTTACCTGGATCTGGCTGTTTTTGGACACACGCAGGTATTACACAAGACTGGCTTGAACATTTTCAAGAAACTGTTATGAATCCAACAGGTCGTTTTTATGAAGTGTATAAAGAATTAGAAGATACTTCTGCATCATTAGAAGAAAAGCTAAACACTGCATGGAAACATCGCCTAAGAGTTTTATTCACAGTAGACAGTGATTCTGGTGGCAGTGACAAATACGCAGGACCTCTTTGGGTTAGACCTAATCGTTTAGACAAAGATCCAATGCGTGGCATATTTCAAATCGTTGGCCATACGCACCAGGACGCAATTAAAGAAAATGAATATGTTGCGTATATCGATGTATTAGGAGGCAAAAATCCAGCTGCGTACTATCGTGATTTCGATATAGAATCTTAATATCATTGTTATCTTGTAAACATAAAAAGCCTAGTCTAAAAAACTAGGCTTTTTTAGAAAACTTTATCCGGGTTTACTAATATAATAAGTATAAAAATAAAAAACAATGATACAAACTTTTATTATAGATATTGACGACACAATTATGTATTCCCCGCTTAATGATGAGGGTAAATATGATTACGATAAGTCAATGCCAATGTTAAACTCAATTGAAAGAATACGGTTACTTAAAGAATCTGGGCACTCAATTATATTATTCACAGCACGTGGGATGAGAACCTTTGAAGGCAATGTAAAAAAGATAAAAGCTGAACATGAAACCCGTCTTGTGAATTGGTTAAAAGAACATGAAGTACCGTATGACTCTCTAGTTTTTGGGAAACCGTGGGGCCCAAACCCTATTTATGTTGACAACAGAAATCTATCTCTGCATGCATTTGTGACAAGTGCTCCTGAATTTTTTGAAGATATAATTAAAGCCGAAAGCAAAATATGAAATCTAAATCTGTAATAATACCAGCAGCAGGACTTGCAACCCGAATGAAACCCTTGTCTAAGGGAATTAGCAAAGCAATGATTCCAGTGAACGGCCGTCCTTTAATTTCTTACATAATTGAGCATATCATTAAAGATGACCCAGAATGCGAAATTGTAATTGTTGAAAATGAATTACGGGATATTCGAGAATTTGTTAAACGGGTATATCCATCTAGCAATATTAAAACTGTAGTGCAAAAATCAAAAGAAGGACCTTTGCATGCAATCTATATAGGTTGGTCTCTTTTAGAACATTTAGATAGCCCTATCACGGTTTGGTTAGGAGATACGATTTGTTTAGATTCTTTACCATACGAACAAGATTTCTTAGCGGTTTATCCAGTAATAGATCCACATAGATGGTGTCTTATTGACAATGATGGCAATCTGTATGACAAACCTACAAATGCGTATGAAGTGCCAACGGATAAGGCTTTAGTTGGTGTTTACAATTTTGTTAATCGTGAATTTTTTAATGCAGCGATTGTTGCAGGAATGCAGCAACCTACACATAAAGGTGAACATCAAATTGCAGCATTGCTCTCTAAATATATGCAAAAGCAAAAGATGTCTCTAGTCTGCGTTAATGAATGGTATGATTGCGGGGAATTAACTACATATTATGATTCAAAGGCTAAATTACTTAAGAGAACTGCGCGTTCTTTTAACGCAATTGAAGTAGATACTTTTTTTAACACAGTTAAGAAGACAAGCATAGACCCTGAAAGGCAGATAAAAATCGAGGATGAAAAGCAATGGTATTTAAAGTTATCTCCACTGCAATCACAATTTATTCCCCGGGTTTTGCCAAGCAAAACAGGCGAATTAGTTATGTCATTAGAACCAGGTATTGCTCTGAACGAAGTTATTGTTTATGATAACCTTAGACTTGATGTTTGGAATTCTTTAATACGTAAAATTTTTAAGATACATCACGAGGTTTTTAAAACGCAAACAACTTTATCGGCCGAGCAAATAGAAGATGACTGTTATCAATCATATATTGTTAAAAATATGAATCGAATGAATAACGATATATCTAAAACAATGGCTGAGTTTGGGATTGCAGAAGAAGAGATTGATTTTGTTAAATCATTTGTTGAAAGCACCGGACTGGAATTATGCAAAAATCCAACTAAGCATTGGTCAGCTGTAATGCACGGGGATTCTCATCTAGGAAACATTATTTATGATGCATATTCAGGCAGTATTAAATTTGTTGATCCAAGAGGTTCTTTTGGGTTCATTAAAGGAACTGAGGGAGACCTGCGTTATGATATGGCAAAATTACTGCAAGATTTTTATTGTGGGTACAGCATGATGATGGCTGATAGATACAAAACATATATGAATGGTGACAGGGGTAAAACAGAGATTAATTGGGTTGATGACACAAGTAAAATATTAGAAATTTTAGAAACTCTTTTAATAAAAGAAGGATATGACCTAATACTTTTAAAGAAATTATCAGTTGTTTTACTCATAACAGCAATACCTTTTCATAAAGATAATAAACAACGCCAACTTGCATTTTGGAGACGGGGTGTTTACCTTATCCAAGACTTATATCCAATTGCAATTATTAAATAGATTAAACATTGTATGAAAACTGAGAACCTTAAAATTGCCATATTTCCAATTGGATCTGCCTTAAAGTTTAATGAAGCAAATATAAAAAGGGCCGATGGCACGTCAGAATATTTTAAATTGTTTTACGCGCTGGCTAGAAATCCTAACGTATCTGAAGTTTGGATTATGCAAAGAAGCGATTGGCCGAAATTAAGTTTTGACGATAAAGTAAAGATTGACCCAAGAGGTGTACTTCGTGATATTTATACAGAATTTAGTATTAAATTGCCACCAGGCCGGCGCTCCGATTCTGAAGGCAAACTAATGGATCGCACTAAAGAAGAAGAGGAAAGATACAAAGACTTATGGGAAAAAGTAAAAAGCCTTGAACAACCTGATTTTGGGATCGGCTTTGCTGCGCAAGGATTAACTCTTGTAAATATTCCTGGCATAATTCCAGGTATTATGGATCCTAGCAAAATGACAGGCACTCTAGATATGACATCTATTTATAGCGCCCCGCTTATTCATTACTTAAATATGTCAAAACTTCCGTGGTTTATGGTTATGACAGATCCTAGATATGTTAAAGAAAACCAAAAATGGCGTGATATGGTAAATGGACCAATAGAGGGAGTTGCGCAATATAACAAAGTGATAAACTTTACGCATTTTGACAGATATCCAGAGCCATCTTTGGGCAATGAAATTACGGAGGACTTAAAAATAACGTATTCTGGTATAGAAAAACTAAATTTAGTCAGAGAACAAGTAGTTCCGCCAAATACAGAAAGAAGCAATAAATTTGCAATCGTTGCTATGCAGTCTTCTTATGGCAAGGCTAAAACTGATTATAGATTAGAGGCGTTAAAGAAGTGGATATTAACACAACCAAACTCAGATGACTTTAATATCTATGGCAAGTGGGATGAACGTTTTGTATCAAAATACCCTCAATTTAAAGGCTATAAAGATTCTGAAGAAATCGATACCATATTTAAAAATACCAGGTATACTTTCATTATACCAATTCGTCCTGACTGGGTTACCAGTAAATATGTAGAAATGTTAAGAGTTGGTGTGGTTCCATTTTTCCACCCAGATTATGATACTCAATTTTCAACTATCCCTAAGGATCATTACTTACGAGTAAAAACACCAAAGGAATTGTTTGAAAAGATAGATGAATTGGAAAAAAATCCAGAGCTTCGTATTAGTATGGTTAAGAAGCTGCAACTACAGTTTTTAAGCGGGGTTCGTAAGGGTGAATTCTTATGCGATGTATTTAATCCGTTTTTAGAAAGAGCAGGGATCCAGGTTAGAATGGAAAAAGGATTTAGTGAAGAAGTCTTAAGAACTCCTGATGAAGAAGCTGCTGTAAATTTAAACATTGCTACGGGTGGCAAAGTGTTTAATTCAGCATCGCTGTTTTAGCAGGATATATAAACTATACTAAAATTGAAATAACAGTGAATAATAATCTAAAGTGGGGTACTATAGTCCCTTTAATTGGAGGAATGTCAGTTGCAAATAAAAATGTAACAGGCAATGATCCTTCTTTCTTTTTGTCTTATGACGCATTTGCAGCAAATGATTCTCACGCAATAAACTATTTTAAAGATACACCATACTTTGCAATTAATGATGAAGAAAATACATTGCCCGCTGAGCAGCTTGCGCTGTTTCAAGATGTCGATTTTGTGTCAGCAGTTTGCCCATGCGCTGGTTTATCTATGCTAAATGCAAGCACAAATGCAAGTGATAAGTCTAGAGGTTCTGATGCAACACAAAATGAATGGATGTATAAGTCAGCAAAGCTGGTTCTTGAACAGGTTAAGCCTAAAGTATTCTGGGGTGAAAATGCACCAGGGTTATACACTAATTTAGGGCTGGGTGTTGTTGAAAAGCTAAAGGATATTGGATATAGAGCTGGGTATTCTCTATCAATTGTTAAGACTAATACTTTTTTACACGGTATACCTCAACATCGTCAGAGAACTTTTTACTTCTTTTGGCAAAACAGTGAGGCCCCTATTTTAAACTATTACAAGCGTGATGCTCCACACCTATCTGAATATCTGGATATGGTGCCAGCTGATGCTACATTAATGGATGTTCCTTTTGGTCTGGGAGACTTAACTAATAATAATTGGCTTGAATTCTTAAAGACTAAAGACTATGATATACAAAAAGCTTTAAAGTCTAAAGAGATTACAGTCTTGCAAATAATTTTAAAACAAGGTTGGTTAGACGATGCTATTCAATGGTCAGAGGCTAATGATAAAAAAGATGTGTTTAAATTTGCGTCTCACGTAAAGAAAAAAACCTCAGACAATATGGGTTATTGGGATGCAACACCATTAGTGTTTAACGAGGCAACCAATGCAATTATTGCTAAAAATGCTGGAATTGTGCACCCAAGTGGGCAAAGAGGTATTACAGTCAGAGAAGCAATGCACTTAATGGGATTACCCCATGATTTTAATTTAGTAAGTAAGCATTGGAATCATATATGTCAAAATGTCCCAGTGAAAACTGCAAGCGATTGGACAACCGAAGTAACCCGGTTCATTAAGGGGGAAATCAGCAATTTTGGTGGTGAATTTGTAAAGCAAAATAACGTATACCAAAAAATTGAGGTTTCTGAGACCATAACAAAATCCAAAAATCTGTTTTAAGAAAAAACTATTTAGCAATTTTACCATATAAATTATATGAAATTATTAATAATAGAAGGTGCTGATAATACAGGAAAGGATCACCTTATCAATGTCATAGAAAAAAATACCCAGTATAAGAATGTAATTAAAAGACATTGGGGCTATCCAATTGGTGACAGCAATGAGCAAAAAACCCTATACCAGGTGTCTAGCTTTTTAAATGAATTTTTGCTATATAATAAAGTAAAAGATTTTGAGTCTCTTGAAGAAGATACAATTATGATCTGGAACCGCTCTCATATTGGAGAGCTGGTATATGGCACATTATACAGAAACAGCAATCCTGAAAGATGGGTTATGCAGATGGAAGAATTATCTAGTATTGCTGAAAATCCAAATGTTTATTTAGTCTATCTCTACGCAGATGCTGAATTTTTAGCAAGCAACGATGATGGCTTATCTTATTCTTCGTCTATTGATAAAAAGCAGCTTGAGCAGATTGCATTTATGAACGCAATTAATTCTTCATCAATAAAGAATGTGTTAAAACTAAAAGTAAATAGCGGTGATTCTTTTATTGATGAAACCACATTATTAGACAATGTTTTAGATTTTATTAATTAATATGGAAAATTATTCAATAAACCAGCAGTTTCACCGTCTTTTATATCAATTCAAAACAGAAGGTAAAGAATCTTCTCCTAGAGGCTTAGCTGTTAAAGAATTAGAGCTGGTAAATATAAAAATTAATCCAGAATATCCAATACTTGATTTGTATGCACGTCCTTTTAATTGGAAATATTTTTTAGGTGAGATGGCTTGGTATTTAAAGAAAGACCGTGATATAGATTTTATTAGCAATTTTTCTAATTTTTGGGGTAAACTTGCAAATGCACAAAATTGTGTTAATTCCAATTATGGAAATCTATTATTTGGTGAACAGTTACATTGGGCACTTAATTCATTGCTTAGCGATCCAGATTCAAGGCAAGCTATTGCTTTTGTAAATAATCCGCAATTTCAATATGCAGGCAATAAAGATTTTGTTTGCACAATGTATCTTAATTTTTGGATTAGGCATAATGAACTGCATATGAAAGTGCAAATGCGTTCAAATGATTGTTTTTTTGGCACAACTTATGATGTTCCGTTTTTTTCTTTTGTTCACCAGACTATGCTTCTTTGGTTAAGAGAAAAATATAGTGATCTCCAACTAGGCTCATATTATCATTGCGCAGATAACATTCATTATTACGAAAGACATTTTGAAATAGCTGAGCAGGTGCAAAAAGAAAATGTTAAAAGTCCAATTGCATTTTTGTTAAACACACCGCTGTTTACATTACATAAAGACGAAATGATTTTAACCGAGGCAGGCCAGGATTTTATTGACTCTATAGATAAATTAATAGAGCAAAACCCTAAAATTTCGCAAGAGCAAGCAAAAGAATTTTTATCTAATTATTTTAACATTTATTAACATTAAATCTATGAAAGAAGAAGTATCTCAAAAAACAATTAAAATTGCCCGAACACGCGGTGGTATTCCATGTTTATGGGAAAGCAATGTAAGCTTCACTGAATTAGACAGGGCTACTGTAATTCTTAATAAGTCTGGGGATCCTAAACCTGCAGTTTTTGTACATGCTGAAAAAGAAAAACAAGCATTAGTGCCAATTCAATCTGGCGACTTTGTGTCAAAGGTTTTTAAGGATAAGCACGGAATAGCAATGTCAGTATTTAAAATAGTTGAAATTTCGCCGATGGAGAACACAGCCGTGATTTTGCCAGTCTACCGTAAATCTTCCACTATTACTGAATACACAATACCAAGTGAATATGAAAATATGATTAACACTTGTATTTTTAAATTAAACACGCCGTTGGCTGTTATCTCATTTCTAAACAAAAAACCAAGTCCCTCAAAATCATAATGGCTAATTTCATAGTATATGTAAAGTCGGAGGCCGTTAGCGATATTGTAAACTGGCTAGAATATCCAGATTTTAAAACATCACTCTCTCTAATTAATAGCGTTAAATTTATTGCGCCAGCTCAAGATGCTGACCAATATGTCTCAATGATTGTTGACTACGACAGCTATTTAATCCTATCGGATCTTATTGCTCCCGGCGGTATTAGAGATAAAAATATAATTGATAGCAAGTATGTGTTATCTGAATATTTAAAAAGAATTGGTACCAACCCATCGTCTGTATACACACAAGATGCACAAGCAGTAGATGAGGTTTTGCAATTTTGTATTAAAATAATTGAAGAGAAATATCTAGTCACTGAAATTTTTTAATCGGCCTTATGAAAAAGTTTGCAAATAATTTTAAATCTGCTGTGCAATCTCTGGATTATGAGCAAACAAGGCTACGTGATGCAACTGTATTATTTAGAGCTACCAAACCTAAAGCTCATAAAATTAGAGAATATTTGCAAGACCCGCAGGATTCTTGGTTTATTTACATTGTGGAATACACTAAAACAGATAAGCAATGGACTAGAATGACTATTGTAACAGAAAAAGATGTACAATATTGGGTTGACGCTGATATTGCATTGGGCTGGGATGTAAAAACTATTATACCTTAAATTAATATAAATATAAATGAATACACAAACAAAGGCAGAAAACAAACAGCGGATATGTCTTAATATGATTGTTAAGAATGAATCTGCAATTATTAAAAGATGTATAGACTCAGTCTATAATTTAATTGATACTTGGTGCATAGTAGACACCGGATCCACAGACGGCACACAAGAAATAATTAAAGAGCTATTAAAAGATAAACCTGGTGTTTTGCATGAAAGGCCGTGGGTTAACTTTGGTCACAACCGTGATGAAGCTCTTAAGTTAGCAAGATCTTGGGGTAACTGGGTATTTTTAACTGACGCTGATATGATCCTTGTTGATAAGGGATTTAGCCGTTCAGAACTTGACCCAAACGCAGATGTATACGACCTTGTTCAAGATAATGGCGGCACAGTATACAATAATATGAGGTTGTTAAACAATCGTAAAAAATGGAGATGTGTTGGCGTAACTCATGAATATTATGACTGCGAAGGCGGAGTTAATAACAGAGGCGTTATTAATAGCTTATATTTTAATGACGTTGCAGACGGTGGCTCAAAGCATGATAAGTTTGAACGTGATATTAAACTATTAACGCAAGGTTTAATTGATGAGCCTGAAAATGTAAGATATATGTTTTATCTTGCGCAATCATACCGTGATACGCAAAATTACGATAAAGCAATTGAATGGTATACAAATCGTGTAAACGCGGGCGGCTGGGAAGAAGAACAATGGTTCGCACAATATATGGTTGGCTGGTGCAAAAAAGAACAAAATCTGCCGTTTGAAGAGGTTTCTAACGCAATGTTTAAAGCTTGGATGATGCGGCCGTGGCGTAGCGAGCCAATGTGGGTTCTTGCTATTTTGGCTAAAAAATTAGAACTTTGGTGGCAGGCTCGTGAATTATTTAAGATTGCTGCATTTATGCCTTTCCCATCAAACGACGTGCTATTCATATCAAAAAATGCATATAATGAGCATCCTCTTGATGAATTTTCAGTAGCTTCTTATTACACAGGAAATTTTGCAGAATCAGCAATTTCATGCGAAAAATTATTAAACTCTGAAGCAATCCCTCCTAATGAAAAAATTAGGATTAGAAAAAATCTTTGGTTTGCGCAAAAGCAATTAGGTATGTACGACGAAACAGCATTAAACAATTACATAGAAGAAAAAAAGAAAACTTTATGAACATAGCATTATTAACATCAATATACAATTATACCCCAGAGCAGATATCTCCGTGGGTAAACAGCTTAAAGAAAACTAACTTTGGCGGTCAAGTGTTTGCAGTTGTGTATAACCCTGAGAATGATGAAATGCAAAAGTACTTAACTGCAAACAATATACATGTTTGCATTGCGTACTTAGACGGTGAAACTCACGTAGCAACACAAAGGTTTCGCGATTACACAGAATTGTTAAATAGCGAATATGCAAAAGGCGTAGAAGCTGTTATACATACAGATGCTCGTGATGTCGTCTTTCAATCAGATCCAGGTGTTTGGTTGCAAAATAACATTCAAGATTTTAAATTAATTGCGTCAGGCGAAGGAGTTACATTTAGACATGAAGACTGGAATAGTGATACGTTAGAGAGGCATTTTGGTACAAACACATACTTAAAACTTGCTGATAAAGAAACCTTATGCTCAGGTATTATTGCTGGCCGCGTTAATGAAATTAAACAATTATTTACCACAATATATGAGCTGATGTTTTATTCAGCAAATCCTGGTGATTTTGCTGACCAAACTGCTCACAATATTGCTGTATATGAAATTTTTAAAGACATGACAAAAATTGTGCCAGCTAGTGATAATTGGTGCGCTAATTTAGGTACTATAAAAGCTTTAGTAGAAAATAACCCAACTTGGTCAACTGGGCCAAGATCTCATTACAATTCTTTTGAACGAATAAGAAAAAATAAAACGTTTAAAGAAACCTTGTTATGTAAAATGCCGGAACTAAGGGAAGACGGTTTAATCTATGCTGAAAATGGCAAGCCTTATTCGGTTGTTCATCAGTACGATAGATACCAGCCGTGGAAAGATGTAATATTAGATAAATTTAGCGACACTGTATACGCATCATAAATTATGAAATCACAATTAGGTTTTTATCTTTGGGCATATAAAAATGTAGAAAGCGTAGACTATATTTTAGAGAAGCTACGCCAATCTTATGCTGACTCTGATTTAGTAATTTCATCAGATGCAGGCGAGAATTTTCAAGATATTGCAACTAAGTATAATGCAATTAAGTATATTCATGGGGATAAAAGCCACGGCTCAGCGCTAAATTCCCCAGAGGGTAATCGTTACGGCTGGACAGTAAATGAGGCTAGACTTTGGCTTGACCGAATATATGAAGCATGTAAAGTTATGACAAATGACTATATTATGCTAATGGAAGAAGACGTTCTTGTTAAGGAACGATTTAGATTTCCTGCTAAAGATTTAATTGCAATACCTATAAAAAATCCAATTGGCTCAGCAGGCCTAGACTGGATAAGAAAACAAGGTGGCAATGCAGATTATCCTTATTATTCAGCAGGCGGAGGCTCTATTTTTAATCGTTTAAAATTTATTAAAGCGTATGATAGGCACATAGAATCATTCACTGAAAATTATGAAAGAATATATGCAGAGTCTATGAATACTGGTTACAATGGTTGGGGCTGGAATGATTGCATGTTTTGTGTGTTAATGTATGCTGATAACTCTACTCTATCCATAGATCTTCCTATTGATGAAAGCGGTGAAGAGAGCTCGTCTGCTCCTATTGTTCATAAGTTTAAGAAATTTTACCAAAAAAATCTAGTTAAGTCTAACCAGCCAAAAAAGAAAATAGTTTTTTATCATACATACTTAGATGGAAACTATAAGCTAATTATACAAGAGCAATTAACTAAGATTTTTACATCAGGTTTATATGAGTCTTGCGATAGTGTTCAGCTTCATGTTGCAAGTCCACAAGATTCTAGAATACAATGGATCAAAGACCTTGTTAGCAATTATGAAAAAATAACAGTCACAGTTATTAAAATTAATAGAAATGACTATCCAGCGGATTATAGAGAATCAAAAATCACGCTAATGAACTTAAAAAAGATGGCGGAAGAAATTGACGGCTATTACTGTTATTTTCATACTAAAGGCACCACAAATCAAGGGTACTTAATAGATATGTGGAGAAACTCTTGTGATTATGCAACAATTCATCAATGGAAAAAGTGTATTGAAATGTTAGACACGAAATATGATGCAGTAGGACCAAACTTAAGATACGACACCTTTTTAGGTTATTTTCCACACTTTAGTGGAACCTATTGGTGGACAACTAGCAATCATATAAAAACGTTGGACTATAAATATTTAACAAATGTTGATAATAAGTATCTAGAGGAGTTTTGGATTGGATCAAACCATAAAGCTCAACTGGGATCAACTTATGAATGCGGTCACAACGAACCTTACTTAATAGCAGCAGAATTAAGCAGCTATATTACAGTTTAACGATTAACACCGCTAAAATTGTTAATAACTTTTTAAGAAAACATTTGCATTTCCCATTTTTTCTAGTTATATTTACATATCAATTATTTAAACATAATAAAACATGAAGAAAATTTTTAGCAATATCAATGAAATCGCAAGAATAGCGGTACAAGCAGCTGCTATTCTTGCCTCGGGGTTTATCGGTTACATAGGTAACGATATCTATCGTAATTATCAAAACGCCCTTAAACCTGCATTAACACATGAATCCAGGAAACCTGAACTAACATCAGTTGCTATTAACGAACGTAATGAGTTATTAATTTTTAACCGCGAAACTGGTTCGTATACTATTTATGCGCCTAACGTGGGCAATATGATTTTTAATCTGTACGCAAATAGGATTCACGCTGAAAAAAATAAAGACCAATAAGATATGTTTAAAATTAAGGTTATTCTTATTTTTACAGCAGCCGCGATTGTTAGTTTTTGGTTGTGTGCAAAAAGTCCAGAGACACAAGACGAAATAACAGACACAGCGCCTGCAACAATTGATACAA
>Ga0114976_10002303_pt1 | contig 12030 bp, 11 predicted proteins | sample S_130805_EF_Meta_FD_87319 | JGI IMG/M metagenome (GOLD analysis project Ga0114976, IMG submission 87319) | Freshwater microbial communities from Lake Simoncouche, Canada to study carbon cycling - S_130805_EF_MetaG | ecosystem: Environmental > Aquatic > Freshwater > Lake | place: Lake...
ATGGCGGTTTCGGTGGCGGAAAGGATCATAGTACGAGGGCTCGACGCATCACTTCAAGGGGAAATGCCCCGAGCCAATATTCAAACGCCAGCGCTCCTTGGGCGGCTAGCATCTCGCGTCCATCCATCGTCCGGAGTCCGGATTCCCGCGCATCCCGAAGAAACGTCGAATCCGAACCGCCGTACATCAAGTCGTACGCCACCGCCTTGGAGTCGGTGGATTCCCAATCAATCTCAAGTTCCGACTTTGCGAGGGTGGAGGACGTCGCATTGACGATGATTGTCGCGTCACCAATTCGAATCTCCGGCTCGGCCGTAACCCGGCGCCACTGCCTCGCCAATTCCATGGCCCGACTGGAGGTCCGATTCCAAACTCTCACCGTGCGACCGGCTTCGCTGAGAGCACCGACGATGGAGCGCGCCGATCCGCCCGCCCCCAGCACCAAAACCTCCCCTTCGATGTCTTCGATGGTTTTGACAAATCCGAGTCCATCGGTATTGATTCCGTGGCCGTTGAAAAGGTCGATCGTGTTGACAGCGTTAACTTTCCGGGCAAAAGCATCGACGGATGGCACCCAAGCCAAGGCCTCCTCTTTATGAGGGACCGTCACGTTAACGCCGCGATAGCCTCGCTCCAGCAGGTAGGCCATCGCCTCCCCAACCTCGCCTACCGGCACGGTGAGGGCGACGTAACGGTAGTCCATCCCCAGTTCCCGGTAGGCGGCCGCGTGAATGAGAGGCGATTTGGAGTGATTAACGGGATTACCGATGACGGCGTACTGGGCGTCGGGCGCCTCGCGCCAGGAAACGGCTCCGTTCATACGGGCACTTTCCGAAACGTCCACGCCCGCTGAACCGTGAAGTTCCAGGCCGCGCCGACGATGGCGCCGCAGACGTTAGGAATGAGAATTTGGTGAACCGGCAACATCCGATAGATCACGCTCTTAACCAGAGTTGCAATCACAATACCGCCCCCCGCCACCACGAAGAACTTCACCAATTGGCGACGCTCGTCCTCAATGCCTTCGGCCTCAAACGTCCAAATGCGATTCCAAACGAATGAATTGTAGGTTGCGATCACTCCGGCAATGACTCCCGCGATCGGGATAGCGGCTTCCAGCGGACCCTTGGCGTACGTCAGCAGGGGCAACGCGGCTTTGCCGAGGGTAGCCCCAACCGGCGACCAGTCGATGATGATCTTTGTGATCAAGTAATCAAGGAGAAATGAAGACGAGCCCACCACGGCGAAGCGGAGCAGTTGTTGCTCGGTTCGGATCGCTGGCTCATTCCGCGGGTCGTCCTCGGTGGTCGCGAGAAGTCGGTAGATCGGGCCGGAAAGCATCTTCTCGATCTGGCGATTGATGGCGGTGCCCTTGAACTCTTTGCCCTGCATCCGCTTGACCCAGATGGCATCTATACCGGTACGGTTGGCGCCCCATACGTCGGTAAGAATCTGATCCCCCACCATCACCGCTTGGTCCGGATGAACCGAATACTCTCGGAGAGCCTTGCGGTACATGTGCCGACTGGGCTTGAACCGACCTCTCAACGCGGGCACATTGAGCTGTCGACTCAGTTCCGCCAGTCGTTGCGGCCGCTTGGTATTGCTAATCATGCATAGGCGAAAACCGACGGCCTCGGCTTGCCGGAGCCAGGAAATCACCCCGGGTTGAACCCCGTGACTTTTCCATTGGACAATGGTGTTGTCAACGTCAAGGAGGATTAGGCGTTTTCCTTCGTCCCACAGGGAAGTGAGCGAGATATCTTCCAGCCGGTCGACCGCATGAACGGGAACGAAGGGCTTTAGGGCCGGTCTCGCCTTGTGCCGGTGAAAGCTACCGCTCTGCCACTCCATCTCTCTTATTGTGTCGCCTTATTCGACATCCCGCTTTGGCTGGAGATCAGGGCCGCCATCGCCTCCTTGCGACGCTTGATGTTTTGACGGTGCTCGTCGTACGTGGCACTAAACAGGCTCTCACCCGAGGGCAGGGCCACGTAATAGAGGTTGTTGTGAACGGCCGGGTTCATCGCCGCCCGGATGCTCTCCACGGTCGGGCTACATATCGGCGTGGGCGGAAGACCTTCCACCCGGTACAAGTTGTACGGAGATATCACCGACTGGTACTCCGACCGAAGCAAGGGCCGCCACTTCTGCAGACCGTAATTGATGGACGCATCAATCTGCAACCGCATCCCCTTTCGTAGCCGGTTTTCGATGACTCCTGCTACGATCGGTTTTTCATCTTCCAACTTCGTCTCCAATTCAACGAGCGATCCAATCTTAACGTAGCGGTCCAGGTCCATTGGTTGGCCCAGACCCATCCATACGCGCTTCTCAAAGTTGGCCAACTGCCGCTTGATCACGGCCTTCGCACCGAGTAGGGGAGGGAAGTCGTACGTGTCCGGGTACAGATAGCCTTCCAGAGACTTGGCTGGCAGCGGAAACGAAACATCGCTTTGGAAGAGTTGGGGCTGCCGAACTAATCGCATGTACTCTTCCGCGTCGCAGACATCGGCCTTCTCCAGGAGGTTGGCATTTCGACTCGCCCAATTGGTTTCGGGCAGCCGCACCATCTGCACCAACGGTTGCTGAAGACTGGTCAGAAGGGCATCGGGACCCTTATTCAGTCGCACCCGATAGGTTCCTGGTGCCACGATCCGCGAATGTCGGAAGAACCGAGCGTAGAGGCGGAACGCGTCGGCGTTGGCAATCAGATTCGCCTCCTTCAGTCGACCGATCGCCTCGTCTACGGTGAGGCGATCATCAAACCGAATGTAGCTGGTTTTGGCTCCTTCCGTCGTGCCTAGGTTGGAGAACAACCAACCGTACGCGCCCGCCCCCGTCAGGACCGCCGCGCCTGCGACGTATAGCCAAGTTCGGTTGATCTTACGGCGCATTCTGGACGTAACGCTCCAATATTCGGGCCGCGGCCTCCCCGTCCCGCCGCTTTCTTCGGGCGGCGGCGGTTAGGTCGGTAGTCAGCATCGCATTTTCCGCTTCGATACTGGTGAACGCTTCATCCACAAGGTGGGTAACCAATCCGGCGGCGGACAAGTGCCCGGCGAAGGTGCGACAAACGCGGGCCATTCGCCCTTCCGCCCCACTTTCCTCAATGGGTAACCCCACGATGACGGCGTCCACCTGTTCGCGGCGCGCAAATTCGGCTACCCGTTGGGCGTCCGAAACCAAGCGGCCGACCGCCGGGAGGGCTGGGCGAGGGGTCGCGACGAACGGATCCGTTTCGGCGATGGCCAACCCGATCCGTTTCATCCCCAAATCCACGCCCAGTAGTCTCATGTTGGTGAGCTTCAGTCTCCGTTCAGTGCCGCCAGGACTTCGTCGTGGACCAGTCCATTGGTGGTGATGAAGTCGTGTTTTCCGTAGGTGTTTTGGTGCAATGGCGACCCACCCGTCAGCGAGGTCGCTTTGCCGCCAGCCTCCGCCACGATAAGCGTGAGGGCACTGATATCCCACAGACTGATGTTCGTATCGACCATTGCTTCGGCCCGTCCGGTGGCGACCAACGCGTGCCCATAGGCATCGTTCCAGGTGCGCTCATCGGCCGCTCGCTCCGATAGTTTCAGTACGCCATCCAGCAGACCAAAATCCCGTAGTCGCTTGGGTCCGCTAAAAGTAAGCAAACCGCCCGTCATTGACGGTCGCGTGGAAACCCGGCACGGGCGACCGTTGAAGAACGCCCCACTGCCCGTCTCGGCGTAAACCATTTCGCCCAGCGCGGGGAAAAAGCAGATTCCCACCACCGGCTGGAAGTCGATTTCGTACGAAAGCAGGGTGCTGTAGAGGGGCACGCCGGCGATAAACACTTTGGTGCCATCAATGGGATCGATGATCCAGCGATCCGGGCGTGAGTGATCGCCTCCTTCTTCCTCGCCCAGGATGTAATCATGGGGATATTTCTCGGCGATCATCTCGCGGATGATGCGCTCCGAGTTGCGGTCCGCAACTGTCACCGGCGATTCGTCGGATTTGTGATCGACCGAGACCTGATTTTGGAAGTGTCCGAGGGTGCTTCGGCCGCCTCGGTAGGCCGCCTCCAATGCAAATGCCAGCCGATCCGTCATCACCGCGAATTTTACTTGGAACCGCCGAATCACACCGGCATCGAAAAGTGAGAATTCGGGTGAGTCGAGGGTGGGAATAGGGATATTCTTATATCGTGATTCTCTCGCTGGTGAGCATTCTCGCAACGGTGCCTGTGGCCCCGACGACCATCGAAATTGACGCGGGTCGTCCCACCGTCAAGGTCAGTCCTAGCCTCTACGGCATCTTCTTTGAGGAGATCAACTTTGCCGGCGATGGCGGCATCCACTCCGAATTGATCCGCAATCGCGGCTTTGAGGAAGGTACCGCCGGTAGTACTCCCGCCTTCTGGACGCCGACCAACGCCAAAGCGGTGATCGATAACGGCATCCCGTTCAGCGATGGCAAGACCAAGGCGATGCGAATCACCGCCACCGGGGCGGACGCCACCGTCACGAATACCGGCTTTTGGGGCGTTCCCATCCGCCGCGGCGAGCGGTACCGCCTGGTTCTGTGGACCCGGTCGGACCAACCATCGTCCCTTGCGGTCGGCGGAATGAGTCTGGACGGCAAACCAACCACCGACACGCTGATCCTTCCCACCGGCCCCGACTGGAAGCGAAACGAGGTGACCCTCGTTGGCAGCAAGACCGATTTCCGATCCCAATTTTCGCTTCGAATGAAGAACTCGGGCTCCGTGTCCGTCGGCTACGTCTCGTTACGACCGCAAAAGGGATGGGGCACCGGCGACCTTATTCGACCGGATCTGGGTGAAAAGATCGCCGCGATGAAGCCGGGCTTCGTTCGATTCCCCGGTGGCTGTTACGTGGAAGGCAACAACCTCGCGCAGGCTTTCGATTGGAAAGCCAGCCTTGGTAAGCCCGAAGCTCGTCCCGGCCACCCGCGCCGATTCTGGGGCTACTCCAGCACCGACGGTTTGGGTTACCACGAGTACCTCCAATGGTGCGAGGACCTGGGTGCCGAACCCCTCTACGTGGCCAACTGCGGCATGTCTCACACCGAGATCGCTCCGATGGACAAGATGCAGAAGTACGTGGACGATGCCCTTGATGCCATCGAATACGCCAACGGACCGGTCTCCAGTAAGTGGGGAGCGATCCGCGCCGCCAACGGGCATCCCGAACCGTTTGGTCTCAAGTACGTGGAAATTGGCAACGAAAACGGCCTGAGCTGGAGCTTTGGAGGTCGCCCGCCGTACGCCGAGCGATATAACCTGATCTATCGCGCGATCAAGGCTAAGTATCCGGAGATCCTCACGATTGCCAACGACCCGGTGCCGCACCCGATGGAGATCGTGGACGAGCACTACTATAACAACCCCACGTTCTTCTGGCAGCAGATCAATCGCTACGATAACTACGATCGCAAGGGTCCACGGATCTACGTCGGCGAGTATGCGGTGACGTCCGAGTGTGGAAAGGGCAACCTTCAGGCCGGACTCGCGGAAGCCGCCTTCATCACCGGCATGGAGCGCAACTCCGACGTCGTGACGATGTCGTCTTATGCCCCTCTACTGGTGAATGACAACGCCCGCCAGTGGAACCCGGACGCGATTGTTTACAACAACAATCAGAGCTACGGCACCCCCAGCTACTGGGTTCAGCAGCTCTTCTCTACCAACCGTCCCGACCGCATCGTGCCGGTCCGCGCTGAGGTGCCGGTCGAAACTCCGGCCCCGCAGGGCGGCATCGGTCTCATGACCTGGGAGACGGCCGCCGAGTTTCGCGACATCAAGCTCGTGGCCGACGGAAAGACCCTGTACGACAGCAATGCCGCCTTTGGCCCCTGGAAATCGGCCACCGGCAAGTGGAAGATTGATAACGGAGTCATAGCTCAGTCCGATCTGGAAACGGATCGCCGCACCTACTTGCCCAACATTAAAGTAGACGGAGCCAAGCGAACGACCCTCACCGTTCGCGCCCGCAAGTTGTCTGGCAGGGAGGGGTTCATCGTCATGACCAACGCCCGCAGCGAGGCCGACCGCGTCCAGTTGAATCTGGGCGGCTGGGGCAACACGGAGCACGGATTTGAAAGTGGCGGACGCATCGGTCGCGCCGTGAAGGGCAAGATCGAAACCAACCGTTGGTACACCGTCCGCATCGAAGTGGACGGCGATCGGGTCAGCGGGTACCTGGACGATCAATTGATCGATTCGGTAGTTCTGAAGCCCACGCCCAAGTTTGCCTCCACCGCCGGACTTTCGGCCGACGGAAAGACTCTGATCCTGAAGGTCGTGAACGGCAGCGAGAAGCCGCTCACCGCCAAGTTCAAGATCAACGGATTCAAAGCTGGGTCCACCAGTGTGACCACCCTGACTGGACCGAGTCTCCTGGCCGAAAACTCGTTCGCGGCTCCGATGCTGATTTCGCCAAAGTCCAGCCGATGGGCGGGCGACGAGTATCAGTTCCAGCCTCGATCGCTGACGATCTTACGAATGTCGCGCCGATAGGCGCGGCATTCTGCCCGATCTGGTGATTTTCACGCTACAATAATTCATTCGCGGCCAAGGATGGGATCGCGAAGGAATTTAAGGATGAAGGCAGCAGCAAAGTCTGCCCCGCGCGCCCAAAAGAAGCGGGCACGGCCGGAGATGACGCATCGCCACTTTGACATTGGTGGCGTGGCGTTGGTGGCCCTGGGGCTCATCATGGTGGTGGCGTTAGGCACCGCCCAGGCCGGGGTTGTCGGTGCCGGTCTCAGCGGCTTCTTCCGTACGCTGTTTGGTAAGGGTGCTTGGGCCATGCCGCCGTGTCTCATCCTCGTCGGTGGTGCGCTTCTTCGCGGCCGAACGCCGGCCGTTACTCAACTCACCTGGGCGATCTCGCTCGGTTTCGTTGCGCTGCTCGGCTTCATCGCCAGTCCCGAACCCGGCGGCTACTTTGACCCAATTGCCCTCGAAAATTCGGGCGGCTATCTGGGGGCCGTGGTCGGATGGGGAATGTTCAGCCTGTTTGGCGTGTCCGCCAATATCGCCCTCGGTGCCATCGCCATCATCGCCGTAATTCTGGCCATCAACCTGCCGCTGCGAGAGGCCATCGCTCGCGGTCATCAACGAGCCAAGGATGCGGTGGATGCCATTCCGCGTCCGCCCAAGCGTGCCACGGTTGAAGACGACAAGAAGAAAATCGAGGCCACCGAGCGCGCCCTCAAGCTCATCCCGCGCAACGCCCCGCCGGAAATGGTTGAGCAGATCATTGCCCCGACGGTCGCTGCCGCGCCGGTTGCCGAGCCGGAAAAGCCGGTCCGCCGCCAGCCCGTCATCAAAGATTTCGCTAAGACCCTGCCGCTGGACGAGCCTGCCCTGCCTACCGAAGTGCCCGTCCCCAAGGAGGGCTATCACCTTCCCCCGGTTAGCCTGCTCGCCGACCCCATTGTCCAGCCGCAACGATCGGGGGCCGAGATGCAAAAGAACATCGAGACCCTCGAGGGCACTCTCGGTCAGTTCGGCATCGCCGGATCGGTAGTCGAAGTCGCCACCGGTCCCACCGTCACCCGTTACGAAATCTCCCTAGGCCCCGGCGTCAAGGTGAGCAAGATCACCGCCCTGGCCGACAACATCGCGATGGACCTTGCCGCCAGCAACGTCCGCGTCGAAGCCCCCATCCCCGGTAAGGCCGCCATCGGCGTCGAAGTCCCCAATCGTGCCCCCACCATGGTCACCCTGCGGGAGCTTTGCGAAACCAAGGAGTTCCAAAACCATGGTTCCCGCCTACTGGTCGCGCTTGGAAAAGACGTGGCCGGCGTCAACAAATACGCCGACCTGACCCGCATGCCGCACCTGCTCATCGGCGGTGCCACCAACTCTGGAAAGTCCATTGGCCTCGCCACCCTCATCACCTCGCTCCTCATGCGGAACACCCCCAAGGACGTGCGCCTAGTGATGATCGACCCCAAGCGAGTGGAGCTCACGCTATTCGACCGCATTCCGCACCTAATGTGTCCCGTCATCAAGGACGTGAAGGAAGCGGCGGGCGTATTGCGCGCGGTTTGGCGCGAGATGGATCGCCGGTTTGACCTCTTCAGCGAGGGAGGCGTCCGCAACATCGATAGCTGGAACGCCGCCGCCAGCTACAACGAAAAGCTGCCCTACATCGTCGTCATCATCGATGAGTTGGCCGACCTGATGATCCAGTGCGGCGCCGAGGTCGAGACCGTCATCGTGCGCCTCGCCCAGCTCGCTCGCGCGGTGGGAATCCACTTGGTGATCGCCACCCAGCGCCCCAGCGTCGATGTGATTACCGGCCTGATCAAGGCCAACATTCCGTCGCGTATGGCCTTCAGCGTGGCCACCCAGATCGATTCCCGCACCATTCTGGATGCCAAGGGCGCGGAGAACCTCATTGGTAAGGGCGACATGCTTTTCCAGCCCATCGACGCCATGAAGCCGGTCCGCGTGCAGGGCTGTTACGTCAGCGAAAAGGAGATCGACGCCATCTGTAAGTTCTGGCGCGAGCAGCAGGCGCCCGAGTACGTGCTTACCGCGGTCGACGAGGGTCCCGCCGGACCCGCCCGCGACGTCAACGACGATGCCCCGATGGACGACGATCTGTGGGAAGAGGCCGTGCGCTACATCGTGGACCGGGGCGAGGCGTCTACCTCCAACCTGCAGCGCAAGTACCGCATCGGTTTCCAACGGGCGTCGCGCCTGCTGGACATGATGGAAGAGCGCGGCGTCGTCGGTCGCCGCGACGGGCCCCGTCCTCGCGAAGTCCTAATGACCCCCATGGACGTGGACTCCCTCTTCGGCACCGCCCCGCGCTACCAAATCGGTGGCACCTTGGACGACGACCCTGCTGACGAGCAAGCCTAGCCTCTCGAATGAGAGCTTCGGTGTACCTCTAAAGTGCGACTAAAGAATCCAGTGCTAAAGGTTGACAATAACCTTGCTATGAAATAGCTTGTTTTTGCATTAGCGCTCGTTTCTGCCGCATTCGCTTCGGCCGACGTACTCCTCGGTACCAGCGGAGGACGAAACTTTTACGCCACCGACAACGTGTACTCCCACTCCGACGCCAAGTCGTACGTTATCTCTCAGGGCGGCGTCCTCGCCAGTATTCGGGATCAAGCCGAGCAGGATTGGATCTACGGACTGACCGCAACCACTTATGGCCGCCTTTGGATCGGTTATTCGGATGAAGTAACCGAAGGCACGTGGGTTTGGGATGACGGCTGGACGGGGTCTTACACGGCTTGGGCGGGTGGAGAACCCAACAACGCTGGTGGCGAAGACTGGGCCGTTACCAACTGGTCCGGAAACAACTGGAACGACCTTCCCGATGCCGGTCCTGGCTACAATCCGACCTACGCTCTCTACACGACTGCCGTACCGGAGCCCATGACCTTGGCGGTCCTCGGTCTCGGCGCCGTCGGCCTCCTCCGCCGCCGACGAAAGTAAAGTGATTAGGGCCCTCCGCCAGCACCGCTGGCGGAGGGCCAGTTTCATTTGGTGAATGCCGCTGACAGGGGCTACTTTTTCTTTGGGCGACCATCCCAGAAAAACATATCGTCGGTGCATCCGCCCAAACAACTGGGATCCATTCGGCGGGCCAGGCGAAAATAGGACCCGTCCATCCGGATTCGATCTACCGGACCATCCATCAGCGGGCCGTAAGCCGAATCCTGACTCTGGCCGTTCACCTCGCCACCTAAAAATCGCACCACGGTACCAACCCAAGGGTTAGCAATCATGCCCATTTCCGGCTTCTCCCGCTGGACGGCGTAGTCAAAGTTGTCGCCCCGATCCCGGTAAGACGTCATCATCGTGCGTAGGTACGGGTAGCTGATGCGGAAAGGCACCCGCCGCGCCGGTTGAATGCCACATGGGGCGGCCGTCCATCCCTGCACCTTTGTATCCTTCGGTCGCGGATCGATCTTGCTGTTATAAATCAGATCCGACTTCGCGTAATTGAGCGTATAGGCCAAGTCGAGCGGCGCGGCGTCGCCGTGGTCTTGCTCGTATAGGGTCACCGCCACGTAGACCTGCCGCATGTTGGAAATATCCTCGGTGCCATGCGAACTCTTGAACATGCCCGAGACCGCCCCAAACAGAAGGGAAGCCAAGACGGCAATGATCGCGATCACCACCAATAACTCTAGGAGCGTAAAACCTCGGCCTGTTCGAAATTTCGGTGCGTTCATGCCCGCGCTCCAACCTTCGTTGTCGCTACCCATGTAATCGCCGGCCAAAACTTCTTATAAACGAAGTCAAAAAGTAAGCCAGTAATAAATCCTAACGAAGTGAGAGAAATATTGTAAGGGTCTCCATCAATGATCCATCCGCCATTATGAAAATAGATGTAGGTTGATGCCACCGACCAGGACAGCAATCCGGTAGCTAGCAGCGGCCACTTCCTCGCCTGGAAGCCTTTCGCGGCCGCACAGCAGAGGCCAAACAAGGCTCCGGTCGTTCCCCCAAGTTCCCAAACAGCACTAACCCACCCTGCAAATTGACCGTCAGACCAGATTTCACGGACGGCTATCGGCCCCATGATCACCTGGCCGGTCCAGTCCAACAGATGAATATCGATGACCATTGCGATGCAACCACATAGAAAACCCGTCGCAGTCGACTTACCGGCAAAAAGGACTCTCTCAAATACCTTCATGCCCGTGCCACCACCCGCTCCGTCGCAACCCAGGTAAGTGCTGGCCACATGAACTTGTCCATGACGGCATATGTGAGACCGAAGATAATGCCGATCGAGGTGAGCGAGAAGTTGTGTAGCTCGCCCCCGTAGTTGAAAGGGCCCACTTTGACAAAGATGTATGGAACCGCAACCAAATAGCCGACGAGGCAGTACTTCCAAACTGGCCAAGCTTTCGATTCAAATCGTTGAAGCAGACCGATTGAACAGCCCGTTATCAAACCATAGGGACCGCCAACTTCCCAGATACTCGGCACCCAGCCTGCCATCCAATTATCCCAAAATGGACGCAGAGCAAAACTACCAGACGAAAACGAGCCAATCAAATCAAGTAAATATACTACAATTATGACTGAGGCTCCGCCCGCAAAGGCTCCAGTTGTCATGAGACGCACCGAATTGACTATCAAAGTTTTCATTTGAAATTCAGGCTTTACCGATCAAGGACTGGTAATGATCGGTAAAGCTTGTCGCGATAAGAACGAGGCAGTTACGAGTCTGGCGCACAAGTAGGTGCTACCGGCGAGTTTAGGAATCTTTGCCCTATTTGACTATTCGGGCAACAAAGTCTTGTTCGAGAAAAAGTTTGGCAGTTGTTCGATACGTATCCAGCCCCAGGGCAGCACCAGATATCACAACTGCCCTCCCACCAATAGTTCCAGTAGTTTGCGTTGAATTCATTGCATTTGTCGAGGCCGGTAGGTGCGCGGCACTCGACGACATTACGACGACCACCATATGTGCCACCGGCACAGGGTGAGGTTTGAGCGGCGACAATGGCGACGCCCAAAGCGACAGTGAAAGTGAGCAAGGCGAGTTTTCTCATGGTCCCTTTGTCATCCGAGACTACACCTAAAAGGAGTGTAACACGAACTTGCAGAAAAGGGAAAACCTTTTTTTTTAAAATTTTCTAGTAGGGACCCTAAAGCCCCTCTTCAGAAATCAACCACGACAGCGTCGCCATCGCCAGCGACCCCAATTCCAACTCGCGAGGGTGTACTTTGTCCAACGTGTCCTTGTCCGAGTGGTGATAGTCAAAGTAGCGCTGACTCTCGGGCTCCAGGCCGAACAGCACCGCTCCGATCTTGGCCAGCGGACCCACGTCCGCCCCGCCGCCGCCGGGCTTTAGCTTTTCAATCTCAAAGGTAGAAAGCGTCGGCACCCACCGGTCCAACCGCGATCGTCGCTTATAGTCGGTCGTAAACGCCCGCGGCGCAAACCCGCCCGAATCGGACTCGATCGCCGCTACGCACTTCTCCCCCGACTTCTTGGCGTACTCAAAGTAGGCTTCCGCCCCCGTCCCGCTGATCTCCTCGTTCATGAA
>Ga0114976_10002304_pt1 | contig 12030 bp, 11 predicted proteins | sample S_130805_EF_Meta_FD_87319 | JGI IMG/M metagenome (GOLD analysis project Ga0114976, IMG submission 87319) | Freshwater microbial communities from Lake Simoncouche, Canada to study carbon cycling - S_130805_EF_MetaG | ecosystem: Environmental > Aquatic > Freshwater > Lake | place: Lake...
CGGCGGTCCCGTGCTCGGCCCGAGGTGGTACTAATGGCCTCGAAGACGGTACGTCAGCTCCGCGAGGACGTGACCACGCGCGTTGCTACGCTCGCCACGTGGAAAGAGTCGCGGGTCGCTCCCGACAACTTCGGGCGAGACGCGGACCTCAGCTCGGGCGTATGGTTCGTCGTGCACGTCGCCGAGACGCAGGATCTGCGCGCCTACCGCGGCAAGCCTGCCGAGGGCACGCTGGTTGAGTCAACGCTCATTGTCCGCTACTCCTGGCGCCTTGCGCCGAAGGACATGGCGGGCACCTACGACAACGCGCTCGATGGCGAGCAAGCCGTCATCAACAAGCTGATGGTCTACGACACGACGTGGCCGCTGAGCTACAAGTTCCAGTTCGTCCGCGTTACCCGTGAGACGAACGATGTCGGCGAGTGGGTCGTCGGCTCCGTCGAGTTCCGCGTCGTCCACACTCTCCCGCTTCAGTGAGGTAGTCCATGCCCATCTCCGCAGTCGTCAAGAACTTCCGGGACGGGACCATCACCCTGTCCGACGCCACCACCCCGACTCCGCTCTCCGTCATCGTGCAGTACGAGGCGGGCGACTTCAGCATCACCGGCCTCTCGGAGAGCAATACCGAGACGACGACCTACCTCGATCGCGGCGACCTCGGCTCGGTGCGAAAGACGTCGCGCCTATTCCCGACGTTCAGCTTCACGGCGCACATGACGGACCTCAGCGACGCCACGAACAAGACCCTCTGGGACGCGGTCAACAAGACCGGCGCGTTCGCCGCCGCCGTTTCGGGCATCACGAGCTCGGACGTGTACGGCCTCAAGGTCCTCCTCGCGGTGGAGGGGACCAACTTCGGTGACCCCACCGACCACACCCTCGAGCTCAACGGGTGCCACCTGACCATCGATTTCTCGGAGGGAGACCCGAACTCCTTCTCATTGAACGGAACCGTGTACGGGACGATCGTCGCCGTCTGATAGGCCGCGTGTGCAAGCGATGCGCTCCCCGTGCTACGGTGCGGGGGGCGCTTTCGCGTCTCAGGAGCAACCATGATGACCGTTCAACTCGGGACGCACACTGTCCCACTCAAGTCCCCCGCCTCGTTCCTCATTCGCCGGGAGATCGCGCTCGCCGTCAGCACCAACGCTATCCGTGGCCTGTGCGCCGCCCTGGGCGTGTGCTGGGCTGGGAAGCCGCTCAAGGCGAAGTACAACTTCGCCCCTCTGCCCTACGGTGGCGAGGTCTTCGATGAGCTGATGACGCTCGGCATTCCGGAAGCGGAGATCTACGCCGCGGCGAGCAAGGCGCTCGAGCTCTGTGTGGACGTGCCGACGGAAGACGGCGTCGCGCGTGCTGCGGGTTTTACGCCACCGCAGACGGAGGGCTCGACTCCGTAGCCCTGGAGATCGGCCTCACCTACTGCGGTGACCCTGACGCGTTCTACGCGTGGCCTGTCGAGACGCAGGAGCGCGTCCTCGGATGGTGGCGCACGAAGCACGCGCCGCCCAGCAAGCCGAAGCGCGCGACACCGAAGGCACGCGCACAGGATACGGTAGACCCGGCGGCGAAAGCTTTCTGGGGGATCTAGTGGCGAACAGCTCGGCGACAGTGACCCTCGGGCCCGAGCTGCAACGCGCCGTCGACCAGCTGGTCCGCGACGTAGCGGGTGACGTGGTGGCCATCGTCGAGGAGATCGCCAACGACCTCGCTGAGGGCGCGCGTCGGCAATGGTACGACAACGTCACCAAGCGCACGGGGGAGTCTGGCGAGAGCAACGACTACCGTCTCGAGCTGCGAGGTACGACCGTTCGCGGCATTGTCTACAACGACGCCCAACAGGTGCAGCGCAGTCGGAAGAAGAGCGAGTGGCGTCTCACGCCCTATGGTGGGCAGGTCCGTCCACGGAAGCTCCAGAACTACGCCTACTACGTGCGTCGCCCTGGTCCATTCTCGAAGCTCCTGCGGGGTCTGAACTTCGAGGAGTACCGTGCGGCGATGTCGTACTACCGGACGCATGGGGACCTTCCGACGAACCTACAGGCGAGGTCGATGACGGACGCGAAGGGTCGCAACCGTCCGGTCGGCATCGCGAAGATCACGGTGAACCCGGCGCACTACGATGGAAAGAACCTCTGGAAGGTCCTCGTCCTCGACCGTCGCAAGGCTGCGATTGATGGGCGGTTAGAGGATCTCGATAAGGCCATGCAGGCCAGCGCTGACCGTTTCAGCAAGTAGGAGCCACGATGCCCACGGCAGAACTCACCATTGCAGCGGACCTCTCTGGCCTCCGCAAGCAGCTTGAAAGCATCCCGGGCATGACGCGCGAGCAGGCTGCGGCGATGACCTCTGAGCTCAACAAGAGCTTCAAGGCTGCGGAGCGTGCGGCGAAGAAGGCCGGCGATGCTACCCGTCAATCGATGCAGCAGGTCGAAGACGCCACGCGCGGGGCTGCGGACGCGACGAAGGGCCTAGAGGACCGCTTCGGGAAGGTGGGCAGTGCGGCGAGCAAGCTCTCGGGGGGCGTCGACCTTATCGCCCCCGGGCTAGGCGACGTGGGACGCGGGCTCGCTGACCTCGCTGACGTTGGCGAGGTGGCCTCGGGCTCGATGGGCTTGTCGGGCCTTGCCGGGTCTGCCGCCGCCTTGGCAGGCCCGCTGGCCATCCTCGGGCTGGCGCTGAGCCCCATCATCGTCGCGTTCATGGACGAGAAGCATCGCGCCGAAGAGGCCGCGGCTGCACTCTCTAGGTACGAAGAGGCGACGAAGGCCGCGTCGGCAGCAAACGCAGAGTTCGACTCCGCGATTGGCGATGTAAACGACCAGTTCAAGCTCTTGTTCGGGATCGAAACGCAGAATGAACAGGCGTCTCGGAAGTCGGAGGCGGCACTTCGCGCGAAGGCAGAGGCCGCAAACGCGGCGGCGCAGGCATTGATTGACGAGGCCAAGGCGCAACAAGCCTCCATCAAGGCACAGGCGACCATTGATGCCGTGCGTGGAGCTTCGACCGAGGCCACCGCGCAGTACGCGAAGATGAACGACACGATCAAGACGCAGACTGCGGTCATCGAGCAGAACAACGCGGCAGTGGAGCTCTCCGCGGAGGTCCTGCGTGAGAAGGCGAAGGCAGACGACCAAGCAGAGGCCAACGCCAAGCGTCGTGCGGCTCGTGAGAAGGCCGCGGCAGAGGCGACTCGTCGTGCTGCGGAGGCTGAGCGTCTCGCCGCGGAGGCCCTCGCGGAACATCAAGCGATGCTCGCTCCGCTGCTTGCCGCTGAGAAGCAGATCGAGAGCCAGCGCGTCTCTGAGCTCGAGCAGTCGGGCAAGCTCGCGATCCAGCTCGATGACCTTCGCGCGCAGAAGCTGGCTCTTGCCGCCGCGGGGAAGCTCTCCGCGGAAGAGGCCGCACGTTTCATGGCGGTTGAAAAGACACTCGCTGAGGAACTCACGACGGCGCTCCTAGACGAGGAGACGAAGCGGCAAGCTGGCATCGACGCCATCCGGAAGAAGGCGCAGGAAAAGGAAGACGCCGCCTCCAAGGAACGGGCCGCGCAGGAAGCCGCTGCGAATGAGGCGCGCATCGCTGCGATCGCTCAGGTTGCGGACGTGGTCGCGCAGTACACCGACTACGCGATGCAGCAGGATGTCGCGGCGTATGAGCAAGCGCAGGCCGACAAGGAGGCCCTGGGGAAGAACGCCACGAAGGCGGAGAAGGATGCCGCGGATAAGCGTCTCGAGGTGACACGCAACGCCGCGCGTAAGGCGTTCCTGATCGACAAGGCGGCGAAGATGGCAAGCGCCGCCGCCGCAACGGCGCTGGCCGTCGTCCAGGCACTGTCGGCTGGCGTGCCTCCCTACAACTACATTGCCGCCGGTGCAGTTGGGGCCGCGGGCCTCATCCAGCAAGGCGTCATCGCGTCGCAGCAGCCGACGTTCCACTCAGGCGGGCTCATTGGCAACATGGCGCCGGATGAGCAGCAGGCGACCGTGCGCCGTGGCGAGGCCGTGCTCTCTCCGCAGGGACGCCGCGCGATGGGCGACGACACAATCCGGGCGGCGAACGCTGGCATGGGCAGTGGTCAGGTCATCATGGTTCAGCAAGTCTACCGGCACCGCGTCTTCGACTCGTTCGTCGCCGACAACCTCCGGACACGCGGCCCCCTGTCGCGGGCGTTAGGTGCGGGTGCACGCGCAGGCCAGCGGAGGAGCTAGCACATGGGGACCGCCTACACGCCCGACGCCCTACGGGGCATCCTCATTCCCGACCCGCGCATCTCGCCGTCGAAGACGGGGACAGGGTCGACCTACACGCAGGCCGAACCTCAGCCGGGAGTACCGTCGCCGTCCTCGGCTACGTCTCTGACTCTGGAGTCGAGCGGAAAGCAGGCCGACACGACGATCCTCGTCCAGACCGTGCGCGCAGGCGGGGCCGTGACGACGGACGCCATCCGCGCGGGCGCGTTCGCCTGGCAGGAGACGGGTGGTCAGTGGCAAGGCTGGGACGGCCCCCTCGGGTACGCTGGGTTCGAGCCCGTGCACGTGTGGGGTATCGGCGGCGCGACGCCGCTCTACACCTTCCCGCACGCCATCTATACGCGAAACGGCACGCGCCTCGTGTCGGCTCAGAGCACGGTGGCCCTCGGGCTTCTGCAGAGCTGCGTCGTGCACCGCCGGGACCAGCTCGGGGCCTCGACCATCACGACCGTTGTCTCCAGCTCGGCAACGGGGCAGCCCCTGCACTCCTGTCTGCTCGAGCTGCCTGACCGCTTGCTTCTTCTCGTCGCGTACGATGACCTTCCGAGCGTAGGGCTTCAGGTTCGCGTTTACGCGAGCGAGGACGACGGCGGCACGTGGGCGCTTCAGAGCAGCGCGGCCCTCCCCGCCTACATCGACACGACGACGACGACGGTGCGGCGTCTCCGCGCGGCCTACCAGGGCGGTCAGGTCCTAATGATGCTTGCCGTGCGTGTCCCGACGGCGACCGTCCCCGACACGCTCTGGCAGTACGCGAGTGCCGACGAAGGCATGAGCTACGCGCTGGTTGAAGCCGTCCCCGGCACCGACGCGGCAAGCGTCCACACGGGCGGCGTGCACGACATCTACGCCATCCCCGACGTGGGCTTCGGCGTGGTCTACTGCGGTTCCTCGAGGAGCACGTGGGGCGCCACGTCTACCACCCTTAGCAAGCGCCTTGGGAGCGCCTACAGTCGATGGACGGACATCGACCCTGTGCAGGTAGGGCTACTCGCTCCCGCGACGACCCTGAGCGTAGGGAACCAGCTTAGCGACGATACGGAACTCTGCGCTGCCGTGGACGAGGACGGGCAGATCTACGCGCTGGCCCCGAACTCGGGCAACGCCTCGCGCGTGCGCCCCGCTCGCAGCTCTGACGGCGAGACGTGGTCGGTGCTGGGACAGGCGGCGAACCTCGTCCATAGCCTCGACTTCGGTGGAGAGCGCGTCACTTCGATGGTCGCGGTTTGGTACGCGGGCACCCTGCACGTCATCCACACGGTTGACGCGACCACGGTCTACGACGCCCAGCTGGGAGACACGGCGCTCTCCGGGTACACGTCGGCGACGCTGCCGATGCTTCCCGCGGTGCAGATGGGCTCTGACTACTCGGCAGGGTCCTACATGACGTGGGAGCCCTGGTGGGCCCCTGACGCCATCGGGTGGACCGTCACGACCATCGGTGCGCCGACGACGACGCTGACGGGTGGAGCCATGCAGATTTCGGCGGGCGTCGCTGAGGTCCGCACCTACACGCATACGCGCACGACGGCGCTCACCGCCGCGCATACCGTGCAGGCCCTCTGGGAAGTCGACCCGGATTCTGGGACGGCTACGGAGACCCTCCTCACGGCGGCGAGCAACACGTCCACGTACCGCCTCCGGGTGCGCGTCACGACCACGCAGGTTCTCTGCTACGACGACGTTAGCGGTGTCCTTCGCATGACGTACAACCGCACCGGGTCGCAGTACGTGCACGTGCGCGCGTGGCTTTCCAACCAGGGCGGCACCGGCAGGGCTACCGTGTGGGTCTGCGAGATCGACGGCATCCACGAAGTCGCCCGCGACTTCATCCGCATCCTGTCAAACGACGCGATGACGGACGCAGGCTTCACCGCGGCAGGCCAGAGCGTCAAGCTCGGGCAGACGGGGCAGGGCGTGTCGAACTGGCGCTACTTCGCATGGCAAGGAAGCGCGCAAATGAGCTCGCCGCACGGGCTATCGATCCCGTCGCAGGTCGGTGGGCGGGACTTCAGCTCGAGGTCCCTTACTCTCGCCGACGGACTCCGGGTGCGTGCCGTCGGCGGGCCTGCCGCGCTCGATGACCTGTGGACCATCGCGCCCCGGTACGGTCACGGCATCACTGCGCTAGCCTCCACCTCGCCCTCGGTGACGTGGCGGTCTACCGGGACGGCGTCCGCGCAGATCTTCGTCTGGGAGACGGATACGACGGCAGCGAACGTCTCCCCGCTGATGGGCCCCGTAGGTGCGCTCTACCTCGGCGGGACCAACTTCCGGACGGCTACCCTCGAAGGCCGAAACGCCTTCGGTGTGTATGTCAGTATCGGTACGTGGGACGCGAGCGCAGGACAGGCCGGGCTGAAGTGGGTTCGTCGCGGAAACACCATTTACCCCGACACCACGTCGAGCGCTGGCACGTATTGGTACCCGCACGGCACGCTGGACGGGGCTCGCTTCACGTTCGACACCGCGGCGGGGCCTGTAAGGGCCATTCAGTATCAGACGGAGGGGGCATGGACGAACGCCGCCACGAAGCACGCCCGCGCTACCCTCTTCGGCGACGTGTCGGCGGTTGCCCTCAGCGGCACCGCGGGAGCGTTCCTCGCCACGGGCGGCATGCTGGTCTGGAACAATGACCCCAGCTACTCCGCCTACAGGCTGACCATCCCCGTGCAGCAGGTCGCAGAGGCGTACTACGAGATCGGCGTGATGGTCCTCGGGCACCTCGCCGTCTTCGGGCGGCGCTATTCGTGGGGACGGTCGCTCACCTCGGAGCCGAATGTGGAGCTCCGCACGGGCGCGAACGGACGCCGCACGTCGATGGTCGCCGGCCCGACGCGACGCGCAGTGGAGTTTGGGTGGACGGACGCCGCGGATCAGTCGGCGTTTAGCGTGGACCAGACGGCGAGCACGCCGGACTTCTTCTATGCGTCCTCCACCGGGACGCCCGAGGCCGCCGCGGCGAAGATGGATGGCCCCGCCCTCATGCGTGGGATTGTCGAGCACATCGAAGGGGCCGCGACGCCCATCGTTTACGTGGCGCACCTCCCGCGCGTGGCCCTCGGCACAACGCAGATGGTCGTACACCCCGACCTTCACCTGTATGGGCGCATCGTCTCTGACGTGTCCATTGAGACGGTACAGGGGGCAGAGTGGCTAGGTGTCGGCACGACGGGTGAGATGGTCCGCACGTCCAACGTCCGCATCGAGGAGGAACTGTGACCGACCGCTGGACGCCCGCTCAACTATCCGGGACTATCCGCTGGGTCCTACAACTCGAATACGCGGGCGGTACCTGGTACATGTCCGACGAGGCCATGACCATCGATGATGGCGTGGGCGGGACCATCGTCCTGACGGATGGCCTCCTTGAGACGGGCGACACGGTGGAGAGCATCGACCTATGGGCGACCGAGGCCCCGCGGCGGTCCTCCTCCGTCGCCTTCGACCTCGGTATCGACGTGGCCGCGCTTATCGAGGAGGGCCACGACCTCGCCGGCTGCATGGCTGAGCTGGCCCAGCTCGCCGATGGGGACCCGTGGACCGCCCGCCGTCCCTTCGTGCGCGGACGGTTGGTCGAGCCTCAGTACGGCGCCCAGGGCGAAGGCGTGCAGGCGAGCATCGAGCAGGATGTTCTTACTGACGAGAGCACTCTTTCCCCGATGACCATGCCCGCCGTGTTCATCTTCAATGCTCTCAACGCAACGACGTACCCCATTCGTAGCGCAACGGACGACGGCATCGTCATTCCCGTCGTCTTCGGGACGCCGGGGGAAGGCACCACGCCGGGGTCCGTAGCGGCGTTCGTCGGCACTGTTATTGACTCAGCAGCCACGGCGTTTGCCGTCTACGCAGTAGCCGCACATGCAGTAATCGCCCTATCGGTCACGTTGGTGAATCGCGACGATGGCTCGACGGTGTCTCTGCCCATCGTGCAGGTGACCATCGAGACAGGCGAGGTCGTGGCGCTGGTGTTCGATAACCGATCCGTATCGCCGTGGACCCCGACGGCTACGCCTGTGGTCGTGTGGAATGACGGCGGCGGCCTTGTCGGGGTTCAGGGTATCGGAGAGCTCACGCATGCGGGGGACTTTGTCGCGTGGCTACTATCGCTCACTAAGCAAGAGGTAGACCAAGGCCGCGTCAACCTCGCGCGGAGCTCGCTCTCAGCGTTTCGGGTCAGTGGGTACGTGGACGAGGCCGTGGGCATCGCGGACTACATCCGCGAGGCCGTGCTCGACATAGTCCCGGTCTCCATGATGGTCGGCCCTCGCGGGGTCTATCCTCTCGTTTGGCGCTGGGACGCGACATCCATCGACGCCGTCGCCACGTGGGACCTTACGACGGACCTCGACATCGCCCGGGAAAGCGTGGTCACCTACGAGGGCGCCGACAAGCTCGCAAACACTGTTGACCTAGTGTATGGGTGGTCGCCCGGCTTGGACGGGTACACTTCGGTCCTGACGTCTCGCGGCGATGGTAGCGCACCTCGACTACTGTTTGGCGCCTCTGCGGGGCAGGTACTTAGCTACTACACCGACACTGTGCTCTCGCGCTCTGTCGGCAGGTACGGAATTCGTCGCGAGACGGTAGAGACTGCGATCGTGCATGACGAGTTCACGGCGTCCCGCGTGCTCGCGTGGCGCTCCCGCCGATGGGCTCTCCCGTCGCGCGTGGTCGAATACTCTGCGCCGCAGACCTACGGATGGGTTGAGCCCGGAGACTACGTGACCGTCACCGACCCCGACCTCGCGTGGACGGAGCGTCTGTGCCTGGTGCAGTCGAGGGCGTGGGCCTCTGACGGGTCGGTGCGATACACTCTGCGCGTGCAGGAGGGCTAGAACATGGCGACCGCGACTCACACCCAGTACGGGTCTAGGACTCGACTCACGTTCACCGGCAGCGTGGCGAGCTATTCCGCAGGGACGCGGCTTGGTCTGGAGACGACGAACGAGAGCTCGCTCGTACAGGTCCTTCGCGTCAAGCTGAAGCGCACCGCTGGCACTGCCGCGAGCTTCACGCCGCGCATCTTCTCAACCTCCGGCGGTTCTAGTGGGACGGTGGCTCAACAGTTCGTGGGCTCCTCGACGGTCATCGCAGACCTCTTCGACGTGGTGGCGAGCGGCGTGCTCTTCGACACCGACGCTGGCGGGAAGCTCTATTTGGAGCCGGGCCCTAATGCCGGGTCGGATAACGCCTTCGATTACGAAGTCGTCGTCGAGGTGCTCTGATGGCTGGGACGCAGGTCTTCCCGACTGTCCCTTCGACGGGCGGCACCTCGACTAGCGCCGAGTACATGCTCGGGGTGTTCGGCGACGGCAGCGACGGCAACTTCACCTACACCCCTGGCACCCACACCATCTCGCGAGAGTGGAACTACCAAGACCTCACCATCCAGGCGGGCGCGACGGTCAAGCCGGCGGGGTTCCGCATGTTCATGCGGGGCACGCTGACAAACGCGGGTAGCTTCAACGACGACGGGCTGGCCGCGGTTGGTTCGACTCTGGGCGCGGCGCTCGCAGCCCGTCAGTTCCTCGGCGCGCAGTCTGGCGCAGGTGCCGCAGGCCGAAGCACGACGGGCGCGGGCTCCGCTGGCGGCACGATCTCGTCCAGCTCCTACGGGTCCCTCGGTGTCATGCCGACAGGCGGCACGGGTGGGCAGGGCGACGGGGGTAACGTCGGCGGCGCAGGCGGCGCGGCTACGCCTGGTTCGGCTCGATGGGCCTCGCTGCTGGTCTATGGCCGTGGGTCGACCGCGGTGAATGGTGGCTCAGGCGGCGGGGCTGGCGGGTGTCAGGTCGGCACCGGGACCGCTACGTCGGGCGGCGGGGGCTCGGGCGGCGGCGATGTGTACATCGCGGCGCGGTTCATCGTGAACACGGGAACCATCTCCGCCATTGGCGGCAAGGGCGGCGATGCCGTGTCGACAGGTAACGGAGCGGCTGGGGGCGGCGGCGGTGGTGGTGGTGGCCACGTAGGCATCATCACCCAGACGCCTAGCGCCTCCATCGGCGGCACGGTGTCGGCAGCTGGTGGAACCGGTGGCGCTGCGGCTGGCACCGGTACCGTCGGTGTCAGCGGCACCGCTGGGTCTGTCTCGTACCTCATCCTCGCGTAGGAGCGTCCATGCCCTTCCTCGTCGTGCCTTCTGGCTTCCCCTCCGAGACTGCGACCGAGCTGGCCCTCGCCAACGGGTGCGCTGGCTTCTACACGGGCATCCCGCCGAAGTGGGTAGCGCTCTCCGAGGAGCAGGCGTGGACGCTCCCGTGCGTCGTCGAGACGGATGAGTACGACATCGTCCTGTCGTGGACCCCGGTGGCCTGACGTGGCGCGCATCCCGCTCTATCGAGACGCAAGTTCTGCGAAGGTAGCGGCAACGCTCAAGGCCGGGACAAACGTCACGATCACGGACACCGAGGTCGGCGGCGTCCTCCAGGTGACCATCGCCGCATCGGGCGGCGGCGGCGGTGGAGGGGCTCCTACGACGGCACAATACGTCACGCTCGCCACCGACGCCACGCTCACCAACGAGCGCGTGCTAACGGCGGGATCGAACATCACGATCACTGACGGCGGCGCCGGAAGCACGGTCACCATCTCGGCGAGCGTGCCCACTGTCCCGAGCGCGGCCTCCTCGGTGGTAGCTGAGACGTCGTACGGGCAAGCGTCCATCGTCGGGTCCTCGACTAGCTACGCGAGGCAGGACCACACGCACGGGACGCCCGCTATCCCCGCGCACACGGCGCTCAGCTCGCTCGCGTGGACGTCGGCAGGGCATACGGGGAGCTCGACATCCGTCGCGGCTTGGAATGGCGGGGCCACGGCGGTGGTCGTGCAGGCCATCGCCGATGAGACGATGCTAGTCCGTCGCGCGGGCATCCTGCAATGGGTGCCGCTGATCGCAGGCATCGGTCTCTTCGCAGGCGAGCTCGCCGACGACGGCGTCGTGCTCACCCCGAATGGCTCTGCCGTCTTCCCTGGGAGCATCGTATGAGCCTCGAGGCACTCAAGCATCGCCGTCTCGCGACCGTAAACGCCGCGTCGATGACCATTCCCGCGGTCCTCGATGCGTTCTGGGCGGCGGTTGACCCCACGGTCACGACCTATTCGGACGGAAGCACGCGGTCCTTCTCGGGCGTCGGCGCGACCGGGTGGACGTGGACGCGAGTACAGGTCCTCGGCACGACGGAAGCGATCTACGCCACGCCCCCAAATGGCTCGCTGGCTCAGCGCGTGGTCATCGCCGGGCGGTCCCTCGCGCCCACTCCCTCTCCGACCATGATCGCGCCCGACACGTTCCTCGCGAGCGGTCTGCTCATTGGCCATCAGCTATCGGCTGGCGCGTTCACGACGTGGAACGCCGCGACGCCGTTCACGAATGCCAGATGGTCTGGCTACACCCGCCTCGGGAACGCAGTCACGACCTATACGAGCATCTCAGTCTGCATCTACGAGTCTCAAGAGACCATCTGGGTGGAGATGCTCACGAATGGCACTTCCGTCCTCGTCGCCACCCTCGGTGCGGCGTACGACCCGGAGACTGTGACTGCCGCCGCGTGCGAGACGGATGGTCGGCGCTATGGGTTCCTCACGGTGGGCGCCGGCGCTATGGTGACCAACTCCCTCGGCTCTGCGGTCACGGGCACACTATGGTCCGCGGGTGGTACCGCCGGCAACTCCCACGCTTACATCTGGCGTCCCGGTAGCACGACGATTGAGACCGTCGCGCGCGTATGGGTCTCTAACGGTGCATCCACGGCGACAATCCAGACGAACC
>Ga0114976_10002305_pt1 | contig 12026 bp, 20 predicted proteins | sample S_130805_EF_Meta_FD_87319 | JGI IMG/M metagenome (GOLD analysis project Ga0114976, IMG submission 87319) | Freshwater microbial communities from Lake Simoncouche, Canada to study carbon cycling - S_130805_EF_MetaG | ecosystem: Environmental > Aquatic > Freshwater > Lake | place: Lake...
ATCCTCTTGGAGCATTGCATCTAGAAGCTGATGTACCTGGTGCTGCCGAGATTCCCGAACCTACAGAAACCGAAGAACCTGGAGCTACTTTTATTACACCTGGAGCAGCTGGGGTTGGATTGTTAGGGTTAATTAAAATTCCCGAAACTGAAACCAGCTTTCCGTTGAAGGCAACTGGATTTGAAGTGAACTGAATCTGGTCTACGACTAGACTTTGAGCAGACAACGACCCCATCAGAGCCATTACTGCAATAAAAAACATATTTTTCATTGGTAGTAGAAGGAGTGAAAAAACTGTGCCAATTCCGTAAGAAACCCGTAAGGAAATGTAATTTTTTATAGAATATTGAATTGGATCTATATTTTAGAAATACAATGGTTGTAAAAATTCTTAAATATGATATTACTTATCCAATCTTTTTCCGGATGAAATTGGAGTCCCCATATTTCTTTTTCTTTTGAGTAAAATCCAGCAACAGGAGTTAATCTAGTAGATGCTATAATATCACACCCACTTGGAGGAAATTCCAACATCTTATGGTGATACATTCTGACTGGATACTTTTGAGATAAGTCGAGCCCGTCAAAAATTAAATTTGGTTCTAATTTTGCTATTACCTCACCATATTCCCCCACCGGAGGATTACATTCTATTAATTCACCTCCAATGTATTTTCCTAACATTTCGTGTCCCAAACAGATTCCTAATTTGGGAAAGGGGAATCTTAAAATAGATTCAGGAAGTAGAAGATCTTCGTGTTGAGGTTTTACTGTCCCTCCTCCGATAGAAATACCACAAATTTGATCAGAATCGGATTCAAACTTTCTATATAAATCTGGGTCATCTCCCTGATAAAGGATGTGCGGAATTCCCATTAAAGTATAAGCTGCATGAACCTCATCCGTGGATCCTGGCATATGAATAATAGCCATTCTTCTTTTTCTCCACTTTAAATAATCAAATACTTTAGACACAATCTATATATTCAAAAATAACATCTTTCATACCTATTTTCTAGTTTACTAGACCTTCTCGGAACCCAAACTTTATGTCCATCGATTCTTCTAAAAGACTCATTTTTTCTAACCGAGCAAGAAATAAGAAAAAATGAGAGGAAAAAAATAAAATAGATTATTCCTTTTCCCTTAACAATTTCCATATTCCAATAGCTAAGATTAGAGCAAAAATAGTGATTGCTATGTAGTACGGTTCCATATTTTATTTATCCTCGGGAATATATAAACTAATGAAATATATTCAAATTTACGAACATTTCACGGGTTACCAATCAATTGAAAAAGTCAGTCAAGAAAAACTTGGTGACATTATTGATAAATCCATGACGACCAAAGATAAACCAATTATCATTTGGACGGAATCTGGAGAAATGGGAACCCCTCAATTTCAACAAATCCTTTCCGAGTTAGGAATTTCTGCCTCTTTCGTTGATCTTGGAAGATCTATTCCTAAAGACTTTGACACTATAGTTGGGGCAGAAGCAGTTGTTTGTTTCGATCTTGATGATGCTAAGGAAGATGTTGCTTCGGTTGCAATAGATAAAGCTACCTCGGGAGACTCTCAATACATCTTTACTGCTTCACATCTAGATAAAGTTCCAAGAGAAATTTTAGATAGATGTAAAATAGTTTCCTATCTTAGAAATAAATAATGAGGATTTCCCCCATCTCGAAGGACCCTGATAATTTAGGAATGAGCATATTGATTAATAGTTCTAATGTGTTGTTTTTATAGAGAGAGGACATCCAGTATTTTGACCCCGTTTTGTCTCCCGATAATACCTTAGATTCGAATGATAGAAGCTTAGTTAGTTCACCTTCCCCATCTATAACTTCCAATTTTCCTGTGATTAGGGGATTTACTTAGATCGAAAAGGATTCTCCACATCCGCAAGTTCTACTTGCATTGGGATTGATAAACTGAAATCCCTTGCCATTTAGCCCAGAGGTAAAATCCAATTCGGTACCAAGGAGGTAAAGAAAAGACTTTTTATCCACTGCAACTCTAAATCCATCGATTTCTACAAGGTTGTCCCCTTCTTGCTCTAAATCATCGAAGCCAAGTTCATAGGATAGACCAGAGCATCCTCCACCCTTGACTCCAACCCTTAGAAAATGAGTTTTTGAAGATATATTTTCCTCCAGCATTAGCTCTGCCATTCTAGCCTTTGCTTTTTCTGTGAGGGTAAATATTTCTTCGGTCACGTTTCGGTTTATAATTTTAGATTTAAAAAGGAATAGGTTTCTTTTATATATCGGGAATATATACTTAGATGAAGAACATTAAAAATTTCGAAGGATTTTTATTCGAGGGGGAAGGGGCAAATGCTCAACTAATAGCAGATCTAATTCAAAAAGCTGCTGGAGGTCTAGGAACAGACGAAGAACTTCTAAGCGACTCGATCTTGGAAATTCCTAACATCGCAACCATGGTGAAAGTAAATCAAATTCTTTCCGGGGATCCAAAATACAGCTACAAAAGCGTCGGAGACACAATCAACGGGGAACTTGGTTATTTGGATGGCTACTATAAGGGATTAATACAAGCTCACATTAAAAAAATCGGAGCTGAAAAATACATTACTTCTATTACACCTCCGGTCGTTCCACCTGGAGATATCATTAAGGAAATTATTTCTAGAGTTAAACAACATGAGGGGGTTAAACCTAAGAAGTATATAGATTCTAGAGGCATACCCACTGTAGGAGTTGGATTCAATCTTAAGAGGAAAGATGCAGATCAGAAGCTAAAATCAGTTGGAGCAAATCCAACTAAGGTAAAACAAGGAAAACAGTCTCTAAATAATAAACAAATTGAAACCCTTCTAATTGGGGACTTAAAAAATTCTAAGGAAGCAGCAAATAGGATCGTTGGAAATCTTGCACAACACCCGAGTGGAGTTCAGGGAGTTTTAGTTGAGATGATTTTCAATCTTGGAGCACAAGGTGTTTCTGAATTCAAAAACTTCCTTAGCGCCGTTAAATCTAAAAACTATAAACAAGCGGCTAAAGAAATGTTAAAGTCTGCTTGGTCAAAGCAAGTAGGAGATAGAGCTCAGACTTTATCTAAAATTGTTTCTTCCTCTTAATGATTATACAGAAGATTTATTCTATCTGCTAGTTCTAAATCTTTATGGGTGACCTTTCCCTTGTCGTGAGTATAAGTTTCTATCAGAACTTTGTTGTAATCTATGGTCATTCTGGGGTGATGATCTAATTTATTTGCAATTTCCCCGCAGCCGTTAATAAATCCCATCGCTGTTAAAAAGTCTTTAAACTTAAATTCCTTAAGGATGAGATTGTCGGATTCTACCCATCCAGATGGCAGATCTGTGTTTAGAGATTCGAATGTTTTGTATGAGGATAGATTTTTCATATTAGAAATCCCTCCTCGTCAAATTTATAATCGTTGTCCATCAAAGTTTCTTTTACCGCTTCATCTGAAATTTGACTATCATACTCTTTCTCTAAATCCCTATATAAATCTTTGCAGAGTCCTCTAATGTACTCGGTAACTTTATCCTCAAGTTCAGCTGTGAATCCATAGGGCTCTTCCCATCCATCCGGCTCTTCCCAGATTTCCACATTTGCTCTTACCGTATTGTAGTGGTAGTGGCTGCTGTCTGTTCTCACGATCCAGACTCTAATTTCCTCCGGCTTGATTCTATTTCTGTCCACCTGTCCGATGTCTTCCAGGGTGTCTAGCAGATCATAGAAATTTTTATTTTCCCCGTCTGATCTCTCGTCATCAGTCTCCATGTTTAGAGTCTTGCTTGATTTAATCCCAATTGCATCAAAGAGTTTTCTGGTGTCAATGTCGTCCGAGGTAAATGAAGCACCATCCCCTTGAGAGCTAAAACCGGTATACAAAATCATGATGTCGTCTATTCCAATCTTCCTCATGTCTTCTTTAAATTCCTCGGTTACCACATCTTCCCATCCATAATCTACATTAATGTATCGGGAGTTATCAAGTGCATTCTCTTGTGCTTCTGGACTTAGTTCTTCGAAAGAGTAAGATTTTTCTTCATCCTCGTTTAGAAAAGATTCAAAGTTTTTAATCTTCATATAAGATATAAATTTTTACTATATATCTTATTTTATCTTTCTGTAAATGTAAACAAGAGAATCCCCAATTTGAATTCTGGACCTGAATTGATGAATATTTCCTTCGGTGGTTCTTGCAAAATAAATCGGATCCGTCTGTAAAGTGTTGATCTGACCGGGACCTTTGATCCAAACCGAATCCATATAGACTACTTTCCTTTCCTCTTCTATTGGTTTCGTAGAATTTCTGCAAGAGTTCATTAAAAAAAGAAGAGATATACCACAGAAATCAGCTATAAAAACGATCGATAATAATGCTAGTATCCTCTTCATTTTTTAAAAATTCTCAGTGGTGTGAGGAATATTAACTCTTACACATGTTTGAGGCTGACCTTCGTTCATGAAGAAATTATTGATGTATCCCATGATGTTTGCAGACCCGATTGGATTTGCAGAATGTGTGTAGATTGCAGGAAACACAATTCCCGAAGTCTTCTTTTCTGATCTAGACTCTTGAGTTGCATAGTTGTCGTAATAGTGATCAACTATCCATTTTGCACAGTCATATCCAGTTTTTTCCTGAATGTTGTTGTAGTCTAAAGTGTAGTTTGGACTGACGTTCTCAAAGTATTCTTTCATTGCGGTATCCCCCAAGTCGTGATCCAATGATATCATTAGGATATTTTCTAGACCCAATTCTTCCACTTTGCTTGTGAACTCGGCATAAGATCTAACTACAATCCATTCAACATCTTTAAAATTTGGATCTTCGATAGGGGTTCGGACGTCGTCTAAGTATATTCTATGTTTCATAATTTTAATAATATAAAAATGGAAAAGGTAAACCAAATCCAAGAGTCACGTAAACGGGAATTGGATCTATGAGACAGCAAACTATTCCCAATTCTCTCGATAACTTTTCCATTATTCTTTATATAATATACGACAGACTTTATTTCGTGGATATATAAATTATGAAAAAAATTTTAAGTTTTAGCCTCTTTGAGGCAAGATATCATCCTCATTTTTCTAAGAGACTGAAGGAAAGAATTCTGGACTTGAGCAGAATTTCTATAGACACCTTAAAAAAAGAAGAGGTTGAAGCTCAGATAGAAGATCTTGTTGGGCCAAAATGGAGGGAACTCCTGATTGACTCTGTCATCAAAAATACTGAAAAGAGAATTTTTGAGAAGGTAAAAAATATCACATTTCCCCAAAATTCCTCCTTTGCTATCCCTATTTCTTTTCTTTTCCTAGATTTTGACGGAAAGTCCTATCCAATCGAAATCACCTCCCTTTCTTCCAAGGAGGATGACGGAGAACAATCTGTCTACAAAGGATCTCAAATTTGGGTTGCAGTTACCGCAGATACTGCTTTGACCCTGAAGGTATTTGACAAATCCAAGACGATTGACTCAATAGCTTCAAATATGAAATCCGGATCGAACGATAGATACAAAAAATACTCTTTCAACATCGAAAATCCTGGCAATGACTTCAGAGCTAGATTTTCCTGGAACCCAGAAAAAAATTCATTTGATTCAGATGACGAGGAGGAAAAAGTCGTTGGAATGGACTATGAAGCCGTTATTCCGGAGAGAAAAACAATTTCTGCTGGAGATACAATTGGTCTAATTATCAAAGGGGTTTCTCCCGACAGAATTACTAAAGGAAAGATCCAAGAAATCACTAATATAGGTGAGATAAAAGACAAGCAAAAAACAGGGAGTCTTAATGAAGTTTCTGGAATCAAACTTAGTTTTCTTCCTTTAAATAAAGACGAGAGGTTTATTTCTAATGGAAGAGAAATTCCATTCGTTTCCACACTTAAAGGTGGTTCAATAGTTGAAATAGATGGGATCGAATATTCTGTACTTGGCCCAGAGGGAGGAAAACCCCTTGTTACCTCAGAACCTTCTATTATTAAATCAGGAAAAGTTCAAACCTGGGTTCAAAGAACTACTTCCTCTTAGCTTTAGATTTCTTAGCCTGTTGATAGAGTGCTTTGTCCGACATAGTGGTGGTTTTACCTCCAGTTACAAAAGAATTTACTCTTCCCATCGCCCACTGTTGTGGTGTTGAGCCGGGCCGGTGGCCCCGTTTCCATGCTGCAAAACCTCGTCTATACACTTGTCTTAATATTCCGAGGGGGAATCCGGTTTTTTTAGCTTTGTTTTTAAGAGCAGTCTCTGTAGGAGATGAATTCCCCTCGTTTATTTCCCCACTTGTTTCTAGAAAAACTTCGTAAGCTGATTCTTCTATCATAGAAAAAAATTCTTCGTATTTTATAATATTGGACATAATTCTGGTATTTTTTGATATAACATTATTAGAAATCAGATGACTCGAAATCATCAAATTTGATTATTCTTGCCTCTAAATTATTGTCTTCTGAATCGTAAAGCTCCTTAAATTTCTTAGTGTAAGGGCTAGTTTTTGTCGGTATTTTTTTACCCTTGCCGGCTTTTCTAGATTTATAATCAGCATCCCAAGGTCCATATGCAGATGAATCTCTATCGGCTTTGCCACCGTGTTTTTTGATTTCCCTTTTCATCACGTTAGGGTTTGCCGTTAAGTATTTCTTTGGAACTTTCATGCCCTTTGTAATTTAATTTCTGGAAGTATTGGTTTTTTTATATCGTGAGAAGTATCCCTTTGAAATTCCTGTTCTGGAGTTTCAAACTGTCTTTTGTACACTAAAGTAGGGGAAATTCCGGAAATCTTTATTTCCTTTTGTCCACCGGAAAGAATTTTTGCTCCTATAGAATCTTTAGTTGATCCTTGAGCATACTCTTTCCCAAATTTTTGAATTGTAACATCGTCGATGGATCCTGAAGCTACAGATGGATTTAGCTTGCCCAAATATCCGATAAACTTGTTTAAATTGTTTATAACAGTTTCTTTAAAAAATTTATTGATCCAAGTGGCAAAAGAATTAGTTGTCCCAAACTTTTTAACTATCCAAGTACCAAGTTTAGTCTCCGATGCATCCTTTACCAGACCTACAATTTTTGCAGCTATCGAAGAAGCAGAAGAAACTATTTCTTGCAAAAACCTAATTAGTTTAACTGATGCCCCTTTTGCTGCTGATATTTTAACTTTAGATGCACCTTTTTGAACTCCTTCTTTAACAACTTTTAGAAGACCTTTTGCTTCCATCGCTAGAGTTTGCATCGGTCCGATCAAAGCAAGAGATGCCAGAGAAACTATCCCTGCAATTGCCGAGCTAGAAGACTCAACGTAGTCTTCGGCATTTGATGACTCTAAAAAATAAGTGATTGCTTGAATGATGTCAACAACTGCTCCACTTCCAGGCCAAACACAATCAGATGCTGCTGAAACAACATCTCCAATAGTGTGAAGAGTATCAGAGAGAGACCAATCTTCGTTTAGAGATTGTCTCCAATACATCTTGTCGGACTCTTGGATTCTTTCCCAGTCTCTAAAAGATAAAACATTAGCACCCATCGTGCTCTATATATCCTTTAAATTTCGTATCCTTTATCTCTTAAAAAATTCAGTTGTTTCTCGGTCAACTTTGAAATATCGAAATCTGACTTTTCTTGAAATCCGCTGTAAGGGTCCCCTGAATTTCTCTCATAAACCACCATAATTTTTTCCCCTTGTCGGAGAACACCGTGAAAGGTCTTGTCTCCGGAACTCTTGTCCTCCAGTTTGTGCACTTCAAGGATGTCTTTATCTTTAATTTCCACCATAATTTAATCTAATTTTTAAATGATATATCCGAAAGCTTTAGAAAATTTCCCTTATGCTTTAGACTTCTTCGCCTTTTTTAACTTAGGCTCTTCAGCTATCCCAACTATCATCCAGGAATTTTTTGGACTGTCTTTGCAGGGACCGCAGGTTGGCACAGAATAGAGGGAAGTACAGTTTGGATCGGATCTATGCATCTTCATGTCAACCCACCAAATTTGATCCTCTGTAAAGTCGTTCAGACAAAAACTACAGACCCTGGTCTTCGGACCCTTCTGCTCTGTCGATTTCTTCATCTATTACTTTTTTAAGATCATCTTTAATTATCGGGTTGATGGTGTAGGTATTTTCGATTCCACCATCTTCAAGGGATTTAACTAGCAATCCTTCCTGAACCATCGATTCAATTGTGCATTCTACTGCACTTTTATGCATAATTTCACCAAATTGATCCTCATCCAATTTTGCATCGCCTTTCTCCTCAAAGTTGATAGCAGCCTGAAGAGAAAAATTTTCTAGCACGACTTCTTTGAGATCGATTGGGTCAATTTCAAATTCTTCTGCAATCATTTCTAGCATTCCTGCTTGGTTGATTCCTTCCATCAACGTGTCCAAGTAGATTTGAACTTCTATGTTTGTTTTATTGATCATTTGATGTAAATATACGGTTGTTACTTGGGTAATCCAATTCTTTTGGTAGAAAATTTCAATAGTGCTTCCAATATCCAGCCTCTTTCCTGAAGTGATCTATGTTATTTCTATTTTTCCAATTTTTAAAAATAAGAAGGATCATGTTCCAGTATCCAAATTTTATAAATCTTCTGTCGTCCTGGGTTATTAAATCCGGAATCAGCAAAAATTTCGAAGGCGAGATTTGTTTGCTGAACATCCAGTCTTCTGTGTGTTTTAAAGACTCGTCATAACCCCCTATTTCTCTGAACTTGTCCGTTTTAACAAGGGTAAAAGCCCCTATAGCAAATGGTTCTGTCTTACTCAAAAGGACAGTTCCAATCTTATTAAGTAAAAACATCAGGGAGGCTTTTATGTTTCCTTGTCCTCGGTATAAAGGGGTGCTGGACATTAGATCATATTCTCCCTCTTTGACCTTATTCAGACACTCTTCAAGGTCAAATTTATTAGTAAAAGTAACATCTGCATCTATAAACAGAATGTACTTTGTTTTTGCAAAAAAAGCCCCTTGATTTCTTCCTTTACCGGGAAGTCCTCCTGGAGCAACTTTTAATTTCAAGCCCAATCCAGAAGCTACTCTTTTTGCCTCTTGAACAGTCTCATCTGTTGAATTCGCATCCGCTAGAATGATTTCGGTGGATCCTACTCCTTGAAGACTTATTTCTTCTAAAAGTCGTCCTATATTCTCCTCTTCGTTCTTACAGGGGATGACTATGGTTAATTCTTTCTCCATGATTAAAGACTGATATTGAGCTATAGTTTGTATTGTAGATTACTTTAGATCTATTTTCTACGAAGTCTCCCGTATTGATGTACCTAATTCCATCTATCATTTTGTCTTCTGGCTTGTGGATGTGTCCACAAACTACAGTGTGGCAATTTCTTTTTCTGGCTTGTCTTACCATTTCATTTTCAAAATTTACCATAAATGAAATTGCAGCTTTAACGTTGTCTTTTAAGTATTTAGAAAGGGATTTTTTAGCGCCAAATCTCTTCAAAATTCTATCTATGACAATAGCTAAATCATATCCAATAGATCCGATTTTTCCTAGCCATTGCATTTTAACTATTCCATCGTACTTGTCTCCGTGGCAAAACCAGAATCCGTTCTCCACGTATTCGTCGCAAATTTTGATGTTGCCTATTTCCAAGGGAATGAATTTTCTAAGAAATTCGTCGTGATTTCCTGCAATCCAAATGATTTCTTTCTCCTTAGAGATTTTAAGAAATCTTCGAATAACTTTAACTTCATCAGAGTTAAATTTTTTATACTTCTGAAAAAGCCATCCGTCGATAATATCCCCGACTAAAATGTATCTGTCGAATTTTTCTTCTTTTAGAAGTGTTAGAACTTCCTCTGGATTACATCCTTTTGAACCTATATGGAGGTCCGATAAAACTAAAGTTTTCATTCTTATTTTATATATTGGGTGGGAATAAATGAAGAGTACCCCTTCGTAAAACGTAACAATAATTTAATATTAAGAGAATCTCTAAGACCAAAATTCATAAATGCTATTGCCTGTTTTAAATCTGACGTAAAGGACACCATCCTCCTCTTTTTCCTCCAGAATCTCGGTTACTTTAGTGGTCAGCCACCAGTCTCGATTTGAATAAGATCTCGCAGTGACAGATCCAACTAACATAGAACACCCAACCACAGGTCGATTTGAAATTACTTTGTCGAAGGTTCCGTCTTCATTCCACTGGATCGCCTCTGATCTTGCTCCAGATTCTCCTTCCCCGTCCGATTCTCTAATTAGTCTAGCCATTTCTTTTAATATAAAATTCTCTATTTGGATCTTGTGCTCCGTCTTCGGAGAACCAATGGTACTCTAGTGACTTCTGAATCCAGAAAGCCGCCTCATGATCTTTACATTCACAGAGGATTTGGTCTTGTGACACCGATCCAGTGTCTGGGTCAATATCTTTAAATCTTACTTCAAACATTATTTTATAATTTTAAATTTCATTTTCTTAATGATGCTGTCTGCCATCTTTCTGTGACCAGAAGCAGCCATGTGACAGAGAAAGTCCCCGCAGTCAGTTCTAGAAATGTAGTGGGTCTTGACAACGGTTGCTCCTCTGATGGAGTCGACGAGCAGCTGCTGAAATCTAGCGTACCTCTGAGGGTATCCCCGATATGGGTTTCTCCCTCTGACGTCGATGCAAGTGATAGGATCAAATCCTGTAATAACGATGGGCTTAACCTTTGCCCTGGTGCAGAGATCCACAATTTTTTGGACATTCTTCACCGAGCTCATCGGGGATCTGTTGCCCGCCATATCGTTTGCTCCCCCATAGATAAAACAGTAATCAAAGTAGCTGGTTACACTCTGTCTCGCCTGTCCGAGCATCCATGAAGTCTGCTTTCCCCCAACCGCAGTATTAATATAGGTCATTCCTGTTCTCCTGCAGAGTCTGTCCTGCCATCCGTTCATGTATGCAGTGTGGGAATCCCCAATGAAGAGCACTTTTTTCCCTTTAACACTGACCACGGTGTCTATTGATTTTACAACGACCAGGGTGTCCTTCTTTAGACTTTGTATTTTTGGAGTTTCTTTTACCCTTTTGGCGAAGGCGGTAACACCCAAAAGCCCTAAAGAGATGGCTGTAATCACAGCCAGTTTAATGTTTTTATTTTTCATTCCATTTAAATATACGGACTGAAAGGACTATTTGTTTCTAATTTTTGAAACTTTTACAGATAGATCTCCTGTTCCCTTGATGATTCTGTGCCATTCTCCAGCAGGGATAAAGGTTGTCTTTGTGATCTTTTCGGGAAGCTGATTATCCAGCTGAAGCATCCAGTCGGTCGGATGCAGGGGATGAACCACCCGGTCTTCCTCGTCCCAGTGCCACTTTAGCTCTTCGTCTAGAGTGTTCTCAGAAAATGTCCTAACGTAAGTGTCTTCTCCGAGATTCTCCTCCGTGTATGGATGTTCTCTCATTTTTTGTTTATAAATTTAGCTGGCCACTTTCCTGTAGATAATCTATGTCTAATCCAATTTCTATCTACCCCAATTTCTCTTGCTGCACCAGAAATAGAATCATATTTTACCCCATCAATCTCGATTTCTTTACCAATTTTTTTCTCGAATGATTTTTTTGAATCGTCACTCCAGATAGGGGTTTTTGTTCTTTTTTTCCTTATTATATTTTTATATTTTTCCGGGACCTCATCTTTTATTGATCCATCTAGAAATCTTTTTCTTATATTTATTGAATCGTATTCGGTGAAATAATCCTCAAGTTCTTCTATATTATTATCATCTATAATTTTTACAATTTCTTTAAAAAAAGATCTGGAAATTTCTATTTTTGATAGTCTTATTTTTTCTTTTGTACATTCTTCGAGATGTCTTCCTGTATATGCTTTACTTCTATTATTATGCTCTTTTATATTATAATATTCTATTATTTCATTTTTAAACTCGTGAAATTTTCTGTAAAAATCATCTATCGATGAAATACCAAGCTTATGTCTATTTTCTCTTAAATCATCTATTTCTTCTATATTAGATATAATATCACTTTTTTTTATTTTTTCTAAAATA
>Ga0114976_10002309_pt1 | contig 12019 bp, 11 predicted proteins | sample S_130805_EF_Meta_FD_87319 | JGI IMG/M metagenome (GOLD analysis project Ga0114976, IMG submission 87319) | Freshwater microbial communities from Lake Simoncouche, Canada to study carbon cycling - S_130805_EF_MetaG | ecosystem: Environmental > Aquatic > Freshwater > Lake | place: Lake...
ATGGCACACAAATAAATTTGCATACAACACCAAAACCTTTGCGACCCGGACGGGACTTGAACCCGCGACCTCCGCCGTGACAGGGCGGCGCGCTAACCAACTGCGCTACCGGGCCTTAAGAGATTGATAAACATAAGTGGCTCTTATGTCACAGTTAAAGCCGTTACTACTTTTGTACTTCGTCTTGCTGGTACTGCGTGCCCCCAACGGGATTCGAACCCGTGTTACCGCCGTGAAAGGGCGATGTCCTAGGCCCCTAGACGATGGGGACGTACGAGGCTGGGCAATCTTACCCGCGATTATGCGTGGGGCCAAACCCGATAAGTAGGTGCAAAAAAGCCCTTCCTTTAGGGGATTGGTGGACTCGTAGGATAGTGCCAAAAATTGTTCATTAAAATGGGGATGAAGTTGCCAGAGTTGTGGTCGAGATGAATTTTGTCAACCACCGACAATATTGGGCGACGACAAAGTTTAGAGGCTACTGATCGGTGATGCTGGAAACTTTTAGTGCAGAAAAAGTTATATCAGTTACATAATTTGTACTTCCATAAATGTTATAACAATAAGCGCTTACGGTTGCGGACGCATTCAAAGTCAAACTCAAAAGTCTAGTGATCCATGCACGACCTTGATTAACGCTCGAAGAAATCCCAATCGCACCTTGACCACCGGTTTGTGTGTCTTCAATTCTGCACCCAATTAGATCCGACCCAGAGGACGCATAAGCCAAAGTATTAAATGTCAGTAGGTAAGATCCAGCAGGCAACACTAATGAAGTAACTGCGGTCGAAGTTGTCGTGAGACTTACCTGGGGGTATGTTTTAACATAAAGTTGACCACCTCCTGCAGTGCCTGCAGGACCTGTTGCACCTGCAGGACCTGTTGCACCTGCAGGACCTGTTGCACCTGCAGGACCTGTTGCACCTGCAGGACCTCCAAAGTAAATCCCATTACCCCAAGAACCAAATAGCTTCGGCCCATAAAGGATCGGCCCATATTTATCTATGTACATATCACCCACATTGCCAAGAGTGATATCTGGATAACCAAATCCACCTAACAATGAAGTTCCATTTGTTCCATTTACTCCACTTAGCCCAGATTGACCAGCAGCACCGGTATCACCTTTTGCGCCTTGGGCACCAGCAGCTCCAGTTTCACCCTTCTCACCAACCGCGCCCTTAGCTCCAAGGGTGATTAAAGTATGGCCTTTTGGGCATTTACTAGTCCCAGGGTAAGTAATCGATTTCGTTGAGTTGTTTACACAAAGTTTATATCCGGCTTCTGGATTATTTATCGCGCCAGATGCCAAAGTGGCAGATCCAAGAAAGAAACCAACAGAGAAAATCCCAATGAAAAATCTCGAATTGGAACTCGGACGGAAAGTTTTCATGGCCAGAAGGTAATTGCGGCTTAATCCAAATTCAAGGGTAATTTAGTAAATTTTTCAACCCTGGGCCCAGTTTACGCACATTTCGGCGCAAAAAAGCCGCTATCCCATCGGATTAGGGACAGCGTCCTTCTTGCTAAAGGTGGTGATTGTTAATTAAGAGCCCAACGAACAGTGATTGTGACTGTTACATCTTGCTCACCTAGATCAATCTGTACTGCGCTATCTGCAGCCTCTGCCTTTGCCATTGGGAAAGGTGATGAGTAGACAGGTGAAGATTGCTCTTCAAGTGATAGAACTTTGCCAACTGATGTTCCAAGGAGTTTTGCATATGAAGTTGCTTTTGATTTTGCATTTGTTACTGCAGCAGCTCGTGCTTCTTCAGATGCTGTTGCTGGGTTAAGGGTTACTGGGATTACTCCGCCGAGTTGGATGTTGTCGCCACCTGCTGTGACAACTGCTTCGATGATGGTGCCGGCATCTGCTGCTTTTCTTACTAGAACATCAAATGATTGTGATGCGCGGTATCCGGTGATCTTTGTTCCGGTCTCTTGTGTCCAGTTGTATTCAGGGTAGACAGAAATATTTGCAGAGCGAATATCTTTTACTGCGATGCCTCTATCTTTTAGCGCAGCGCGAACAGCTGCTGCTGATTTGCTGGCAGATGAAAGTGCTGCGGCATTTGTTGATGCAAGGGTCGACACGGTTGCGTTAAAGCGGACCGCATCTGGGACAACAGATACCGTGCCAACACCTGTGACGGTGATGTATCGGTTATCTGCGGTGCCAGCGCCATTGGCTGGGATTGCTAGGGCGACAACGCCTGCTACTGCGCAGGCGGTGATGATGGATGCGATTGTGCGAATTTTTGTAAGTTTCATGGAATAAGTATCTCGTATTAAGTGTGCAGGGAGTTAGTTATTGCTGGGAATAGTGCGAGAATTAGTGGGTGAGCCAGTTCATGAGCAATTGCAGCGCTAGTGCGATGGCCGATGCTGCTGCGAATTTATTGGCCGGTGGGTTAGTGGCATTTCCAACCGAAACTGTTTATGGGTTGGGGGCTGATGCGAGTAATGCTGCGGCAGTTGCGCGAATTTATTCAGTAAAGGGTCGGCCTGCAGATCATCCATTAATTGTGCATGTGGCATCGATGGATGGCTTGGGTGATTGGGCTGATGATGTGCCTGAGTATGCGATTTCATTGGCCCGTGATTTTTGGCCTGGGCCAATGACTTTGGTTGTTCGGCGCAGTGCGTTGGCTGGCGATTTTGTAACGGGTGGGCAGGACACAGTTGGTGTGCGAGTTCCGAACCATCCAGTTGCGTTGGGGTTGCTTGAGGCTTTTATGCGAGCTGGTGGCAAGGGAGTTGCAGCACCAAGTGCTAATCGATTTGGAAATGTGTCACCTACTACCGCCCATGCCGTTAGCGACGAGCTAGGTGATTACTTGGCAGATGGCGATCAGATTTTAGATGGTGGGGCGTGCGTCGTTGGTGTTGAGTCAACGATCATTGATTGCACTGGGGATGTGCCAAAGATTTTGCGACCTGGGGCAATAACTGCGCAGATGATTCAAGAGTGCACAGGACTAGAAGTTGTTGGCGTTGTGGAAGAGACAACGATTCGTGTCAGTGGTTCGCTAGATAGTCATTATGCGCCGGTGGCCACAGTTGTATTGGATCAATCCCCCGTCGCAGGTCAAGGATTTATAGCAATGGCAGATGTTGTGGCAGCTGATGGAGTAGTTCGATTAGCTGCGCCAAAAACACATGACGAATTCGCACGGGTTTTGTATTCTGCGCTCCGTGCGGCAGATGAGCAAGGGTTGGGAATGGTTGTTGTGCAACAACCACAAGGGGATGGAATAGCTATTGCAATTCGTGACCGGTTAAAGCGAGCCGCACATGGAAGCGCGAAGAGTTAGGTCAATAGGATTTCACATATGTTTTCAGATCAAGGCGCAATGAGTATTAGCACGACCCAGTTTGTGATTTTGGGTGTGGCAGCTTTTGCTTTAACTGGTTTATTAACTTGGCCGGTGCGATCACTTGCTATTCGCTTGGGGGCCATGGATAAGCCGAATTTAGCCCGTAAAACACAGACAGAACCAGTGCCGTATTTGGGTGGCGTAGCAATTGCATTAGGTGTTTCAATCATAACTTTTGCCGCACTGTTTTTTTCAGACAACGATTCAATAATCATCGAGCGTGGATTAACGGCCATATTACCGGCACTATTTCTTGGCGCAGTCGGATTGTTTGATGATTTGCGCTCGCTACCCGCCTGGCCCCGTTTGATAATCCAAACAGTTGTCGCAACCGTAATGGCAATTATCTTGGTGCAAACTGGAACCCTTGGTGTTGCGTTTAACAACAATGTGATCGATACCGCGGTGACAATTCTTTGGATTGTTGGAATATGTAACGCAATAAACTTTTTTGACAATATTGATGGTGCTGCCTCCGGCACAGTTGCTATTGCCGCTATTGGTGTTTTCTTTATTGCATTTGATCGCGGGCAAGAACTTTTAAGTGCCTTAACAATTGTTACCGCAGGCGCAACAGTTGGATTTGTGCTGTGGAATAAATCCCCGGCAAAGATTTATATGGGAGATGCAGGTGCACTATTTCTTGGTGTGATTATTTCTGTGGCAACTATCCGTGTTAATCCTGGGATAGCCCCCGCATGGAAATCATTAGCTATTCCCGTGATTTTGCTTGCAGTGCCATTGTTAGATACATGTGTTGCAGTGTTCTCACGTCTTGCCCGTGGATTATCTCCGCTAACCGGCGGTAAAGATCATTTATCGCATCGTTTGGTGCGTAGTGGTCTAAGCCGGCCAGTGGCGGTGATCTCGCTATGGGGCGCATCGGGTGTGTGCGCAGTTGTTGGCGTACTTGTTTACATGTACCCAGATTCTTTAGGTTCTGTATTAATAGCCATTTTTGCGACTGGCTGGTTACTGGCTTTAACGCTGTTTTTACGCACGCAATCTCACGATTAAGAGGGTCAGCTTTTTCCGATACGATTGCGCCCGCAGATAATGCTGCAGTGGGGCCTATAGCTCAGTCGGTAGAGCAACGGACTTTTAATCCGTGGGTCGACGGTTCGAGCCCGTCTGGGCCCACATTTGTTTTTAAGTCTTTCTAGTAAATCTATACTTTAGGAAAAGGTAACCTAGCCTCATGATGGTTACCACCAGAAGTAAATCCCTACTGGTCGTGGTGGCGATCTCAGCAGTTATGTTTTCATCTACATCTTTTGCTGCACCAAAAAATACTGCAGGCACAACTTGTAAAAAGTCTGGCACCACACAAACAGTTGCTGGCAAAAATTATGTTTGTGCATATGTAAACAAGAAACTTGTGTGGAAATTAAAGCCCGCAATTACACCCGCTCCAACACCTTTGGCAGGTCCTACCTGGGCTCAGATAGCTGCAGAAAAGGCAGCAGCTGAAAAAGTGGCCGAAGATTTGCGATTAAAACTTGAGGCTGAAGCGAAGGCTGCGGCCGAATTAAAGGCGAAGTTAGAAGCAGAAGCAAAGGCTGCAAAGGCCGAAGCAGAGCGTCCAAAGGTTGCTGGTTTCACAATTGGAAATCTGATGTGGGCTGATGACTTCGTGGGATCAGCGAGTTCTTCTATTGACCAAAAGAAATGGACAGCCAGAAACTGTCACCGCACCCCTGAAACTTTTGGCGGAGGTGCTTGTTTTGATACTGAGGTTGTTTACTACGCACCTTCTGCAATCAAACTTGATGGCAGCACAGATGGCGCAGCAGTTATTTCTACAAATCGAATCTCTGGTGCTTTACCTTCTGACGCAGGCAAATGCTTAACCTCATATTGCGCATTTGTAAGTGGTCGTTTTGATACCCATGGCAAAGTCGCTTTTCAATACGGATTTATAGAAGCTCGCATAAAGATGCCAGCTGGCAGTGGTAACCACCCTGCATTCTGGATGCTTGGTGACAACATCAATCAAGTGGGTTGGCCAACTTCTGGTGAAATGGACATCACCGAAATTCACGGTAATGATCCTTTTACAACTACCTCTGCCACGCATTATTCAACAAGTTATCTAGTAAATACCTGCTGCTCAAATCATTTTTACAAGGTTGCAGCACTTGGCGTTGGGGCAGATGTCAGCGCTGGGTATCACACATATGCTGTTGCCTGGTTGCCAGATTCAATTTCATATTATGTTGACAACAAATTGATCTCTACAACTACACCACAAACTCTTGGTGGGTACTGGAGCTTTAACGACAAGTTTTTCCTGATTCTAAATAATGCTGTCAACGCTGGATTTAGTGGATCGTGGGACAACCTTCAATCATCCACAATGACAATTGATTGGGTTCGCAGCTACCAGCTAAACGGGCAAGGACAAGTCTTTACAAAATAAAACTCCCGACATCTGTTTCAATGCCGGGAGTTTTAGGTAGATCTAATTTACTTTTTCTTATAACCAGCTGGGCACTTTGGATTAACCGCAGTTACCTTTTTGGTTATCTTGCCCTTGATACAAGTAATAGTTGTTGCCTTAACAACTGGCTTAGCAGCTGCAAAGACATCAAATGTCACAAGATCAACATCTGCTTCTTTATCACCATAACCAGGAATAACTGGCTTGAAGGTTCCGTACAAGCGAACTTTTGGTGCCATTGCATTTGGTGCGGCCGGGACCGCTTCTGTTCCTGTTGTGTCAGTGTTTTTAATTATGAAGGTAACTTCACCTGAAGCATTTGTCTTAGCCTTGAGATCAGCACCTGATGCTGTTTCAGATGCCGGTGCACCGATCTTTGTTGTTCCATAAAGCCAATTAGCTTTTGAAAGACTATAAGGAGAGTTCACTTGCAACGTTACATCTGTATTTGCAAGTGGGGCCGTACCGTCTTTAGTGACGACGTACTTCAAGGTAAGTGTTGAACCTGCTTCGACGTACGTGTAGAAAGCGCTGGTTTTTGCTGAGTAGTACTGCGCAATGTCACCAGTTGTATTAACGCTATTTGCTGGTCCGTATGCTGGAGATACCAAACGCATTGATGGAAGCAACTTAGGTGCAACTGTTGGTGTTGGAGTCGGTGTAGAAGTTGGTGTTGCAGTAGGCGTTGGAGCTGGAGCTTTTGCTTCCGTTAAGAAGTGAATTTCCAAAATATCTACATCCTGTGAAGTTTGAGCTGTCGCTCGAGCTGACGTAGCAGTGTATGTTCCTTGCCAAATCGCTAGTTGTGTATAAATTTTTCCTGTTGGAATAGTTTTTCCGTCATTAGGGATTGAAGATTCGCCGACCGTGTCCTTGTTGGTTACTGAAAAAGCCACAGCACCAGCGGAATCAGTAGTCAATGAAACTAAGCGAGAGTCAGCTGCATCCCCGAAGCCTTTTCTAATTTCCTGACCATCTGAATATTGGGTCACTGCCTGGCCACCCGTGTATGCGGGATTTAAAACTAGAGTCACTGGCGAGTTAGCCATTGGTGATCCTGAGCCGTCTTTAACGACAAATTTGAAGTTTAAAGTTGAACCAACTTGAGCAATGACATCAACCAAATTAACGCCAGGGGTAAAGTATTTTACGAAGTTGGCAACATCAGCATTTGCAGCTTTGTTTTCAAGTGCCCATGCAAATCCAGTCGAACTTGACTCAACCCATCGGACTGAGGTGTTCCCAGCTGCATTGGCAGGTTGAAAAGAAAGCAAACTCATTGTCATGAGTGAAATTGCAGTTATAAGTGTGATGAGTTTTTTCATTTCTTTTCCTTACTCGAGGGTTAGTTCTTGTAAACTTTTCCAACACCGTTTACTGAATAATATCTAATGTAATCAACACTGAGCTGTGCCTGGTTGACCTCTGGGTCAATGTATTCACCAGCATAAGTGCCACCCATAGCCAAGTTCAAGATCATGAAGAACTTTTGGTTATAGACCCACCCTCTAGTTCCGGTATCTGCCGAAGAGTAGGTTCCTGTGACTCTGCCATCGACGATAAAGGACAGTGAATTCTTTTTCCACTCTATTGCATAGGTGTGGTAATTATTGGACAACGAGTCGTAACTCAAAAATGCTGCACCTAGCCCTGAGCCCTGTGGGGTTGTTGGGCCGTGAATGGCAGATGTCGTGCGATCTGGAATATCGCCGCGGAACTCCATGATGTCGATTTCTCCGCACTCAGGCCAAGGGACTCCATCAAGCAAATCTCCGCCCAGCATCCAGAAAGCTGGCCATGTTCCAACACCGACGGGCAGTTTCATTCGAGCTTCGATGCGGCCATACATAAATCCGACTTTTCGCGCCGTCTTTAATCGGGCGCTTGTGAATTGGCACTCTGAACAACGGTTGAGGATGTCCTCTGTGCCAGGCACCTCGCCAACTTGTTCGGCGTACTCATTTGAAATTCGGTTTGCGGTAATGACTAATCGGCCGGCGCCATCCATCGAAGCGTTGGCAGCTTTATCGGTATAGAACTGGCGTTCAGAGTTTCCCCAGCCACCACCACCGATTTCAGCACTCCAGTTACTTGTTGACGGCCGCGATCCTTTTTTGCCGTTGAACTCATCAGACCAAAGGAGCTTCAAAGTTTTCTTGGATGCGGCATCGGCGACAGGATTTACCATAAAGCTAAAGGCAATGGAAAGAAGAACCAGGAGAGTGATTGGAGCTAGTAACTTTTTTTCTGTGGCCATCACTACCTCCCTCCGTTATCAAATTTTAACCGAAAATCACTTGTGCCAAATGGCATTAAAGGCTTAAATAGCGTACCTTGAAACCGCTTTCATGGAAACCCCAACGGTGAGAATTTTCCTGAGAGTTTCATGGTTTCACTTATGGCTTGCCGGATGTCAGGTCTGTTAAAGGGAAGGTTTTACACATGAGTAAATTGACCGCCAAAAATACTTTTCTTGGGGCAATCATTGCAGTGGCTGTTTCGGCAGGATTGCTAACTGCACCTGCAAAAGCTGCAGATCAAATCACTTTAACAATCTGGACCTTTGGCGAAGTTATTCAGCCAGGCCTACAACGCGAATACCAGAAACTTCACCCTGAAATTAAAATTGTTCCAATCAAAAACGATGTTGATCCATTGCACCAAAAGACAATCCTTTCCTGTCAAACAGGTGGACCAGCAGACATCGTTGCCTTTGAGGTTCCTTACTCAGGTTACTGGCGCACAGGAAGTCGCCCAAGCTGCTTCCAAGATCTGCGACAGATGAAGACATCAGCTGCTAATGCTGCAGAAGGAGTTGCTGCTGGGTTGTCTGCTCTAGAAATTAAAAAGAATTATCTTCCATGGCGCTGGGAACAAGGCGTTGCATTCAACGACAGCGTTATTGGAATTCCAACCGATGTCGGCGGATTGCAAGTTGCTTACCGTTCAGATTTGTTCAAGAAGGCTGGTCTGCCAACTGATCGTGTAGCTGTTGGAAAGTTGTGGCCAACATGGGACAAGTTCATTGAAACGGGCCAGAAGTATGTTGCAAAATTGACTCCCGCAGAAAAGAAATCAGGTAAAGGTTTCATCGACGATGCAGGTTCAATTTATGCAGCGGTAATGAACCAGGGAACTGTTAAGTATTACGAGCCAAACAACACTGATGCCGGAAAGCTTGTTTACAAGACAAACCCACAAATCAAAAAGGCGTGGGACACAACTGTAAAGGCACTGAATTCAGGTATTGGCGCTCGCCTAGGTCAGTTCACATCTGACTGGAACATCGGTATGAACAAGGGCGCAATGGCAACAATTTTGGCACCAGCCTGGATGCTCGATTACATCAAGAAGCAAGCACCAGATACAAAGGGAAAGTGGGATATTGCTGATCTTCCTGTAGGTGGTGGAAACCAAGGTGGAACTGAACTTGGAATTCCTGCGTACTCAAAGAATAAGCAAGCAGCCTTTGACTTCCTAACGTGGTACTTGGCACCAGAACAGCAGCTAAAGGTGTTCAAGACTTATGGTCTATTCCCTTCAGCATCTGTTCTCTACGATGATGCAGCGTTACTTGATTACAAGGATGAGTTCTTCAGTAACGCACCAGTAGGCCAGATTTACACAAAGGGTGTATTGAAGTTAAAGCCAATCTTTGAAGGAGAGCTACAACGCAAGATCGATTCAACATTTGGCGCCGGACTCGGTCGAGTGGCTTCAAAGAAGATGACCTCTGAAAAATCTTATGCGTTAGTACTTTCAGATATAGATAAACTCTTTAAGAACTAAAGCGTTCATTTAATGACAATTGTTAACCAGGGTAAGGGGCGCCAAAAGGCGCCTCTTACTCCTTGGAAGCGAAAAAACACTAAGGTAAAAAAATCGCTTCCGGGTGTGGCATCTATGGATGGGCGCTGGGGGTATCCAGCGATCGCACCGTTTTTTCTCATCTTTTTAGTATTTGGTGTCGCACCGGTTATCTACTCAATTTATATTGCATTCTTTAAGTGGGACCCGCTTGGCGAATCTGAATTTAATGGAATCAATAACTTTATATTCCTGCTTCAAGATTCAGATTTTTGGATCGCATTAAGAAATACCTTTAGTATTTGGGCGCTCTCAACATTTCCTCAGATGGTTATCGCAATTAGTTTGGCAGCAATTCTTCGCAACAAACGGCTAAAAGGTAAATCTTTTTGGCGCACAATTTTATTGGTGCCAAACATTACATCGGTCATTGCAATCACCATTGTTTTCCAACAACTGTTTGGTCGCGACTACGGCTTAATCAATGGGATTTTGAGTTTAATCCCAGGCGTTGACAATATTGATTTCATTGAAGGGATTATTCCTAGCCATATCCAGATCGCGACGATGATTACTTGGCGCTGGGTTGGTTACAACACCCTAATTTTCTTAGCTTCTATGCTGGCGATTCCGGATGAGCTGTATGAATCCGCATCAGTAGACGGTGCTAGCAAATGGCAGCAGTTTAAGTATGTGACTCTGCCATCATTAAAGAACACCATCACATTTGTTTTGATCGTCGGCACAATTGGTGGCCTGCAAGTATTTGCGGAGCCACAGCAGCTAAATGCCGAAGGCGGATCAACCAAGCAGTTCTTAACCTTGACCTTGTTCCTTTATAACCAAGCCTTCCTTAATAATAAGTACGGGTACGCAGCTGCAATCGGTATCGCAATTACAATAATTGTTTTGATTATTTCAGCAATCAACTTTGTTATCACTCGCAAAATTTCAGGTGAGGGCAGTCGATGAAGCGCAATATTCCAAAATGGCAAAAGACTTCCAAACTGCATTACCTCATGCTTGCCTTGATTACATTCCTGTCTATATTCCCGTTTTATTGGATGTTTATTGTTTCTTCAAACACCGATGCTGAAATTTCAAAGACTCCACCATCATTAGTGCCAGGTCCACGCTTCTTAGAAGTTGCCAACAAAGTTTTAAACGCCGAAGGTGTTTATTTCACTCAAGCATTGATCAATACCTTTATTGTCGGTCTTGCAATCGCAGTTGCGCAGGTTATTTTTTCAGCAATTGCTGGATTTGCTTTCGCAAAGTTACACTTTAAAGGACGTCAATTTTCTATCCTGTTTGTGATTGCGACCATGATGCTTCCAAGTCAACTTGGAATCGTGCCATTGTTTATCATGGCCAATAAGTTGCACCTGGTAAATACTTTGTACGCTCTCATTGTTCCAGCGCTGGTCACGGCATTTGGTGTCTTTTGGATGCGTCAGATAATTGATGCACAGGTCCCAAATGAAATCTTGGAAGCCGCCAGCATTGATGGGGCATCGGTTCCGCGAGTTTTCTGGAGCATTGTCCTGCCAAGTATTCGTCAAAGTGCATTTGTGCTTGGATTATTTGCGTTCTTGGCTGCCTGGAATGACTACTTGTGGCCAACGATTGTTTTGCAATCTCCAGAACGATTCACACTACAGGTTGCACTTACCCAGCTAAAGCCTTTGTACGGCTTGGATTACTCATTACAAATGGGTGGTGCCTTCTTGGCTACTGCGCCGTTACTAATTCTCTTTATTTTCGTCGGTCGTCGCCTAGTAAGCGGTGTTATGGACGGAGCGGTTAAAGGTTAATGTTTAAATCTCAATCCACCCTAGGCAAGAAAGGCATACACATGTCTAAATTCCGTACTCACATCGGCGTCATCCTTGCGATGGTCCTCGCTATATCTCCAGTTGCTTTCTATAGCGCAACTGCTGCAACAGGTGGCCCACGAGATGCCGTCATTACGTTGCAATCACCTTTTCTTGATGCGACAAACACATCAGATGCACGGGTCAATCAGCAGATGGCCGATGGTTGGGTTGCAAAGGGTTGGTTTGGATCTGGCTTACTTTTCCAAGTTGCATTTGCACCGGTGGGATCAACAATTAACTTGACCTACAACGTGACAGACAAGAATGGAAAGCCACTTGCCTTCACAGCCGTTAACCTACGTATGAATAAGGGTTACAGCGAAGCATCATCAATTATTTCAGTTGACGGAGTAAAGACAAAGGGAATTGATCGTCCACCATTTGATCAGGCAAATGTAATTCACCGCACCGATGCATACGGAAACGTGACCTTTGCGGTCAAGAACCTAGATCTTGAGTCTTTAGGTGAAGCAGAGCCAGAATCAATGACATCTAAGCCTATTTTTAGCGAGGACAAG
>Ga0114976_10002313_pt1 | contig 12003 bp, 12 predicted proteins | sample S_130805_EF_Meta_FD_87319 | JGI IMG/M metagenome (GOLD analysis project Ga0114976, IMG submission 87319) | Freshwater microbial communities from Lake Simoncouche, Canada to study carbon cycling - S_130805_EF_MetaG | ecosystem: Environmental > Aquatic > Freshwater > Lake | place: Lake...
CTGCATCAGAAGTCCTACAAAATTATAATGCAACAAAATCACGTTTTAATCTAACATAATATGGCATCATTAGGTGGACCAAATATTATAACTAGTGGATTAGTATTAGCGTTAGATGCCGCTAATAGTAAAAGTTATCCTGGTAGTGGAACTACATGGAGTGATTTGAGTGGTAATAATAATAGCGGATCGTTAGTTAATGGACCTACATTTAATAATACGAATGGAGGTAATATTACATTTGATGGAACTAATGATTATTGTATTAATTCAATATCTAATGGATTTACAGCAGCTATGACTATAATAACAATAGCTAAATCAACTAATTCTAATTGGAGTAGTTATGCTGGATTAGGATCAGCTAGATATAATAATGGATATATTATACATAATGAGCAAAATTTTACAACAGTAACCATGTATCTTATGGATTCTTCTGCAAATTTTATAAATGTAGTTACCATAACTCCTAACAATATCCAGAATTTTAATGTTTATGTTTTAACAACAAATGGAAGTAATTCTCATAAAACATATTTAAATGAAGTTTTAGTAGCTTCTTCTGGAACAGCTATAACTAGAATAAATACAGGTAGTCCACAAAGTAATTATTTAAGTTTAGATAGTACAGTTGCTGGTAGATATACTGCTTTGAGTATAGCATCTCATCTAATTTATAATCGAGAATTATCAGCAGCAGAAATTCTACAAAACTACAACGCAACAAAAGCACGTTTTGGTCTATAATTAAACCCTTATTTGTTATATTTATATATGTCCCTTTGGAATATGAAAAAAGGATACTAAATAATGGCAAACGAATTTAAAGTAAAAAAAGGCCTAGTCGTAAATGGCTCAGGCTCAGTAATATTAGATATACAAGGATCACAAGGTCAATTATTTTCAGTAACAGACCAACTATCCGGATCCTTATTTTCAGTAAACGATATCTCAGGTATTCCTATATTAGCGGTATCATCAGATGATTCTGTTAGATTAGGTACATTTAGTAGAGAAGCCATTAAAGTATCCGGTTCTAACGCAACTATTACTGGTTCATTTACCGGTTCATTAAGCGGTTCATTGTTTGGCACTGCATCGTGGGCTAACAATGCATTAACAGCATCTTTTTTTGGAGGAAGCGTAACTAGTGCTTCATATGCCTCTAGTTCTACAAGTGCTTCGTTTGCCTCTACAGCATCTTATGTTTTAAATGCAGTGAGTGCTTCATTTGCAATAAGTGCTAGCTACGCTGTAAGTTCTTCACAAGCAATATCAGCATCATATGCTCCTACAATTGCCTATACCTTTAATAATGGTATTTCCGATATAGGAAGTAATACTATTAGATTAGGAGGTTCTCTTATTACAAACACCACTATAGATGGTAATTTTTCTTTAGCAAGAACGGCTGATAGAGCAGGATCTGCTTTTATTATTAGTAATCCAAATGCAATAGGAACAGGTTTAACAGTAAGTGGAACTAGTATAGCTATAGCAGCTTCAGGAAGTGTAAATGTAACTGGTTCAGTTTCTTCAACCATTTTTGGATTTACAGGTTCATTACAAGGAACTGCATCTTGGGCATTGAACTTTATTACTAGTTCAGTAACATCTGCAAGTTTTGCTGCTACGGCATCTTACTTTTTAACTAGTTCAGTAACTAATGCCACTAGTGCATCTTTTGCTAGTACATCTAGTTGGGCTTTAAATTTCTTAACAAGTTCAGTTACTAATGCAACTAGTGCTTCATTTGCTAGTACTTCTAGTTTGGCTCTTAACTTCTTTACTAGTTCAGTAACTAGTGCATCATTTGCGGCAACTGCAAGTTCTGCTGATTCATTTAATGTCAGAACAAGTTTAACAGCATCAAATGCACTAATCAATGGAACAATTACTGCACAAACCCTAGTAGTTCAAACCATAACTTCATCAGTAGACTTTATTACAGGATCAAGTAAGTTTGGTACTCTATTAACAAATACACACCAATTTACAGGTTCTGTTTCTATAAGTAGTAGTTTAAACGTAACTGGTCAATTAACAGCAACAGGGATTACAAGTTCACTTTTTGGAACAAGTTCTTGGGCGATAAATGCGGCAACAGCATCATTTTTCCTAACTAGTTCAGTAACTAACGCAACAAGTTCATCATTTGCTAGCACTGCTTCTTTAGCATTAAACTTCATAACTAGTTCTGTAACTAGTGCCTCATTTGCTAGTACAGCATCATTTTTCTTTACTAGCTCTGTAACTAATGCAACTAGTGCATCCTTTGCAGCAACTGCATCATGGGCACTAAACTTTATTACAAGTTCAGTAACATCTGCTAGTTTTGCTAGCACTTCAAGTTTAGCATTAAACTTTATAACAAGCTCAGTAACTAGTGCATCATTTGCGGCAACAGCATCTTATTTTATTACATCATCTGTTACTAGTGCGAGTTTTGCTACAACCTCATCTTACGGAAATGCATCTTCAACAGTAGGTTATACTATAGGAGGTTCTCAAATATATTACACCTCTGTTTTATCATCTACTAGTCCTGTAAATCAAAATATATTTACTAATAATACAGGATCATTTACTTCTGGATTTTATAACTATACTATATCTAGTGGTTCAAATGCTAGATCTGGTCAAATATCATCAGTATGGTCAGTAAATACTGTGTCATACAACGACTATTCAACAACTGATATTGGAGATACCTCTACAGTAACAGCATCAGTAGTAGTTGTAACAGGACAAGTACAATTTAATGTTCAAGTTCCTTCCTCAACAACAGGTTGGAGAATTAAAGCAACAGCAACTTATTTATAAAAACTTAAAATAATAATTTATGTATCAGTATCAAGTACAAATGCAGTATATCCCAGGTAATGATCAAATTTGGGTAGCACATCTAAATCCAGAAGATCCAATTTATGAATATGTTCATGAAGGTGAGGCAATTGCAAAAGCTGCTGAACTTCAAGCTGCTGATGAAACAGGAAGACAATATCGTGTAGTAGATATTTCTATTGTTCAAGAAGAATTACCAACAGAATAATATGGGATTTTTTGATGGACCTACTATTGTTACAAATGGATTAGTATTAGCATTAGATGCTGCTGATCAAAATTCTTATGCTGGTAGTGGAACTAACTGGTTTAGTTTAGTTAGTAATAATAGCGGGTCTTTAATAAATGGACCTACATTTAATTCTGATAATAATGGTAGTATTGTATTTGATGGTACTAATGATTTTGTAACTGCTAGTATGAGTTGTGATAAAACTAATTATTCTGTTGATTGGTGGATACGTCCTTCTACAACAACTAACTATAACCAATTTATAGGTTTTAATCGTTATGGATGGAATGGTTTTGTTTGTCATACAACATCAACAGGACAAATTTATGTAGGGACAACAGCAGTAGATAATACAGGTAGAATTATTCCTTGGAGAACTGGGGTTTATGTAACAAATACCTGGCAAAATATTACATGGACGTTTGCTAATGGAGCCGGGAAATTCTATAAAAATTCAGTACTAGAAGCTTCAGCCACATTATCAGTGTCAGCAGATGCTTCTTTTACATCTATTTCTATTGGAGCAAATGCAATAGACACAATAAATGGAAGAATAGCCTGTATTAAAGTTTACAGTAATAAAATACTGTCAGCAGACGAAATCGCTCAAAACTACAACGCACAAAAATCACGCTTCGGCTTATAGTTATAATATATGTCAACACAATACGCTTTTGGACAAATAGTAAATAGTGGATTAGTATTATCATTAGATGCTGCTGATAAAAATTCTTATCCTGGTAGTGGAATTACTTGGAGAGATTTAAGTGCAAATAATAATAGTGGATCTTTAATTAATGGACCTACTTTTAGTTCTACTAATGGAGGTGCGATTGTATTTGATGGAACCAATGATTTTTTTCAATTAGCTAATACAGGTAGTATTTTAACAACTAATAATTTTACCATCGATATAGTATGTAGACCTACTTCTACTATTACAAATGCAACAGAAGCAACATCAGGTTTTGGAGCACTTACTGGACAAAGATTTGTTACTGATCCATTTTTTGGAGTAAGTACAGATGCAGGAGCTGGAGTATCAGTAGGAACAAATGGAATAGTAGTAGCAGAACATGCTGGAAGCTATATCCCAGCCCTTTTAAGCTACACAGGTACTGTTTCAAGTACTGTATTTTCACATATAGTTATTACATACACAAATAAACAACCAAGAGCATATCTTAATACAACTTTAGTAAAAACAGGATTAACTAGTACTAGAAGTGCAGTAAATTTAACTATTGGCCTAATTGGAGGAATGCAATATGGTTATTTTGCTGGTAGTTTAGCTAATATAAAGTATTACAATAGAATCTTAAGTGTGGACGAAATCACCCAAAACTACAACGCACAAAAATCACGCTTCGGCTTATAACAAATGGGAATATCAGGTGGACCATATATAGTAAGAGATAGTAGCTTAGTATTAGAGCTAGATGCTGCTGATAAGAATTCTTATCCTGGTAGTGGAACTGTTTGGAGTGATTTAAGTGGAAATAATAATACCGGATCTTTAATTAATACTCCTACATTTAGTAATATTAATGGCGGATCTTTTTTATTTAATGGAACTAATCAATCCGTATCATTAGTATCTTTAAATTTATTACAAAATTTTACTCTTGAAACATGGATTAACCAAAACGTTTTAAATGGATTTGCCATATTTGGCCAAGGGACTCAAGCCACTAATAATGGTCTTCATGTCTGGTACACAGCTAATACTACAATAAGATTTGGAATGTTTGGAAATGATACCGACTTTACAGTTTCAACTAGTACAGGTAATTGGTATCATATAGTTATAACTTATAATCATAGTTCTCCTTTTACAAAATCTATGTATCTCAATGGAGTAGCACTATCAGGTACTCCACAACAAACTCAAGCCGCATATACCGGAACTGGAACTTTTAGACTAGCAGCTATTTATAGTACTCCTACTAATTACGGCAATGGGTATTTTGCAGGTACAAAAACATATAGTCGCATATTATCAGCAACAGAAATCACACAAAACTACAACGAACAAAAATCACGCTTCGGCTTATAAAACAATATAAATTATGCACAACGACTACGAACACAGAGAATTCATGATCTTCAATGTATCTGAACTAGATCAAATCGACTTTAATCAAGTATTAGAAACATCTATCGATACTGTTCGCAAATCAGTAGATGGAACAAAAACATTTGTTAAATGGGAAGGTGAAACAATTCCTTCATCGGTAGAATCCTTAACAACAAAAGAAGGACCATACACTTATGAAGAAATATTAGCGATATTAGCTACGGAAGAATGGACTGATCCTAATCCACTTCCATAATATTTATAATAAACCCCCGTTCTAGGGATAGGGATCTAGAACACAACATAAATGCCAAACGAATTTGTAGCCAGAAATGGTGTCATTGCTTTAAATAATAGTACTGTAACAGGGTCATTAAATGTTACAAGTGGAATTACAGGATCTCTATTTGGAACTGCATCTTGGGCAGTATCATCTTCTTTTTCATTAACTGCATCTTTCGCTCTTAATGCAGGTGCATCAAGTCCAACTTCATTTACACTTAGTCAAACTACGCCTTCTACTACCTGGACTGTTAATCACAATTTAAATAATGCGTATCCTTCAATTACTATTTATGACAATAATGGATTTGTAATAATTCCTCAAAACATATTATCAAATAATGCTAATCAAACTACTGTAACTTTTTCTTATCCTGCTACAGGGTATGCAACAGTAGTAGTTGCAGGAACAGCAGTTACTACATCATCTTATGCACTTACAGCAGCAACGGCATCTTATTTTTTCACTAGTTCTGTTACTAATGCAACTAGTGCATCATTTACAGCAACAGCAAGTTCTGCCGATTCATTTAATGTTAGAACAAGCCTTACTGCATCTAACGCTTTAATTACAGGTACCTTAACAGCTACTACAATAGTAGCACAAACAATTACATCTTCTGTAAGCTGGATTACTGGATCAACAAAATTTGGTAATTTATCAACAAATACGCATCAATTTACAGGTAGTATAACAATAACAGGATCACTAACAATAGGTAGTGGTAGTATAACAGGATCTAGGATAAATCCTAGAACCGCAACAACAGCTTCAGTAGCCATATATACACCAAATATAGATGTAGCTGATGTTTTTACTATTACTGGACAAACAGCATCTTTAGCATTTAATAATCCTTCAGGAAGTCCAGTTAATGGCCAAAGAATGATTATTAGAATTGAAGATGACGGAGTTGGTGCAAGAGCCTTAAATTTTACAGGATCTCAATATAGAGCATCGACAGAATTAGCATTCCCAGCATCATCATCTCTAAGCAAAACTTTATACTTAGGTTTTATATATAATTCAATAGATGTCAAATGGGATCTATTAGCTAAACTTGATAATTTTGCATAACTTATGGGAATAGCTATTTTTAGAAACAATTTAACTGCTAGCTTATTTAGACCTTCTTTTACGTCGCAGATCACTGCTTCTTGTATAGGAGGAGGAGGAAAAGGAGGCAACGGAGATGTATCAGGTGACGGTCAGGACGGAGGTGTAGGTGGAGGAGGTGGAGGAGGAGCATTTGTGCAAAAAATAATATCGGTAACTTCTGGAAGTACATATAGACTAGTTGTTGCAAGCCCAGGAGGGGATAGTTGGTTTAGTGCGTCTAATGCTGTTTTGGCAAAAGCAGGATCTAACGGAGGTAATGCAAGTTGTACTTCTACTTTTTGCAGTACGGGAAATTCAGGCCCAGGTGGATCAGTAGCATCTTCTATAGGTGACATAAAGTATGCAGGCGGAAGCGGTAGCGCAGGAGGAGGAGGCGGAGCAGGTACTTTAGGACCGGGAGGAAACGCGTCTGGCACTACTCCTGGAACAGGATCATCTCTTTACGGAGGAAGCGGAGGAGCTGGAGTAAATTTTGGTCAAAATGCTGACGGGATAACAGGAAGCAGAGCAGGAGGAGGAGGAGGATGCGGCGGCGCGTATTACGATAACGAAGACTTAACGTATTATTCAACTAACGGAGCTTTAGGAGCTCCTGGTGTAGTAGTTTTAACTTACAGCCAAAGCTATAGTAGAGAAGAGTTTATATCGACAACTACTTGGACATGTCCACAAGGAGTAGCGTTTGTTACAGCTTCTTGTTGGGGAGCGGGAGGTAGAGGCGGAAGTCCAGATATTTCAGGAGATGGATTAGATTGGCTTGACGGTGGCAGCGGCGGAGGGGGAGCTTTTGCTAGAAAAATAGTGTCAGTAACTCCAGGAACCACTTATACAGTTACAGTTGGAGTCGATTCCCCCACTAGCGCTGCACGAGACAGTTGGTTTATATCTAATACAACTGTATTAGCGAAAGGAGGATCTGTCGGAGAAAGTGCTTTTTGTAATGCAACTTTTTGTTCAGGCGGTGGGAATGGATCTGGGGGATCAGCAGCCTCTTCTATAGGCGACATAACATATTCTGGAGGAAATGGATCTGGGACTGGTGGCGGAGGTGCTGCAGGATCTTCTGGACCAGGAAGTTCTGGAGTAGGATCTTCAGAGTACGGAGGAAACGGAGGGGGATTTTCAGGCTATGATGGATTAAGTGGTAGTTATTTTGGTGGAGGCGGCGGTGGAGGACAAACAGATGATGTAAATTCAGGAAGCCCAGGAGTAGGATCTCAAGGATTTGTTGTATTGGAGTACGCAGCTCAAGTAGAAGTAGCCTTTTCAGGAGCGTTCTTTTTCATTTTTTAAATAAGTATAATTAATAAGAATATAAAATGGTAATAGATAGTGGTATAGGAACAGGCTCATTTACAGTTACAGGTTCATTTACTGTAGTAACAGGAAGTTCAGTTGAATTTCAAGTCTTTAGTACTGGAGTTAAAATAGGTGCTAATATTACTGATACACATGCAGTAACTGGATCTATTAATGTTAGTGGAAGTATTACTGGGTCATTATTTGGAACCGCATCTGCGGCTATTTTATCATTATCCGCATCTAATAGTATAACCGCTTCATTTGCACTTAACGCTGGAGGTGCTACAGGAGATAAAATTGTTACAGGTAGTATAACAGCTTCTGTTAACGTAACAGGCGCGGCATTTAGAATTGATAGTGGATCTACTTCATTTGTTTATGTAAATAATATTGGTAATTTTGGTATAGGTACAACAGTGCCTGCTGCAAAACTACAAGTATCAGGAACTGCTAACCTTTTAAATATTAGAGGATCAGGAAGCTCTGCTACACAATCACTATTCACAGTTGATGGAGCCGCAGGACGTCTATTTAGTGTAAATGATTCTCTTTCAGGATCACTATTCTCAGTTAATACAATAGCGGGTTTACCGGTTATAGAAGCGTTTTCAGATAATACTGTCAGAATAGGTCAGTATGGACAAAAAGCATTATTTGTTTCGCAATCTAGAGTTGGTATAGGAACTGAAATACCAACCGCTTTATTACATATTACGGGTTCTACAGGAAATATTTTTGAACTTGATGGATCTGGATCTATTGCTGCATTATCTGTTAGTTCATCTGGACGTGTAGGTATAGGTACTGATACTCCTGCGGGTAGATTTGATATTACATTTGCAGGACTTCTTAATGATCCGACTATTCTTTTAGGTGCAGATGATACAGGAGGAACATCTAGAACAAATAATACAACAAAAGTAGCTAGAATAGGAGTGGCTCACTATAGTAGTAGTGCAACTGCGTCTGCTATATTAATAGCTGATTCAAATGCTACTGATAATAGAGTGTTTATTGGAGGAGGATCGTCTTATCTAAATACTGCAACTCAAATTTTATTTTATACAGGTCCAACAACAGCTTCTTTAACAGGAACAGAAAAATTAAGAATTAGTGGTAGTGGACAAATAATAGTAAGTAGCTCTGTTTCTATATCTGGATCATTAACTGTAACTACTGGATCAATTAAAGGAAACGTTGAAACTAGTAGATTAGTCTTTGGAACAGTTAATTCAAATCCATCTGTAAATCAAAATGATTTTGCTCCTGTAGGATGGGATGACGCAGATCCAGCAAAATCAACAACTATAGATATTTCTGGAAGTGCATCTATAAAAATAACTGGATTAGGTGGAGGAGTACATGGCCGAATTGCAGTTTTAAGAAATGCGTCTCCTGATAGACTTATAATATTAGAAGATAATGCAACATCTTCTTTATCTGGAAATAGATTTGATTTTAGAAATCCTGTATTTTTAATACCAAATGGAACTATACAATTACAGTATGATTCAACATCTTCAAAATGGGAACCAATAGGATCTTCAGAAGGTATTGGATTCCAAGAATTTTTTGATCAGTATGAAGAATTTTTAGGATTCAATATAGTATCTTCTAGTAGTACTGATACAGCAGGTCTTTGGACAGGAGTAGCTTCCGGAGCTTTTAGTTCTATTGGTACTAGTAGCTATTTACAAAATACAACAGAAAGACCTCTAGGTATTTACGATATGAATGTAGGTAGTACAGCAGCGGGTCGTGCACATATAGGAACAAGAACATCAGCATCAATACAACCAGGTTATGGACAAGGAATAATGTTGACCAGATTAGCTTTACAGCAACCAGCAACTGCCACAGAAAACTTTCAAGTTTTTACAGGTTGGCATGATTCAATAACTGGTGGCGGTACTACATTTGGGTTTCCTAGAACTGGAATTTATTGGATGTATAATAGTGGATCAGGTGCTGTTGGTAGTAACTGGCAGGCTGTTGCCGCATCAGCAAGTTTATCTTCATCAGCTACTGTAGGACCTACTGTTGATAGTAACTATGTATGGCTTGGCATTTATGTAAATTCTCAATGGAATAGAGGAACTTGGTTCTATTCAACAGATACTGTTACCTGGTTTATAGCTCAAGATACAGCACCAAGTGGAAACTCTATTACAGGTTCTCAAATTGGATTTGGTGTAACTGCAGTCAAAGCAATAGGAACAACAGGAAGATTAATTACAATAGATGCCCTAGCACATAGGTATGATATAAATAGAAACTAAAAATATTTTACTAGAAATATATTTTAGATTATTTTTATATATTTATAAATAAACAATTATTTATGACAACAGTATTAATTATTTTAGCGGTTATTGTAGTAGGTTTTATAGTTTATAAATTAGAGAAAAAACCAAAAGAACTAAATCTACCAGAAGCTCCCGAAAAAATTGAACCTTTAGAAGCCGTAGTACTAAACACAAAATCTAAAGCTGCTCCAAAGGTGGTAAAAAAAGCAGGAACTACTGCAGTTAGAAAAACTCCTAAAAAACTCTAATAAAAATACAATCATATAATTTAATGGCTCTCCTAATAAGAGAGCTTTTTACTTTATCAATTTACGTTATATATTTATTATAAAATATTGTTATGGGAAAAATTACAGATAATGAGTTGCAAAGAATTCAATTAGTAAAAAGAGATGCAATTGAAGTTGCTACTGCTTTAGGAGAATTAGAATTTCAAAGAATCACAATAGAACTTTTAATTGAGCAAGAAAAAGAAAAAATAAAAGATATAAAAAAAAGAGAACAACAAATCTTTTTAGAGTTAAAAGAAACTTACGGTACAATTAGCATAAATATTGAAACGGGAGAATTTAACTAAAGTGTTTTGAATAAAGTATTGATATTTATTACTAGATAAAAATAATATAAATGGCCGAAACACTTATTAGCCCAGGAGTTTTCTTAAATGAAAACGATTTATCCCAGATAACACAAGGACCAATAGCTGCAGGCGCAGCAATTGTAGGCCCTACTGTAACAGGTCCAGTAAATCTTCCTACATTAGTAACTACCTATTCACAATACAAAGCTCTATTTGGAGCTGCGTTTATTTCAGGAGGTGCTAACTACGAATATTTAACTAGTATTGCAGCTCTTAATTATTTTGAACAAGGAGGAAGTTCTCTTCTTGTTACGAGAGTGGCTTCAGGATCTTATACACCGGCAACTGCATCTATTCAAGCACAAGACGGAACTAGAACTTCTTTTGTGTTAGAAACACTTTCAGTTGGTGATGTAATGGATAACTTTAGTGCATCTATGTATAGCGTAACTGCATCTTCTGGATTATTACCTTCTGGTTCCTCTGCTAATATTCGTTGGGAAATTACTTCCGCAGATACAGGATCAGGATTATTTAGTCTTATTATACGTCGTGGTGATGATTATAACAATAGTAAAACTATTTTAGAAAGCTGGAATAATCTTTCTCTTGATCCTAATCAAAATAACTATATTTCTTATGTTATTGGTGATCAAGCAGTAACTGTAAAAACAGATGAATATGGTGAAAATTATATTCAATTAAGTGGATCATATCAAAATAAATCTAGATATGTAAGAGTTAAATCTGTAAATTTATCTACTCCTGGATATTTTGATCAAACAGGTCAACCAAGAGCACAATATACATCATCTTTACCAGAAACTAGTTTTCCTCTTATAAGCAGTTCATTCCAAGCATCAGGTGGATACGGAGGATTTGGAAGTGCAGCAGGAGCAATTTATGGATCTTATGGAAAAGCCGCAGTTAATTTGTTTGAAGCAATTCCTAGTCAAAATTCAGTAGTTTCTAGTCCTGCTACAAACATTCAAGGATTGCACGCTAGTGATTATAATGTAGCTCTTAGTCTATTAGCTAATAAAGATGCTTATGATTTCAATGTGATCTATGCACCAGGATTAACTACACAAAATGCTTCTAGTACTGTATCTGATATTTTACTTCTTGCACAAGGTCGTGGAGACGCTATTGCAGTAGTAGATATGGTAGGATACGGACAAAATATATCAACAACTGTAAGTAATGCATCAACTTATGATAATTCTTATGGCGCAACATATTGGCCATGGGTTCAAA
>Ga0114976_10002314_pt1 | contig 12003 bp, 8 predicted proteins | sample S_130805_EF_Meta_FD_87319 | JGI IMG/M metagenome (GOLD analysis project Ga0114976, IMG submission 87319) | Freshwater microbial communities from Lake Simoncouche, Canada to study carbon cycling - S_130805_EF_MetaG | ecosystem: Environmental > Aquatic > Freshwater > Lake | place: Lake...
CACCCGTCCGCCACTGGTCACCACATCCTTGCCTGACAACGCGGTCCCGGCATGGAACACGTGGAAGTCCTCGCCATCCGCCGGCAGTCCGCTGATCACATCCCCTTTGCGCGGATCTTCGGGATAATTGGCCGCTGCAAGCACCACGCCCAGCGCCACCCGCGGATCCCATTCAGCTTCTGCACTATCCAGCTTGCCGTCAATCGCGGCATCCAGCAGCACCGTCAGATCACTTTTCAGCCGCATCATGATCGGTTGCGTTTCGGGATCACCCATGCGGCAGTTGAACTCAAGCACCTTGAGTTCGCCGTTGCCGCTGATCATCAACCCGGCATACAGGAACCCGGTGTACGGAATGCCGTCGGCTGCCATGCCGTTGATGGTCGGCAGAATGACTTCGCGCATCACCCGCGCATGCACTTCCGGTGTCACCACCGGCGCCGGTGAATAGGCGCCCATGCCGCCGGTGTTCGGGCCCTGATCACCGTCCTTCAAGCGTTTGTGATCCTGGCTGCTGGCCAGCGCCAGTGCATTGCGGCCATCCGCGAGCACGATAAAGCTCGCTTCTTCACCAACGAGGCATTCTTCAATCACCACCCGTGCGCCGGCACTGCCCATCTTGTTGCCGACCAGCATCATGTCTACCGCGGCATGCGCTTCAGCCGCATCCATCGCCACCACCACACCCTTGCCTGCGGCGAGGCCATCGGCCTTGATCACGATCGGCGCGCCTTCGCGGTCGATATAGGCATGCGCCTGCGCGGCGTCGGTGAACGTGGCATGTTTCGCCGTCGGAATGCGATGACGCACCATGAAGTTCTTCGCGAAATCCTTGGAGCTTTCGAGCTGTGCCGCTTTTTGAGTCGGCCCGAAAATGCGATGGCCGGCGGCCCGCACGGTATCTACAACGCCGGCCGCGAGTGGTGCTTCAGGCCCGACCACCGTCAACGCTATTTCATTTTTCTCAATAAAATCAACAACTTGATTGTTATCGTCGAGCGTGACGTTATGCACCCCGTTTTCGCGGGCCGAGCCGGCATTGCCCGGCGCAACAAACACCTTCGATACCCGCGGACACTGCGCCAGTTTCCACGCCAGGGCATGTTCGCGGCCACCGCCGCCGATCACAAGAATTTTCATAGGGGTCGTAAGGGGTGCAAAGTTATTGGTCGAACAAAGCAGACGCGGCGAAATGAAACGATCATGCCGCAGCGCCCGTTAGTGACGGAAATGACGGAAGCCGGTGAACACCATGGCAATGTCGTGCTCATCGGCAGCGGCGATCACTTCCTCGTCGCGCATGCTGCCGCCGGGCTGAATAATCGCCTTAGCGCCCGCGGCGGCGGCCACATCGACGCCATCGCGGAACGGGAAAAATGCATCGGAAGCCACCACCGAACCTGCCAGCGTCAATCCCGCATTGCCGGCCTTGATCGAAGCAATGCGCGCCGAATCCACCCGGCTCATCTGGCCGGCACCGACACCCATGGTCTGGCCGTTGCTGCAAAACACGATCGCGTTGGATTTGACAAACTTGGCGACGCGCCAGGCGAACAAGAGATCGGCCATCTGTGCATCCGTCGGTTTGCGCCGGGTCACCGCCTTCAGTTGTGACGGCGCGACGTTCATGCCGTCCGGCGTCTGCACCAGCACGCCGCCGCCGACACGTTTGATGTCATAGGCATTCGCACCCGGCGCGAGCGGTACTTCAAGCACGCGAATATTGGCTTTTTGCGCAAACACCGCCAGCGCATCGGGCGCGATTTTCGGCGCGATGAGCACTTCAACAAACTGTTTCGTAATCGCCTGTGCCGTCGCCGCATCGAGCGGCCGGTTCACGGCAATGATGCCGCCGAACGCCGACGTCGGATCGGTAGCAAAGGCTTTGTCATAGGCCGCGGCAACATCTGCAGCGATCGCCACACCGCAGGGATTGGCGTGTTTGACGATCACGCAGGCCGGCGCGTCGAAGGTCTTCACACATTCCCAGGCCGCATCGGCATCCGCGATATTGTTGTACGACAGTTCCTTGCCCTGGATCTGGCGATAGGCGGCGAGACTGCCCGGGGCCGGTGCAAGGTCGCGATAAAACGCGGCGCTCTGGTGCGGGTTTTCGCCGTAGCGCAGCGTCTGCACACGATCAAATTGCATGTTCAGCCGGGCGGGAAAGGCCTCAAGGCTGCCGTCAGCCTGCAGCGCCGTCAGGTAATTGCTGATCGCGCTGTCATAGGCGGCGGTATGCGAGAAGGCCTTGCAGGCGAGACGGAACCGCGTATTCGCGCCGAGGGCGCCGCTCGCCGCACTCATCTCCTGCAACAGACCAGTGTAATCGGCCGGATCAGTCACCACGGCAACGTGCTGATAATTCTTCGATGCACTGCGCACCATCGCCGGGCCGCCGATGTCGATGTTTTCGATCGCGTCTTCCAGCCTGCAGTCGGGTTTGGCAATAGTCTGGGTAAAGGGATACAGGTTGACACAGACCAGATCAATGCCGGCAATTCCGGCCTTTTGCATCGCGGCGACATGTTCCGGCAAATCGCGTCGGCCGAGCAGACCGGCGTGGATGCGCGGATGCAGCGTTTTCACGCGGCCGTCGAGCATTTCGGGAAAACCGGTGTAGTCCGCAACTTCGGTGACGGTCAGTCCGGCTTCGCGCAGCAGCTTCGCGGTACCACCGGTGGATAACAAGGTCACGCCGAAACCGGCGAGGCCGCGCGCGAATTCAAGCACGCCCGCCTTGTCGGACACGCTGATTAATGCCTGTTTGATGGTGGTCATGTGAAAACGGGCCTGTTACCGGACATGAAGAAGTGCCCGGCTGCCTATCTAGAACTTGATGTTGTAGGTTTTGATTTTTTTGCGCAGGGTATTGCGATTGATGCCGAGCATCGCCGCCGCATGCGACTGATTGCCGCGCACCTTGTGCAGTACTGATTCGAGCAACGGTTTTTCCACGCTGCCGATCACCATATCGTAAACGCCGCTGGCTTTTTCACCGTCCAGATCACGGAAATACCCGTCAATCGCCCGCCGTACGACGCGGGCCATTTCTGTTTCATTCATCATGCTGCCAATTCCTCCTCCACATAAGTCAGGCGTTCGCCCTGACCCGACAGTTCAGCAAAAAATGTGTTGACTGCGGCCATCTGCTCGGCGCAGTTCTGCAACTGGTTCATCGCATGGCGGAACGCCGCTGACCCCGCGAGACCCTTGGTGTACCAGGAGATGTGCTTGCGCGCGACGCGTACGTCGGTGTATTCGCCATAGAACGAATACAGATCATGCAGGTGCTCCACCAGCACGCGGTGGATTTCCGTTACTTCGGGCGGCGGCAGATGCGCACCGGTTTCAAGGAAATGACTGATTTCGCGGAACATCCACGGCCGGCCCTGCGCCGCGCGACCGATCATCACTGCATCGGCCTTGGTGTATTCCAGCACATGCTTGACGCGTTCCGGCGTGGTGATGTCGCCATTGGCGATAACCGGGATGTTGATTGCTGCTTTCACCGCGGCAATGGTGTCGTATTCCGCTTCGCCGCTGTAGCCGCAGGCACGGGTGCGCCCATGGATGGCCAATGCCTGAATGCCCGCGCTTTCGGCGATACGCGCGACGATGATCGCGTTGCGATGATCGCGGTCCCAGCCGGTGCGGATTTTCAACGTCACCGGCACGTCAACAGCGGAAACTACGGCGTCGAGGATGCGCGCGACCAAGGGCTCGTCCTTCAGCAGCGCCGAACCGGCCATAACGTTGCAGACCTTCTTCGCCGGGCAGCCCATGTTGATATCAATGATCTGCGCACCCTGATCAACGTTGTAGCGCGCGGCATCGGCGAGCATCTGCGGGTCTGCGCCGGCAATCTGCACCGAGATCGGATCAACCTCGCCTTCATGGTTGGCACGGCGCAAAGTCTTTGCGGAGCCCCACAGCAATGAATTGCTGGCAACCATCTCCGACACCGCCATGCCTGCGCCCATCAGCTTGCACAACTGACGGAACGGACGATCCGTGACGCCGGCCATCGGCGCGACGATCAGATTGTTCTTCAGTTGATAGGGACCGATGCGCACCGGATTTGTTCTTTGTCTGGGTGTACGGGGAAAGGGCGCAATTGTAATCACACTGAAGCGGCGTGCAAAGAAAAAATTGCCTATTTTTTGGGCAGCCGTTGGCTTTGTGCCACGACGATCCACAGGCCCGCAAAAAAGCGCATTGAATCCGTGCAGTTACTGCGTATTGCTGGAACACCACGTGCAATGCGGCCGGCAAACTGCGGACATGAAACCGGTACTTGCGAAGGTGGTCAGCCGCGGGTGCCGAATGTCATTCGGCGGACCAGGAAGTTTTTCAGTTGCGGAGCACAGCCAAGCAGCGTCAGCGCAAGTCCGCGCGCCATGCGCAACGGCAGCAGATCATTGGAAAACAGCTGAACCAGGGTGTGTGTGATGCCAATGCCGCCCCCGCGATCCACATTGCGTCGTGCGTGATAACCGCGAAGCCAGGTTGCTGAGCCCGGCCCTGCAGCGCCGCTCAGTGCGTGTTCCGCCAGCTCCCAGGCATCGCGCAGACCGAGATTGAATCCCTGGCCCGCCACCGGATGCAGCGTTTGTGCGGCATTGCCGATCAATACCGCATGCTCCAGCGGCGTCCGTGGCGCACGGCGCAACTTGAGTGGATAACTCGCACGCCCGCTTACAGCGGTGAAATCGCCGACGCGTGCACCAAATTCGATGCGCAATTCGTCGAGAAACTGTCTGGAATCCAGTTCGCACAAGACCTGTGCCCGTGTAGGCGACGTCGTCCACACCAGCGCCCAGCCCGCGCCGTCCGGTAGCAGTGCCAGCGGACCGTGTGGCGTAAACCGTTCGTAGGCTCTGTTGTTATGCGGGTGCTCACTCACCACGCGCGCAGTCACTGCACACTGCTGATAATCCACGACATCGGTGTCGGCAACACCGCTGCCATCGGCGACTACGACCAGCGGCGCAGTCAATGTACGTTGCACGCCGTTCATCTCGTACTGCACCTCTGCGGATTGACCGCCCTGCCACGCATCGACGCGGGCGCCAATACGGCAATCTGCAGACGACGCTTCAGCGGCTCGCGCGAGTTCCCGAGCCAGCGCACTGTAATCAATGACATAACCCAACTCGGGCAAGCCCGCTTCGGCAGCTTCGAGGCCGACACGGCCGAATCCACCCTGCTGCGAGACATGGATATGGCGGATCGGCGTCGCATTCGCCGCCAAGGCCGACCACACGCCCAACCGCTCCAGGATCAGCCGGGTGCCATAGGACAAGGCCAACGGACGCGAATCGCCGGCTACCGCCGTACGCGCTTCCAGCAACACCACACGCCAGCCGGTCGGCTGCAGCGCAAGCGCGAGCGCGCTGCCCACGGGACCGCCGCCGATAATGACGACATCGGCGGTTTCTGTATTTACTGCAACATCCGCCAGGTCAGCCATGACGGTCGCGCATCAGCGCTTCGACGTCATTGACGCTCTTCGGCGCCGCAGCACTGAGAATTTCGCAGCCGCCGTCGGTCACCAGCGCATCGTCTTCGATGCGAATGCCGATATTGGCAAAGGCTTCCGGCACGCCGGGCGCCGGCCGGATATAACAGCCGGGTTCTACAGTCAGTACCATGCCCGGTTGCAGTTCACGCCATTCGCCGCCCGTCTTGTATTCGCCGGCGTCATGCACATCGAGACCCAGCCAGTGTCCGGTGCGGTGCATGTAGAACTGCTTGTAGGACTCCTGCGCCAGCACGTCATCCAGGGTGCCGCTGAGCAGCTTGAGGTCAATAAATCCCTGCGCCAGCACGGCGACAGCCGCATCATGCGGCGTATTCCAATGCGCACCGGGTTTGACTGCGGCAATCGCCGCGGCCTGTGCGGCAAGCACCAGTTCATAGACCTCGCGCTGCGGACCGCTGAAACGGCCGTTTACCGGAAACGTACGGGTGATGTCGGAGGCATAACCGTCGAGTTCGCAACCGGCGTCGATCAACAACAGGTCGCCATCCGCAAGCACTGCATTGTTTTCGACGTAATGCAGTATGCAGGCATTGGCGCCACCGGCAACAATCGACGTATAGGCTGGAGCCTGCGCACCGCAATGGCGGAATTCATGCTGCAACACCGCCTCGATTTCATATTCGGTAGCACCGGGACGCGCGGTTTGCATTGCGCGGCGATGTGCGGCAGCGGAAATTTCACCGGCGCGGCGCATCAGTGCAATTTCATGGCTGTCCTTGATCAGCCGCATGTCGTCCAGCAACACACGCACATCGCGGATGTCACCCGGTGCGGCGACACCGCTGCGCGCACGACTGCGCACAGCATTGATCCATCCCAGCACTCGACCGTCCCACACCGGATCGCTGCCCAGATGCACCTGCACCACAGGCCGGTCGGCCAGCAGATCGGGCATGCAGGCATCGAGTTCGGTAATGCTGCAGGCTTCGTCGAAAGCAAAGGTTTTGCAGGCGGCTTCGGGACCGTAGCGATAACCGTCCCAGATTTCGCGTTCGGCGTTTTTGTCGCGGCAGAACAGGATGCTGCGCGGCGTTTCGCCGCCGACCAGCACCAGTACGGCCTCCGGCTCGCGGAATCCGGTCAGGTAATAGAAATAGCTGTCGTAACGATAGGGGTAGTGGGCATCGCGGTTGCGCAGGCATTCCGGCGCCGTCGGCACGATGGCCACGCCCTTGCCCAGTCGGGTAGCGAGCCGGGCGCGGCGGCGCGCGTAAACGGAAGCATCGATCGGTGCAGTCATGGAATGATTATAGCCGTCGCCCTGAAAACTCATCGCAACAGCGGTGATGCTGAACTGGCCGTGTCAACTCGCGTTACGTGCCGCCTGATCGACGGCAGCCAGCCGCTCCGGGGTGCCGATATCGTGCCAGCGCCCGCGATACAGTTCACCGGTGACATGTCCCGCCGGCATCGCAGCGATCAGCAAGTCAGCGAGCCGCGACCGGGCGCCGCGCGGAATGCCTGAAAACAGCGCCGGGTGATAGGCACCGATGCCGCTGAACGTAAATTTTGTCACCCCCTCGCGTTGCACCCGCCCATCGACCAGCGCGAAATCACCGCGCGGATGCTGCGGCGGATTATCGACCAACACCAGATGCGCCAGCGGCCCGCCGGTTTTCAATTGCTGCGCTGTTTCCACCATCGCGGCAAAGTCGTAGTCGCTGTAAACATCGGCATTAACGGCAATAAACGGGGTATTGCCCAAAAAGGGCATCGCATAAACGATGCCACCAGCGGTTTCCAGCGCTTCGGTTTCGCGCGAATAGCTGATGCTTACGCCAAAGGCAGCCCCATCACCGAGATGCGCGGCAATTCTTTCGCCGAGATGGGCGAGGTTGATCACTATCTCCGTAACCCCGGCTCGGGCCAGAGCATAAATAATAATTAAAATCAATGGCTTGCCGTTTATTTCCAGCAGCGATTTGGGCGTATGGTCGGTGAGTGGGCGCATCCGTTCGCCACGCCCTGCCGCAAGAATCATGGCTTTCAAGACCGGGGACTCAGAAGGTGTAACCGACCTGCGGGCTGCGCTGCTCCAGTTCATCAAGCAGATGCAGCAAGGGCTTCAATGCCGCGTACCGGGCGCCGACTTCGCGTGCGTAACGCAGGAAACGCGGGGTGTCTTCCAGATAACCGGGTTTGCCGTCCCGGTAGTGAATACGCGCAAAAATACCCAGCACTTTCAGATGACGCTGCAGCCCCATCCATTCCAGCGCACGGTAAAACGCGCCGAAATCCGCATCCACCGGCAACTGCGCGCGTTTGGCCTGTTCCCAATAACGCGCAACCCAGTCGATCACCCGTTCTTCAGGCCAGCTCAGATAGGCGTCGCGGAACAGCGAGGCCACATCGTAGGTAATCGGCCCGTACACCGCATCCTGGAAATCAAGCACGCCCGGATTGGGTTCGGACAGCATCAGGTTGCGCGGCATATAGTCGCGGTGCACGTACACCGGAGGCTGTGCCAACGCGCTGTCGGCGAGCAGTTGATTGATCTTCGCCAGCGAGTCGCGCTGCGCGTCACTCAGCGCAAGCCCGAGGTGACGCCCCACATACCATTCGGGAAAGAGGTCCATCTCCCGCTGCAACAGTGCGCGGTCGTATGGCGGCAGCACGTCCGGGCGGCTGGCGCGCTGCCAGGTAATCAGCGCAGCAATCGCGTCGCGGAATAACGCATCGGCATTGTCTTCAGTCAAGGCCTTCAGGTATGTCGTATTGCCCAGATCGGTTAGCAGCATGAATCCCTGCGCGGTATCTGCTGAGAGCACTTCCGGCACATGCACGCCGGCGTCACGCATCAGTTGCGCAACATGGATGAACGGCCGGCTGTCCTCACGTTCTGGCGGCGCATCCATGGCAATACGCGTCACACCATCCAGAGTTACGCGAAAATAGCGGCGGAAGCTGGCGTCCGCCGAAGCCGGTGCCAGCGTAAAGACCTTGCCGGGCAATTGCACGTCGAGCCATGCCTTCAGCGCGTCACGCCGCAAATCGCTACTGGAGTCTGGGGATGGTTTCAATCGTTGCTTCACAGAGTGAATTGTGAGATTTTAGCACCTCGCCTGACACCCTTTCCCGATGCCCTTTTCCCGAAAAACCCGAATTGCGCTTGCAGTCCTGTGCGCGTTGCCGCTGCTCGCCAACGCTGACGACGGACTGACACTCAAGCCGCAGTCGCGCCTGCTGCCGCTGCCCGACCCGGCAGAAGAGGTTCCACTATTCATTGATGCCAACCGTATCCAGGGCATCCAGGACAAGGAACTCGAGGCTTTTGGTGACGTGCGGATGCGCAAACGTGGTCAGTCCTTTGCCGCTGACTGGATGCGCCACGACACGCCAAAGGACATCATTGATGCCAAGGGCAACGTACGCATGGAACAGGGCCGCGAGCAGATCGAAGGCAGCGTGCTGCATTACGAAATCGCAACCGATCGCGGGTTTATGGAAAATCCGCGTTACATGCTGATGACCCTGCCGGCTGCCGGTCCAGGCAGTCGCGCGCCATTGGCTGAGAGCGACGGCCGCGGTACCGCAGAACGATTGTTGTTCGAGGGCCCGGGCCAATACCGGGTGGAGTCGGCCAGTTACACGACTTGCGAACCCGGCAATGACTCCTGGTTCCTGCGCGCCAAACAGCTCGATCTGGACCGCAGCCGCGACGTCGGTACCGCGCGCGATGCAAGCATTGTGTTCATGGACCAGACTATATTCTGGTCCCCCTACCTGACATTCTCGCTGCATGAACAGCGCAAATCGGGCGTGCTGACACCCAGTTACCGCAGTTCGAACACCACCGGTTTCGAATTCACGGTGCCGTATTACCTGAATCTGGCGCCGGATATGGACGCCACCATTTATCCGCGTTACATGACCAAACGTGGTTTGCAACTCGGCGGTGAGTTCCGTTATCTGGATCCGAAATGGCGGGGCGAAGCCCGCGCGGAAATGCTTTCCAACGATCAGCAGGTCGGCACAGATCGCTGGGGCTTGTTTACCAAACATCAGCAGCAGTTCGGTGGGATCTGGAATAGCAGCCTGAATATCAACAGGGTTTCCGACGGCAAGTATTTCACCGATTTGTCGACACTGCTGGCGTCGACTTCGCAGGTATACCTGTCCAACGATGCGACGCTGGCGCGTGGCGGAACCTGGGGTAATGGCGGCACTTACAGCGTTTCCGCCTTTGCCCAGCGTTTCCAGACGCTGCAGTCGGATCCACTGGCGCCATTGGTGCCACCCTATAACCGGCAACCGCAGATTTCGCTGGTCGCGCAACACCAGACGCTCAACCGGGGCGATTTCGATTTTCTGGGCAATTACACAGCATTCGACCATGTGTCCCTGGTCAACGGTCAGCGGGTTGTTGCTTATCCCAGCTATTCCATACCTCTGCGCAGCTCCTTCGCGTATTTCACGCCCAAGGTCGGCGCACATCTCACCCGCTACACACTGGGCAACAACAACACCACTGGGCTGCCGAACGCGACACGCTCATTGCCCGTAGTCAGTGCGGAAAGCGGCGTCGTTTTCGAACGGGAAACCAGCACCGGCGGCCAGCGGGTCATTCAAACGCTCGAACCCAAAGCCTATTACGTTTACATCCCGTACAAGGATCAGAGCGCGCTGCCGAATTTCGACAGCGGCCTGCAGGACATCAATTTCGCAACCATTTTTTCGGAAAACCAGTTCAGCGGTCAGGACCGGATCAATGACGCGAATCAGCTGACCATGGGCGTGACCTCGCGTTACATCAGTGCGGATTCCGGCATCGAGCGGATTCGCGGCGCCATCGCACAACGTTATTACTTCCAGTCGCAACAAGTCACGGTCCCGGGTATTGCGCCGCGGGCCAGCGACAGCAATTCCTCCGACCTGCTCGCCGCAGTGAGCGGCAATATTGCGACCAACTGGACTGCGGACGCCGGGTGGCAGTACAACACCGACCTCAAGGAAACCCAGAAATTCAACGTCTCCGGACGTTACCAGCCGCAACGCGGCAAGGTACTCAACCTGGCCTACCGCGAAACCATCAACACGGTGCGGCAGGCGGATTTCTCCGCACAATGGCCGGTCAAGGACGGCTGGACAGCAGTGGGGCGCTGGAACTATTCGTTCCTCGACAATCGCGTGCTGGAAGCACTGGCGGGCGTTGAATACAACGACCGCTGCTGGTCTCTGCGGATCGCTGCACACCGTTTCGCCACGACCACCAGCGCTGCCAGCACCTCGATATTCATCCAGTTGGAGCTGAACGGCGTATCCCGGATTGGCAGTAACCCGCTGGACGTGCTCAAACGCAATATTTCAGGTTACAAACAGTTTGATCCGCGCGCACCGGGCCCGGTCGAATACAATGTGCCTGGTTTGTTCTGACCGGCTTGTTTTGACCGGCATTAGCGTCAGGCATTGTTCTACCCGAAATCTGGATCCGACATGTTCTCCCGCGCATCTCTTCTGATCATTACCGGCTGCCTGCTGTTCGGCACCGTCGCAGTCCATGCCCAGGCGCCGAAGCCGCGCGCCATCGTCACCGTTGACCGCATCATTGCGGTGGTCAACGATGAAGTGATCACTGAACGCGAACTGGCGGCGCGCGTTGAATTTGCATTCCGCCAGTTGCGTGCACAAGGCACACCCCCGCCGATGCGTGAAGTCATCGAGCGACAGGTGCTGGAGCGGCTGATCAATGACCGCGTGCAGATGCAGCATGCGCGGGAAGTCGGGATGCGTATCGACGATGCCGAGCTCGACCGGGCCCTGGTACGGATCGCCGAGCAGAACAAGATGACATTGCCGCAACTGCGTGAAGTTCTCGTCAAGGACAACGTTCCGTTCGACAAATTCCGCGAAGACATTCGCAACGAAATCACGCTCTCCCGGCTGAAAGAACGCGAAGTCGCGCAGAAAATCGTCATCACTGAATCCGAGGTCGACAACTTCGTTCAGAGGCAGCAGGGGACATCGGAACGTGATGAGTTCAATGTGTCGCATATTCTGGTCTCTGTGCCCGAAAATGCTTCGCCCGAACAGCTGCAGGTCCGGCGCAATCGCGCGGAGCAGGCTCTGACGGAGATTCGCGGAGGCGCCGATTTCCGTCAGGTCGCTGCGGCATTTTCAGACGGGCCCGAGGCCCTGCAAGGCGGGGTCATCGGCTGGCGCGAAGCAGATCGGTTGCCGGCGCTGTTTGTCGAGGCGCTGCGGCCGATGCAGCCGGGCCAGCTGAGCGAGCTGCTGCGCAGCCCCAACGGATTTCACATCCTGCGCCTTAACGAGCGGCGCGGCGGTGCAGCGCCTATGCTGGTCCAGCAATCACGTGCGCGCCACATCCTGGTTAAAACCAACGAACTGGTTTCGGAAACCGAAGCGCGAAACCGTCTGCTGGCGCTGAAGGAACGCCTCGATAACAAGGCGGATTTTGCCGAACTTGCGCGAGCACGCTCCGACGACACCAGCGCATC
>Ga0114976_10002315_pt1 | contig 11996 bp, 5 predicted proteins | sample S_130805_EF_Meta_FD_87319 | JGI IMG/M metagenome (GOLD analysis project Ga0114976, IMG submission 87319) | Freshwater microbial communities from Lake Simoncouche, Canada to study carbon cycling - S_130805_EF_MetaG | ecosystem: Environmental > Aquatic > Freshwater > Lake | place: Lake...
AAGGTGATTCTGGAGGACCAATCGGACCAACTGGTGAAACTGGACCTGAAGGAGAAAAAGGTTCTAGAGGCGAACAAGGAGTTCAAGGTCCAGAAGGACCTCAAGGAGTCCAAGGGAATCAAGGAGATACTGGACCTCAAGGACCAAAAGGATCTAAAGGAGATACTGTATTGAATGGTGCTACTGGTGCTACTGGACCTCAAGGATACACTGGTGAAACTGGATTAAAAGGTGATACTGGTGCTACTGGACCAAGAGGAGATACTGGTGTAGCTGGCCCTATTGGTGAAACTGGATCACAAGGACCTACTGGAGAAACTGGACCAAAAGGAGATATTGGATTTCAAGGACCACAAGGATATACCGGTGAAACTGGAGCTGTTGGAGAAACTGGACCACAAGGAGAAAAAGGAGACACTGTATTAAACGGTGCTACTGGTGCTACTGGAGCAACTGGTCCTAGAGGTAATGATGGTACTCCTGGAGGAGCAACTGGACCACAAGGATATACAGGAGCAACTGGAGCAACTGGAACATTTGGATTATCAGGTTCTTCTTATGGTGATTATATTTATTACAATAGTTTTACAAGCAGTTGGGCTGTTGGAAGTAATAAAGTTTCTATTGGACAACTATCCGGAACATCAGGACAAAGTACAAAATCGGTTGCAATTGGATACCAAGCTGCTTCTCTCAATCAATCTTCTGAATCAGTAGCTATTGGAAATGCTGCTGGTACAGTTAATCAAGGTATTAGTTCTATAGCCATTGGAGCTGAAGCAGGTTCAGTTAATCAAGGTAATTATGCAATTGCCATTGGAACTGGTGCAGGTAGTTCTAGTCAACCAGAAAAATCTATTATATTGAATGCATCTGATGTTAGTATTAATGCTTCAAGAACTGGATTTTACGTAAATCCAATATCTAGAGGAGTAACTGGTGTAGGATTACAATTTAATCCATTAACAAATGAAGTAACATATAATGTTGGTAAAACTTTTGTAATAGATCACCCACTCAACTCTAACAAATATTTAGTTCATGCATGTCTAGAAGGTCCAGAAGCCGGTATCTATTATAGAGGTAAATCCGAAATTACTGATAATAACAAAGTTTTAATTACTTTACCTGAATATGTTACTAAATTAGGTTATGACTTTACAGTACAGGTTACTAGTATATATGATGTCGATGTTAAAGATAATAACCTATTAGTTTCCGATGTTATTAATGGTTCTTTCGAAGTTTATGGTTCTAATAGAAAATTCTTCTGGCATGTTCATGCTAAGAGAGCCGAAGTTGATGTTGAACCTCTTAAATCAGAATCAAATGTTAAAGGTTCCGGACCTTATTTATGGATTTAATTTTATCTTTATTTTTTATTCTAATTTATTTTTTCTAAATTATATTTTATTCTAAATTATATTTTATTCTAAAAATAATATTTTTAAAAATATAATAAATATTTTTAAAAATAATAATTTAACTCTTTTATAAAAGTACTTAAATAAAATGTCATAATGTAATCGATTTTAGGACTATTTCTAGTAAAGGGTTAAAAATAATAATATAGAAAATAATAATATAGAAAATATAATAAAATATTTTGTAAATAAATTAATAAAAAAAAGAAATATAAAAGGATAAATGATAATAAAAGGAATGAATATAGAAGAAATAATAAAAGATGATAATATAAAGAAGGATATAGAAATGAAATTAAAAAAAGCGAATGATATATATATAAATAATATGATAGAGATAAAAATAAAAGAATCAAATGAAAATGTAAAGAAAAGATGGTTAATAGATAATAAAATATGTAATAAAAATAAGAGGAAATTGAATGAAATATTAGATAAAATAATATCAAATAGATTAAATTTAAAAAATTATAATAAAGAAGTAAATTTATAAAAAGAATAAATATCTAAATATTTATATATAAAGAACGCACTTAGGGTGAGTAAAATATTTATTATTTAAATTAATGTTTTTTAGTAGAAAGTTTTTTAGTAGAAAGTTTTTTAGTAGAAGGTTTTTTAGATCCACCAGCAGGAGGAGCAGCAACAGGAGTGGCAGGAGGAGCAGTAAAATATTTATTATTTTTAGTGTATTGATTTTTTTCCCAAAATTCAACATGATTTGCGAATCGGGCATTCATATCTTTTTGAACATATTTATAGAAATCATCATTAGTGATACCAGGATTATTAATAGCATAAAGGAGAGCTTGTTTAGCAATCATAACATCTTCTTTATTTAACCATCTATCGATTAAAAATCCATGAAGAATAATAACATAACCTAAAGGATCTTTATTATAATCAGGGAGGTCATTAGATTTAACAAGATTAGAACCAATAACACCCCATTGTTTAGCAGGTGCAAACCAAACAGATTTACCTCTCCACATAGAAACATCAATTTTATTCATTAAATAGAATAATAATTCGGTATCAGATAATGATTTAAGAGTTTTAACATTATCTCTAATAATTGTATAAGCATTATTATCGGCGTAAATATTAGCAGTAGAATATGCTTTAGATGCATTTTTACTGAATAAAGTTTTTTGAATAACTTCATTAAGAATAAAATCTAATTGGTCAGTAACAAGATTAATATTTCTTTTATAAGCGATACCAAAAATAAGAAGATTTAAGGTAGTATATAAAGGATAAGCATCACCAGGTTGAAGTCCATATCTAACATGAGAAATGTCATTTTCTTTTAAGATAGAAGAGATTCTATCAGGGACACCTGTGAAATAACCAGTAGCAGAAGAAGATAAATAAGGTTTTAAAGGAGTTTTACCATTAGGACCAGGAATAGGTTTTTTTTGATTATTAATAGCAAGGATACCTTTTCTACTGGCATCCATAGCGTGAGTAGTCCAATAATCGAGTGAATCATTGATATCTTTAATTAAATCGATAAGTTTAGCTTTAAAAGATTTAACAGCAGAAGTAGTTGACATTATATATAATATATAAATATAAAATTTCAAAAGAAATTATAAAAAAATTCTTTAAGTATAAAAAAATATAAATTATGAAAATATATAATTTCAAAAAATAATAAAAAAATTCTTTAAATATAAAAAAATATATAATTACAAAAATGAAAATATGTAAAGATTAATTTCGATAAATAAAAGTAATATTCAATGAGTAATAAATATATGTATTATTTAAAATATTAAAAAAAATTATTAATCGAAATTGAATGTATCAAAATATATTATTTGAATTAAATATTCCGAAGAGTGTTATTTAACCCTTTACAAGCAAAAGATCGACCACATTGTTGTGTTTTCTTTAATAACTATTATAAATTTTATAAGTAAATTGTTAATAAAATAATGTTAATATAAAATAATGTATTATTTATATATTGTTAATGATTGATAAATATAATTATATATATTAAATAAAAGGATATAATAATAAAAAAATTATATATATAAAAATATCGGAAATAAATGTATCAAAAAATAAAATATTGAAATTGAAATATCGAGAAGCGGCGATTTAACATGGATATGATTTTGCAAATTTACCCAATAAATTATTGATTAAATTTATGTTTAAATAAAAATAATGAAATAAGTATTTAGGATAAAATGGGAAAGTTATAATGTTTTGGATAAAAAGAGTATATGGAATAAAGTTTTAGTTAAGTCATATGGGGATAGTAACAATGCCGTATTGATAAAAATGAATTTACAAAAAAGGTAAAATGATAAAAGCCGGTTATCGAAATAAAAATTTCAAGAAATGATTAATGGAAACATAATAATAATTTTGAAAGATTTATATCGATAAATATATTATATATTAATTTTAAAAAAGAAAAAAAAATTTTAAAATAAATAAATCAATATAAATTAATAAATCTATAATATAGATAATGAATGAGAATCATAAAATAATAGAAGAAATAACAAATGAATATATAGATGAAAATGGTGTAAAAGTGATTGAACGAAAAATTTATATAAAAGTAGAAGATGATAAAGTGAAATATCAGAAGGAATATTATGAGAATAATAAGGAAAGTATAAAGAAATATATAATAGAATATAAAAAGAAAAGATATCAAACAGATGAGAAATATAGGGAGGAAATAAAAGCGAAAAGACGAGAATCATATCAAAAGAAGAAATTAGAGAAAAAAGATAATATTAATTATATTTAAAACTATATTTTGTTAGTTATAATTATATAAAAAAATGAAATTTAATTGGACATTAGATAAAAATTTTAAAGACAGTATATTTGATAATATAAATATAAAAGAATATACGAATATAAGGAAAGTAAAAGGTTTTATAAGTAAAAGTCAAGGAATAAATTATGAAGGTAAAAAGAAATATCAAGAAATATCAAAAATGTATATAAATGAATATGTGCAAATGAAATCATATTTAAAGAATTATGATGTAGATAAGAATATTTTTAATGTAAAATTATATTTACCAAAACATAAATATGGTAGAATACAATATGAGAATCATACATCATTATCAATATTTCATAGACCAACAAGACATGCATATTGTGATAATATATATATAGATATAGATATTGTAAATTCAATGCCATCAATATTATATGAGATTTGCAAATTAAATAATTATGAATTAACAAATATAAAAAACTTGGAATATTATGTAAAAAATCGTGATAAATTAATTGAAGAATTATCAAAATATTATGATACAACTAAGGAAAAAGCTAAGAAATTATTATTAATAATAATGTGTGGAGGTAAATATGAGACATGGTTAAAAGAAGAAGATATAGATGTAATGAATATAGATAAATATATATTTATAACACATATTGAGAAAGAATTAGAATCATTAAGAGACATAGTATATTATAGTAATGAAGATATAAGAAATATAAAACTGGAAAAATGGAATAATATTTATAAAGAGAAAAAAGGAGTATTTGCATTATGGTATCAAACAATTGAAAGGCAAATTCAAGAAACAATGATATTATATTTAGTAAAAGAGAAACTATTTAATCTAAATGAAATAGTACCATGTCAAGATGGATTTATGATATTAAATAAATATTGGTATGATAAGATAATAGAGGATTGTGAAAATGAAATAAAAAATAAATATGGTATTAACATTCATCTAAAAAAGAAAGAATTTGATGAAAAAATAGAAATAGAAGATTATGAAGGGGAATTATTAAATAATTTCAATTTTTTAAAAACAACAACAGATTTTTTAAAATATATATATGAATGTCCAGATTTTAAAGATAAATTATATAAACAAGATGAGAAAACATATTATATATATAATGAAAAAATAAGAATTTTTGAACAAGTTTCATCACAAGATATAAGACAGAAAATATCAGAATATGTATTAGATTTATTAAGAGATAATGTCTATTTATTAAATGATAAACTTTATAAGAAATATGAAGTAAAATATGGTGATGAAATGAGTAAAATATTAAGAGATTATCGAATAAATAATAATATTTATAAAATATTTAATAAATTAGAATGTTTTATACCTATAAAAGATAATAAAGTAATATATATTGGAGAAAATGATTGTAAAATATTGAATGATAAAGTTATATATAAAAATAATAAAATATATGATAGTATAAATTCGAAAGTATATACTAGGAATGAAATAATTGAAAGAGATGAAACATTTAAATTTAACTATTATATTGATTTAGAATATAATAATAATTTAAATAATAATGATTTTGAGTATAGTGAGAAGTATTTTATGGATATATTTTGTAATAACGAAGATACTGTACAGAGTGTTTTAAATATAATGAAAACATGTATAGCAGGAATACAAATGAAATATATATTTTGTTGTGTAGGTGAGAAAGGGAATAATGGGAAGTCTGTATTTTTTGATATAGTTTTTAAGAATATTATGGGTAAAACAATGGATGTAATAAATAAGAATTTAATAATAGAAACGAAAACAAAAAGTAATTTAAATACGGAATTTGAACGTTTAGATCAAATAAAAGTAGGTTATGTAAGTGAATTTAAGAATACGGATATTTTTTCAAATGATACAATTAAATCTATAACAGGAGGTGATGCAATGACATTGCGTACGTTAAATACTAAAGAAAAAACAATAAAACCAACATTAAATATGTTTATAAATACTAATGAATTACCAAGAAGTGCATATAATTTAGATGAAGCAATGTTTAATAGAATAGTAATAATACCATTTAATAATGTATTTGAAAATAATAGTAATTTTAAGGATGAATTAATGAATAATTTAATAAATATATTTAGTTATATAATAAAAGAAGGTAAAATAATAAATGAAGAACTGAAATTATCAGAAGAAATGACTGTTGCAAAAGATAATTATAAAGATGATAATAAGAAGGAATCATTTTTAAGTGATTATTTAAATGAATTTACAGAAAAAGAAGTAGGTGAAAGAGTAATTAGTGAAGAACTATATAATCGGTTTTATGAATGGTGTGATGAAAAGAATTTTCCATTTGCAAAGAAAGCAAGTGGAGAATTTTCTAAATTATTAAATAAATATTATGGAATTAAAATTACAAGATCGAATAATATAAATTATTATACCTGTATAAAATTTAAACAGTAATTTATTGATAAAAATATTATAAAAATCGCAATTAAAAAAATAATTATTTATTATTTTTTTAAAAAAAGTGTAGTTTATTGTATTTTAATGTATTATTATTTAATTATATATTAATAATTAACAATAATATTGTTCCAGTCGGGATCAGTCGGGATGCAGTCGGGATAAAGTCGGGATGAAAAATGATTAAAATTTTTATTTTTTTTCAAAAAGTTTATAGTGTATTGTATTAACATTGTATATTTTTATTTAAAATAAAAATAAAAAATAAGAAAGTCGGGATAGTCGGGACAGTCGGGATGATTTTAGTATTTTTTAAAATACAAATTTTTTAAAAATTAGAGTTTAAAATATTTTTTTCCCAGAACTATATAAAATTGCCCGATTATCCCGACTGTCCCGACTGAAATTTATTTTTTAAAAATATTTATAAAAATAATTCAATAACATACAATAAAAAAAAGTTATTTTATAAAAAATAAAAATATTTTATAATTTTTCATCCCGACTGGAACCCGACTGAACCCGACTGAACCCGACTGGAACAATAAAATATTTTTAATACAATAAATAATATTTTTAATTAAACAATATAACAATAATAATGATAAATACATTTTTATATTATATTTTAATTTAAGATTAGGTTTTTTAATTTTAATAAAATGTTAATACTTTTCGGAATTAAATCTATCAAAATTAATATTTTGAATCCAAAATTGATTTTTTGAAATGAAATATTCCGATAAGCGGCATTCGTTGATACAATGAGTTTTAGAAAACATCAATGATTCGTTGTTAATACTTAAACTTATTTAAACAATATCAAAAAAATATATTTTTTTAGAAATAAAATGTATTAATTTCTTCCAAAAGAAAAGTTTATATATTTGTCTGTAGAAATATTTATAATAATAATTTACATTAATAAATTATTATTAATATTCAAATTTTGATTAAAAAGTAAATAAATATTATCTGCCAAATCTGCCATTTTTAACTACTTTTTCATATTATACTCTTATATATATATAATATATATATAAATATGAAAAACAGGTAAAAAATGGCAGATTTGGCACATTTTTAAATAGTCTTAAAATTATAATTTGAAAGTATTTTAATAATGAAATGCAATAAATAAATATCTATAAATTTAAAGTATTGATATTAAAAATGAAAAAATAAATGCCATTTTTCGGAAATAAAACTATAAAAAATGAATATTTTTAAAAATAATTTTAATATCAAAAAATAATAAATTGTCTGTAAAATTCTTATAAAAAAAAACATAATAAGATTAAATTTACTAATTGATTATTATTTTAGAATTCTTACATATCAGTATAATCTTGACAACAATTACTACAAAACAGACGAGTTTTCATTAATGCAAACATTATATTTTCGCATTTATCATGATCATCTATCGGTAATGTTTCAAGTGTAATCTATGAAAATGAGTATTCACCCAATTCTTTATTACAATTTTTAGCTGAACATATAATTTTTGGTATGGTATTACTCATATAATAAATAATATACGATATATTTATATATTTTTTGTTTATAATAAGAATAAATCATTATAAAAAAATCAATTTTAAATGGTTAAAAAAATATACTATTTATCGGAATTGAATCTATCAAAATTAAAATATTGTATCCAAAATTGATTTTTTGAAATGAAATATTCCGATAAGCGGAAATTCATTGGTACCAATGAATTCTAAAATTATCAATGATTTATTCAAAGAAATGATTAAATCTTATTATAAAAATGGAATACTTAAAATAAATATTAATAGAATAATATATTGAAAAAAATATGGAAATAAATTATATTATAGAAAATAATACAATAAATAATGAAGAATATAAAAAGATAATACATATATCAGATATTCATATAAGATTAAATCAAAGACATGAAGAATATATAGAATGCTTTAAAAATCTATATGAAGATATAGATAAATATAAAAAAGAAGAATGTATAATAGTAATAACAGGAGATATATTACATGATAAAACATCATTAACATCAGAATCAATAATAGTATGTGTAGAATTATTTAAAAATCTATCAAAAAGAATGAAAACAATAATTATTGCTGGAAATCATGATGGATATTTAAACACAAGTGAAAGAATAGATAATTTATCAGGAATATTATATGACAAAAATATAAAAGATTTGTATTATTTGAAAAAGTCAGGAATATATCAATTTGGAAATTTAATATTTGGATTAAGTTCAGTATTTGAGGAAGGAATATTAAATTGTTCAGAATTAGATAAATATATAGATAATCAAAGTAATCCTATAGGATATGGTCATATAAAAATAGGATTATATCATGGTTTTGTAAATGGTGTAAAATTGGATAATTTACATGAAAATAAGGAAGGAAAAAAAACATCAGAATTTAAAGGTTATGATTATGTTTTATTAGGTGATATACATAAACATCAATACTTAGATAAAGATAAAAAAATAGGATATGCAGGTTCATTAATATCACAAAATTTTGGAGAATATGATGAAAATCATGGATATATATTATGGGATATAGAGAAAAATCTATCAGAATATCATATTATAAAGAATGATTATCAACATAAAAGAAGTTATTTAGACGGAGATAATTTAATAATTGATACAAAAACATTTAAAATTATGGAAGAAATAGAAAATATAATAAATTATTTGCCAAAATATGGTAGAATAGAAATAATATATAAAATAAATAGAGGGGAAGAACATCGAGAAAAAATAAGATATTTAAAAAATAAAATAAAGGATGTTACATGGAAAGAGACATATAATATATTAGCAAAAATAGATGATAAGAAATATAAATATGATTATAAAATAAATAGAAAAGAGATTATTAGAGAGATTCTAATAAAAAAACATAACAAAGAAATAGATAGTGAAATTATAGAATGGATAGAAAATGAATTAAAAAATAATGATAATAAGGTGTATCGAGAATTTAATAGATTTGAAATATTAAAAATAAAATTTAATAATTTATTTATATATGAAGATGAAAATGAAATAGATTTAATAAAATATAAAAAGAATGATATTATATTAATTTCTGGAAAAAATAGTTCAGGTAAATCAAGTCTAATTGATATTATAACATTTAATTTATATAATGATTATGCAAGATTAGTATCATCATCAGTTAAAAAAGATAATTCGGGAATATTAAATAATAATAAAAATGAAGGATATAGTGAATTATTGGTAAAAATAGGAGAGAGTCAATATATAGTAAGGAGAGATTATAAAAGGAATAAGAAGGGGTTAATAGAAACAGATTCATGTTTATATAAACTAATAAATAAAGATGAAATTGTTTTAGAAGTAAATAATAAACATAAAAAGAAACAAGTTGAACAATATCAATATAATGGAGAAGAATATAAAAAAATATTATTAACAACTGATACTGGAGTAAATAAAGAAATACTAAATTTATTGGGTTCAAAAGATAATTTTATGTTAATAAATATGATGATGCAACATGATAATATAACATTTAAAAATAAAAATCAGAGTGAAAGAAAAATGATATTATATAAATTATTAGATTTAGATAAATATGATAAAATTAAATTAGAAATAGAAGAAAGTCGGAAAAATGCAAATAAAAAGTATGAATTAATAGATAGTATTTTAAAAGGTAAAGATATATTTAATTTACAAGAAGAGTATAGAATAAAAAATGTAAATCTAGAAGGTATTATTTTTAGATTAAATGAAAATAAAAAAAATATTGATAAATTAACTCTAAAATTAAATGATATACGTAATGGATATAGAAAAATTGATGAAGATAAAATAGGGAAAGAATTAAATATTAGAAATGATATTAAAATTCTAGAAGAAGAAATTAATCAAAATAATTCTAAATTAAAACCTATTTCAAATATAAATGAAATAAATAATAATTATAAAATATTTCAAGAAAATTGTGAAAAAAAAGAATTAGAATATTCTGAATTATTAGAGAATAAATTAATGAAGCGAAAAATATTATATGAAACACCCTATAATGAAAAAGAATTAGATAATATATATATAGAAACAAAAAATAGAATTGAAGAAATAAATATTATGGAAATTGAAGCAAAGAAAGTATATGAAGAATATATTATATTAAACGAAACTTATAATAAATTAAATGATGAAATCAAAATATTAGAATTTGAAAAAAATAATATTTCTATAATTGAAAAAAAAAATATAGATTTATAATTTAAAGAATTAAATAAATTAAAAAATATAGTTATAGAAAATATTAATGAAAATAATATTAAATTAAATAATCTAAATAAAAATATAATAGAAAAACAAGTATTAATTGATAATAAATTAAATGAAATAAAAATAGATGATGATTGTAATATAAATGAAATATTTAATGAAAATGAAAAAAAGAAAATAGAATTATTAAAATTAAAAGAAGAGATTATTAATAAAAATAGGATGAAAGAGGAATTAGAAAGACATGAATATAATAAAGATTGTATTCAATGTATGAAGAATCCAAAAGTAATAGATTTATTTAAATTAGAAGAAGATATTAAAAATAATGAAAAAATAATAGATACTATAATAATAAATGAAGAAATATATTTAAGAAAATGTAAATATGATGAAAATAAAAATTTAGTAAATATGTATTATAAATCGATAAATGAGATGAACAAAGAAATAAAAGATCATCAAGATTATAAATTAAATAATGAATTAAAATTAAAAGATATTGAAAATATAATTTTATATAAAAATATTAAAAATAAGATTGATTATATTGAAATTAATAATTTAAAAAAAAATAAAGATTTAGTTTATAATAAATATATAGATTTATCAAATAAAGTAATAAATAGGAATGAATTAGAAAAGAAGTTGATGGAATTAGAAAATTACAAAATATTACATGAAAAAAATAAAACAATATTAGAATATAATAAAAAATATGATGAAGAAATATATGAATTAAAAAATAAGATAGAAATAAATAAAAAGGAAAAAATAGAAGAATATAATAAATACAATGAAGTTATAAAAATAAATGAAAATAATATTATATTAAAAAACAAGATTGATATAAATACAGTAAAACGAGATAATTTCAATAAAGATATTATTCAGATAGAAAAAGAAAAGGATTATAAAATAAATAATATAAATATTCAATCACAAATTTATAAAATGGAAATAGAAATAAAAGAACTGACTGATACTAATAATAAATTAATTATTGAGAAATATAAAAATGAGCAAGAAGTTACTGATAAAGAAGAAGAAATAGAAAATTATAAAAAA
>Ga0114976_10002316_pt1 | contig 11995 bp, 11 predicted proteins | sample S_130805_EF_Meta_FD_87319 | JGI IMG/M metagenome (GOLD analysis project Ga0114976, IMG submission 87319) | Freshwater microbial communities from Lake Simoncouche, Canada to study carbon cycling - S_130805_EF_MetaG | ecosystem: Environmental > Aquatic > Freshwater > Lake | place: Lake...
ATCACCAGGTTCCCATAGCCCCCCATCCAGCCGCTGAACGCAACGGTCGCATCCGCCACCGCATGAATGGGGGTTCCGGTCGGCGCCGCAAAATCGATGCCCTGATGTTCGCGATAGTGGGTGAAGTAGCGCGTGGTGACCACCTTCTTGCGACCCTTGTAGCCAACCTGCGAAACCGCGCGGGTCGATGACACGATGCCCACGCCCCGGCTGATGTTCATCTGATCCAGAGGTGTGCTCCAGAAGACTTTCTCGAGCTCGGCGCCACTGGCAGTGAAAAAACCGCCCGGCATGTCCTGGCGCTCGACCCAGAGCGCATGGGCCAGCTCCGAGGAGCCGGTTCGGTCGAGATAACGGATGCCCACGAGCTTGACCTGACCCGGCACACCAGTCTGATCGATGGTCACCCGCACCTGAGACTGCGGCTGCAAACGGCTGCGCTCACCGATCTCGCGCGTCAGGACCTGAATCGCACGCACGGAATGGCGAGGCAGCAGTTCGTTCATTTCATTGGAACGGCCTGCTGAGATCTGCTCGACGGTGAGATCGATGGTTCGATGCCGCAAAGCGAGTTCGGCGGTCGGGTCGGCCCGAACGGCAAAACCACCGTCACTCGCAGCCCGATCGATGTTGATGAGAACCGGTGCGCCATCGCTTCTCGCGGTGCGCACAACAGACAAGGCCTGTACCCGATTGTCAGCATCGATCGAGACCGCGTAGGGCCAGCAGGCTGAGGACGAAGGCTCGTGGATGTCCGGTGGATTGAGCGCCAGAAACGACGCAAAGGACTGATCCTGGACATTGAGCTGGTCCAGCAGGCTTGCGATCGAAGTGTCCTGATGGGCACAGCCACTGCGCAGGCGCGATGCCCCGGCCGGCGCAACCGTCAGCAGTGGCGCAAGCGGATCGGCGCTGGCATCAGCCGCGCGTGCGCTTGTCGTCGGTGCCAGTGCAGCCAGCGCGATCGTCGGGCGGGTTGTGGCGCCCCCAACCGCTGCTGTTGAAACTGAAGCGGCAACGATCGCACCCGAGGACTTGCCCCGCGAACGCGGCTGTGCGGACTTGTCGGCCAGCGACTTCCTTGAACCCGCGTCGCTGCCGCGCGCTGTTGCAGGCGTTCGCGACGATGACGCCTTGGCGCCGGAAGAAGACGCTGGTCGAGTCGCGCTCGACACTGCAGCAGACTTGGCGCCCGCCGAAGAGGCAGGCTTCTTGCTCGATGAGTCGGGCGCCGCCTTTGATGCCGCACGCTCGGACGCACGGCTTGCAGCCTGCACACCCGGCGACAGGGCCAGCAGGCCGACCGCGAGCACAGCGCATAGAATTCGATTGAGGTTCAAATATCGTTCTCCGCAGGGCATTGGTTTTCGAGCCCGCTCAGTGCTCGAGGAATCGTTCGATCACCTGCGCCAGCTGCTCAGGCTGGTCATGATGGACATTGTGGCCGGCATCTTCGATGTGCTCGATGCTCAGGTTTTCATACGCCATCGAGCGACGCTCGAATTCACCGGGCATCGCCGACAAACGCCCCCACAGCCCGGATTGCGCACCATCGACCCACAACACGGCCGCCTGTGTTTGTCGCCAGACATCGAGCGCATCGTCCGGATGCAGCGGCTGTGGATTGATGCGCTTGTGCGCCGGGTCGGCGCGGCGCTCGACACCACCCGAGGGCAAGGCCTGGCCCCAGTGCTGCGCCAGAAACCGCGCCCGATCCAGCGTCAGGCGGGGATTTTCAGACTGCATCCGCAGGGCAAACTCCTCAAAGTCCGAGTAGGGCCGTTGGCGGGAATCGTCTCGCAGTTGGGCAAGCCACTTCGCCAGCCGGCGCGGGGTCGGATCCTGGCGGGTGGCCGGCGGGCCGAAGCCATCGACGTTCACGAAATGGCTGACCCGATCCGGGCGAACACCGCAATAGATCGCGCCCACATTCGCGCCCATGCTGTGAGCAACCAGCCGCACCGGGCGCTCGGGCGAGTAGTGCTCGAGCACGGCATCGAGGTCGCCCAGGTAGTCGGCAAACCAGTAGCTGTCGGCACCGCTCCACTGCGACAGACCATAGCCGCGCCAATCCGGCGCCACCACGAACCAGTCGCCTGTCATCGCATCAACCGTGAACTGCCATGACGCCGAGACATCCTGATAGCCATGCAGCATCAACAGCAATGGGGCCGATGTGTCGCCCCAGCTTCTGCAGTGCAGCTTCAGGCCGCGGATGTCGAGATATTCGGATTGACTGGATTTCATGAGGAGTCTGTCGACGTTTCAATGTTCAAGGGTCAGCGCATCAGTCGCCAGCCCAGCGCGGCGGCGAACAGCGAGCCGAACAGGTGCAGCGCACTGTGCAGCAGCGACTGGAGCATCGCCCCACGCTGAATGAGTTGGAGGGATTCGGCTGAAAAGGTCGAAAACGTGGTCAGCGCACCCAGAAAACCGGTGACGAAAAAGGGCCGCCAGGCTGCAGCCCATTCCGGGCGCCGCTCGAATGCCGCCAGCGCCATGCCGATCATGAGGCCGCCGACCAGATTGGCCACCAGCGTGCCACCCGGCACCGATTGCCCGGCGCGATTGAGCCATATCGCCAGGCCCCAACGGGCCCAGGCGCCAAGCACTGCACCGATCGCGATCGCCAGCAGGGTGGGCGCTGTTGCAGTCGGAATCATTGACCACCCTGACCGGGCGCCCGGCCCCATCGGGCTGCCGCCGCATCGTCGGACTCGCGTGCGTCGACCCAGCGAGCGCCCTGCGCGGTGGTCTCCTTCTTCCAGAACGGGGCCTGGGTCTTGAGCCAGTCGATCACGAACTCGCAGGCTGCAAAGGCTTCGCCGCGATGCGCCGAGGTGACTGCCACCAGCACGATCTGATCAAGCGGCGCAAGGGCACCGACCCGGTGGATCACCAGCACCTCATCGAGCGACCAGCGGCTCAAGGCATCGTCTGCGATCGCCTGCAGAGCCTTTTCAGTCATGCCCGGATAGTGTTCGAGAAACATCGTGGACACGCCTGTGCCCTGGTTCATGTCACGCACGGTGCCAACAAAACAGGCCACAGCGCCGACATTGGCACGCCCCGCGCGCAAGGCTGCGACCTCAGCGCCGAGATCGAAATCCTCGTGTTGAACACGAACCGGCATCGCAAGCCCCGGGATCAGCCGCCGGTGACCGGCGGAAAAAACGCCAGCTCGGCACCATCATGCAATCGCGCATCCGGCGTGGCGAGCGACTGATCGATCGCCACCCTGAGCGTGCGGTCGGGCGCGAAGGCCAGCGCCCAGGCGCCCCCACGCGCGCTCAGATGGTCGCGAAGCGCTGCAGCCGTCTGAACATCATCAGGCAGATCGATGTCCTCGCGATCAAGACCCAGCGCCTCGCGCAGGCTGGCGAAATACAGAATGCGCAGCCTCACAGCCACTCCGAAAACGGCAGAAATCGAACCAGGTCGCCGCGGACGATCGCTTGTTGAGACGGGTTATCGATCAGGCCGTCTGCCCAGACAGTGGAGGTCAACACCCCCGAACCCTGATTCGCAAACAGATCGAGGCCGCCCTGTGCATTGAAGCGCGCGCGCAGGAACTCGCGACGCCGGTCGGGTTTGGGCCAGTCGAAATCGGCACGCATCGAAAGCGACCGGTCAGCGGCCTCGCGAACCCCCTGCATGCGCAGGATGAACGGCCGCACAAACAGCAGGAAGGTCACAAAGCTGGACACCGGATTGCCGGGCAAACCGATGAATTGAGCCGTGCCGCCCTGTGCCCGTCTGACCTCGCCCCAGGCCAGTGGTTTGCCCGGCTTGATCGCCACCTGCCAGGTCTTCATCGATCCCTCTGCCTGCAGGGCCGGCTTGACATGGTCTTCCTCGCCAACCGACATCCCGCCACTGGTCACGATCAGATCGCTCGCCGCGGCGGCATCGCGCAGGGCCGCACGGGTGGCCTCAAGCGTATCTGGCACGATCCCGAGGTCGACGACATCACAGCCCAGGCGGCTCAACAGCGCCGTCAGGACGAAGCGGTTGGAGTTGTAGATTGCACCCGGCTTGAGCGGCTCACCCGGCATGGCGAGTTCATCACCGGTGAAAAAACAGGCCACACGCACACGCGGCTTGACCGGCAGGCTGGCCAGCCCGACCGATGCGGCCAGGCCCAGCGCCTGAGGGCTCAGGCGCGTACCGGCCTCGAGTACGACCGCACCGCGACGAATGTCCTCGCCGGCGCGACGAATCCACTCACCCGGCTCGGGAATCGCCTCGAAGCTCACGCGCTCACCCTCAAGGCGCGCCTGCTCCTGCATCACCACCGCATCGGCGCCGGGCGGAATCATCGCACCGGTGAACACCCGGGCGACGGTGCCGGGCAACAGCGGACCGGGCACCGATCCAGCCGCAATCCGCTGTGACATCGTCAGCTCGCCGCCCGACAGCAAATCGGCCCGGCGAACCGCCCAACCATCCATCTGCGAGTTGTCCATGGGCGGCACATCAAGGTTCGAGATCTGGTCCTGCGCGAGCACGCGACCGTGCGCCTGCGCCGTGGGCAGATCGATCTGACCGGCAAGCGGATGCGCCAGCGCGAGCAACTGGTCCAGAGCCGAGTCGAAGTCAAGCAAGGCGGGACGGTTCATACAGACTGAGCACCGAAGTTCGCAGCAATGCCGGACACGCCGACACACGCGATGATGAATGAGGTCATCGCATCATAGGCATTGAGGTCGAGCACCGGCAGCGCGGTGGCCACCGGGCCGTCGGATGCCACCGCAACGATATGCGGGTCAGATGGGTGCAGCAGTGACCGGCCCATCGACGGGCGATGCACCTCGATCTTTGGAATCGCAGCCTGCTTGTAGCCCTCGACCAGTACCAGGTCACACGGTGAAAACCGCTGCAATTGCATCTGCAGGTCAGGCTCGGCCTGGCCGCGCAACTCATGCATCAAGGCCCAGCGCTGGTTGGAACTGATCAGCACTTCGCTGGCACCCGCCTGCCGATGGCGATAGGAATCCTTGCCGGGCGTATCGATATCGAAAGCATGGTGGGCATGTTTGATGAGTGACACCCGAAGGCCACGCTCGACAAAGCGCGGAATCAGCTGCTCGATGAGCGTGGTCTTGCCGGATCCCGAAAAACCGGCGAACCCGATGACCCTCAATCCGGCAGTCATTTCAAGCGGCATTTCGCGCGATCCCGGTCAGGCGGCCGGGCCGCCCTTCAACGCAGGCGCATGCATCGCGACATAGCGCTTGAGCATGGGCACGTCGGCCGGCATCAGGGTGAAACGCTGCGCCAGCGACTCGATCCCTGCATAGGCGGCGGGGCGCTGCGGCTCACGCCCAAGCGCCTCAAGGATGGTGTCCTCAAACTTGGCAGGCAAGGCGGTTTCCAGGCAGACCATCGCCACACCCGGCTCACGCCAGGCAGATGCCACCGCGACGCCATCAGCGGTGTGCGGATCGATCACCACGCCATAGCGCTGCTCGGTCTCGCGAATGGTGCGCACCCGAAGCGCGTGGCTGCTCGCGCCTGAGGCGAACCCGAAGGAGGCGATGCGATCGAATGCGGGCGTGCCCCCCAGATCGAAGGCGCCGCGTTCATCGACTTCGCGCCACAGGGCCGCGGTTCGGGCGCAGTCCTGACCGACCAGATCCCAGACAAAGCGCTCGAAATTCGAGGCCTTGGAAATGTCCATCGAGGGGCTGCTGGTCTGGAAGGTGTCGGCCGTGCGGCGCGGGCGGTAGACACCGGTGCGAAAGAATTCGTCGAGCACATCGTTTTCATTGGTGGCCACCACCAGCCTGCGGATCGGCAGGCCCATGCGCCGCGCGATATGACCGGCCAGCACATTGCCAAAATTGCCGCTGGGCACGGTGAAGGACACTTCACGCGCACCATTGGCCGTCACCGCGAACCAGGCCTTGAAGTAGTAGACCACCTGCGCCACCACGCGCGCCCAGTTGATCGAATTGACCGTCCCGATGGCATGACGCGCCTTGAAGCCGAGGTCGTTTGAGACCGCCTTGACCATGTCCTGGCAATCGTCAAAGACGCCATCGACTGCGATGTTGAAGATGTTTTCATCACGCAGTGAAAACATCTGTGCGGTCTGGAAGCGGCTCATACGGCCGGCCGGCGAGAGCATGAACACCCTCACGCCGTGTCGACCGCGCATTGCATATTCTGCCGCGCTGCCGGTATCACCCGAAGTTGCGCCCAGGATGTTCAAGGACTGCCCGGTGCGCGCCAGAACATGCTCGAACAGGCGTCCGAGCAATTGCATGGCCACATCCTTGAAGGCCAGTGTCGGGCCGTTCGAGAGCTGCAGCAGATGCAGATCGGGCTCGAGTGTGCGGATCGGCGTGATCTCGGCTGAGCCGAACACCTCGGCGGTGTAGGTGTCTCGCAGCAGTTGCCTGAGCACCTCAGGCTCGATGTCGTCGCAATATCGGCTCAGGACTTCGAAAGCCAGATCCGCGTAGGGCAGTGCACGCCACTGTTCGAGCGTGGCGGCATCGACTTGCGGAAAATGCTGCGGCACGACCAGGCCCCCATCGGGTGCGAGGCCGCCGAGCAGGATATCGGTGAAACCTTGAGGCGGCATGCCCCCACGGGTCGAGAGATAGCGCATCGCGTCTGGAACCCGCCCCGCACAGGGCAGGCTCTCCTTCAGTTGAGGTCTTCGAGGCGGATCCGGATGACCCGCGACAGGACGGTGGGCAAGGCCTCGATGCGAGCGATCGCATCGTTGCACTGCTTCTCCAGCGTCACATGGGTGAGGAGAATGATGTCGGTCTGCTGCTCGCCTTCTGCCGGCTCGCGCTGCAGGGCCGCATCAATCGAGATTTTTGCATCAGCCAGGATGCGGGTGATATCGGCCAGCACCCCGGTCTGATCGGACACCCTCAGGCGCAGGTAGTAGGCGGTCTGCACCTCGGTGATCGGCAGGATCGGCAGGTCGGCCATGGCATCCGGCTGGAAGGCCAGGTGCGGCACACGATTGCCCGGATCGACGGTCAGGGTGCGGGTGACATCGACCAGATCGGCGACCACCGCGCTGGCGGTGGGCTCAGCGCCCGCGCCCTTGCCGTAGTACATGGTGTGCCCGACCGCATCCCCCTTGACCCAGACCGCGTTCATCGCGCCTTCGACATTGGCGATCAGGCGCTTGGCCGGGATCAGCGTCGGATGCACCCGCAACTCGATGCCCTGCTCTCGCCGCCGGGTGATGCCCAGCAGCTTGATTCGATAGCCCAGTTGCTCGGCATAGCGGATGTCTTCGGCTTGCAGCGAGGAGATGCCCTCGACGTGCGCACGCTCGAATTGCACCGGGATTCCGAAGGCGATCGCCGACATGATGGTCGCCTTGTGAGCCGCATCAACACCTTCGATGTCGAAGGTCGGATCGGCCTCGGCGTAGCCCAGGCGCTGCGCCTCCTTGAGCACCGACTCGAAGGACGAGCCCTTCTCGCGCATCTCGGAGAGGATGAAGTTCGTGGTGCCGTTGATGATGCCGGCGATCCATTCGATTCGATTGGCGGTGAGGCCTTCACGCAGCGCCTTGATGATCGGAATCCCGCCGGCCACCGCAGCCTCGAAGGCCACCATCACACCCTTTTCGCGGGCCGCCGCAAAAATCTCGTTGCCATGCACGGCGAGCAGCGCCTTGTTGGCGGTGACCACATGCTTGCCGTGCTCGATGGCCTGCATCACCAGTTGGCGGGCCACGCCGTAGCCACCGATCAGCTCGACCACCACATCGATCGAGGGATCCTTCACCAGCGCAAAGGCATCGCTGCCGACCTGCGCACGGTCACCGACAATCTCGCGGGCACGGGCCACATCGAGGTCTGCCACCGCAGCAATCTCGATGCCCCGACCGGCGCGGCGTGTGATTTCATGCTGGTTACGGGTCAGGACCGAGAAGGTTCCGGCACCCACCGTTCCGATGCCCAGCAGGCCCACTCGGACGGGCCCAAGGCGCGATGCGGCCGGGGCATGGCTGTTCGATGTCATGTTCACGTGAAGGTCCTCAGGCGGCTGCCCTGGCAATCAGGCCATCCTTGCGGAACATCTCCTTGATGCCCCGAACGGCCTGCCGGATGCGCTGCTCATTTTCGATGAGTGCAAAGCGGACATGCCCATCGCCGTAGTCGCCGAATCCGATACCGGGCGACACCGCGACCTTGGCCTCGGCCAGCAGGCGCTTGGCGAATTCAAGCGAACCGGCGGCGCGATAAGGCTCGGGAATTTCAGCCCAGATGTACATCGAGGCACGGGGCACTTCAACCATCCAGCCGGCTTCGTGCAGGCCTCGGGCCAGCACATCGCGCCGGCTCTGATAGGTGTTGCGAATCTCGATCACATCATCTTGCGGGCCATCGAGTGCGGCGATCGAGGCGACCTGGATCGGGGTGAAGGTGCCGTAGTCGTGGTAGCTCTTGATGCGAGCCAGGGCATTGACCAGATCCTTGTTGCCCACCATGAAACCGACCCGCCAGCCCGCCATGTTGTAGCTCTTGCTCATGGTGAAGAACTCGACGGCCACATCGCGCGCACCCGGCACCTGCATGATCGAAGGCGCCACATAGCCATCGAACGTGATGTCGGCATAGGCCAGGTCATGGACGACCAGAATGTTGTGCTGACGGGCCAGCGCCACCACACGCTCGAAAAACTCGAGCTCGACGCACTGTGCGGTCGGGTTGCTCGGAAACCCGAGGATCATCATCTTGGGCTTGGGAATCGACTCGCGAATCGCGCGTTCCAGCTCATCAAAGAAATCGACACCCGGCGTCATGCGAACTGAGCGGATGTCTGCACCCGCAATCACGGCACCGTAGATGTGGATCGGATAGCTCGGATTGGGCACCAGCACGGTGTCGCCCCGATCAAGGGTGGCCAGCATCAGGTGTGCCAGACCTTCCTTGGATCCGATCGTGACGATCGCCTCGGAGTCGGGGTCGAGCTCGACCGCATAGCGGCGCTGGTACCAGTCGGTGATCGCCTTGCGCAGGCGCGGGATGCCCTTGGAGACCGAATAGCCATGGGTGGTCGGGCGCATCGACGCCTCGACCAGCTTGTCGACGATGTGCTGTGGCGTGGGGCCGTCCGGGTTGCCCATGCTCATGTCGATGATGTCTTCGCCACGGCGGCGAGCGGCCATCTTGAGCTCGGCGGTGATGTTGAAGACGTAAGGGGGAAGGCGGCTGATGCGGGAGAATTCGCGCTCGGAGCTCATGGGGCGATCCTGGAGGGAACTGCTTCGGGGTGCCGCAGCTACACTGCAGGTTTTTCCCGAAAAAACCGATAATGTATCGTATTTTCAAGGGCTTTCCGGGCACAGGCCCGAATCGGGAACCGGATCATGAAGCTTCACGCAAACCGGCCGCAGGCACTGAACACCGTCACCGCCTACGGCCCCGGATACATCGAGATCAATGCGCAGCGCCATGAGTGCGCCGTGCTGATCCAGCCAGAATCGCCGGTCCTGCCCTGGGCGCCTGCGCAGTTCGACGACTTGACTATCGAGCACTTCGAGCGTCTCGTCGAACTTGAGCCCGAGGTCGTGCTGCTCGGAACCGGACAAACGCAGCGCTTCATCCACCCGAGACTGACCACCGCGCTGGCCCAGCGGCGCATCGGCATCGAGTCGATGGACACCGGCGCAGCCTGTCGCACATACAACATTCTCATGACAGAAGGTCGCAAGGTGCTGGCTGCTGTCCTCTTGATTTGAGCACTGCGGCCTGTGCTATCGTCGATTGAATCGACGAGGAGGATGTCCAGGTGACGGTCAGTATCGGAAGCACGGTTCCTGCCTTTTCTGCCGCGGCAACGGGCGGCACCTTCGACTCCTCCACGCACGCCGGCACGGTTCTCGTGCTGTATTTCTACCCCAAGGACAACACCCCGGGCTGCACCACCGAAAGTGCTGGCTTTCGGGATGCCCACGCTCAGTTCGTGAAGGCCGGGGCGATGGTCGCAGGCGTCTCGCGCGACAGCCTCAAATCGCACGAAAGCTTCAAGTCCAAGCTCGAATTGCCCTTCGAGTTGATCAGCGATCCGGACGAAGCCCTGTGCGAGCTGTTCGGCGTGATGAAGATGAAAAACATGTACGGCAAACAGGTCAGGGGCATCGAGCGATCGACTTTCGTGATCGGTGCCGATGGATCGCTGCTGCGCGAATGGCGTGGCGTGAAAGTTCCCAACCATGTGCAGGAGGTGCTGGCTTTCATTGAATCGCTCTGAGCTTCGACTCCCGGAAATCGCCCAGTCTGTCGTCCTTCCCTAGACCTTTTGCGAATCTGCTGATGCCTCTGCCCAAAGCCCCCACCAAGCCAGCCACGCTCCTCGACCTCACCTCTGCCGTCCTCGCCAAAGCCACCCGAAGCCGCGCCGGCACGCCGCAAGCCACCGAATCCGACCTCGCGCCAGCACCCGAATCACAAGCATCCGCCGAGACGACATCGGCAGCCGTCAGGAGTCAGGCGCTCGCGCCCCCAACACCCCCGAGCGCAGCGCAAGTTCGTTCATCGACGCCCGCGCCAAGCGCCAGCGCAGCCATCACTCAATTGCCGGTTGCACGCCCCACGCGAGCGCGGCCTGTGCGAAGCACGCGTGCCCCGGCCAATGGCCCGGTCAAGCTTTTCGTGCTTGACACCAACGTGCTGTTGCACGATCCGAGCAGCCTGTTTCGCTTCGAAGAACATGATGTCTTCCTGCCGATCGTCACGCTCGAAGAGCTCGACAACAACAAGAAGGGCATGTCGGAGGTGGCGCGCAATGCGCGCCAGGTGAGCCGCTCTCTGGATGGCCTGGTGGGCGATGTCGAGACCGGCATCGAGCAGGGCATCGAACTCTCGAAGCTGGGCAATCGCGATGCCAGCGGCAAGCTGATGCTGCAGACCCAGGTGCTCGAATCGAGCCTGCCCGACACCCTGGCGGCCGGCAAGGCCGACAACCAGATCTTGGGCGTCGTGCAGGCCCTGCAGCGGATGCACCCCGAGCGCCATGTGGTGCTGGTGTCCAAGGACATCAACATGCGCATCAAGGCCCGAGCGCTGGGCCTTCGCGCCGAGGATTATCACAATGACCAGGTCATCGATGACCTGGAGCTGCTCTACTCCGGCACGCTGGCCTTGCCAGCCGATTTCTGGGACCGCCACAGCAAGGGAATGGAGTCGTGGCAGCAAGGCGGCTACAACTGGTATCGCATCAGCGGCCCGGCTGTCTCGAGCTTCATGCTCAACCAGTTCGTCTACATCGAAGGCGAAACACCACTGGCTGCGCAGGTCAAGGAGCTCAATGGCAAAACCGCGGTGCTGCAGACACTGCGCGACTACGGACATCTGAAGAATGCTGTCTGGGGCGTCACCGCCCGCAATCGCGAGCAGAATTTCGCGATGAATCTGCTGATGAACCCGGAGGTGGATTTCGTCACCCTGCTGGGTCAGGCCGGCACCGGCAAGACCCTGCTTGCATTGGCTGCAGGCCTTGCCCTGACCCTTGAGCAAAAGCGCTACACCGAGATCATCGTGACCCGCGCGACCGTGCCGGTGGGCGAAGACATCGGCTATCTGCCCGGCACCGAGGAAGAGAAAATGCAGCCCTGGATGGGCGCCCTAGAGGACAACCTGGAAGTGCTCAACCAGGGCAACGGCTCGGGTGGTGAATGGGGGCGTGCAGCGGCGACAGACCTGATTCGCTCTCGCATCAAGGTCAAGGCCCTGTCGTTCATGCGCGGGCGCACCTTCATCAACAAGTACCTGATCATCGATGAGGCGCAAAACCTCACGCCCAAGCAGATGAAGACCCTGGTCACGCGCGCCGGGCCCGGCACCAAGGTGATCTGTCTGGGCAATATCGCGCAGATCGACACGCCCTATCTGACCGAGAGTTCGTCGGGCCTGACCTATGTGGTGGATCGATTCAAGGGCTGGGCCCACGCAGGGCATGTGACCCTGCAGCGCGGCGAGCGGTCCAGGCTGGCTGATTTCGCAGCCGACGC
>Ga0114976_10002319_pt1 | contig 11982 bp, 9 predicted proteins | sample S_130805_EF_Meta_FD_87319 | JGI IMG/M metagenome (GOLD analysis project Ga0114976, IMG submission 87319) | Freshwater microbial communities from Lake Simoncouche, Canada to study carbon cycling - S_130805_EF_MetaG | ecosystem: Environmental > Aquatic > Freshwater > Lake | place: Lake...
CACCCTCATCAAGCACCGGATCAAGAACGGGATCCACGCGACCTGGACGGCCACCGCCGACGCACAGATATCCACGGTCACCGGCCACCTCCACAGCCTGCGGGTGACCCCCAGGACCACGATGTCTCCGGTCAACGGCGGGACGATCTACGGGGTGGACACGGGGACGATGGCCGATGTCTGGGGGCCTCAGTTCAACTACGTGGAGGACGGCCCCAGGAACTGGAGGTCCGGATTCGCGGTGCTGACATTCAAGGGCGGGGTCCTGATGCCGCCTGAGATCGTGATGGTGGTGGAAGAGGGCAAGGTCTTCTTCCGTGGCGAACTGATTGAGGTGTGAGATGGATCTGAAAAGCCTGAGGCTCAAGGGGACGGCGACTGCTGCGTTCATCAGCACGATCCTTGTGGCCCTCCTGTTCCCGCAGCAACTGGGCGTCCTTCTGTTCAAAGCGAACGTGCTGACCCTGGCGGCGGTCTCCGGCTATCTGCTGGACCGTGGCCTGTTTCCGTATGCCCGACCGACCGAAGAGATGCCGCATCCGATGTGGATGTACAGGCGCGTCGCCCTGATCGTCGGCGTGATGCTGTCGGCCGCCCTGGCCCTGTGAAGGACCCGGTCAAGGACGCGATGCAGATGGTCTACGTCGATGGCTACCGAGCCGGCCTGGAGCGCGGGCGCCTCCAGTCCACGCTGGGCGCGCTCCTCCGGGGCGTGATGCTGGGCGTGGTACTGGCGCTGCTGCTGGTGGGCTATGCGGTGGCACAGGTCCCAGACAAGGCCAACGAGTACCGGCGTGACTTGACCAGACTGAGCCGCTCCGTGTGGGGCATGGACGCACCAGTGTCCAACCTCGCCGCACAGATCCACCAGGAGTCCGGCTGGAATCCCAGCGCCCGCAGCAGGGCGGGGGCGCTGGGACTTGCCCAGTTCATGCCATCCACCGCAGCCGGCATTGCCCGGGACTTCGCCGACTTCCCTCAGCCACTGGATCCCCGTTGGTCGATGCTGTACCAGAGCCGGTACATGAAGCAGCTGTACGACGAAACCCGGCACGCAACAGACGCCTGCGAGCGGTACGCCTTCGCCCTGGCCGCCTATAACGGCGGGATGGGTTGGGTGAGGAGGCGCCAACAGATGTCGGATACCCCGGCCGTCTGTTTGTTTGCAGCCTGCGAGATCAATCCGGGGATCCTCCCGTCCAACCAGAAAGAGAACGCGGAGTACCCGAGGCGGATCCTGCTTCGACTGACTCCGCTGTACTACGAGGCCCAGTGGGGTCCTGCGAGGTGTGTGCCATGACCCGAATCGAGATGCTGATGGTCTCCGTGCTGTCCGTGATTCTGCTCACGGTTGGCAGCTACATGTTCGGCTGGCACCGGGGCTACGCCGCCTCGGAAGAGAAGTGGCAGGCCGAGAAGGTGGTGCTGATCGAAGCCGCCAAGACTCGGGCCGCGCAGCTGGAAGCCGAAGGCAGTCGCCTGAGGGCGGACCTGGAGGTCGCCAAGGCAAACGTCCGCATCGAATACGTGGAGGTCATCCGTGAGATTCAAAGAGTCGCTTCTTCTGCTCGCCGTGCCATCAGTCCTGATCTTGCAGGGCTGCTCAACTCTCTGTCCGGCGTCCGTGAAACGACCGAGCGTGTCGGTGCCGACGGAACTGTTGAAGCCCGTCGAGAAACTACCTCCGATCCCGCTCGATCTGGGACGTCCGAGCGCGCCCTCGCAGAGTGGATCGCAGGGGCGGTGAAGTCCCATGAGGAGTGTCGGGTCCAGGCGAACGCACTCATCGACTACGCCAAAGCCTGCTCGCGATGACCGCCCTGGTCCTGAAGGTGTTCGACGGGATGTACCCCGTCGCGAACAACCGTCTCCTCAAGGAGTCGGCGGCGCAGATCGCCCGGAACACGAAGATCTCCGGTGGCTCCCTGCGACCCTACGGGCAGCCCACGACGACTGTCGCCAAGAGGTCCGGCGGCACCCCGGTGACCATCTACCGCTTCGGGCAGTCCGAGGTCACGGATACTCAGTTCTGGTTCGAGTTCACCTCGGACACCGATGTGGTCCGTGGCCCGATTGCCGGTGACACCACAGAGCGGACCTTCTACTCCTCGGCCACCACCGAGCCGAGAATGACGTACAACTCGCTGGTCCCTGGTGCGGGGGTCTACCCCAACGCCAGCTACCGGCTGGGCATCCCGCCCCCGACCTCGGCTCTGACGCTGGCAGCTGGTGGCGGTGGCGGGGGGAACACCGAGACCCGCTTCTACTGCTACACATTCGTCTCCGCCCTGGGTGAGGAAGGCCCGCCGTCGGCCGTTGCGTCGATCCAGGTCCTGTACGGACAGACCGTCAACATCACTGCGATGTCGACGTCCCCTGGCGGCAACTACAACGTCAACCGCAAGCGGATCTACCGGACCGTCACCGGGCCCCAGGCCACCGACTTCCAGTTCGTCGGGGAGGTTGCCGCCGCGACCACTGCGTTCACCGACAACATCGGGACCCCGCAGCTGGGCGAACTCCTGCCAACAGACGGGCACTATCCGCCCAGGTCGTCTGTCCACAACGAACCGGGTGGGAGCGCCTTCAACCCGGTGGTGGTCGATCCGTCCCCGTTCACCATGCGCGGGCTGACGATGATGGCGAACGGCATCATGGTCGGGTTCGCTGGGAACATCATCTGCTTCTCCCGGCCGTTCCAGCCCCATGCGTGGAGACGGGAGGATGAACTGACGACCGACTACCCCATCGTCGCCACGAAGGGGTTCGGCGGGCAGTCTCTCGCCGTGATGACCACCGCCTACCCGTACATCGTCGTCGGCACGGATCCGTCCGGGATGTCGATGGTGAAGATGGACGACCTCCAGGCGTGCGTCTCGAAGCGGTCTGTGGTGGCGATGGAGGACGGGGTCATCTACGCCTCGCCCCACGGGCTGATGAAGATCGGCCAGAACGGATCTGGCCTCATCACTCGTGGCCTGTTCTCCCGGGACGAATGGCAGGCGTACAAGCCCGACTCCATCCACGCCTACTCCTACAACGGCCGGTATGTCGCTTTCTACGACACGGGGGTGGTGCGGGGCTGCCTGATCTTCTCCTTCACCGGCCAGGAGCCGATGCTGGTGACGTCTGACCTGACGGCCACCGCCGGCTTCATGGAGCCGCTGACTGGACGTCTGTACCTGATGCAGGGGTCGAACATCACCCGGTTCGACGCCGGCTCCGCCATGACCCAGCTGTGGCGGTCCAAGCGGTACACCCTGAACGAACACCAGAATCTGGGCTGGGGGCAGGTGATCGCCAAGGCGTACCCGGTGACTCTGCGCGTCTACGGGGACGACAGCACCTACACCTCGACCACCACGGTCACCGACTCCAAGCCGTTCCGCCTACCTGCGGGCACTCGGTACAGGTCTGTGGAAGTGGAGGTGGAGAGTTCAACCGAGATCGAGCAGGTAGCTATTGCCTCCTCGATGGCGGAGCTTCGGTCAGTCTGATGGCCCTCGAAGATCTCAACCCCAACTCGCCGGAGACCAGGGTCCCGGCGCTGCCGACTCCTCTCAGCACCCAGCAGTTCCTGGCTGCGGTCAAGGAGACGATGGAGGTCCGCGAAGGCAGGCGGGGGCATCTGCTCGACCAGAACGTGACTTGGCGGGAGTTGGTCCGGTCCGGCGTAGCGAACATCATCATCAACGGGCAGACGCTGGGCGGAGGGGATACGACCTTCCCTCTTCAGCCAACAGTCGGATCGACTGACCTCTCTCCGCCGCCCCAGCCTGTCGGCCTGTCGGCATCTAGCGCCATCCAGACCGTCATCCTCGGCTGGAACGACCCGGGCAACCCCAACATCTCGCTGACTGAGGTGTGGAGATCCTCGACCGCTGTAGCACCGGGTGCCAGCGGCAGCGTGGCTGTTCTCATCGGCACGACTGCGGCGTACCTGTACGCGGATGACGTTGGGCAGAGCGCGACCCTGCGGTACTACTGGGTGCGATTCCGGAGCAAGGCCAACATACCCGGCCCGTTCTCGACATCCGTTGCCGCCTCGACCGGCCAAGTGGGTGGGGTTGATCTGTCTGATCTGATCGTGACCGCCGCGAAGTTGGCAGCCGACGCGGTCGAGGAAGGCAAGATCAAGGACGCGGCAGTCACGACGACCAAGATTGCCAACCTTGCGGTCGGCAACGCCGCCATCCAGAACGGCGCGATCACGAACGCCAAGATCGGGAACCTCGCGGTCGACTCCGCCAAGATTGCGGACGCTGCGATTGTCGAGGCGAAGATTGCCGACGCTTCGATCACCAACGCCAAGATCGCAGCTGCGACGATCACCGACGCCAAGATCGCGACGGCGACCATCACCGGAGCGAGGATCGCATCCGCGACGATCACGGGGGCGAACATCGCAAGCGCGACCATCGGCGCGGCCAACATCGTCGGGGCCACGATCACCTCGGCTCAGATCGCGGCAGCAACGATCACCGGGGCGAACATTGCCAGCGCGACGATTGGCGGGGCGAACATTGCGAGCGCCACGATCACCGGAGCCAACATCGCGTCGGCCACCATCGGGTCGGCCAACATCGCGGCTGCCACGATCACTGGCGCCAACATTGCGAACGCCACGATCACAGACGCCAACATCGGCAGCCTGAACGCCGGCAAGATCACGGCCGGTACTCTGGACGCCGCCCGGATCGCTGCCGGGACGATCACCGGAACGATGATCGCTGGCAACAGCATCGTGGCCGGGAACATCGCAACCGGGACGATCACGGCAGACCGCATTCAAGCCGGTACGATCACCGCCGACCGCCTACAAGCCGGGACGATCACCGCAGCAAGCGGCGTCATCGGAACCCTCGCGATCACATCCGCCAACATCCAGGACTCCGCCATCGGCAGCGCAAAGATTGCCGCCTCCATCCAGTCGGACAACTACTCTGGGACGGCGGGCTGGATCATCCAACGCTCTGGTGTGGCGATCTTCAATGAGGTGTCCGTCCGGGGCCAGATCAACACGGGGTCGTACACCTCGTACGCATGGCCGGCGTCTGGGGGTGGTGTACACCTGAGTTCGTCCGGCCTCCTGATGGGGAACTACACCGGAGGGGGGAGATTCCTCCAGTGGGACGAGGCCACGGGACAGATGTTCGTCGGCTCAGGAGGGGCGGCGAAGCTAACTCTAACTAGCTCTGGGGAACTGAATATCGAGGGCAAAGTCAGCGTCCCATGCCCCGGGGGCAATGTCCAGCTGGGGCGAGACGTCGGCCCCAGTGGCGGCCACTACGGTCTCTCCCTGTCACACACCGACTTCAACAACATCTTCATCCGACGCAGCGACGGGGTGACATTCTTCCGAGTGGGGTCCGGAACGAACAACTACATGTCGTACGACAGTGTGTCTCAGAGCCTGACCATCAAGGGCACGCTGACGGCTGACGCGATCAACGCCGTGAACACCCTCAACATTTCCGGCAACGCGGTCACCACGGTCAAGTCGACGCCCAGTAGCCACTCAGCGATGTCCGCAACGGGCAGTCGATTCCTCCAGTCCTTCAGCCCTTGGCTGGACTTCTCCACCTCCGTCACGCCGCAGAAGGTCGTCTTGATGGCCTATGTCTACGCCTCGCCGGGAGGTGGGAGTACGGAGGTCGGGCTAGACTTCCAGATTACCTACAACGGCGGCACGACAATTACGTCAATTGCCCAGTACACCGACTCGCACATCGGGGGCTTTGGGTACGGGCATACCCTCATCTTTGATTTTGCCCCGTTGGCTGCAAGTTTTTCCGTTCGCTTCGGTCTGTGCAACCCATACTCCTCTGGGGTCTACTCGGTGCCCAACTCGGTCTTCGTTTCAATGGTGACTCTGCGATGAGGTGGGCGCTGTCCGATTCGACCGGAGCGATCACCGCTATCAGCCCAGACCCGGTCGAGGGCTGGGTGGAGGTTGGCGACGAAGTCGAACTCACGACCCACTACTTAGACGGGGCCGGGGCGCCTCGGCCATACACCACGGAGTCGGCGGCGCTGAAGTTCAGGTGGCCTGGAATCGGGTGGGAGTGGCACGGCAGGCGGGGGGTTTGGGTCGACGCGCGAGGCATCGCTCTTCTGCGATCCAGCAGGCTGGTGGAGATCGAGGTCGAGCGGGAGCGCCGCAACGAACTCCCCGTCCAGTACGCAGGAAGCATGTTCGATGCGGACGCCACCGCCCAGAGGAACGTGTCCGCTTGGCTGGCTATGGTCAACGCCGGACAGGATCCTCCCACGGGGTTCTTCTGGCGTGACTACGACAACGTGGACCACCCGGCAGGCGCTGCATTCATCACTGGGCTTGCAGCCGCCATCACGCTGCGCGGAACTCTCCTGTACCAGACGTCGTGGGCCAAGAAGGCCGAGATTGCCACGATGAGCGTCGAACAGCTGAAGGCGTACGACCCGACCTCCGGCTGGTAGTCAGGTTGATGGCGCCGCTCGGCTACACACATCTGTTGAGATTGACGAGGAGGCTGTATGAGGGTCATTCAGCATGGAAGACTCCCTCCAGATCTCCCCCCTCACCAAGGCGGATGCGCCGGACCTGTGGCCGTTCTTCCGTGAGCGCCTGAAGGCGGTCGAAGAAGAGATGGGGGATGTGGCTCTCCCTGAGCGGGTGTACGTCGAGTGGGCCGCCGGAAGGGCCACCCTCTGGACGATTCGGTGGAGGGGGAGGTTGACCGGGGCGATGGTCATCACCGGACCTGAGCAGACCGGCTCCCTGAAGACGCGGCTGTGGGTTTGGGCGCTGTCCGTCGAGGGAATCATGTCCCCCGATTTGCAGGCAGCCCTCAACGAGTGGCTGACGAACGCCGCACTGAAGACCGGCGCCTCTTCTGTTGGCATGGCGTCATCCCGGGAGGGATGGGGGCGATACCTGAAGGCGTGGGGCTGGAAGCCCGTCCAAACCGAATACGAGCTTGAGGTGAGTCGTGGGAAGTAAAAGCAAAGCACCGCAACCGCCGGACATCTCCGGTTTCCTCGCTGAGTACCAGCAGATGGGGCGGGAGTTCGGGGTGTTCTCGGACGAACAGAGCGCGCTCGGCAACAGGATGATGGATCAGGCGGACCGGAACTACGGGCTCGCCGACAACGCCTTCAATACGTCGAACCAACTCCTGGGAACGGCGTACGACCAGCTGGGCAAGCAGGACCAGTCACTGGCGTACCAGCGCCAAATGATGGACACGATGCAGAACCAGCTGGGCAACCAGCAGCGTCTGTTCGACATCTCCGACAACCAGATGGGCAACCAGGACCGGATGTTCGGGGTCATGGATCGCCAGCTGGGTGGTCAGGACCGGATGTTCGGGGTCATGGACGAGCAGCGCGGCCTGCAAGCCCAGCAGATGGGCAACCAGCAGAACGCCCTCGGCCTGCAAGACCAGATGATGGGTCAGATGAACGACCAGATGGCGCTGGGCCGGGAGCGGTTCGCCGCCCTGAACCCGCTGTCGATGCAGCTGACCCAGGGGGCCGCTGACGCCCAGTCCCAGGCTCTCCAGCAAGCCGGCGACCAGTACAAGTTCTGGAACGACACCTACCGCCCTGTCGAGCAGCGGATGGTGGACGACGCCATGAACTACAACACGGAGGGCGAGCGGGCTCGCATGGCGCAGATGGCTGGCGCCGACGTCGAGCAGGCCCTCGCCACGCAGCGCGAAGCCGGCATGAGGCAGCTGGAGCGGATGGGCGTGAACCCCAACTCCGGCCGGATGATGCAGCTGATGGCCGGGGACGGTCTCCAAGCCGCGAAGCTGCGGGCCGGGGCCGAGAACAACTCCAGGGTCGCCTCGGAGGAGAAGGGCTTCAACAGGCTCGCCACCGCCGCACAGACGGGGGTGCGGCTCCCAGCCCAGGCTGTGGCTGCCCTCCAGGCCAGTGCGAGCGCGGCCAATGCGGGCGCGAACACCCTCGGGGCTGCGGACCGGATCGCCAACCAGTACACCGACAACGCAACTCGCATGGGCGGCCTGGGCGCGCAGTTCGGCTCGCAGGCGGTGGGCTTCGGCAACTCCGCAGCGAACTTCGGCGGCAACGCCATCTCTGCCGGCAACAGCGCCAACGCTTTCGGCAACAGCGCCATCTCTGCCGGAAACAGCGCGGGCAACTTCGCTCAGAACGCCATCTCCGCCAACAACGCTGCTGCGAACGTGGCGAGGACGGCGCAGGGCTTCGGTGAACTGGCGCAGGGCTACGGGAGAGAGGCGCAGGGCTGGTCGGCGGAGGGTCGTGGCTGGGCGAACAACGCGCTCAACTATGGGCAGCTGGGAAACGCCATGAACAACACCGGCCTGCAAGCCGCACAGACCGGCCTCGGGTTCTACCGGAACGAACTGGCTGGCCTTCAGAACCAGGGCGACACCATCGACAGTCGGCTCGGGGCGATCAACAACAACTACCGCAACCAGCTTGGTGCGTACGAGCAGAACCAGAAGCGCCAGGGTGGTATTGGTCGGGCCATCGGTACGGTGGTAGGCGGCGTGGGCGGCTTCATGGCCGGCGGCCCTGCCGGTGCGATGGCAGGCGCGTCCCTCGGCAGCAGTCTCTTCGGTGGCGGCGGTGGGAACACATTCAACGTCGGCAACCCCTTCGGCGGTGGTGGTGGCGGCGGCCTCCTGCCCGGTGGGGTAGGCGCCCAGCCCTACGCCCGGGGTGGCTACATCCGTGGCCCCGGCACCGGCACCTCGGACGACGTCCGTGCGGTCAACGGCGACAGCGGCCAGCCGATCCGTCTGTCGAACGGCGAGTACGTCCTCCCTGCGAAGACGGTCCGCAAGATCGGCATCGACAAGATCGACCGCGTGGTCGAGAAGACCAACGGCCATCCGCCGGTCCACAAAGCCTACGACAAGAGGGGGCAGAAGAAGCCCCGCCGACAGGCGATTGCCCGGTAAGGGAAACAGATGAGCTACCTCGACGGATTCATGGGCGGGCTGAGTGATGCCCGCCAACAGCGCGAACGCGACTCCCGTCTGGCGATGGACATGGAGACGCGCCGAGCCGCACTCCAAGACAGGGCGATGGAAGGTGCCCGCGCCAACGAGCGGCTGGACATGGAGCGTGATCGAGCGATCCGTGACGCCCGCAACTCCGACTTCGACTACCAGCAGAAGACCGACAAGGCCGGACGGGACCAGCAGTACCGGCAAGCCCAGGCCGACATCTTCAAGAAGTACGCATCCCCCCGGGAGGAGGTGCTTCCGGACGGGACGAAAAAGGTGGTCAATCCCGACCTCGGGGACCTTCGCGTTCAGACCGGAATCTTCTCAGAGCTGATGCAAGCGAAGGCTCAGTTCGGCATGGTCGATAGCGAAGAACTGAAGGGGATGCACACCTTCAAGAGGGAACTGGAGAAGGACGGCTCGATGAAGGCGTTCCAGCAGCTGCTCCTGGGCGACCCAAGCGGGGTGGCCGCGAAGTTCTCCGAGTACGGGCTGGATCCGAAGACGGTGAAGATGGTGCCGTTCAAGGATCCTAAGACCGAAATCACGACGACCAAGCTGGTCGGGCAAGGCAAGAGCGGTCCGTTCGAGATGGACATGACGCCCGTGATGATGGCCCTCGGCCTGCCGGACACCGACCTCGACAAGGGTACGAACGAGAAGGTGGTCCAGAGCGCCCGGGTCAGAACCCTCGACGCACAGGGCCGCGCCGCACTGATGAGCGCGCAGGCCCGCCGGGACCGGGCGGATGGACCGGGCAAGCCTGAGTTCACCTCCAAGGACATCGTCGCCGAGAAGAACCGCGCCTTCGATGACATCAAGGGCGGCATCAGCCCCAGCCCTCGGTTCGGGTTCATGCCGGACATGGTGAAGGACGACCCGTTCAAGCGGAAGTTCGTCACCGGTCTGACGGACGAACTGATCGACCGGTCGGCTCAAGAAGGTCGCCTGATCGCCGGCCCGAGCGCGCGGATCTACGCCGAGAAGAAGTACGAGGAGATCGAAGACCGCGCGCTCGATCTGTTGGAGCAGGACCCCAGCTGGAAGAGGTTTCGGTCCAACCCGTCGAAGGCTTTCCAGATGCGGAACGACGCCTTTGGCCGAGTCCGAGATGAACTCGCCAAGGCGAAGGTCAAGGCGAAGGATCCCGAGGGTCGCCAGCAAGCCATCCCGAGGAACTGATGGGTCAGTACGACGATCTGCTGGACGACTTCTTCCCCGGGGATCGCCCGGCACAGCGCGGTCGCGGCGAGCCCCGCAAGGCCCGGTCGAGCGCGATTCAGCGCGGGCAGTTCGATGACGTTCTGGACGACACCCCGGTCCAGCTGCCGGAGATCCGTCTGGCGCAGAAGGAGCCCGCCCCCACCGACCTCCCCAACCGTGGCGCCCTGCAAGTCATCGGTGACACGGCCATCGAAGCGGGCGGCGCCCTGGTCGGAACGGTCGGGGCCATCGGCAACATGGTCGCCCCGGGCAACCGGGTCAGCAAGGCCGCCGACGACCTAGTCAAGTACGGCAACGCCAACCAGTCGGAACAGACGCAGGCTACCAAGCGGCAGTTCCAGCAGGAGATGGACGCGGCCCAGAGCTTCGGCGAAGAGGCTGCGATTGCCGCGAAGTACGCAGTCAACAACCCGCTGCTGACTGCCGCCAACATCGCGGGCAACCTCGTTGGCCCGGGTGTTGCCGTCAAGGGCGGCAAGCTGCTTGGTGGTGCCGTGGCCCGCTCTGTCGCCCGTGGCGGCGCGGACGATGTGGCCCGTGCCGTGGCCCGCGCTGAAGGGGCTGGTGCGACTGCCGGCGGCGTTGCGTTCGGTGCAGCTGCCGGCGGCGGTGATGCGGCAGGGCAAGCGTACGAGTTGGTCACGGACCCTCGGCGTCGCGGTGTCGTGCTGGCCTCTCCGCAGGCGGCGGAACTGCGCCAACAGAATCCCAACGCCACAGACGAACAGATCATCGAATCGCTGGCCGTCAGTGCTGCTCGGCAAGCCTCAATCATCCCCGCAGCCATCGGCGGTGTGTCCGGTGCGTTCGGCCTGGAGCGGGTGCTTGCTGGACGGGCTCGACCCGCTGCGACCCGGCTCGGGCAGGCTGTTCGCACCGGGGCCGTCGAGGGCGTTCAGGAGGGCGCGGAGGAGGCTGCCACCGGGATCTCCGGGCGCTACTTCCCGTCCCAGATCGACCCCTCCATCGACCCGCTCAAGGGTGCCGGTGGGGATGCCGCACTGGGTGCCATCTACGGTGGCGGCATGGGCGTCGTGGGCGGGGCGCTGTCCCGGCCCGGAGGCGCGACCAGTGTCGAGGAAACGCCTGCGGCAGATCCCGCAGCGCAACCTGCCTCACAACCCGCTGCACAAGCCCCTGTACAAGACCCTGTACAAGCCACCGTACAAGCCCCTGTACAAGCGGGCCTGCCGGCCGACCTTCAGAACGTGGGGACGGTTGATGAGATGGGGAACCGGGTGGCCGCCGGTCAACAGACGGATCAACAGACGGATCCGCTCGCCGATGTCTCTACGAACGCAGAGAACAATGCAGGCGTTGCAGCAACCGTCGCCGATCCGACCGGGGAGTCCTTCTCTCCCACGGAAGCAGTCCCGGATCCGAAAACCTACGACGACATCCTCCCTGCGACCGAGGCGGACCAGGAGGTCAGTCTCGATCAGGTGGCCGACGTCATGGGCCGGGATCTCGGGATTCCCGAGGGAGACCGCATCGACCTGAAGCTGGCGGTGGCGGATGAGGTGGGACAAGCCCGGTTCGATCTGTCGACCCGGATGGCCCGCACCATCGAGAAGCTGTTCGGCGTCAAGACCCTGGTGGCCGACTTCGGGGAAGACGGACGGATGGGCACGGTGGCGGGGCAGGACCTCGGTCCCTCCGTCAACGGTGCGTATGTCGGGTCCAACCGTGTCGTCCTGCTTAACGCCCGCTCGAACGACCTCCTGAAGACTCCGATCCACGAGATCGTCCACGCCCTGGAGAAGGAGCAGGCGGA
>Ga0114976_10002320_pt1 | contig 11981 bp, 11 predicted proteins | sample S_130805_EF_Meta_FD_87319 | JGI IMG/M metagenome (GOLD analysis project Ga0114976, IMG submission 87319) | Freshwater microbial communities from Lake Simoncouche, Canada to study carbon cycling - S_130805_EF_MetaG | ecosystem: Environmental > Aquatic > Freshwater > Lake | place: Lake...
CCCTGCAGCGCTTCGGGCAGCGGCGTCTCGGCGACGTCGATCAGTTCGTCGAAGCCAAGCGCGCGCAGCACGTCGAAGCGCGGCGCGTCGCTGCGGCCGGCGACGATCACCCGCGCCGCGCCGGCGAGCCTGGCAAACAGCGCTATGGCCTGGCCGATCGTGCCGGGGCCGAGCACCAGCACGGTGTCGCCGATGCCGACCTCGGCGGTCAGCACCGCCTGCAGCCCGACGCCGAGCGGCTCGGTCAGCGCGGCGAGCTCGGCATCGAGGCCCGCCGGCAGCGCGACGCAGCATTGCGACGGCACCCGCACCTCGCGCTGGAAGCCGCCATCGCGGGTCAGGCCGATGCCCTGGCGGTTGGTGCAGTTGCGGGTGTCCTGCGCCCGGCAGGCGGCGCAGGCACCGCAGAAGACGAAGGGGATGACGGTGACGCGGTCGCCCTCGGCGAAGCCCGAGCCGGTGCCGTTGCGGGTGATGGCGCCAGCAAACTCGTGCCCCATGGTCAGCGGCAGATGCCGCACCATGAAGTCGTAGCCCGCGGTCCATTCATAGGCGTGGACGTCCGAGCCGCAGATGCCGACGGCATCGACGCGCACCACGACCTCGCCAGGGCCAGGCGGCGGCGGCTCGGGAATCTCCTGGAACTCCAGGCCGAAGGCGGCCTGGGTCTTGCGCAGCGCGAGCATCAGAAGGGCTCCGGGTAGTGGCCGGCGTAGAAGCTGATTGGCGGCTTGGCGTCGGGGTCAGTGACCATGTCGATCAGCACCGGGCGGGCCGCCTCGAGCGCCGCGGCGAGCGTCGCGCCGATGCGCGCGCTGTCCTCCAGCCGGATGCCCTCGACGCCGCAGGCGCGCGCGATGGCGGCATGGTCGACGCCGGTGAAGAAGACCGCCTTGGTGTGCTCGCCGAACTTCACCTCCTCGGCGTGCTTCTGGTAGCCGAGGATGCCGTTGTTCAGCACGATGGTGGTGATCGGCAGCTCGAGCCGCCGCAGCGTCTCGAGCTCCGCCCAGCTGTGGCCGAAGCCGCCATCGCCGCAGAGGCACACCACGCGCGCATCCGGCGCGGCAATCTGCGCGCCGATCGCCATGGGCAGGCCCCAGCCGAGGCCGGCGATGCCGCGCGGCGTCAGGAAGCGCTGGCCGGCGCGTTTCGCGGTCAGGTAGTTCGCGATCCAGATCGAGGAATAGGAGGCATCGGCGACGACGATGTCCTGCGGCCGCAGCAGCGGGTCGAGCTCGGCCATCAGCCGCTCGGGCCGCAGCAACGGGGTGTCTCGCTTGACCAGCGCGGCGATGGTGCCGCGCCAGCCGGCGACGGCGGCGGCGATCTCGGCCTCGATCGCCGGGCGTGCGGCGGCGCGGGTGCCGAGGTCGCGCTTCGCCAACTCGACCGTCAGCGCGGCGAGCGTCAGCTTGGCGTCGCCCACCAGCCGCATTGCCTCGTAGTTCCGCCCGACCTCCATCGGGTCGGCGTCGAGGTGGATGAACTTCGCGCCTGGCGGGAAGAGCTTCCAGCTGTCTGTGCCATTCTGGTTGGTGCGGGTGCCGACCAGCAGCACCAGGTCGGCGCGGTCGACCATCGGCCTGAGCGCCGCAGTCCGTGCCCCCTGCCCCATCACATAGCCGATCACGCCGAGGGTCAGCGGATGCGTCTCGTCGGCCGCGCCCTTGCCCATGACCGTCGTGCCGACCGGCAGATGCGCGGTCTCCTGCAGCGCGGCGAGCTCCGCCCAGGCGCCGGAGAGATGCACACCGCCGCCGACCACGACCAGCGGGTTGCGCGCCGCCGCCAGCGCATCGGCGACGCGGGCGATGGCCGCGGGATCAGCCATGGTCCGGTCGAGCGGGACCTCGCCGAGCGAAAGCTGGCGCGGCCGCAGCAGGGCGGAGACCGGCGCCGCCGTCTCGGTCAGCAGATCGGCCGGCACCAGCAGCACGGCGGGCCCCGGCCGGCCGGAGGCGGCGGCGGTGAAGGCCATGTCGACGAAATCGTCCAGGCGATCGGCGCGCTCGAGCCGGCGCACCCATTTCGCCACGGGCGCGAACATGTTGAGGTGGTCGAGGTCCTGGAAGGCGTTGCGGTCCATCGCGTCGCGCGTGACCTCCTGCACCAGGGCGACGATCGGCACGCTCGCCTTCAGCGCCTCGGCGAGCGGCGGCACCAGCAGGGTCGCAGCCGGGCCGTTCTGGGCGGTGACGACGCCGACCTTGCGGCTGATCCGGGCATAGCCGTCGGCCATGGCGCCGCCGGCATTTTCCTGCCGGTAGACCTTCTGGTCGATGCCGACATGCGGGCAGGCGAGGTGGAAGGCCGAGGGCAGGCTCTGGCCGAAGGTGAGCGTCACGCCGTGGCGGCGGAAGGCCTCGGCGAGGCGGAGCGCGACGGTCGCATTGCTGGTTTGGCCGGCATCCGGCATGGCGTTTCCCCCGATGGGCTTGGCGCCCAGGGTAGCATCCGCCGCGCGCCGCGCCAGATTGACCGTCATGCCCCGCCGCCCCGATCTCGTCACGCCGCTGGTGCTCGCCCTGGTCGCGGCGCTCGCGGTGGCCGGGTACCTGGTCTTCCCCTGGGCGCTGCGCATCGCGCAGCACGAGGCCTGCATCGCGCGCGGCCAGATGACCGATTGCTGAAGCGAAGCCTGCGGTTCACATCCTTCGGTGCGAGCACCTCTGACGATCGCAGGCTACGCCGCATCGTGGAAGATGATGCCCAGCGTATGCCGCAGCCCCGACCGGATGCGCGACACGCCGTGCCGCAGGTTCACCCGATAGGTGCCCCGCGCGCCCTGCACCGGGCGGTGATGCACCGGGAAGATCACGCCCTCGCCCTGCGTCAGGGGCACGACCTCGGCGCGCGACTGCATGCGCGGGCGCTGCTCGGTCAGCACGAACTCGCCGCCGGTGAAGTCGCGGCCGGGCGCGCTCAGCAGGAACGCGACCTGCAGCGGAAACACCAGCGGGCCATAGAGGTCCTGGTGCAGGCAGTTGTAGTCGCCGGGTCCGTAGCGCAGCAGCAGCGGTGTCGGCCGCGCCTGGCCGGCGGCGTGACACGCGGCGGTGAAGGCGGCGAGGTCGGGCGGGAGACGGCGCTCCTCGCCCAGCCGCTCGGCCCAGGCATTGGCGATCGGCGCGAGGCGCGAGTAGAGCGCCGTGCGGAGCCCCGCGACCAGCGGCGGCAGCGGCGCCGCGAAATACTGGTACTCGCCGCGCCCGAAGCCGTGCCGGGCCATGACGATGCGGCTGCGGAAGAGCGTCGGATCGTCATAGGTGGAGACCAGCGCGGCGCACTCCTCAGGCGTGAGCAAGGGGCCGGTGCCCGCGGCGCCATGGGCGTCGAGGTCGGCGGCGATGCGGTCCCAGTCGAGGGCGGCGATGCGGTCCTGCATGCGGGCATCCTGCCAGGCCGGCGCGGCCAGCGCCTTCCGCCGGTTGCTACGCCACGCCCGCCGCCAGCAGCGCATGCATGTGCAGCACGCCGACCGGACGCCGGCCCTCCTGCACGATCAGCACGGAGATCCGCCGGGCGTTCATCTCGGCCAGCGCCGCGCTCGCCAGCAGATCGGGCCGCGTCCCGCGCGGGTTGGCGGTCATCACCTCGCGGACGCTGCGCGCCATGATGCCGGGCGCCATGTGGCGCCGCAGGTCGCCATCGGTCACGATGCCGGTGACCTCGCCCGCCCCGTCGACCACGACTGCGCAGCCCAGGCTGAACTTCGTCATGGCGAGGATCGCGCTGGCCATGTCGGCATCCTCGCGGACCAGGGGCAGGTCCGGCGCCTTTGCCATCAGCTCGCCGACGGTGACCAGCTGCGCGCCGAGCTTGCCGCCCGGGTGGAATTGCTGGAAGTCGGAGGGCGAGAAGCCGCGCCGGTCGAGCAGGGCCATCGCGATCGCATCGCCGAGCGCCATCTGGATCAGCGTCGAGGTCGTCGGCGCGAGTTGCAGCGGGCAGGCCTCGGCAACGCGTGGCAGGATCAGGCGGATATCCGCGGCCTTGGCCAGCGCGCTGCCTGCGCCGGCGGTCAGCGCGATCAGCGGCACGCCGTGGCGGCGGGAATAGGTGATGACGTCGCGCAGCTCGGCCGTCTCGCCCGACCAGGACAGCGCCAGGATCACGTCCTGCGCCGTCACCATGCCGAGGTCGCCATGGCTCGCCTCGGCCGGGTGCAGGTAGAGCGAGGGCGTCCCGGTCGAGGCCATGGTCGCCGCGATCTTGCGCGCGACATGGCCGGACTTGCCCATGCCGGTGACGACGGCGCGGCCCTCGGCGCGGAAGATCGCCTCGACGGCGTGGACGAACTCCTCGCCGAGCGGACCCTCGAGCGCGGCGCGCAGCTCGGCGAGCCCCGCGGCCTCGACGTCGAGCGTGCGCAGCGCGGCGGCGCGGCTCATGGCCGGCGCCCCGCGAGCAGGCGCCGGGCCTTGTCGAGATCGGCCGGCGTATCGACGCCGAGCGGCACGTCGTCGACCGCAATGGCGTCGATGCGCATGCCGGCTTCCAGCGCGCGCAGCTGCTCTAGCTTCTCGCGCAACTCGAGCGGCGATGGCGGCAGGGCGACGAAGCGCTCGAGCGCCGTCCGCCGCCAAGCGTAGAGGCCAATATGGTGCCACAACGGCCCCTCGCCCCAGGGTGCGGTGGCGCGGGTGAAGTAGAGGCAGCGGAAGCGGCCGGGTGCCGTCTCGCTGCCCACCATCTTCACCACCTGCGTCGCGGTGCGGTCGGCCTCGTCATGGATCTCAGCGACCAGCGTGGCGAGATCGACGGTCGCGTCGTGCATCGGCACCAGCGAGGCGCGGATGGCATGCGGCGCGATGCTCGGCAGGTCGCCCTGGACGTTGACGATCACGTCGTGCCGGCGATCGGGGTCTAGCGTACCTAGCGCCTCGGCGATGCGATCCGAGCCCGATTGGTGGTGCGCGCCAGTCATGACAGCGACGCCGCCGGCCGCGCGCACCACATCCGCGATCGCCGGCGTGTCGGTGGCCACCGCGACCGCGCCGATATCGGCCTCCTGCGCGCGGCGCAGGACATGGACGATCATCGGTGCGCCGTGGATGTCGGCCAGCGCCTTGTCCGGCAGCCGCGTGGAGGCCAGCCGAGCCGGGATCAGGACAATCGGGTTCATGCCGCCTTGGCGACCCGGTCGAAGGCCATCAGCCGCGCGACCAGGCCTTCGAACTCGCGCAGGGGCACCATGTTGGGGCCGTCGGAGGGCGCCTTGTCCGGGTCAGGATGCGTCTCGATGAAGACGCCGGCGACGCCGACCGCGACCGCGGCGCGCGACAGGACGGGGACGAATTCCCGCTGCCCGCCGGAGGAGCCGCCGAGCCCGCCCGGCTGCTGCACCGAATGCGTCGCGTCGAAAATCACCGGCGCGCCCATCGCCGCCATGATCGGCAGCGCGCGCATGTCGGAGACGAGGGTGTTGTAGCCGAAGCTGGCGCCGCGCTCGGTCGCCAGCACGCGGCTGTTGCCCGAGCCGGTCACCTTGGCGATGACGTTCGCCATGTCCCACGGCGCCAGGAACTGGCCCTTCTTCACGTTGACCACGCGCCCGGTCTCGGCGGCCGCGACCAGCAGGTCGGTCTGGCGGCAGAGGAAGGCCGGGATCTGCAGGATATCGACCACCTCGGCGAGCACGGCGCATTGCCCGGCCTCGTGCACATCGGTCAGCACCGGCAGGCCGAGGCTCTCGCGGATCTCGGCGAAGACCGCGAGCGAGGCGTCGAGCCCGGCGCCACGCTTGCCGCCGAGGCTGGTACGGTTCGCCTTGTCGAAGGAAGTCTTGTAGACGAGGCCGATACCGAGTCGGGCCGCGATCTCCTTCAGCGCCGAGGCGGTCTCCAGCGCATGGGCCCGGCTCTCGAGCTGGCAGGGGCCGGCGATGAGAGCGAGCGGCAGGGCATTGCCGAAGCGGACCTTGCCGATCTCGACGATGGCGTCCGGAGCCGGGGAAACTGTCATGGCGGGGGTGTTTAGCAACCCCGGCCGGCCTCAGCCATCATTGACCCCGATCACCTCCCGCACGCGGGGGTAGATCTGCTGCGCCCAGCGCCGGCCGGAGAAGACGCCGTAATGCCCGACTCCGGTCTGCAGATGGTGCCGCTTCATGGTCACGGGCAGGCCGCGGCAGAGATCGAGCGCCGCCATGGTCTGCCCGTTCGAGCAGATGTCGTCCTTCTCGCCCTCGACGGTCAGGATGGCAGTGCGGCGGATCGCCTCGGGCCGCACCGGGCGGCCGCGCCAGGTGAGCCGCCCCTCGGGCAGGTCGTGGTCCTGGAAGATCGAGCGGACGGTCTCGAGGTAGAACTCCGCCGGCAGGTCCATGACCGCGAAGTACTCCTCGTAGAATCGCCGATGCGTCGCCGATTTCTGCGTCTCGCCGTCATAGAGGTGCCAGACCTGGTCGTGATGCGCGCGGACGTGCCGGTCCATGTTCATCGCCATGAAGGCCGAGAGCTGGACCGCGCCAGGATAGACCCGCCTCCCGGCGCCCTTGTAGCGCCAGGGCACCTTGCCGATCAGGTTGCGCTCGAACCAGGTGATCGGCTTCGACTTCGCCAGCTCGTTCACCTTGGTGGGCTTGACGCGGGTATCGATCGGACCCGCCATCAGCACCATGCTGCGCGGCGAGCAGCGGTCGTGATCCTCGGCCATCAGCGCGACCGCCGAGAGCACCGCCACCACCGGCTGACAGACCGCAAGCACATGCGCGCCGGGCCCGATGGCGCGCAGGCACTCCATGATCGCCTCGGTGAACTCGGCGAGACCGAAGACCCCGTCTGCCAGCGGCACCTCGCGGGCGTTCTGCCAGTCGGTGATGTAGACGTCGTGGTCCTGCAGCAGCACCTCGACGGTGTTCCGCAGCAGGGTGGCGAAGTGGCCCGACATCGGCGCGACCACCAGGACCTTCGGCAGGCGCTGGCCCACATCCTTGGCGAAGTGCAGCAGGTCGACGAAGGGGGTGGCATGGACCACCCGCTCCTCGATCTCGACCAGGCGGTTCCCGACTCGCACCGGGCCGAGCTTGAATCCCGGATGCTCATGCGAGATGCGGGCATGGCCGACGACCTCGCCGGACGCCCGCAGCAGCCGCAGCGGATCGAAGCTGGGGTGGCGGGCGTCGAAGGGCGCGAGCAGCCGCGCCGTGGTCCGCGCTGTGAGGCGCAGCGGGTCGAGCGCATCCGCCCCGGATTGCAGCAATTGGTAGATCATGGCGCTCCAGAGATCGCCCGGCGGCTCATGGTGGCATCCTTACGCCGTTTCGCAACAGCGAAGGCACTGGTAGCCTCGCTCGGATCAGGCAGTGGGGGCGGGCATGGCGCAGGCAGCGCGTCGGACGACGGCACGGAAACCCGCGGCGAGCGCGGAGCCGGCGGCCGTGCTGCGCATCAGCAGCCGCAACTACTCCTCCTGGTCGCTGCGGGGCTGGCTGCTCTGCCGGATGGCCGGGCTGCCGGTCCAGGTCGAGGTGGTCTCGCCGGATGATCCCGGCAGCCGGGCAGAGCTGCTGCTGCAATCCTCCTCCATCCTGCTGCCCTCGCTGCTGCACAAGGGCGCCGAGCTCTGGGACACGCTGGCGATCGCCGAATACCTGAACGAGGAATTCCCCGCGGCCCGGATGATGCCGGAGGACCGCATCGCCCGTGCCCGCTGCCGGGCGACCAGCGGGGAGATGCATGCCGGCTTCGCCGCGCTTCGCTCGACCCTGCCGCAGAACCTGCGCGCGCATGTGCCGGGCTTCCCGCTCTGGTCCGGCGCCCGGGCCGATATCGCCCGGATCGGGAAGATCTGGGACGACTGCCTGCGCGAATGGGGCGGCCCCTGGCTGTTCGGCGCGCGGCGCAGCGTCGCGGATGCGATGTACGCGCCGGTGGTCTGCCGGCTCGAGACCTACGACGTGAAGCTCGAGGGGCGGCTGGCCGACTATTGCGCGACGACGCTCGCCGAGCCCGACCTGCGGGAATGGATCGCCGCGGCGCTCGAGGAGAAGGAGGCGCAGATCGCCGAGCTCGACCTAGAGGCGGAGTTCTGAGCATGCGCCGGCGCGCCGGCCTCGTGCTGCTGGCGGCGCCGGCACTGGCGCGGGCGCAGCCGCGCGGCGCGCCCAAGCGGCTCGGCTTGCTCTCGCCGGGGCTGGCGCAGGATGCGACCGTCCGCGGCTATGTTGGCGCGCTGTTCGAACGGCTGGCGACGCTCGGCTGGCAGGAGGGCCGCAACCTTGAGGTGCTGTTGCGCTGGGGCGCCATCGACGCGGCGGCGCGGGCGGATGCCGCGCGGGCGATCCTGGCGTTCCGCCCGGACATCATCGTCGTCAGCGCGGCCCCAGCGGCGGTGACGCTGCTGATCGCCGAGACCCGCAGCATTCCGATCGTCTTCGTCAATATGACCGAAGCCGCATTGGGCGGCTTCGTTGCGGACCGGGCTCACCCGGGCGGCAACGTCAGCGGCTTCCTCAATTTCGAGAACGCGCTCTTCGCCAAATGGGTGCAGCTGCTAGTTGACGCAGTCCCCGGCACACGCCGCATTGCCACGCTCTACCACCCGGCCAGCCAGACCCTGAACCCGGCGATTGGGGCCGAGGCGGAACGCCTCGGCCTCGCGGCCTTACCAGCGCCCTTCGCAGAGGCAGCGGCAATCGACGACATCTTCGCCAGGCTCGCCGGCGCGCCGCCGACCGGCGTGGTCGCGCAGCCCGGCCCCTTCATTCGCATCGAGCGCCAGACGATCATGGACGCGGCCTTGCGTCACCGGGTACCGATGATCTGGCCGACACCGTATTACGGCCGCGAAGGCGGGCTACTGGCCTATGGTGTTGAGGAGATCACCCTCTATCGGCGCGCCGCTGTCATGGTGGACCGCATCCTGCGCGGCGCCTGGATCGGCGACCTGCCGGTGGAAGGGCCGGTCGCCTTCGAGTTCGTAGTAAACCTCGGCGCCGCGCGGGCGATCAGCCTGGACTTGCCGGCCTCGGTCCTGCAGCGGGCGGATGCCGTGATCGATTGAGGCGCGGGGCCGGTCAGAGCCCCTGCCGGCGCAACTCTGCGCCGAGCTTCCCGGTCGCGGCCAACCAGGCCATGCGCAGGTCGCCCAGCAGCGACCAAGCGGGGTAGGTGAAGGTCGCCGGGCGGTTGCGCTCGATGAAGGCATGCGACAGCCAGGCGCAGCCATAGCCGACCACCAACGCCGCCAGCGCCAACCACCAGGGGCCCGCGAGGATCGCCAGGGCCAGCAGCGCGACCCCCGTCCAGGTGCCGGCAATATGCACGGCGCGGGTGGCGGGCTGCGCGTGTTCGCGCAGGTAGAAGGGCCAGAACGCCTCGAAGCTCGATATCCGCTCGCTCATACGTCGGAGGTGGGAGGCTGATGGCGCGGCTGCAAGCGGGTCCCGCCGGCCTTCGCATGGCTCCGTCGCGGAGGTTTCGCTTCCGCTGGCCTGCTCCCGGCGCCTAGGAGAGGGGCGATGCCCCTGCCCCGCGCCTTCCTGCCACTCCGCCACGGCACCTTCCGGATGCTCTGGCTGGCGACCCTTGCCAGCAATATCGGGCTCTGGATCCAGAACACCGGCGCGGGGTGGCTGATGACCAGCCTCGACCCGACGCCGATGATGGTCTCGCTGGTGCAGGCGGCCTCGATGCTGCCGGTCTTCCTGCTCGCACTTCCGGCGGGCGCCTTGGCCGACATCATCGACCGGCGGCATTTCCTGATCGGCGCGCAGGCCTGGATGCTGTTCGTAGCACTTCTGCTGACGGTGCTGACCTGGACCGGCGCGATCGGGCCCTGGGGGCTGCTCGCCATCACCTTCTGCATCGGCGCCGGCAATGCGATGACCTTCCCGGCCTGGTCGGCGACGGTGAACGAGCTGGTCCCGCGCGAGGACCTGGTCGGCGCGATCTCGCTGAACGGCATCAGCTTCAACCTGGCGCGCGCGCTGGGTCCCGCGATCGGCGGCTTCGCGATCGCCTGGGCCGGCACCGCCTTTGCGTTCGCGCTGAACTCGATCACCTTCCTCGCCCTGATCGCGGCGCTGATCGCCTGGCGACGGCCGCCGGCGCCGGCGAGCCGGGCGCCGCAGGAGCATTTCGTCTCGGCGATGCGGGCGGGCTTACGCTTCGTCGGCGCCAACCCGGCCATTCGCGCGGCGATCCTGCGGGCCTGTGCCTTCTTCCTGTTCGCGGCCGCGGTCTGGGGGCTGATGCCGCTGTTCGTCCGGCAGCAGCTGGGCCTCGGCCCCAGCGCCTTCGGGCTGATGCTTGGCGTGATGGGTGCGGCGGCGGTCGCGGCCGGCTTCGCCCTGCCGGCGGCACGCGCCCGGCTGAGCCGAAGCGAGCTGGTCTTCGTGGCCTCGCTGGCCTCGGCGGCCGGCATGGCGGTGCTGGCGGTCTCGCACCACTGGCTGCCGGCGGCGCTCGGCCTGGTGCTGTACGGCGCGGCCTGGATCACCGCCGGCAGCACCATCGGCGCCGCCGCGCAGCTGGCAGCGCCGGGCTGGGTGCGGGCGCGGGCGATCGCGATCTACCAGCTGAGTTTCTTCGGCGCGATGGCGCTCGGCTCGGTGCTGTTCGGCTGGATCGGCGGGCATGTCGGCGTGGCGCCCACACTGGGAGCAGCCGCGGCGCTGGCGGCGGTCTCGGCGGTGCTGGTCAGGCCCTGGCGGATCGACGCGGATGCGACGCCGGCCCCCGCGCCGGCCGCGCTGCCGCCCGAGCATGTCGAGCCGAAGCCGGCGGCGCCGGCCGAGGGGCTGCATTCGCTGCTCGGCGAGGATTCCGGGCGGATCCTGGAGGTGGTGCGCTACCGGGTCGCGCCGGGCGGGCGGGAGGCCTTCCTCGAGGCGATGCAGGAGGTTCGGCGGGTGCGGCTGCGCTCGGGCGCGGTGAGCTGGCGGCTCTACGAGGATATCGCCGACCCGGATCGCTGGGTCGAGCTCTGGGCGGTGGAGAGCTGGACCGAACACCTGCGCGAGGCCTCGCGGCGGACCGAGGCGGACCGGGCGGCGCTGGCGCGGGCGGCGGCGCTGCACGCCGGCGAGGAGCCGCCGGAGGCGGCGCGGTTCGTGAACGTGGTGCCGTGAGGAAGGCGGGGAGAGAGCGTGCCGCGCAGGAGGCGGGGAAGGTCGTGGCGCCACGCGGTGGGGTTTTCGGACAAACGGCCGAAACCCGCAGAATTCCTGGCTCGGACAGCAGTGAACAGGGGGTTGCGGGCGGGTTTTCGGACCGGCCACGGGCGCCCGGGCCGCCGGTTTTGGACAAAGCTGCTGGCGTGACAAATTTTAGAGTTGAGGGAATTAAAGCCCTAAATTTCCTCAATTTTGGCGGATTATCCGACATTCAAATCAGGCAAAATCAATAGCTTGATGAGCAGTAATTTTAGAATTTAAGGCTTGAAGATCCCTTCGGCACTGCGCGCGATTCGCATCGCGGCTGGCGGGGGGCAACGGGCGGATGCACAGCTTCAAGGAGCGGAGGGCGCCTCGCGGTGCCCGTGCGAACAGATGAGCACCGAAGGCTTGCCGGTTGATGAACCGCATGCCGCCAGCTGCGCGAACTGCCGAGCCCGGCGCGGATCGGACGCGGGAGTTGGCGAAAGGTCGTGGTTGGGCGGAGAGCCGACATTTCTGAGGTATTTCCCGCTTCGCCCACACCTGACAGAAAAGGACGGCGCCTCGCGGCACCGCCCGTTGTCACGCGTTCCGACGGGCCTGGAAGTTCAGCGGCGGCGGCGGATTGCGCCGAGGCCGAGCAGGCCGGCGCCGAGCAGGCCGGCGGTCAGGGGCTCGGGGATGCCGACCGATGGCTGGTTCGTCGAGGTCGGGGTGATGACCGCCATCAGGGCGACGTAGCAGCTGCCGCAGGCCGTCCCGGCCACCTGGCTGTCGGTCGGCCAGATGTATTTCGCCGCGGAGTACGCCGCGGGCCAGGTGGTGAAACCGGCAAAGAGCCCCCAGGAGTTGGTCATCTCCGATACCGTGCCGGTCG
>Ga0114976_10002324_pt1 | contig 11974 bp, 28 predicted proteins | sample S_130805_EF_Meta_FD_87319 | JGI IMG/M metagenome (GOLD analysis project Ga0114976, IMG submission 87319) | Freshwater microbial communities from Lake Simoncouche, Canada to study carbon cycling - S_130805_EF_MetaG | ecosystem: Environmental > Aquatic > Freshwater > Lake | place: Lake...
GTGAACGTCGTGGCTGTAGATCAGAAAAAAGCCCACCCCTGTGGATGACCACATGGGGTATGTGGATAACTATTTGCTCTAGAACTTTGGCAAATCAGTGATTGGTTTGTTTCCTCGTCGAGCATTGCAGTGAGCATGAGCAGGCATAAGCATGGAGTCTTTGCGGCCTGCGATCACATGGTCTGCTTGAATGTGAGACCTATCTCTGAAGGGTTCATTGCAAAGCCAACAGTGTGTTGCAAACTCTCTGATCAACTTTGCTTGCTTCCTATAATCGCTGTCATAGAGAGTTCTCTGAGCCTTGCGTGCGTTCACCTTCGCGTCGATGATTGCTTGATGTTTCTCGCAACGATTGCCTAGACGGGTGAGCACCCCGCAATCCAGACAGGGTTTTGCAAATCCCATTATGATCTTCTAACTATTCCTTGATGATGACTGATGAACTGATCAAGAGTTCCTCGTGTGTTCGGGTCGTGCATCCCTGCGACCTGCATAGCCCTGCGACCCGCCAGATCATGATTCTTATTCCAATCAGGATTGTAAGCACTAACTGCCAATGACCCCAGTGCCAATTCAGCACCTGATCCAATTGCCCAATACGGTGTGGCAGATATCACGCTCAGGTTCTCACTGATCAGGAATGCTTTGCCATGTGTGATCAGCAATGCTTCTGCTTCCATCTCTGAGTCTTTGATTGTGTCGTCGATCATCGGGATGATAGTTGTGACGATCCATTTGTACCAATGCTCTTGTGACTGTGACAACAACTCTTGTGGTGGCTTTGGGTATTCAATCAGATACTGCAGTTGATCACAGACTCTGGCATCGCCCGCAACACCAATGATCCAAGAGTCTTGCTGGGTAATCTTTGTCATGTCTGGATGAATCAAGTCTGATGTGATGCCACGATCTGCAGTCATGCTTGCTGTATTGTTTCCAACTGTTGCAATGATCGTTGTCATTCGCCACCATCGCTTAGATGTATTCCGTATCGAACCAGATCAGATGCAGACTGCAACCCCGCAAGATAATCAAGTGTGATGCTGTTGTCACCAAATGCACGATACGCGATCATCGCTTGAATTTCTGCGTCTAGAACTTTGCTGATTGCTTCCCGTGTGATTCCAACACTCAAGGACATGTTGGTAATGCTTTTCTCTAATTTGCTCAGGTCAGCATCAGGTTTGTTCTTCAAGGCATGGCGAACCAATTCATTGTGAATGGTGATGCCAATCGTGTCTGTCCAGTTCATGACCTCAGTCTATTAAGGTCGAAGGCTTGTCTTGTCTATTGACACATTGGCGGCCTGTAAGCATTCCCAATAAGTTTTGTGATCTTGAGTATCGCAACCAGAACGACAGATTCCATTTGCTGCCATCAGTCATCCCATGAGTTCTTCAGGAAACCTTCAGCCTTGCCCTGAGCAGGGTTCTGAGTGATGAAGGTGTGGCATGGCCTGCAAAGCAACGCAAGGTTGTTCTTGTCGGTGATGCTTCCACCACGCGCTCTTGTCTTGATCTCATGAACGTCAGTGGCGTAGGCATACGCGCAACGCTGACACGGTGGAAAGTCCCGAAGTAGTTCTTTCACCAACGGGATTCTTTCCTTCGTGTACAGTGCTGCACGCTTCTCAGATCGTGGTCTAATCATTTATTCGTGTATCTCTAACTATCGCTGAGCATTGTTGCTTCATCATTTCCATGCCCATCTTAATTGCAGGGTCGGAATGACTTATCTGTAAGGCAATGATTGCTTCTAGTAACGTGTCACGATATGCCATCAGGCTTCTGTTGCGATAGCAACGTGGACACAAAGCATATGTTCGTAGCAGTTCACTGACTGTCCACCACCCATCCGTTTCTTTGGATGACCGATGGCAGTTGTTGCACTCAGTTTTGGAAACCATATTCACGATCAATCTGGTCTGCAATTGGTGTATCGCTCTCTGTATCGTCAAAACTTAGTTCTCTGCAGAAATCACAATCATTAAGTTTGTTGTGCTTGTTGGCTAACCAATAACCGTAAAGAACTGCGCTTGCTGTCACAAGAACTGTTGGTGCAATTATTATCAATTCGTTCATTTGTTTTCCTTTCGTCTCAGTGGACTAGAGCCACGGATCATCTGTTGATGCAGGTGCTGCTGCTGATACCTTTGCAGGCTTGATGACTAATGCAATGTCAGTGGCTTCAATCTCTACTGATGTTGCTTTGTTGCCATTCTTGTCGTCATAGTTGCGAACCTTAAGTTTGCCAGTGACCATGATCGCCTGACCCTTCTTGAAGTTGTCGCCTGCTGCTTCTGCCAGCCCGCGCCAAAGAGTGACATCCAAGAATGTTGGATCGCCATCAACCCATTCGTTGTCTTGCTTCTTGCGTTCATTGCAAGCAATTCGTAATCTGCAACGACTGATGCCACTTGCTGTCACTTGAAAATCTGGATCAAACGTCAGATTCCCGATTGCTGTGATTGTTGGTAGTGCCATTTCTTTATCCTGCTTCCTTTAGTGCCTTGCGGCTTTCCCTTTTGTGTATTGCTTCTGATGTTGGTATGTCCACCAAGTCTTTGTATTCCTGATCAATGCGAACAGGCTTGATGCCAAATAGATCGCGCATCTGATTCCGTGTTGAATCAATCGTTCCTGCCCAATAACCTTTGACATTCACATTCAACGCATAGTCAAGGCAGTCATCAAAGATAGGGCAACTCAAACAAGTTTTCTTAAGTATCTTTTCTATCCTTGGACTCATTTGATTCGTTGGAAAGAAGAGTTCTGGGTCTAGTCCTATGCAGGCTGCTCCATCAGTCTTGAACATTGATTTCCTCACTCACAATGATTTGACAGCCAATTCTGTCTGTTGCATATATCTTTGATGCGCTGAATGCAATGACCAAAGCATCATCTTCGTAGAGTCCACCAGTCGTCAGCCCGTCGAATGTGCTGCGAACAAGTTTGTCCAAGTCAGGCTTGACGCTTGGAAAGTCACGCTTGACTGACTTTGGCTTTGGCAAATGAAAGACAAGTGCAATCTCAAGTGGATGAGTGATTGCTTCCAAGGTATTCCAACTCATGTATCTTGCAGTTTCAATTGTCACTGCTTCCCGCCAAGGCTTAACTTTTGCTGATGCTTCCCACATGACCACACGACCATTGACCACTTTGCCAGTCTTTGATCCTTGTGGTGCTGGTTCGCCTTCAATGAAGAAACTGATCATTCTGAGAACCCACAATTCGAACATGTGTGTTTCATTTTGCTGCGATGTGGTTTTGTCTCTCGCCCATTGACGTATTCAGGCAAAACATATATCTCATGCCTGCCCCGTCTATTTGAAAGACGTTCCACAAATCCACCTTCATGAAGCACCGATGGGATTGATGAATATGTTTGATGTTCCAAGTTGCGAATGTCGCCCCATTCCTTTGATGTCAGCCCCTGCTCACCAGTGAACAAAAGATCAGACATAAACAAAATTTGATTCTTTGATGTCAATCCAGATTCGTCATTGCTCATTGCTCTTTCATAACTGGTTGATGATCCAGACCAGCCTGATGTGCCGCTGTAGGGCAAATATGCTTGATCAGTCATTTCTCTTCACAACCTTCAAGATTGGCTCTGATTCTTCTGCTGGTGCGCTGTAGCGACTCACGCTTGAAGCAAATGCCATGATCAACATTCCCAAAAATCCACCCAGCAGAAACAAAACTGCTCCCAATACAAATGTCATGCTCCCAACTCCGTTTTCCTGTTGTTGAAGATCAGACGCATGTTGCGCTTTTCATCTTCTGTGAATTCGCCACTTTGGATCAGTGGCACGATCTCTGAAAGTTCAACTAAACTTCCAGAAACTTTGATGCGTTCAATCATCTTCATTGCTCCAGTTGATGCTGCCTTTGGATTTGCAACTGGGGCGACTTCTGCGATTGGCGCTTCTTTGGCCCAAAGATCAAGAGCCACTCCGAAACGCATTGCAGCATTCCTGATCGCGTTGCCGATGCAACTTTTTTTCTGATCGAACTTGTCTCTTGTCGCTGGTTCGCCGTAACCAAAGCGAGTCACACCACACACTGTGAGTTTGATCCATAGCCCACCGTTTTCATCAAACTTTGGCAGACCATCAGCATCAAAGCCAACAGGCTCCCATGTCCACGCAGGATCAACTTGCAGCAAACGATCAGTCACCCATGCGTGAGAAACATAATCCAGTTGCAATCCACCTGTCGGTAGTTTCTGAATGTGTTCTTTTGGAAATGGCGCACGAAGCGCATCTTGCTGTTCTTGTTTCATGATGATCCCTTTACCTTTGGGTTTAATGTTTCTGCAGTGATGTGCTGCAGTTTCCAGATGACACTGTTGGCTTGACCAACATTCATGTCTTTGACTTCGAAGGTGTTGTTTCCCAGTGCGGCAATCAATCCCTTGCGATGCTTTGCATTTCTCATATTGATCTTGTCCAGCAGGAAAGTGATCATGTTGATCTGCTTCTCAGTTGCTGGATCGGTGTGCCAAATCACAAGATCACATCCAAAGCACGTTCTAGCAGTTCCAAGCCCACGAAGAACGAAACAATCGTGATTGCTTGTCCGATGCGTCTTGCGCGTGGTGTCCAAGGCGAAGTGTTCATAGCAATTCACCCATCATGAAGTTCAATTCACTTTTGCAAAGTTTTGAATCATTGAAAAGAACTCCATCTGAAGTGCTTATGTATCCGCAGGCATCGACAAAATCTTGAAAAGGATTTTTGCCTTGATAGTCCACCATGAAACCACGAGCCTGTTCATAAGCAGCCCAATCATTGTTGATGAATAAAGATACGTTCCATGTCTCTCGATTTTTCCAACCTAAATAACTTGACATTTCTAACCACGCTCCCAATATGCAAGAGCAGATGATTCTGCTTCTTCGAAGTTCTCGAAGTCACCACTGATGACAATTTGCTTTGCAGTGTCAGCGACAAAGTAGAAGCAAGTGTTGGCATCAAAGCCCCAGAAGATTTGTGTGTCATTGATGACGTAGATGTCTGGTGCGACTGGAGCAGACAAAGTTGGATGCAACATTACGCTTCCACCTCGCATTCGACTGTCACAGTTTGCTGATTGACAGCATCAAGGAAAAAATCTTCCAGTTCTGAATTCGTCACCATGAGACCAGAAATTCTTTGAAGATCAATGTCAGCGATGAACTGACCATCAATGAACTTGACTTGAACTGCTTCAATCTCAAACTCAGTGTCACCATTGTCACCGACACCACTGACATCCATCTCATGAATCATGTTTGCAATGGCTTCAGAGATCGCGTCATAGACACCAACCACATTGATTGGCAACGCTTTGATTTTGTTGCTAGACATTATGCGCTCCTTGAAAATGAATCGGGATAGGCTTCTTTGTGGAAAATTTGATTTGACTTTTCGTAAGCCGCATCGCGTATCTGGCAATCTGGCTCGATCAACAATTCAAACTTAGACTGAATCTCTTGACACTCACGCTCGAAGATCAAACGCGCTTGTTCTAGTCGCGCTTCTGCTTCTGCAATCTTTGCGTCACGCTTTGGACATTGTTCATCCAAAACTTTTTTGAAGGCTGCTTCGCTTGGAGCAATGCGTTCTTCATGTGCCGCATTCGCTTTGTTGTATCTGCGAGTTGCTGCTGCTTTTTCTGCTGGCGTTGTCATCATGCACCAGCCTTGGCTAGATGACGCTGAACTTTTGCGGTGTGGGTCTTGATGCTGTTGTTCTTGGTCTCAATCATTTCGCCACATGAGCAGCGAGTTTTCCAACCAACTGTTTTCATCTCATTGCGAGAACGATCACTGCGAAGCAAAACACGATCAGATGAATGTGCAATCGGTGCTTCGTGAACTGGCATTGTTTCTTCGATGTTCATTGCTACTCCTTTGTCGTGAGCCTTTTGGCTCCCTGTTTTGTCTTACACTCTCATACATGAAATCAAGATTCAAGTTGATTTGTGAACTTTGTTTCAGCGTGTCTTTCGAACATCCGTTCTAACTTGTGTAGGCGTAAACCCGCAAGAATCTGCGCTTTTCCAGACGTTCAATTGGAACCTTGCCAGACTTTGACAACTTGAATCTCTCGATTGGATCCAATCCACCCCAGACTCCCCATTTGTCATCAAGCCCGATCTCAAGACAGAAACCAACCACAGGACATTCTTCGCAAATCTTTTTTGCAACTGCAAACAAATGTGGTTCATCATTTTCTGGAAAACAAATGTCAGGATCGTGCTGAATGCAGGCCGCGTCATGTTGCCATCCATCTGGCGGGGAACAGATCAGACACATGCCTGAATCAATCCATCCTTCGTGATCGCAATCTTTAATCATCTTGCAATTATGTCAGCGAAACCTTTGATTGATAGTCGCCACACACAGAACAACGTACGGGATTTGTTCCATACATGTTGTGTTGCATTTCAGCATTCACTGCAATCCAGCCAAACATATGTTTATTTGCAGCGCATTTCACGCAAACTACTTGATTGGTAAACACTTGAACCCAGAACAAAACTTTAGTCACCAATGATTCCAAGCGACTTCAATTTCTGTCTGACATCTTCTGGCATTCCAGCACCACGATTTGCTTCAAGTTGTTTCACTTGTGCTTTGTCTTGAAGATAGTTCTTCTCTGACTTCCAAGGAACCATGAAAGTTGCTGGCATCACAACATCAGATTGATTCTCATAATGTTTTTTCAAATGTTTCACTGCAAATTCAAAAGGCATTTTGTCATCAAAGATTTCAAACCATGCTTCAGCCATTGCAAGTTTCTCAGGATCAGTCTTGCGCGAAACTCTGGGATCAATCACTGATGCCATTGTGAGTAGTTGAATTACATGTTCAAATTTCATTGTTCCAACTCCAAATGATCTTGTTCACGAACACGATTAAGAATTCCTAGCCAACCACTTGCGGGTGATTGTTTCTGCCCACGTTGCGCAGCCAATCTGAGTTGATCGTATTGCTTGCGAAGTTTTGTAGGACTCATGATGTTTGCCTTCCAGAAGTCGTCATTCTGACACCAGTGGATTGCTTTTGTGATCTGTTCCCATGAGCGTTCATCAATGCGATGAAGTCTTTCCATTTCACCAAGCCACTTCTCTGTCACTGCTGGTCTCTTTGATCCGTTGGCTGCAATTAGATCAGCAAGCAGATTGCAAGCGTCATGAACCTCAGCGTCGAAAGACGCGTGAGTATCTATGGATGGTTCTATGGATGGTTCTTGTATGGTTAGGGTGACACCCACGTCACCCCGTAAGACCCCAGATGTCACCCCGTTGTCCCTAGATGTCACCCCGTTGCCGTGAATGTCATCCCGTAAACGATGTTGAGTTGTGCCATCACAGAGATCAGGACATCGCACCAGAACGTCATATCTATTTGGTCGCTTGTCATTCCTGTAGTGCGCCATGCCACCTTGATTTGTGTACCGCGTGACTTCACCCAGACTTATCAGGTTCCCGATACAGCGTGTGACATTGCGCTCCGTTGTGTTTGCATATTTCGCAAGCGTTTCAATCGAAGGCCATGAACCACCATCACCATCATGATTTGCAATTCCAAGCAAAACCAATTTGTCAGTACCAATTGATTTACTGTGATGTAGACACACCGCTATTGATTCGATGCTCACAAGGCATCAACGATATTGTGAGTCATAATGACTCCTTCCACATTAAGGAGTTGTTGAACAGGCTCGCATCACTTGAAATGGTGTGAGCCTGTTCCTTCACTCATAGGTTTTCTTGCAGTTCGACTTTTGAGTACTTCATACGCAGTGCTTCAACAACTGCGTTTCTTTCCAGTTCTGGAAGTCGAGCGATCTCATCAAGGCTGACTTCCACCATGTCAGAGCCACACAAGAATTCCAAAACAGCAATCAACACGAGTTCATGATTGTTGAAGGCTGGTTCTTCGATGTTGTCCAGCAGTTCAAAAACTTTGTCCCAGTGAATTGGAGTCACGGTGTCATGGTTCTTGAAAAGATAGTGATCTGCCATCCAAGTTGTTTGAACCAAATGTTCGCTTGCTGTCCTCATTGTTTTGCTCCTGTCATTAGTTCCAATGCCGATCTGATTACTGTCGAGATGTTTGTGTTGTGCTGGTTCGCCCATTGACGCACCGCCATCATCTGCTCATTGTTGAGTCGCAACGCAATCATGTTTTCCTTGTTTTCTTTGTTTTCTTTTGTTTCGTCAGCCATTGCTAACCCTTCCTAGTTGTTTTTTTGAAATACAAGAACTGGTTCATATTTGAATCCACCCTTCGAAATGCTTGATAGCGAATATTGCAATGTATCGACATGGGTGAAACCTTCTTGTGTGGCAATCTTTATTGAGGAATCCACTAATGTTTTGTGAGTTTTGACATCAGCAACATTCAGAATCATTTTGCCTTTTGGTTTCAATCCGAAATAACAATTAGCAAAAGTAGGTCTTAGAAATTTTTCATTCCAATCATCAGGCGTATTGAATCTAATGCTTGATTGAGTCGCTTCATCAGAGTATTTTTCTGTATCAAAGTACGGTGGCGATGTAAAACATAGATCAATGCTGTCTTTGTCAGGAACATAATCTTCCAATCCCAATTTATACAAAGTGACTTCTGTATTGGTTTTGTGTGAAAAATCATTTGATAAATCAATCAGCCCATTCATCGTCTGAGTTGCAGGTTCAGTTCCAATGTAATGTTTTACTTCTGGTGAGATAATTGCTCCAAGTAATCTTCCACCAAATCCACAACTCATATCCCAAACAACATCTTTAGCGTAAGAATCATAAATCGCTGCCGCTGCAGACGGTCTGAAATTCGACACACGTTGAACACCTGAATAAGTCCTGAGTGCTTTTCTCATGTTGGCTTCTGTCAAAGTCGGTTGATCGTTTTCGTCATAATTGAATCCACCCCACTTCAAGCGCGATCTAATTGCTTTGTCAAACAACTCATCTGAATCCCAGACATCAAAAACTGTTTTCATCTTGCCAACTTTTATTGACCAATGATGTGGGAAATAATGCCACGTCAAACCAAGTGCATGAAGAGTTTGTTTGATGACCTTGTTTTCTATCATGTTGCTTCTGTCAAACTTGCTTATTGTGCTGAAGTCTTTTATGCGTTCATCAATAGAAAGTTTGTAGTGTGGAAAACCTTTTTCACGCCATGTCTGAGCAATTTCAGAAACTACAACTGATTTATGTTCATCAGTGAAAGATGCCCATTCATTTGGTTTCACTAATTTTGCTTTGCTCATTTCTGTAAATTATCCGATTTGTCAGACAAAAGCAAGAAGCCCCGCCGATCAAGGCAGGGCCGCTTGCAAAAATGATCTGTCATTCAGCAACAACTTCAGCAATGAAGAAACATTTGTAGCCATCATTGCCAATGTCCCATGAAGCAGCAGTGACCCAGCCTTGCTCAATGATCCACTGGCGATCTGGAAAATCATTCTGAATTTTCTGAAGTGAGTTCTTCAATGCTTCAGTCTTGATTTTGTAACCCAAGCCACCGTTCTGCGTGCCATTGGGAAGAATGTTATGTCGGATGCTTTTCATTAGGCACGACCTTCAAAGATTTGTGTGATCTCGCCATCTTCGTCTGTGGTCTGAACTGCTAGAAGTTTGACATTGTTTGACTGAAGTGAACTGTTCACCAAAACATTTGCAACATCGTTGCTTGACCAAAGAGTGATCGTTGTGTCTTTGCCTTGTGCCGCGCTCTGAGTTAAGTTTGAAACCAGTTGCATGATTTCTGCAGGTGTCAGGCTGACTTGAACTGCTGCGTTTGTTTGTGTTTTCATTATGCGCCTGCCTGTTCTGCAATCTCAAAGGCGTTCTTGCTGACAACCTGTGTCATCAATGTTCCACAAACACGAAGGTTGAACTGTCCTTTCCATGTGATGTTTTTTGATGCATAAACTTCTGTGCCAGCAGGGTATGTTGTGAAGTTGGTTCTGACCTTGTTGCTGTCAGTGATTCCAAAAACTATTTCCCGTGTTGTCTTGAACTTTGTTGCTTTGCTCATTTCTGACTCCTATGTTCAAAAGGATTGCTCCTCGATGATGAATCAATCGTCTCATAGATGTATGACAAAAACAAGAACATCCTGAACATGCTGAAATCCCGTGTGTTTATTGAGTTTTTCCAACAAAAAACCCTGCCAATCAAGACAGGGTTTCTCGCATCGCTCCAAGAAAAGCGATCAGATAGACAAGCGCAGGTTGTCCATCCTCGAACGTAAAACAACAGCATAAACGATCAAGTCATCAAGTTCCTCGATTGCTTCAGTGACAAGTTGTGTGTTGGATTTGAGTTCAATCGATTGCTGGTCGCCTTGTGAATACTGATCATTGCCAGTTCCAAGAATGCGATCACGCAATGATTCAACACATTCAGTCACTTGATTGGATAGTTCTTCACTTGTCATGAAAAACCAACTCCAAGAATTCACACTTGCGACAAACTTTGTAATCGCCTTCTGTCGATTTCACATACAACATGTCATGATTACAAGACCGCGACATCTTGCCACCATCCTTTTCCGATTAAGAGTGTGAGCATTCCAGCAGGTGCTGCTTGACCTGATGAATTCTCAAACCAAGTTGATCCACCATCAAGTGCAGGTGACTGGAACCAAGTCTTGCGCCCTGACTGCTCAATTCGCAAGTGGTGATAGTGACCAGTCATAAGAATTGTTGCTTCGCCTATATCTTGTTGTCCATGCGCCATGTTCTTCCACCACTCAACTGCCTTGCCACGACACTGATGACCATGAGCAAGACCGACAACAGTTCCACAGATGTCGAGTGTGACTGTGAGTGTGTCGTATTTTGGGAACACAAATGAAACATGCTTGAAGTCAGGATGATCACCAAGAGCATCAGCAACTGCAGAAGCCGCGTCAAGAGCAAATGAATCTGTGTACGTTGTTGCCATTGAATTTCCAACACGAACTGCTTCGTCATGATTTCCACCGACACAAGGAACGATCACACGATCTGCATGTGGCGCAAATTGTTTGACCATGTGCAAGAGCAATCTTCGATAGACACGAATCTGTGAAGTCAGATCAAGATCAGTTCGCCAGATGTGCTTGCCACCTTGCGAGTTCATTCCTTCGATGCAGTCACCCAACTGTGGAAGATAGATTGCGTCAATCTGCCTTCCAGATTTCTTGAGTTCTTTCAGACGTATAACAGCCGCATCAATCTTTGACATGACATTTTCAATGATCTGGTCAGAGCCACCACCATCAATTTTTCCGATCTGTGTGTCTGCAAGTACCACAACATAAGCAAAACCACCTGAGCGTTGCTCTGTGTGGCTAGAATCAGGCTTCTGTGGCTTCCATTTATCAATGGTCTGTAGAAGATCGTCAATTGGCACTAAATTTCGACCTAAATGTGGTACGAAACTGGCCCGAAAACTTTCCAGCCATTCGCCATCCCAGCGTTGCCATTTTGAACGTCGAAGTCCAGTGATGCGCCACTTGGTTGGATCAAGTTCGAACTCAGCAAGAAGTTCAGCGTGGTCAGGTTCATCGCCTGCAGTTCTAGGAACAGAAGTTAGAGTTCCACCCGATGAGTCGTATTCAATTGATGGTTCCCAGCCTTTTGGAATTTCTTTGGCAACACGTTTGCGTTGAGCGTCATCACCCAAAGCAGACAGATCATCTTTTAATGTCACGAGCAAACACATCCGATTTCTTTTTGCCCACGAAGTCTATGTCGCGTGAGAGTTTTACGATGAAGAACATAACCGTTTTTTTCCAATACTCTGGCGAGCATGGTCATTGATGTATCGGGATTGTCGATTGCCTTCAAGACGGCTGCTGATTCTTTTTCAGGTAATGATTTTAGAAGTTTGCCAACACCGCATATTGTGGAACAGTCAGGCAGGGAATTTAGGTCATCAAGCAGGGACACAAGAACACCTTTCAAGGGGTTAGTTCTAGGTTATACACA
>Ga0114976_10002325_pt1 | contig 11973 bp, 9 predicted proteins | sample S_130805_EF_Meta_FD_87319 | JGI IMG/M metagenome (GOLD analysis project Ga0114976, IMG submission 87319) | Freshwater microbial communities from Lake Simoncouche, Canada to study carbon cycling - S_130805_EF_MetaG | ecosystem: Environmental > Aquatic > Freshwater > Lake | place: Lake...
AAAAATCAAAAGCTCGCATGCACGAACTAATTAACAGTGGCGCTGCAGTTGTCTTGGTTTCACACGATATGCGCGCAGTGTTAGAGCTAGCAACAAAGGCTGTGTGGCTAGAAGCTGGCCATGTAAAGATGATTGGCAATCCGCAAGAAGTTGTTGCCGCCTACGAAGCAAACTAGCCATGCGCGTTTTACATGTTATTGCTCGGCTTAATGTTGGTGGCACCGCCCGCTATATAACTCAGTTAGCCAATGAATTGCCTAAACACGGCGTTGAAACATTTGTTGCAACTGGTTTTGTGCAAGGGGCAGAAGTAGAGGATCCATCGGCACAATCAATCGATGTAATCAGAATCCCTGCACTTGGGCGTTCTTTTAATCCCATCAAAGATCATTTAGCCCGCAAACAGTTGGAAAAGATAATTGCTGACATCAAGCCCGACATCATCCACACGCATACCTTTAAAGCCGGTTACATCACCCGTATGAAAAAGCAACAGATCCCTGTCGTTCATACCTTTCACGGCCATTTGTTAGATGACCCAGAGTTTTTAGGTTTTAAATCAAAAGTGATCGTCCAGATAGAAAAAATGTTGGCTAAAAAATCTGCCAAGTTAGTAACTGTGGGCCACATAGTTGGGCAAGAGCTACTGCAGCACAACATCGGCCGCAAAGATCAATACGTCAGCATCGCACCTGGTGTAGTAGCTTTAAAGATCACGCCCAGAACACAGGCGTTAAAAAACCTAGGACTTACAGATACAGACAAGCCAATCATCGGTTGGATCGCCCGTGTTACCGGCGTTAAAAATCCAATGCGTGCATTAGAAGTAGCCAAGGCAATCCCTAATGCTCATTTCATTATGGCTGGAGGTGGAGACTTGCTGGAAGATGTTAAAACCGCAGCCCCTACCAATGTCAGCGTTATTGGCTGGGCACAGGCCGAAGATCTCTTTGGCGCATCAGAGATTATTTTGTCCACCAGCGACAATGAAGGAATGCCTGTTGCACTAATAGAGGCCCAGCTTGCTGGCAAGCCGGTTGTGGCAACCGATGTTGGATCTGTCTCTGAAGTAATTGCCAATCACGAGACAGGGCTAGTTACCAACACAAACCCGAATTCGATTGCAGCAGCCGTCAACACTTTGATCCTGGATGCCCAAAAGCACACCGCTATGTCTATTTTGGCCGCATCCCGCGCACAGTCATTGTTTTCTGTTGACCGCATGATCAACGCTCATGTTGGCCTATATAAATCGATTGTGAAATAAGGTTTACCTATGCGCGTTTTCATTACTGGTGGGGCTGGATTTATTGGATCCCATTTAGCCGATTACTATGTAAACGCAGGCGACCAAGTAACGCTGCTTGATAACTTTTCAACAGGGGCTCAAGAAAACATCGCTCACCTAGAAGATGCTGTAACAACTGTGGATGGCGATATCCGCAATGTTGATCTAATAGATCAATTAACAAAAGATGCAGACCTAGTCCTGCACATGGCAGCAGCCCTTGGCGTCAATACAATTTTAGAATCACCACTTGAATCCATGAGCACCAATATCACCGGCAGCGAGGTTGTTTTATTGGCTGCAGCCAAATACAACAAACGAATCATCATTGCTAGTACCTCTGAAATTTACGGCAAGAACCCCAAGCAACCATTATCTGAAACAGATGATCGCGTTGTTGGTGCTCCTCAAAAGATTCGCTGGACATATAGCGATGCCAAAGCAATTGAAGAGGCCATGGCATTTGCGTTGCATCAAGAAAGTAAACTGCCAGTCACAACTGTGCGATTGTTTAACACAGTTGGTCCACGCCAAACAGGGCGATACGGAATGGTCGTTCCGCGCTTTGTCCAAGCTGCGCTAAAGAACCAGCCAATAAGCATTTATGGCGATGGCACCCAATCACGAGTCTTTTGCCATGTAGATGACGCTGTCCAGGCAATTGTGTCTATGGCTAATACGGACTCAACTATTGGAGATGTCTTTAACGTTGGTGGAACCGGCGAAGTCACCATCAAAGAGTTAGCTCAAAAGGTTATCGCTATAACTGGGTCCTCATCTACAATTACCTACACCCCGTATTCAGATGCCTACCCAGCAGGCTTTGAAGATATCCAGCGCCGATTACCTGATATTTCAAAGATCAAGGCTGCACTTGGCTGGGCACCTGCAAAAGATTTAACACAAATAATCAGCGATATAGCCGGGATTTAAATACCGTCTGCGCCAGCAATAGTGCCGGTGCAATCAAATACATAGCCACAATTAGCAATTGCCTTTAGATCAATCCCATCATGTCTTGTAACGACTACTGCGATGTCCCCACCAATTGGTGCTGATGTTTCCCCTCGCCATGTATCAACTAAATCATCATGCCAGGTAACTGTTGCGCCTTGATCGCGCAACAAATCAATCACAGCTGCTGCAGGAGTTTCGCGAGTATCTGCCACATTTGATTTATATGAAACTCCAACTACAACCACATTTTTACCTTGGATTGATCCACCGCTTCCCGCAATAACTTGTTTAACTACATATGCCGGCATCGCAAGGTTAACTTCATTTGCTCGCTTAATAAATGTAGCTGGTACTCCAACTTGGTTTGCAACATGTGCCAAATAACTTGGATCAACCGGTATGCAATGTCCACCCACCCCTGGACCTGGACTAAATTGCATAAAGCCATATGGCTTTGTTGCAGCTGCCTCAATAACTTCTCGTCCTGAAATTCCTAAAGCATCTGCAATCTGTGCGAACTCATTGACCAGAGCAATATTCACCTGACGAAATGTATTTTCAAATATCTTGGCTGCCTCTGCTACCTCAGGTGATGAAACTTCGATGATTGAGTCACAAAAGGTCAAGTAAAACTCGCGGGCTTTTGCGACCGCTTCTGGTGTTAATCCACCAATCAAACGCGGAGTATTTTTCGTCCCCCACTGATTATTGCCTGGATCTACGCGTTCTGGAGAAGAGGCATACAAATGATCTACTCCAGTAATACGCGCTGCGATTTCATTACGCAATGTGCCAGGGTAAGAAGTTGATTCATTAACAATTAGCGCTGGCGACTTAACATTTTCTGTAATTAAATCTGCTGCTGCATGAACAAAGGACAGATCAGGATTTCGTGCAGCGTCTAAGGGCGTAGGCACTGCCACAACAATTACATCTGCGCCATTAAGTTCGGCTGCATCCGTGGTGGCTCTATAAGCGCTGCTGCCGATAAACCCTGCCAAGGCGGAATCTGAAATACCTTCTATGTGAGACTTACCTGCATTTAATTGTGCAACTAAGCCCTCATTGACATCAAAACCCACAACGCTGTGCCCAGCACCTGCTGCGCCAACTGAGATGGTTAAACCCACATACCCCTGACCAATAATTGCAACGCGCATGTCTCTAGATTACCGAGTTATTTAACATCTGGGTTATTTGGGTCAAGCCGCTTCATCTGTGCGGTTGCTTCTGCGATTTGTTCTGGGGTTGCAGTGCTTAACTTTGCCGCCAAGGACCAGAGACCAAACTCATCTGGAAACTTTAATAGTGCGGCATCAACAACGCGCTGTGCTTGCACATCCAATTTATTAGCTTGTAGTACAAGTGCCACTTGGCCATAGCGCAAAGCCTCTTGTGGCCATAGCGCTGCTGCCTCTTCAACCTTTACTGCATCATTTGATTGATAGGCTGTTTTAAATTGTGATGACGCAACAAGTGGTGGCATACCGACCAACAAACCAATTACAGCCCCCGCAACCATCGATACCAATGTTTTAACCGAAACTTTTTCCTCGACCACTCTTTGAACATTTCGACCCTTGCCTACAGACGGTTTAATTTCTTGAACCTTTTCATCTGAACGAGTATTTAGCTCGTAGCCAATGATTAATCCCGAAATAATCCAACCCCACACCGCAAGGCCTAGTTGATTGAGAGAAATAATTGATTGGGCTTGATAAGCCACCCAAACAGCAATTAATCCAGCAACGGCTGGGTTATAACCATTGCTGCGCTTTAACAACTTGATTGCTGAGATTGCAACTAACACCATGAGCGCTAGATAAATCATCACCAATGGAAAACCACCATTTGATGAAAAATCGAGTAATACATTATGAGCAGCATTTGAAGTAACTTCAGGGCCTCTGCGCAGAGTTGCCTCTAACGTTCTTGCTCGGCGATACCAATCCCCATAGCTATCCAGGCCAACGCCAAACAGCGGGTTTTCTATCGTCATCTTCCAGCCAGCGCGCCAATAATCCCCGCGGTAGGTAACTGAATCTTTATACAACAACGATGCCAAAGGTCCGCTGTTGAGTGATCCCAGTGCGACAAATACTGCGCCGATGCCACTAAGGACCAATGCCGGAATTGTCGCCACTTTAAATTTTGAATTTGAGACCCAGATCATTCCTACAATCGTTATGCCCCCGGCAAGAACCAATAAGCCTTGCTGAGAATCTGTCTTTACAATTACAAAGACAGATAAGGCTAGATATGCCACATACATCATCCGCAAACTAAGCTTTAAGCCTTGTGTAAGAATAAATGCAAAAGCTAAAACACCAGAGAATCCAACAAATGATGATTGAAAGTTGGGATTACCAAGAAATCCAATAACAGGGCTGTATTGATTTATCCACTTGATTGGATCTGCACCAACTGCCTGCAAAAATCCGTATCCAATGGATAGCCCACCAGTGATTAGCAAGGTGCGAGAGAAACTACTGAGGAAGTGACTAGATGCAACAACTGCAGCACTCAGCAATAAGGCCGCTAATGCAACATAGGCAACAAAACCTGTTGCCCGTCCGTTAGTCCCAAAGAACTCTTGATTTGGATTTGTCCCTGCAATAAGTAATACGGCAATCAAATCCAACACGAACAATCCAACCAACACCCGAACTGTCCAGTGTCTACGGTCAAACAAAGCCTTCCAGTTGGCCAACAAGGCAGCGAGTGTCACAAATCCACCCAATGCGATGACAGCCAGCTTGGGCACGTTTATGGGATCAAAGCTTGCCCAAGGCGTAATGGCCAAAGTCGCCACCAAGGCCGTCAAGCCAATAACTCGGCCGAGTACTGAGGATTCCACTTGTGCGCTCACTAGCCAAGCGTACTTAACATCTTCATAGAAAGGCCGAAACCCGGCCCCCTCTTTCGAGGGAACCGGGTTTCGGTTCTAGATCTTTATCAGATCAAGGGGGCTAATTAAGCCTTTACCTTCTTCTGGATCTTGATCACTAGGTTAGTAAGAGCTGTGATCTGCTTCTTTAGAGCTGTGATCATTGCTTCTACTGATAGTGATAGAGCAGCTACTGCATCTGCCGCATCTTGTGCTGCAGCTGTTGCTGCATCTGCTGCTTCTGCTGCAGCGTTAGCTGCATCAGTTGCTGCATTTGCTGCATCAATTGCTTCTGATGCTGCATCTAGTGCTTCGTTAGAAACAGTTGCTGTTGCTGTAACTGTCGCTGCTGTCGCTGACGAACCTGTGCTTGAAGTTGCTGTGATTGTTACATTGCCATTTGCTGGTGCATAGGCCTTCATTGTTGCCTTACCACCTACTAGTGCTACTGCACCTAGTGTGAATGGGTCAGTAGCTGTAACAACGTTAACTGAAACAACTGGCTTGGCAGTGAACGCTGCAAATGAGGCGTTGTCTGCTGCTGCTGCTGCAATTGTGATTGTCATCAATTCACCCGGAGCATAATCTGCCTTATCGAATGTGATTGTTGGAAGAGTTGCAGATACTGCTGGAGCAACTGTAACTGTGTATGTTGTTGATGCTGCAGGTGATGTTGTTGCTGAATCAGCAATTGTGATTACTGAAGTTCCTGCTGCAACACCTGTGATTGTTACTACCTTTGTTGTGTTGTCAACGGCAACTGTTGCAACTGTTGTTGTTCCAGATGTCGCTGTCAATGTAGGAACTGAAGTTGCAGCATTTCCTGCTGAATCCTTTGCAGTTACTGTAACTGTAGTAGTTCCAAGAGGAGCGATCCAAGTTGCTTGACCTGTAGTCAAAGCAGCTGAAAGTGTTGTAGCAGCACCATTGAATACGATTGCCTTTGTTGCAACTAGAACGCCACCAACAGTAACTGTTAGTGAAGCTGATCCAACTGTTCCGTTAGCAAATACGTAGTAATCGCTGTCAATCGCTCCTGCAACTTTACCTGCCTCAGTTACTGAAGCTGCGCCACCTGAGTAGTCATTTGTCTTTGAAACAAGACCCCTAGAGATTGCAACTACTACATCCTGAGTGATTGCAGCAACTGCTGCAGTTGTTGTATCTGTTGTGCTCCACTGCTTAACATCCAAACGTGCCTTTGCTGTTGAGCTAGCTGTAGCAGCGAAGGTTAGGTTTGCAGCAGTTGCATCAGCTGTTGAAGCTGATCCAAGTGTTGTGTTTAGGAACGCTGTTGTTGACTTAACAGTTGGATCTGTAACAACGATCGTCCAGAAACTCTGCGATGATGCATTTGTAGGATCAAAAGTCATGATCTCGTATGTACCTGCAACATCTGGAGTAAATGAAACTGCAACTAGCTGTGCATAACGTCCAACGGTGTTGCAGTAAACATATGAAGCGTTTGCTTGAGTAACCTTGTCATTGTTAGCTGCGATCCATTGCTTTCCCACGCTCTGGTATGCACCGCTGAAGGCAAGTCCAGTGTCTGTTGGACCATAGTTGGTTGTAGCTGATGAATACGCGGTTCCTTCAGCAGCTGAAAGCGCACCATGTGCTGGCAAACTTACGCGAGATGCAGCAGGCAGTTTTGACCAAACTGAAATGTAGTTTGTTGCTGAATATTGACCTGTTGTATCGCAGTAACCATTAAGTGATAGAACAGCACGAACTGCTACTGAAGTGGTTCCTGTTGCTGGTGCCACAGCTGCGGTTACTGACACAAGTTGAGCTGCTTGTGAAGGTACAACGGAAAGTGTTCCGAAGCCCAACGCAGCAACTGCTACAAGCGCGATGCGCTTGAAAGTTGTCTTTGTAGACATTTGTTTCCTTTCGATTAGTCGGCTCTCGGACGATCCGAGCGCCGGCTTCGTGTAATAAGTGCCTTCTCATATGTCATGAGAGGGTCTTTCTTACCCGTTTCGATGAATCGCACGTGCTGATTCACCAAATTCCCCACCGTGTATCCGGACGCGGCGAGGAAATCTATTTATTTGTTTGTCACCTGCACTGCTTGCGCTAGTACCTGTGTCTTGCCAGAGTTCAGAAGAACTCGAGTTGTGATCGTCTTTGGAGCATCAGCTAGGTCGTAGCCGCGCTTTCCAGTTGGGACCGCAAATTCTGATGTGCCCAAGTAACCAATTGTAAAGGTTGCTGTGATTAAGTGCTGGCCATTGGCCAAACGGTCAATTGAGGTGTCAGTTGATTTGATCTCAACTGAGCGCCAGTACCCACCAAAACCAACACTAATTGCGTTGACGCCGTAGTTGGTGCCTGTTCCATCGACTGTGATCAACTGATCGATAATGAGGTTTGGACCAACTGAACCTGTGATGAACTGGTTGTTGATAAACATCCCTGATGTACCAACTGTTGAAATTCCCTTTGTAACGCGACCAATTCCAGCAACAGATGATTCATCAGTAACGTTAAAGCCAGTTGGGATTCCACTCTTATCAAGACCTGTAAATGAAAGCGCTGCGATCTTTGCATAGACGCCTGCTTGCTGCGCCTTCTTTGCCGCAGCTGTTGCTGCAGCCTTTGCAGTTGCAGACGCACTTGCAGAGGCTGAAGGAGTTGAGACAACAGGTGCTTCTGTTTGAACTTCAGCAACAACTGGAGCAAGAGGTGTCTCATTGCCAGTCATTGAGTTAAAGCCAAGGAATGCTGTAATAACTAGTATTAATGAAAGTGCAGCCTTTGAAGACTTCTGTGCAATCTCGATGCTCTTCTTATATGTTGTTGAAAGAGCGTTGAGCGCTGTTAGGCCAGTTGACTCATCAACGATCCACTCTTCAAGAACGCGAACCATTGACTTGCGAGCGCGACCCAAGATGTGGCGAACATTTGCTGGGCTAGTGTTCAAAGCTGTTGCGATTTCCTCTGTTGTGCGGCCTTCCATTTCCCACATGACAAGCGCGGTGCGCTGATCTGGGGTCAAGCGAGCCAATGCTTCGCGGATAATCGCGGCATCTTCTGCTGCAGTAATAGTTGTATCAAGATCAATGTGGTTTTCTGCGGCGATCTCGTTGAGGCGCTCTTGTGTTGTGTCAGCATCGATTGCCACCAAGTTTGGACGAGCACCGCGAGCGCGGATTACGTTGAGTGCCAGGTTGGTAACTGAGGTGCGAAGGTATGCAATTGCGCGATCTGCTGAATCTAGATCTGGGGCAGCAAGCATGAACTTCAAGAATGCTTCCTGTACGACTTCGTGTGCTTCAGCCTCGTTCTTGGTGATGCGACGAGCCTGTGAAACTAGCTGTGTGCGGTGTTCTGTGTAGATCGCTGATAGTTGAGCGATAGACCAATCAGCGGCTGATCCTTGTGTTGCTTGAGCGTCTGCGGGATTTGCGCTCAAGATGCGGGCGGCATCGGTCGCTGCAGCTGCTTTCGCCGCTTTCGACTTCAATAGTGCCATGTGAGTAACTCCCGCGAGTTTGTAAATTGAAGGCAACGTCTTGCCCTCTATTAGTTAAGACACCGCTGGGGGCCAAATGTTGTGCCCAATACGGAAAAATCTTTTACAAGGGCCCCAGTCTAGATCAGGCTGAGCATGAGGGCTTTTTTGGCCGCTTCTTTGCGATCGCTCACGGCCAGCGCTTGGTAGATGCGCATGGTCTCGTGGCGGATTGTGGAGACTGAAAAGCCCAGTTCGGTGGCTAATTCGTGATTGGTTTTGCCCTCCACCATGCCGCGCAGGATCAAAATCTGGCGCTGGCTCAGCTGAGCGTTGCCGGCATCCCGAGAATCTACGGGCAGGACGATTCCGCCCATGCTGGTGCCCATTGGGCGGGTCAAAAAAGAGAGGTATAGCGCCAGAGGCACGCTCAAATCATCAATGGCCTCAGCCACACCGTGCTTTTCTGAATCGCTGACCGGATTGTGGAAATGGACAATCAAATAGCCCTGAATTACCCCGCGGTCGCGCAGCGAGTTCACATGCATCGTTGAATCTGGGGTCCACTTCGACTTTATTTCACCCTTGATGATTCGCACATCATCGGCATCAATTGCTCGCCATTCGGCGCTGGGGACATTGCGCTCGCGATATTTGTCGGCATCGGGGTAGCCATACTGGCCAAAGACAGTGATGGAATCATCTGTGTTAACACGGCCAAAACGAATGCCCAGTACTGCAAATTCAGCTAAGTATTCGGTGGCGAGTGCTCGCGCTATGTCTTCGGTGGTTGGGTGATAACTTAGCCATTCAATAAATTTGCGAATTACGCTCATGTATATGGTTGCATCGGTGTTCATTGAACAGTTCAATGAGGCTAGAAATGCAATCCCCCCCCCGAGAGAAAGATAGGGGGGTGCCCAGTCAAAACATATAGGCGGTAAACCCATTGACTAGTCAAGAATTGTTAGTGGAGGGGTGATTTATTTGCGTTGTGAAGTGCTGGATCGTTCGACGATTTGAGGCTGAAAAACCACATGCTGATGAACGTGATCGACGCCTGCTGAAAGCTCTGCCACCATTTGCGCGCCCATTGTTGAGCCCAATTGATACGGGGTTTGGGAAACAGTTGTTAACGGAATCATCCCTGATTCAGCGTATGAAGTGTTGTCATAGCCCAAGATTGAAACGGTTCCCGGAACTTCGATTCCAACCGAGCGGAAATGGTTGATGATTCCCATGGCCAAGGTGTCATTGGCAGCAAAGATCGCATCTGGCAGTGGCCCGGCGGCAATGATTTGAGGCGCAATGGCTTCGCCCGATAAGAAGTCCATCGTTGGTGAACTGATTGCTGCAACTTCGACACCAAAATCTCGTGCCGCTTGTGTAATCCCTAAATAGCGCTGATTGCACTGATGATGTTGAACTGGACCTGATACCCACAAAACTTTCTTATGCCCAAGTTTGTGCAGGTATTCAAGACCAATGTAACCACCGCGCACTTGATCAACGGCGACCGAGCATTGTTCGGGCTGATTATCTGTTTGAGAGATAAATCCGACTCGAACATTTTTGTCGATGAACTTCTCAAAAACCTGATTGCGAGGACCAATAGGGGTCACAATCACACCTTTAAATCCAGCATCAATCATCGAAGTCAAAAGTTGTAATTCGATTGCTGCGTCTTCGCGGCTATATCCAACCAAAACGCAGTAGCCTGCTTTAGCGATTGCATCTTCGATGCCAAGTGTGAGCTCTTCATAAAAGGGATTATTGCTCAGTGGCAAGATCACACCAATGACACATGAATCTAGATCTTTACTTTTCAAGCTTACATCTGGAATAAAACCCAACATATCGATTGAGTTCCGAACTTTTAGTCTAGTTTCATCAGAAACACTTGCCGGACGATTGAGAACATTAGAGACAGTTCCGACTGAAACCTGGGCATGCTTTGCCACATCTCGAAGACTCGGCTTGTTCGGCATGGCCTAAAGATACTCACTGGCAGTGGTTTTTCCTATATTTGCCCTTTCGATTATTGATTAGATTGACTACAGTTTGCGATTATGGCGAAGAAGTTACTTGGATCTGCCGAACACACTGAGATCACAATTGATCAGGTGGCTAAAGCGGCCAAAGTCAGCCCGGCAACGGTTTCACGAGTATTAAATGGAACTGCCAAGGTATCTGCAGAAAAAGAAAAAGCGGTCCGCAAAGCGGTTGCAAAATATAACTTCACTCCTAATGCAACAGCTCGCCGATTAGCAGGTGGGCGCAGCGGTTTGATTGCATTGTTGATGGAGGAATCAAGTGAAGAGTTTTTTCTTAATCCTTTTTGGGGCCAGGTTGTACAAGGGTTTTCTGCTGCAATAACAGATGCTGGTTTGCACCCGCTTTTGCTGGTTCGACCAAAGAGTGGAACAGAGGATTCGCTCTTTTCTACCTTGCAAGCAGGGCAAATGGATGGGTTGGCAATATTTAGCTGGCACAGACCGCTAAAGAGTTTTGAAAAAATGTTAGATCCAAAATTAGCTGTCGTTTTTGGCGGCGATCTTGGGGGCTCTAAAAAATATCCATTTGTTGATGTGGACAATGTAAAAGGTGGGTATCTAGCCACTAAGCATTTAATTGATTCCGGCTGCAAAAACATAGTGACAATTACTGGTGATCTAAAGTTGCAATCTAGCCGTGACCGTCTAGAAGGATATGAAAAAGCCATCACCAGCGCGGGCATGAAGGTAAATGATCAATTAGTTATTCATGGTGACTACACCCAATCAAAGGCCGAAGATTTGTGTCGTCAGCTACTAAAGAGGAAAACTAAGTTTGATGGAGTCTTTGCGGCAAATGATTTATCGGCCCAAGGCGTTATAAATATCTTGCTCCAAAACGCAATCTCTGTTCCTGGCAAGGTAAAGGTTGTGGGATTTGATGATTCACCAATATCTGTTAAGAATCAGCCATCGATTACAACAATTAGGCAACCGACACGAGAGTTAGGTGCGCAGGTTGCGGCAAGCCTTTTAGCGATTTTAGATGGACAACAGGTCGAGGATAAAATCTTGGATGTTAAGTTGATTAAGCGTCAATCTACCGGTGCTAAATAGCGGTGTTTGCGCTAATAATCTCCTTGTACTTTTTAAAGCTCAGCTTTGGTGTGCGCTCAAAAGTATCGTAATCAACATGGACAATTCCAAAACGCTTTGCATAACCTTCGGCCCATTCAAAGTTATCTAGTAGCGACCATGCAAAATACCCTCTGACAGGTGCGCCTTCTGCGATTGCGTTTTGCAGGGATTGCAGGTGTGCCACCAAATAAGCGGTGCGCTTTGTGTCCATAACTTCTCCATTAATTTTTTCATCATCATAAGAAGAGCCATT
>Ga0114976_10002328_pt1 | contig 11965 bp, 12 predicted proteins | sample S_130805_EF_Meta_FD_87319 | JGI IMG/M metagenome (GOLD analysis project Ga0114976, IMG submission 87319) | Freshwater microbial communities from Lake Simoncouche, Canada to study carbon cycling - S_130805_EF_MetaG | ecosystem: Environmental > Aquatic > Freshwater > Lake | place: Lake...
GCTAGCGCCATACTTTTTCGCTCGCTGGCTTGGGCGTCCATAAATATTTCATATGTTAAATATTTCTCTCTTTTTAACGTTGGCAATGTTCTTGCTGACTTTTATTAATGCGCAATCAATTCGTATCCCGCGCAATGCTCGCGACTTATCGGCATCCGTTGCTGTGCTGCTGCCAGTTCGCAATGAGGCTGCAAATATCGTGGATTTAGTGGCATCGCTGAAAGCCCAAACTGGTATCTCTGACCTCAAATTCTATTTTTTAGATGACAACTCAGAAGATGAAACACTTGAACTGCTAATGCGCGAAATTGCAGGTGATAAGAGATTTTCCGTAACAAGTGGCCAACCACTGCCTGAAGGTTGGTTCGGAAAGCCTTGGGCACTCGAGCAATTACGCTCTAAAGCCAAAGCTAACTACATCGTAAATATTGATGCTGATGTGCGCTTAGTTCCGCGAGCTATTTGTGCGGCTATAAATTTACTAATTGATCAAAAGCTTGATTTCGTCTCACCATATCCAAAACAGATCGCAAAATCTTTTGGCGAGCGAATGATTCAACCGCTACTTCAATGGTCTTGGTTATCGACAGTACCGCTTCGAATTGCCGAGAAATCAGGTCGAACTTCTCTTGCGGTAGCAAATGGCCAATTCTTTGCAGTTAGGGAAAGTTCACTTGCCACCGTTGCTGGCTATTCAGTGTCAAAGACAGCTGTCTTAGATGACATGGAGCTTGCCCGTGCGTTGTTGCGAAATGGATTCAAAGGCTGCGTTGCAGACGGTTCGAATATTGCAACTTGTCGCATGTATAACTCATGGGCCGAAGTTAAAGCTGGCTACGGTAAATCACTATGGGCAGCCTTCGGATCAAGATTTGGTTCCTTCATCGCAATCACTTTCCTATTTGTAACTGGAATTCTCCCTCTGCTTGGTGCGATCGCTGGCTTTACTTCCGGCTTCTACGCTTTAGAGTTCGTAATTATTTCGCGCATCATCGCCGCTCGCGTCTCTGGTGGTCGCTTCCTTGATGCCTTCTTGCATCCGATTTCAACCTTGTTTTTGATTTACTTGATTATTTATTCTTGGAGCGCCCGCGGAAAAGTGCAATGGAAGGGGCGCACACTATGAGCAAAGTAGTTGTTATTGGCGCCGGTATTGGTGGCATGAGCGCCGCAGCCCGAATTGCTAAAGCTGGCCATCAAGTTGAAATCTTTGAAGCCGCAAACTTCGTCGGTGGAAAATGTCGTACTGAATGGATTGGTCGCTATGCCTTTGATACCGGACCATCACTGCTAACTCTCCCTGCGGTTTACCGAGACTTCTTTCTAAAGACTGGTCCGATCATGGAAGAAGTCTTAGCTCAGATTCCAGTTGATCCCGCTTTTGATTATCGCTTTGCCGATGGCTCAAGTGTTAAGTTTGCAAACCTCTCGCGCTACCAAACTCTGCAAGCGATCACTGCGTCATTCGGAAGTGAAGCCGCCGCCCAATGGGATCAAATCATGAAGCGCGCCGAGGCAATGTGGGATGTTTCGCGCGAACCTTTTATCGAATCTGAACTTACTTCGATAGCTGCCCTCTTCAAGCGAGTCACCTTATTGCGAGATTTACTGGTGATCGCACCATTTAAATCACTACGTGAGATTGCAACTGAGAAATTAACTGATCAACGGCTGCGATACATAGTCGATCGCTATGCCACATACAGTGGCTCTGATCCGCGTAAGGCGCCGGCAGTATTACTCAGCATTGCCTTCGTTGAAGAAGCTTTCGGTGCATGGCATTTAGCCGGCGGAATTGGCCAGTTATCTGTGGCGATTGAAAAACGCTGCTTAGATCTAGGCGTCAAGATTCATTTAAATTCACCCGTCGCCAAAATACAAACTGCTAACGGCGTCGCTACCGGAATCGCCCTAGCTGACGGCGCAGAAATTGCAGCTGATTTCATTGTTTCAAATAGCGATGCCAGCCTTACTTATCATCAGCTAATTAGTTCTGCTGAAAAGCGAGCTAAGGGCGAACGGAAGAACTTAGCAAAGACCCAAAAGTCCCTCGCTGGCTTCTCACTGCTACTTGGTTTACGGCCAGCTGAATCCGCTGAAAAGTTAAATCATCACACAATTCTTTTTCCAGCAGATTACGACGCCGAGTTTGAAGCGATCTTCACGCAAAAGAAACCAGTAGAAAATCCCACCATCTACATCTGCGCACCTAATGATCCGCTTATGGTTAAAGATGCTGGCCATGAAAGTTGGTTCGTTTTAGTAAATGCTCCGCGTCATGACGAAAGTGCGCAGAATGGCTTCGATTGGCGTGATGAAAATTTCAAACATAAATATGCCAATTCGATTATCGATCAAATCGAAGCGCGCGGCATCAAGATTCGCGAACGTTTAGATGTCTTGGAAATTCGTACTCCCCTAGATTTACAGGAATCAGTCATGGCACCTGGTGGTTCGATTTACGGAACTTCGAGCAACAGCGCATCCGCTGCCTTCTTGCGCACTAAGAATCGTTCGCCGATTAAGAATCTTTTCTGTCTGGGCGGTTCAACTCACCCAGGTGGCGGATTACCGTTAGTTGGAATCAGTGCCGAAATTGTGGCTAATGCAATTGGGCGTGCGCGTTAGCGAAGTTGTTTGTAACCAAAGCGCATTACTTGAAGCGCACCAATAATTTGCATCACTAAGAAAGCACCTGCGATTGCTGGCAAGCCAGGTATCTCTAACTGCCATGCAATCAAAATTATGAATAACAGGCTGGCTCGCATTGGGCGTTCGGCGAAAGTAACTACACCTAGATCTTTAACTTCAAAAGCGGCCAATCTGGCGCGAGCATATTCCTGCACAGAAGCTGCCAGCCATAAGCCAACTGCGATTTCTAGCGGAATTCCGACTTGGTAGAGCGCATAGGCCCAAGCTGCTTCACTGATGCGATCGGCAACTGAATCCAAGATTGCGCCCCAAGAACTTTCCCGGCGTTGGAATATCGCCACACTGCCATCTACTCCATCGAAGATAAGTGATAACACAACTAAAGCGATTGCCCAATAAGAATGTGGAATTAGAGCAGTACCGATTGCTGAAATTAACCCGAGTAAAGTTAAAACATTTGGTGAAATACGTAGCAGAGTTGCAATAAGCGCGAATCGATATGAGATTGCCAGCCATCCATGGACAATGCCTGCGATTTTGGCATTGCCGTGTAATTCACTCCAACGCTGATAGAACTCTTTTTTGCTAATCATTTACTAACCAACTTTCGATATATCTCAAGTGTGGCAGATGAAGTGTTCATCGTGTAGAAATGCAGACCGGGTACGCCTAACTCGAGTAATTCCTCACAAAGCTGCGTAGCGATCTCGATGCCGAGTTTTTGAACTGCCTCATGATCATCTTCGATAGCTGAGAATTTTTCTAAGATACTTGTCGGAATCGGAGTTCCGCTTAGTTCAGACATGCGAACTAATTGCTTAACATTGGTAACCGGCAAGATGCCCGGAATAATTGGCAAGCTAGAACCTTTGGCGGAAAGAGCTTCAACTAGTCGTTGGTAACTTTGTGCTTCAAAGAAGAATTGAGTGGTCGCAAAAGTAGCGCCCAGAGATTCTTTGCGAATTAGCACATCAACATCTTTTGCTAAATCACCTTGCGATGCAGGGTGGCCATCAGGAAATGCCGCCACGCCAACTTCAAAACCGCCAACTTCCATTGCTAGTTCAACTAATTGATCGGCATGATTGAATCCACCAACCGTTGGCACCCACGGCGCGCTTGGCCCGCCAGTTGGGTCACCGCGCAAAGCAAGAATGCTATGAATGCCAGCCTCTTTATATGTCTGCAGAATTTCGATTAGCTCGCCCCGCGTTGAACCAACGCAAGTTAAGTGGGCAACGGTTGGAATTGAGGTTCGTTCGGTGATCTGTGACGTTATGCGAATAGTGCGATCACGGGTTGAACCCCCGGCACCGTATGTGACCGAAATGAAATCTGGGGCGATTGATTCAAGCGCTGACATGGCAGCCCAAAGGCGTTCTTCGCCAGCCTGATCTTTAGGCGGAAAGAACTCAAATGAGTATTTTGTTTCGCGTAATACCACTGGGTCAGCGTATCGTTACGCGCGTGAAACCTGAGGCATCTGTGCAGCCGCTCGAGCAGCTCAAATATTTGCGCGAAGAGATCGAGGCCGAACTCCAGGATTTCCTCACTGCCCAATCGAATTACTTCACCTCAATTGCGCCTGAATTGAAGCCGGCTGCAGGAAGTTTGAGCGCCTTTGTAATTAACGGGGGAAAACGTTTCCGTCCACTCTTCGCTGCAGTTGGCGCGATGGGTGCGGGTTCGAATTTATCGCAATCAGAGATTCGCGCGTTCGCAAGCCTTGAACTCTTACAGGCATGCGCACTTATTCATGATGACTTAATGGATGCATCTGACACCCGTCGTGGTGAACCAGCAATCCATAAATTATTCGAATCAATGCATATTGCCGAAAACTATCAAGGCAAAGCAACTCAATTTGGTTTATCAGCATCGGTCCTAATCGGTGATCTGGCTCTTATCTGGTCTGACTTAATGTTGAACAGTTCTGGTGTCAAAAGTGATTCTCTAATTGCAGCTATCAGTGTTCATGATGAAATGCGAGTGGAGCTAATTGCCGGTCAATACCTCGATGTCTTCGAGCAAGCTCGCGGCACTCAAAGTGTTGCCCAAGCCCTAAACATTGCCCGATACAAGTCCGCTAAGTATACGATTGAACGTCCACTTCATTTAGGTGCAGCTATTGCGATTCCTGACGCGGCAAAGCGCGCCCAAATTATTTCCATCTATTCAGAGTTTGGCTTACCGCTCGGTGAAGCTTTCCAATTACGCGATGACTTACTTGGCGTTTTCGGAGATCCTAAAGTTACCGGCAAGCCAGCGGGTGATGACCTGCGCGAAGGAAAGCGCACCGTATTGATGGCAATGACCCACGACCGCATCTCTGGGGCGGCTGAAGCGGAGTTCATGCAGGAATTCGGAAATCACGATATCTCCGAAAGCGCTATTGCGCGCCTGCAAGAGATCATCTCGGAAACTGGCGCTGCCATGCATGTTGAGGATCTAATTGAAGAATTAACTTCCACCGCGCTAGAAGCCCTAAATCGTGATGAAATAGTGCCACAAGCAAGAGAACTATTAACCGAGATGGCAATCATCGCGACCAAAAGAAATATGTGAATCAATAATGGTTAAGCAGATTAAGGGTCCTAGCGATCATGTCGTTGTTGTTGGTGCAGGTTATGCGGGGCTTAGTGCAGCGCTTCGACTAGCCGGGGCTGGTCGCAAAGTAACGATCATCGAACGCGAATCTGTGCCTGGTGGGCGCAGTGGTTTGTTGCAACGCGATGGCTACTCATTTGATACCGGGCCAAGTGTGCTAACCATGCCATCACTAATTAACGATGCCTTTAATTCAGTCGGCGAAGAACTCAAAGACTGGGTCGACTTAATGCCATTAAAGCCGCTTTACCGCGCGTTCTATGACGATGGTTCACAAATCGATGTTCACGCGAACACCCAAGAGATGGAAGCTGAAATCGCTCGCACTGTTAGTTCTAGTGAAGCCGCTGGATACCGCCGATATGTTGAGTTTGTAACTAAGTTATATAAGTATGAGATGAATGACTTTATCGATCGCAATATTGATTCACCTTTGAATCTATTGACGCCTAACTTGGCTCGTTTAGTAGCACTCGGCGGTTTTAGAAAGTTGCAACCAAAAGTTAATCAGTATCTGAAAGACCCACGCTTGCAAAAGGTTTACTCCTTCCAGGCCATGTATGCCGGTGTTAGTCCCCAGCAAGCGCTAGCAATTTATGCGGTCATTGCTTATATGGATTCCGTAAATGGCGTCTTCTTCCCTAAGGGTGGAATGCATGCGGTGCCAGTTGCGCTAGCTGCAGCTGCTCAAAAGCATGGTGTTGAAATCAAGTACAGCACCACTGTTACCAAGATTGATTTTGAGAACGGCCGCGCAAAGGCGGTAATCACCGATAAAGGTGAGCGAATTACCTGCGATGCAGTAGTTCTAAACCCAGATCTACCTGTCGCTTGGCGAGACCTATTGGGTAAGACTCCGCGTTCGGTAAAGCGCCTGCGCTACTCACCATCTTGCGCAACTATGTTGATCGGCTCAAGTAAGAAATACGATCACATCGCACACCACAATATTCACTTCGGTAAATCTTGGGATGGCGTCTTTGATGAGCTAATTAATAAGAAGCAATTGATGAGTGATCCAAGCGTGCTTGTAACCGTGCCGACTCATGATGATCCTGATCTGGCTCCTGCTGGCAAGCAGAGTTACTACGTTCTATTTCCAACTCCGAACTTAACTGCCGATATAGATTGGCGCAAAGAGTCAAAGCCTTACCGTGATCAAATGATTGCTACTCTTGAAGAGCGCGGTTATGACGGATTTGGTGATGCCATTGAAGTTGAGCATTTAACAACTCCGCTGGAATGGGAAGCGATGGGAATGGAAGCAGGCGCACCATTTGCAAGTGCGCACACCTTCTTCCAAACTGGTCCGTTCCGCCCAAGTAACCTGGCCAAAGGTTTTGAGAATGTCGTTTTCACAGGATCTGGAACCCAACCTGGCGTTGGCGTTCCTATGGTTTTGATTTCTGGTCGCTTAGCAGCTGAACGAATTGTGGGCCCAGTTAAGTAATGGATGAATTAACTGCTGCCGGCATAACTGATCCGCAGTTGCGGGCATCTTATGAAGAATGCAAACGTCTTAATGCTCTCCATGGCAAAACTTATTACTTAGCTACGCTGCTATTACCAAAAGCAAAACGGCCATTTGTTCATGCACTTTATGGATTCGCTCGCTATGCCGATGAAATTGTTGACGATCTAGCTTCAACGCTAACCGATGGTGAAAAAGCAGCTGAGCTAAAAACTTGGGGCGATGGCGTTCTCTCGGGGCTAAAGAGTGGCGATTCCAATGATCAAGTTGGTCGCGCGCTAATTGATACAGTTAATCGCTTTGCTATCCCCCACGAACATTTTGTAGCTTTCTTGCATTCAATGACCATGGATTTAACTATTACCGAATATGCCAATTACGAAACTCTGATGGAATATGTATATGGCTCAGCCGCTGTAATTGGCCTCGAAATGGTCCCTATTCTCGGGGCTTTGAGCCAAGGTGCTTACGAACCGGCTGAAAAACTAGGCGTTGCGTTTCAGTTAGCTAACTTCATACGAGATGTTGGCGAAGATTTAGATCGCGGCCGGGTTTATCTGCCGCAAGATGAGTTAGCCCAATTCGGAGTTGATCGCGAGATGTTAGAAGCGCGAAAGTTAACCCCGCAAATTACGGCAGCCTTAAAGTTTCAAATCGAGCGAGTACGCCAACTGCAACGTGAAGCCACACCTGGCATATTGCAGCTAGAACCAGCTAGTCGACCTTGTATCGAAGCGGCTAGTGAACTCTACTGCGGCATTGTTGATGAAGTTGAAGCAATTGGTTATGACATCTTTAATAAGCGAGCAAAAACTTCTACTGGGCGCCGATTACGAGTAGCGGGTAAAGCTTATGTAAAGGCAATCGCTGTTCGTTAGTTCTTATGTGCTTTGCGACCAAGATAAACCCAATTCGCCATAACTGAAAGAACGAGCGCAAAACCAAAGAATAAATCTTCCAGCGGTGCAGATGCAATGCGTAAACCTAAAATTGTATCTTCGCTGTACATCACAATATTTCTGGACGTTAGCCACCAATTGGTCAGCAACTGAAATGGCAAAATGATGGCAAATGAAGTCCAGAATACTTTTCGCTTAAGCAATCCGGTCTTTAACACTTCTAGGTCAAGGAAAGCTGCAATGAAAACAGCGATCAGTGCGATTTGGGTGTAGGTCATGACTCATCCCCTACTTCCCAATGATTCTTCACAGTTCGCACCGCTTCGATAGTTAACAAAGCTGCAAGCGGAACAATTAAGAAAAATAAGAACTCTTCCAGCGGAATCCCGAATGGACCGAAGATTCCCAGTATCTGGTTCTTATCAAAATACCAATGGCCACGGTTAATTGCGTACGCGTCCCAAACAACGAAGAAGACAGCTGTAGGCAAAATACTCAAGATAACTCTTTTAAATCTGCGAATTACGCCGACCTTTAAAAACACTTCTAACCAGATTGACCCACCAAGAGTGAAAGCCAACATCGCTAAATAGCCATATTTCTGCACGAGTTAATTCTCTCGTAAAGCAGCGCTAATTGCTTACTAAATCGCTATAGTTTGCGATGCGGGAGCCTAAAGAAATTGGCTGAGAGGATCTGTAATTCACAGATCGACCGCTTGACCGGTCCGGTAATGCGGACCTGGAATTGGGGTTTAACGTGTCATACATTTTATTTACTGCTTGGGGTTACGAAGTATCTATCCTGGAATTCGTTGCATCAGTTACCTCTTTAATCGGAGTTTGGTTAGGAACAACTGGAAAACGAATCACATGGCCATGGTGGGCACTGAGCAGTGCTCTATATGGAATCTTTTTCTTCCAAGTTAACTTAATCGGCAGCGCTGCCTTGCAATTAGTTTTCATAATTGCCGCAATTCGTGGCTGGTTTGGTTGGGCTCCAACTGGCGCGGTTCCTGGACGATTGAGCAATAAAGCTCGTGTTTACGTAGTCCTGGTAGTTCTTTCGCTCTGGGCACTACTCGAACCTCTTCTTTCTCATATTGGTGCCGCCGCAACAATTGTGGATTCATTCTTGTTTGTTGGGTCTTTAGTTGCTCAAGTTCTGATGGTTTATGAGAAAACCGATAATTGGCCACTCTGGTTCTTAGTTGATCTCGTAGGCACTATCTTGTACTTCAAGCAAGAATATTACTTCACCGCATTTCTATATTTAGTTTTCACCGCAATAGCTTTGATCGGATGGTGGCGTTGGAATGCAGATCAACGAAGCGCTTCGCGACCTATTTAGCGAATCATCTAAACCGCTAATTCTTGCTATCGATGGCCCAGCAGGTTCGGGCAAGAGCACGCTAGCTAGTGAGATTGCGCGAGCATTTGCCGGAACTTACGATATTGAAGTTATACATCTGGACGAGCTATATAACGGTTGGGCTGAAGCACTTTCGCAAGAACTATTTCAGCGAATTTCTCAAGTAATTGCTGCCCAACGTGCTGGCACAGCAATAGAGCTTGCTATCTATGACTGGTCGGCCGTAGCGTTTTCTGGGCCACGAGAAGTTAAAGCCGTGCAACTTCTAATTATCGAAGGTGTCGGTAGCTCTAATCATCTGTTGCACGCGAATTTAACAACTTCGATCTGGCTAGATATTGATCAAAGTACTGGATTAGCACGGGTATTAGAGCGAGATGGCGATGAGATTCGTGAAGAGATGGTCAAGTGGCAGAAGATGGAAAGTGAATACTTTGCACGCGACTTAACTCGCGAAAGAGCGGATTTCATCCTCTCTACGCAGTAGCTAGCCTAAGATTTAGCTGTGTCTGATCTAACCGGCGAATTAATTGATGACCGTTATCAGTTAACGGCGCTGCTTGCCACTGGCGGCATGGCCACAATTTACAGCGCTATCGATACTCGGCTAGATCGCAAAGTTGCCGTCAAAATCATGCATCCACATCTGGCACAAGATGAAGACTTCGTTGGTCGCTTTATTCGCGAGGCAAAGGCTGCCGCCTCTCTTTCGCATCCAAATATTGTTGCAGTGCAAGATCAAGGGTGGAATCAAAGCGGAGTTCCAGCAGTTTTTATCGTGATGGAGTTAATCGAAGGCCACACCCTGCGGGACTACATTTATGAACGAGGTAAACTAACAGTTGATGATGCGCTTTCCTTTATCGATCCAGTTTTAAGTGCACTCGCTGCGGCGCACAACATCGGCATAATTCATCGCGACATCAAACCTGAAAATATCTTGATCTCAAAAGAAGGTCGCGTAAAGATCGCGGACTTCGGACTTGCGCGTGGCAATATGTTGGGCACAACTATGACGGCTGAATCCAGCGTAATTCTCGGCAGCGTTTCTTATCTCTCTCCAGAACAAGTACAACGTGGCATCGCAGATTCAAGAAGTGATGTTTATGCCGCGGCAATTGTATTATTTGAAATGATTACAGGCGAAAAGCCGTTTGCTGCCGATACTCCAATTCAAATTGCATATATGCATGTAAACGAGAAAATTCCCTTGCTAAGTAGCAAGGTAAAAGGTGTGCCCGCAGCCCTTGAAAACCTGGTTGCCAAAGCTACAAGTACTAACCCAGATGATCGACCACGCGACGCTGGCGAATTTCTCGCCGAGCTAAATAGAGTCCGTGATGAAATTGACCCGAAGCGTAAGCAACTGAGTCTTCAATTAGATTTACCAGTGGCCCCAATTAGAGAAGAAGTGCGAGATAAATCTCGTGCTGCCAAGCGTGCCGAAGCTGCCAAATCAGCTCTAGCAACCGAGATAGTTACCCCCATGACCGAGAGCACTGCAGGCACCAAGAAAGACCGCGCCGAAGAGCGTCGTCGCGTAAGCAAGCGAGTTCGTCGCAATCGCATCATTGCTTTGGCACTAGCCGTAAGCGTTGGTGTTGCCGGTTGGTGGATCATTCTTGGTCCAGGCGCAAAAGTTGATGTGCCTTCAGTAATTGGTGCTTCGGTTGATAAAGCTAATTCACTTTTGACACCACTTGGGCTTAAGAGCGAAGTAGCCGAACGTGTTTACAGCGAAGAAGATGCTGAAGGCTTGATCATTGCGCAAGACCCAGCTGGTGGCGATCAGACTGATCCAAATGGCACCGTTAAATTGACTGTGTCAAAAGGTCCAGAGCGTTACACAGTTCCGCAGCTAGTTGGTTTAACACCAGAGGCGGCAGTAAATGCAATTGCGAAATTCCCACTAACTACCGGGACAATTACCGAAGTATTTAATTCTGAAATTCCTAAAGGTTTCGTAATCTCAGCTGAACCTGCCCCAGGTACACAAGTGCGTCGTGATGCCACAATTAATTTAGTGGTCAGCAAAGGAATCGAAACTCTGACGTTATCTTCCTATGTTGGCAAAATTGGCGAAGAAGCACTAACTGAATTAAGCGATGCTGGCTTCGACGTTACCGTCACTTATGCTTTTGATGAAAAAGTAATCCCAGGTGGTGTAATTTCGCAGAATCCAGCTGGCGGCGATATTCCTAAAGGCGCCAAAATCGAATTAATAGTTTCTAAAGGTTCAGCTTTCATAACAATTCCAACCAAGGGAATCGTTGGGCAAACTCAGGCCAAAGCGACTGCGATTCTCAAAGATCTTGGCTTGGTCGTTAAGGTGAAAACTCTTGGTGCCAATAAGGCAAAAAAGGTTATTAATGTTTCGCCGAAAGAGGGCACCAAGGTCAAACGTGGCAGCACTGTGACCATCACAGTAGGCTAGCCAAATGTCTAAAGCGAAAATTAAAGGTCCGCGGCTTGGTGCTCACACCCCGACTTCAGGTGGAATGGCCAAGCGCTCGATCGCTTATGCCGAACTAACTGGCGCTGAAGTTATTCAAGTTTTTGCTTCTAACCCACGCGGATGGGCAATGCCGGAAGCCAACCCGGTTGCCGATGAAGAATTTCGCAGCAAAGCAGCAGCGCTAGACATTCTCACCTACGTGCACGCCCCATTTTTGATTAACTTAGGTTCACCTACGGTCGGCACTTACGAAAATTCTGTAGCCTCAACTGCTTACTCATTAAAGCGTGGCGCCGAAATTGGTGCCCTCGGCGTTGTTATTCATACTGGATCAGCTGTTGATGTTAATAATGTTGAGAATGCCTGGAAACAGATTCACGAGGGCATGATGCCGGTCCTAAATGCTTTAGGTGACGATGCGCCAATGCTGCTGCTTGAACCAACTGCCGGCCAAGGTCAATCACTCGTTAAGAAATTAGATGACCTAACTAATTATTTGAAAGCTTTGGA
>Ga0114976_10002334_pt1 | contig 11953 bp, 9 predicted proteins | sample S_130805_EF_Meta_FD_87319 | JGI IMG/M metagenome (GOLD analysis project Ga0114976, IMG submission 87319) | Freshwater microbial communities from Lake Simoncouche, Canada to study carbon cycling - S_130805_EF_MetaG | ecosystem: Environmental > Aquatic > Freshwater > Lake | place: Lake...
TTTCTTCAACACGGATGCAAAGGCTGTGGCTGTTGAATGATTTGTTTGTAGCTCCTGAATCCCGAGGGAAAGGTATTTCAATACAACTTATTGATGCAGCCAAGAGATTATGCATTGAAACGGAGGCATGCGGATTAATTTTAGAAACCGCTAAAGCCAATACAATAGGAAATTCCCTCTATCCCAAATCAGGTTTCCATTTGGATACTGATCACCACTATTATTCCTGGGATATCAGGGATGCTGAGTGATTTTTTCTATATAGTTTTTCCTTTCAAATTGATTTAAACCTATGCAATTCACCACCTACTATAATCCTTCGGGTGCGTGGGCTGCTTCCGTTGGAACTTTACCTTCTAGCGCCTTCAGAAAGGCCACAATATTTGTTGTTTCTTCTGTGCTGATATTGTAATTCAATTGCACCTTTGCCATTATATTAACAGTCTCAGCGAGATCTGCTACCGAACCATCGTGAAAATAAGGCTGTGTTTTACTTATATTTCGCAATGAAGGCACCTTAAACTGATACAATTTAGTGGTGTCTTTATTTAAGGTAAATGCTCCTTTATCAATTTTTTCAGATTTTGTGTACTCCCAATAATTTGCATGTACTCCAAATTTTTGTAATTGAGTTCCGCCCAATAATTCTCCTCCATGGCAGGTGGTACAACCTATGAGTATGAAAGAAATCATACCATTTTTCTCAGATTCGCTCAGTGCTTTTTTGTCTCCTTGCAAATAACTGTCGAAGCGCGAAGGAGTAATTAATGTCCTTTCAAAAGTACCAATAGCATTTTGCAGGTTAGTATAAGTAATAGGATTCTTATCCTCAGGAAAGGCAGTTTTAAATAAATTCTGATAATAAGGCAATGTGTTAAGCCTATTTTCAAGAAAGCTGCGCGATGGAATAGCCATTTCAACAGGATTTAAAATTGGCATACCAGCTTGTTCTTCCACATCTTTTGCCCTGCCATCCCAAAACTGCATGCGGTGTAACGCTGCATTGAGCGTAGTTGGTGAATTTCTATCTCCATTTTTTCCTGCATCGCCAGGAGAGGTTGGCAGGTTATCAACTCCAAAAGTTGCTAAATTATGGCATGAATTGCAGCTATTATTACCGGTCTTTGACAAACGCTTGTCATAGTACAAAGCATGTCCCAATTTAACTTTAGGGTCATTGAAGGATACTGCTGCTGCCTTTAGTGGTGCAAATCCTGTGGTACCAAGCTTTTCCTCAATAACCAAATCCAGGGCATCAGTAGTTTCTTCCGTTTCCTTTTTACTATCTGAACAGGCGAATAAAAAGACAAAACAAAAAGACAATATGACAAACTCTTTCATTTCAAAACTTTTAAAATGGTAATTTAAAATTCATCCTGATATAAGTCAAATAAAAAAACAGATTTTATTCTTTCATGGGTAATCCATCCCTAATTACCTAAGTACTCCTTCTTAGGTAAGGGACATGATATATACATATTTTATTTATTAAAATTATATTCCTTACAAATTCACACATATTTATACACTAAAATTATTTTTACGATTCAATCATGCCATTCTTTCTTTGGATTTACTAAAACAAAGTGTACATTAGACACATGAAACAATTGTTCCTGTTTTTTTCTTGCCTTTTTCAAGTTTTATTATCTGTTGCCCAACCAAGCAGCTTTACTCCACATGGTATTGGAGGAGGGGGTGCTTTGTTTTTTCCAAAAATAAATCCAGCAAATGATGATGAATTTTACATTAGTTGCGATATGAGTGAGCTGTTTCACAGCAGCGATTTTGGACAAACCTATTCTCAGATTCACTTTAGTAAACTTCAGGTTTTTAATACCTCTACTTATGAGTTTACAAATATTTCTACTACCGCATATTGTAATTTTAATGATGGTAATGAAGGATATCCTGTAAAAACCACAGATGGCGGAGTAACCTGGAATGCTCTGACAGCATATGACCTTAGTACTTATGGCACCGTTTATAAAATGTCTGCCAATTTCTCCAATCCGAATCAATTACTTATAGCAGGATATGGAGACATCCTATTTTCAGACGATGGAGGATCATCTTTTTCACTGGTTAAACATGCTGCCAATATGGGTGCAGGATTAATTATGGGAGGTGTATTTTGGGAAGGAAATAATATTTACATAGGAACTAATGAAGGATTAATTATTTCCACTGATGGAGGTGCCACTTTTGCTGTTCAAAGCTCTACAGGAATTGGAGCAGGAGAAGTCATCTGGAGTTTTGCCGGAGCTAAAAATGGCAGCACCACAACATTTGCGTGCATTACTGCAAGTTCAGGAGATGTATATAATGGCATCATGCCCTGGGATTATTACAATTTTGCAAAAGGTGTTTATACCATGGATAATGTTTCAGGTACCTGGAACTCAAAATCAAGCGGAATTAATTTCTCTTCTGATTTTGTAATGTACATTGCTATGGCAGAAAATGATGTTAACACAATTTATTTGGGTGGCCACGATAATGCATTAGGTGCTCCATTAGTTTTTAAAACCAGCAATGCCGGCAATTCATGGTCAAAAGTATTTTCCACTATAAACAACGCAAACATAATAACTGCCTGGGAAGGTTCAGGAGGAGATAAAAACTGGAGCTGGAGCGAAACAGTCTTTGGCATTTCTGTAGCACCCAACAACGCAAATAAAGTTCTATTTGGTAATTACAGCAATGTTCAATCTTCTACTGATGGGGGAACAACCTGGAGACAGGCTTATGTAAACAGCATGGACGAACATGCTGCCGCGTCACCTACTCCCCCGAAACAAGATTATACCAGTATTGGATTAGAGAACACTACCTGCTGGCAAGTGTTATGGACTGATCCCAATAATATGATGGCCTGTTTTAGTGATATTGGAGGAATTAGAAGTGTTGATGCCGGAACAAAATGGAGTTTTGATTATACCGGATTTTCAGTGAATTCTCTCTATCGTCTGGAGCAAGGAAACAATGGAATTCTATATGGGGCTTGTTCCAACATTCATGATATGTATCAAAGTACCAGATTACAAGATGCAAATTTAGATGCTTCAGATTCAAATGGTAAAATTATATTTTCTAATGATAATGGCGCTACCTGGAGCACTTTACATGACTTCGGACATCCTGTATTTTGGATAAAAATTGATCCGAATAATCCGGATATAATGTATGCTTCTGTAATTCATTTTGGTGGTGTCCAGGGCTCACAGTTAGGAGGCATTTATAAAACAACCAATTTATCTGCAGGTGCCTCATCAACATGGAACAAGTTATCCGACCCTCCACGAACTGAAGGACATCCAGCCTCAATTAATGTGCTTAACGATGGTAAAATGGTATGTACTTTTTCAGGCAGGAGAAATTCAAGTGGTTCCTTTACAAATAGTAGTGGTGTATTTTTATACAACCCTTCCAACAGTTCCTGGTCAGACCTTAGCGATGTTGGCATGTATTATTGGACAAAAGATATTGTATTGGATCCTTCAGATACGACACAAAACACCTGGTATGTTTGTGTATTTTCTGGTTGGGGTGGCCCAGCCAATGGACTAGGAGGACTTTACAAAACCACTAACAGAGGAAGTAGTTGGACAAAACTAACCGGTTCCCAGTTTGATCGGGTCACCTCAATAACTTTTAATCCTCAGAATGTAAATGAAGCTTATCTAACAACGGAATATCAGGGATTGTGGTTAAGTTCCGATATGAATAATACTACGCCAACCTGGACGCTTGTCAACAGTTATCCATTTCGCCAACCCGAAAGAGTATTTTTTAACCCCTATAATTTAAATGAAATTTGGGTTACCAGCTTTGGAAACGGCCTAAAATCAGGATCGCTTTCAACTTCATCTACTTTGGATTCCAATAATAATAAATCTCCTTTTGAAGCATATCCAAACCCATTCGATAATTATATTTTAATTCAAAATAAAAGTCAAGTTCCAATAAATACTATCAACCTGTATACTTCCTTTGGACAATTACTACAAACTCAAAATGGAGAAATACAAATGATTTCTACAACGGAACTTATTCGCGGAATTTACTTTGTAGAAATCATCAGCAAAGATGGTTCAAGATATTATCAGAAAATGATAAAATAAAGTATTCAGACATTTTGAATTTTATAAATATGTTGAAGAAAACAATTCTACCCGTATTGCTTGCAACAATTTGGATCAGCATTTCTGAGTTTTTAAGAAATGAAGTGTTGTTTAAAAGCTACTGGACAGAACATTATGCAGGCCTTGGCATGCCCTTTCCATCGGAACCTATAAATGGTGCGATGTGGGGCCTATGGTCATTGTTGTTTGCAATTTCAATTTTTGTTATCACCCGTAAATTCAATGTGCTGGAATCAAGCATTCTGGTTTGGTTATTTGGTTTTGTGATGATGTGGGTAGTATTAGGCAACCTGAGCGTTCTGCCATTTGGTTTATTACTCTATGCTGTGCCCTTGAGTATGTTGGAAGTATTTCTGGCCGTTTGGATAATAAAAAAGATAGATCGCTAATTATTCGATATCTAATTATAATACATTAATAAATACTACCTTAAATCATGTTAGAAATAAAACCAAATTGCGAATCCTGCGGAATTGACTTGCCGAATACCAGTACTTTAGCCATGATTTGTTCTTTTGAATGCACTTTCTGCTATTCCTGTGTTCATGAAAAACTGCACAATGTATGCCCAAATTGTGGTGGGGGTTTTGAAAAAAGACCTGTGCGACCTAAAGATATGTTAGAAAAATACCCCACTTCTATTGTCCGTTTTGTTCAACAACCCGATTTGAATCAGTTTACAATATTGTTAGATAAATACAAGAATATTCCAGCAGAAAAAAGGTAAGAATCAATGAAATGGGTTACCCGAGAAAAACCGGAAATTGACAGACTAGCCTGTCCGTGGTTAATAAGGAAATTCGTTGATCCGGAAGCAGAAATCATAATTTATACAGTATTATTTTTTTCTAAAATATGGGCAAAATTGAAATCCATTCCTAACAAAGCAGGAAGAATTTCAACACTGCTCCTTTTATTTTTGTTTCACCTTAATGGCTTTTCTCAGTTTCCTGTCAACACTGATAGCCTTTATACGTTTCTAAAATACAATTCTATTCATAGGGATATTGTTTCCTGGGATAGCATGGATACAGCTCACCAAAAGTGTATCCTTTCTGCTAAAAATGATATAGATACCCTGCAGTGTTTTGTACAAATTTTAAAAGCCTTGGATGATGTTCATTCAAATATTACCTACAAAAACAAAAATTATGGGCATTATCATCCTGTAGAGAATTCCGTTTATATTCGAATTAAACCATTGCTTGATCTTGCGGCACAAGAATCTGGAAAAATCTCAATTTCACTTTTACCAAACAAAACTGGATACATACGGATTCCCGGTATTCAGGCCTTTGGGGAAACCGAAGTTAACAGATATGCTCGAATCATATTGGATAGTTTGTCCGTTTTGGCATCACAAAAGGTGAAGCAAATAGTCTTAGACTTACGACTAAACACCGGAGGAAATTTATATCCCATGCTAAGCGGATTAAGTCAATTGTTAGGGGATGGAATTATAGGATATGAGACGGATGCAGAAGGTACCATAGTTCGATCCTGGGAAATTAAAAAGAATAATTTTTTTATCGGGGAATATCAAACTACCTCCATTCCGGATTCTTTTTCCTTTAATTTAAATAAAATGCCAGTTGTCATTTTAACTGGGCCCCTAACGGGCAGCTCAGGCACTATGACAGCCATTGCATTTAAGCACAGATTGAAAACCTATTTCATTGGAGAACCCACAGCAGAAGGTTATACTACTTCCAACGGGTATTTTTGGTTCAGTCCCGATTTTACAATGAATTTCGCCACCAATTTTGTCGCAGACCGGAAAAAAATTCTGTACAAAAAAGCCTTTGATCCAGATTTATATATTCCAGGAGGGGATAATTTTACCCATCTCCAGTTAGATGAAAAACTCCATGCCGCCATTGAGTTTTTCAAAAAGAATTAATTCTAATTTATAAAACTGAGTTATGCAAAATAAAAGTTATTGATTATTACCCATTTATTCTATTAAATTTGGTTAAACATTAGACACATGAAAAAAATCATTCGAATTTCACTCTTCGTTCTGGGAGGAATTGCGGCCCTCGTTGCTGGATTCGTGTTGTTCATTCAACTTAGAGGAATTCCCAAATACGATGTAACCGACCCGGGAATTACAATTACCGGTGATTCAACTATGGTCGCACATGGTGCCAGAATTGCAAACAATCTGTGCTTGGAATGCCATTTAAACAGAAATACCATGCAACTTACCGGAGCATATTTACCGGATGTGGCCGCTTTTGGAGTAATACGTGCAGCAAACATAACCCATGATAAGGAATATGGCATTGGCAGCTGGACAGATGGTCAACTTCTGAATTTATTACGAACCGGTGTTAAAAAGGACGGGCAATATGCTCCTCCTTATATGCCAAAATTTCTGCACATGAGCGATTATGACATACACTCCATTATAGCCTGGCTCAGGTCTGATGACCCAAGATTACAGGTGCAAGGTGTGCCTGACACTGCCTCTGAACCTAATTTTCTGGCTAAATTTTTATGCTTTGTCGCATTTAAACCGCTTCCTTTTCCTGAAAAACCGATTTTAACTCCGGACACTTCCGATAAGGTAAGTTTTGGTAAGTATCTGGTTCAGGGTAGGTATGAATGTTGGGCTTGCCACAGTCAATCTTTTGAAACAATGAACATGTTCGAACCAGAAAAAACACCTGGTTTCCTAGCAGGAGGAAACCCTATTCCGGATATGGAAGGAAAAATAGTGCACTCAGCCAATTTGACTCCTGATGCTGCAACCGGAATTGGCAATTACTCAGAAGAAGGTTTCATTAATTGTTTAAAATATGGAAAACGACAGGATAACACCTCCAATAAGTATCCAATGTTGCCTTATACCCATATGACAGATTATGAAGCTTCAAGCATATTTGCATATTTGAAATCACTGCCTGCAGTTTCTAATAAAATAAGCAGGTAACAAATTACTGTTTTCTGCCGTTAACCCACACCTGTTCGATACAGGAATTCCCGAAGTAATACGGGATCTCATAAAAGGATTTTACAGGGCGGCTGATCAAAAGATTGGCCGCCTTTCCTGTCTCAAGGCTACCCATGCTATCAGACCATTCTAAGGCTGCAGCTGCATTGAGGGTTACAGCGCAAAGTGCTTCTTCAGGAAGCAATTTCATCCTTAGGCAAGCCAAACTTTGAACAAAATTCATATTTCCGGAAGGCGATGATCCCGGATTAAAATCACTGGCAAGCACAACTGCAAGGTCGGCATCTATCATTTCTCGGACAGGTGTATAAGGCAAACCCAGAAAAAAGGAAGTTCCTGGTAAGGCAACGGGCAAAGTATTAGACTTCCTAAGCAGAGCAATTTCTTCTGTTCCACAATGCTCCAGATGATCTACAGAAAGGACATTATATTTCACCCCAACTTGAACACCACCAGTGAAACCCAATTCATTGGCATGCAATCGTGCTTTGAAACCAAGGTCATAAGCTTTATCTAAAATTCTTGCTGTATCCTCTGTAGAAAAATATCCTCTGTCACAAAAAACATCCACATACTCAGCAAGGCCTTCAGCTGCTACCGATGGAAGCATTTCATTCAGAATCTCAAGAATATATCCTTCACGATTGTGTTTATACTGAGTAGGGAATGCATGCGCTCCTAAAAAAGTGGCTCTTACCTGTATTGGAAGTGTTTCTTTCAGTCGTGCAATAACTTTTAATATTCTAAGTTCAGTTTCTATAGTTAGGCCGTATCCACTTTTTATTTCAAGTGCAGTTGTGCCAGATACTATAACTGAAAACGCCCTTTCCAAAGCCTGAGTATAAAGTTCATCCTCTGACAAAAGAGCAAGTTTCGAAGCCGAATTTAATATTCCCCCTCCCCTAGCTGCAATTTCTTCATAGGTAAGTCCTTTTATCCTGTCAGCAAATTCGCCTGATCTTGCCGATGGAAAAACCAAATGTGTATGGCAATCAACATAACCGGGTAACACAGCTTTTCCAGAGCAATTGACCTCCAAATCGAAACGATCTTCAGGAACATTTGGCATTTGACCAGTTGCCTCAATTCTTCCATCCTGAATACTCAGCCAAGCATTTTCAAGAAGAGCAACATCTTGCATCTGATGGCCTTTCTTGACTTTTTCTCCAGCTGATGCAACCCTGACAAGCTGAGTAATATTGGAAAATAAAACCCGCATATTAGGGTTTGGGCTGTTTTTCTTTTTTTCCGAAAACAGAAAAATGCAAATACCTGTTGGGATGGGCTTTTAAATCAACCAGAAGGCTGTCCAAGCTTTTCGTTGAAGCATTCAGGTTTTCGTACAGTTTTTTATCATTTAGGATTAATCCTGCAGAACCTTCTCCTTTATCTAATTTTGCCATCACAGACTTAAGGCTCAGCATACTTTCATTTGCCTTTTCAAGCGTTTGTTTTAAGGTTCCGGATGAAGCAGCAAGAGTATCTGAAAATTTAGTGAAATTCTTAGCAGTTTTCTCAATATTTGCACTCTGATTAGCCAATCCCGAAGAAAGCACCTTCATATCTCCTGCAATACCATTTGTTTTACTTAGAATGGAATCCAATCCATGTGTAAGGTGATTAATTTGTTCGAGCGTTCCTTCAATATTTGCCTTATTCTTATCGCTTAAAACAGTTCTCAGATTGGTTACCAAAGCATCCACGTTAATAAGCAATGCGTCAAATCTGTCCTTGAGTGGAAGCACTTCTGTCATTACTTTATTGGAAAGCGTTTCGGCAATACTATCCCCTACCATCTCTCCATCCTTGAGTATTTTTTTTTCCTTACCCATAATGATGGCAACAGATTTTGCCCCTAATAAATCGGAAGCATATATCATAGCTTTTGAATCCGCGGGAACCAATATATCCTTTTTCAAGGTAAAAGTGGCGAATATCAAACCGGTTTTTTGATCCAGTTTTAAATCTTTAACTGAACCAACCTGGAGCCCATTAATGACAACCTTATTTCCAGGGATAAGCCCATCAATATTTTTGTATCTCGCAGTAAGCGTATAAGAAGTCTGGAACAATTCTTCTCCATTCAGGAAATTGAATCCCAGAATAAGCAGTGTCACCGCCACAATGGCCAGAGACCCTACTTTTGTTTCGTTACTGATATTTAATGCCACGCCGGTACGAAGTTATCAGGATTGAAGCTCAATTGCATAAATCTTTATTGCCCGAACTATCGCCTGGGCAATTGATTTTTGACCTTTTTCAGAATGAAGATACTTTTCTTCTATTTTATTACTCAAAAAGCCAGTTTCTATTAGTAGTGCAGGAGTTCCAGCTTTCCATAACACTAAAAAGCCCGCCTGCTTTACCCCTCTACTGGTTCGATCCGACTTTTTGAATTCACCTTCAATTTTACGGGCCAGATTAAGAGATTGTTTGAGGTATGCGTTTTGAAGCAGGGTAAACATGATATAGGAATCTGGTGAGCTGGGATCAAATCCTTCATATTGCTCTTCGTAATTTTCCTCCAATAAGATTACAGAGTTCTCTGCAACCATTATCGACATGTTTTCATCTTCCTTATGTAAACCCATGGCATAGGTTTCTGAGCCATAAATAGTTTTATTGTTATTGGCATTGCAATGGATTGAAATAAAAAAATCCGCTTTATTTTTTGAAGAAATACGAGCCCTTTCATGCAATTCCACAAAAACATCCGTTTTTCGCGTGAGAATGACCTTAAGATCCTTAAATTCCTTTTTCAAAAGGGAATCAACTTCGAGGGCAATACTGAGCGTGATATTTTTTTCTTTGGCAACCAAGCCATGGCAACCCGGATCCTTACCTCCATGGCCTGCATCAATCACCAAAACATTGAATTCCTCTGCCGGAGGACGCGTAGAAGTGCCAAATCCAAGGGCAATAAACCCTGGAATTACAACCATCAAAAACAGAGCATAGCGGGAAAGCACAGTAAACGCTAATTTTGTGTAAAATTCGCAATTTTCATGCCAATCCGGCACAAGTCCCATTGTTGAAAACCTCCGCACTTTCTGTACTTTTTTTCCTGCTGATGGTTTGGACGGATTTGCAAGCTCAAAACCCGGAAAATGTCCTCTCAGACAGCCTAAAATCGGGTATTATCCTGTTAAATCGGGATTCTGTCTTTGCTGAAAGGGAATTTGAATCCGAAATTAATTATTCTGCCGATGATTCAATTGTGGGAAACCTTGGGGAAGAAAGCATCCTTCTCTATGGAAATGCAAAGGTTACCTATGAAGATGTAATACTTAAAGCTGGAGTTATCCGAATTGATTATGGCACAGGGACCATGATGGCCTACGGCTCCGGAGATTCCTTAAATCCCACAAAAGGTCAACCCGTTTTTGAAGAAGGAGGTGAAACCTACTACGCGGAGAAAATAATGTACAACTACAAAACCAAAAAAGGGAAGATCGTTTATGGTCGAACGGCTCAAAATGGTGATGTTATAATTGGGGATTCCATAAAAAGAAACCCGGATGAGAGCTTTTATATCAGAAAAGGAAAGTTTACCACCTGTGACCATACACCTCCGCATTTCTACATCGAATCTTCAAAAATGAAGGTAATTCCGCAAGACAGAGTTGTATCTGGTCCTTTGAAAATGGTTATTGAAGGGATTTCACTGCCGATCATTTTACCTTTTGGATTTTTCCCCAACCAACCCGGCAAAAAAAGCGGCATCCTGGTTCCAGCTTATGGCGAGGATGCCCAAAGAGGCTTTTTTTTAAGAGAAGGTGGATATTACTGGGCTGTTAATGATTTTATGGACCTTATTTTTCAAGGAGATATTTTCTCCAAAGGCTCCTATAGGGTTTCAGTTGCAAGCAATTATAAAGTCAGATATAAGTTTGATGGGAGGATTGACCTTCAATATGCCCTTCAAAAGAAAGGGGAAAAATATGATTCAGATTATTCTGAAAGCCGTGACTTTTTTATCCGTTGGAACCACAATCAACAAGTTAGTCGGGGTGGCCGATTCACAGCTTCCGTCAATGCAGGTTCCAGCAACTTCCTGAACTATAATAGCTACAATACACAGGACATCCTGACCAATACCTTGTTATCCAATATTTCCTTTACTAAAAGTATCCCGAATAGCGGTTGGAGTTATGCGATTAAACTGGGTCATAATCAGAACCTTTCCACCCACGCCATAGCCCTTGAATTACCCACAGTTTCAGTAAACAAAGCCCGAGCCTATCCTTTCAAAAAGGAAAATCAAACCGGAGCTGAACGTTGGTACGAAAAAATTGGGTATTCCTATAGTCTGAATGGGGTGAACAGGATCAATACCATAGATTCTGTTTTGTTTTCGCCCGCTTCACCAGATAAATTTCAAAATGGTATTAAACACGCTATTCCGGTTTCAACCAATCTTAAAGCTTTAAAATATCTGACAATCAGCCCTGCATTGGATTACGCGGAGTTCTGGTATTTTCAAACGCTGGAGAAAACCTGGCAGGAAAATCAGGTTGTTTCAGACACCATCCCTGGATTTGCAACAGCAAGAACCTTTGGTATAGGCGCCACAATGACAACCAAGATTTATGGATTGCTGCAATTCAAATCTGCACGTCAAAGAGCCTTCAGGCATACCATTACCCCTGAACTGAATTATTCCTACAGACCAGATTTCAGCGAGCCCTCCTGGGGATATTACCGTAAGGTTCAATCAGATACCCTTGGTACTGAAACTTTATATTCCAGATTTGCAACAGGCGTTCTCGGAGGACCGGGAGCAGGTACTTCCCAAACACTTTCTTTCAGGTTATACAATTTGTTAGAAATGAAGGCTTTAGGAAAAATAAAA
>Ga0114976_10002335_pt1 | contig 11949 bp, 8 predicted proteins | sample S_130805_EF_Meta_FD_87319 | JGI IMG/M metagenome (GOLD analysis project Ga0114976, IMG submission 87319) | Freshwater microbial communities from Lake Simoncouche, Canada to study carbon cycling - S_130805_EF_MetaG | ecosystem: Environmental > Aquatic > Freshwater > Lake | place: Lake...
AATATGTTTTCTGCTTAAGCCTCTTTGGTTAGGTTTATTCTCTTCGAATCCAAAGAAAACTTTGCTAGAAACCAAATAGGAACTTCTTGGGAATTGAAGTTTTTTGAGTGCTTCACCCATAACCAGTTCGCTTTTTCCACGCGCATAAATTTCTGCATTGTCGAAAAAATTAATTCCTGAATCATATGCTTTCTTCATAAGATCAGTAGCTACATCATCTCCAATCTGCTTACCAAAAGTGAGCCATGAACCCAATGATACTGCACTCACTTGTATTCCTGTATTTCCTAGTTTTCTGTATTCCATTTTCTGAATATTAAGGTGATAATTTTTAATAAAGATTGAACATTTCTTAAAGCAGAAAGTTCAACTTTGATACAAAATTAGGCAAACCATTTTAACTACCTTTGAATTATTCATGAGCAGCAGTAATATTTAGCTACAATTCTAATTTATAGAATTAAAATCAGTGCCGGGACGTCCTATTCGATCTTAAGTATGAAAATCATTCCTAAAATAAAGCTATAATCTACTACATTTGCACTTTATTTAGTACAACAATCAATATGTCACACAATTTATCAGAACAAGAGGTAATACGCAGAAATAGCTTAGAGGAGCTTTTAAAATTAGGGGTGAATCCTTATCCAGGAGAATTGTATCCAGTAAATACCAATAGCAAGGAAATTACAGAGGGTTTCGACGCAAATCCTGATAATTTTAAAGAAGTTGTAATTGCTGGAAGGATCATGAGTCGACGCATTATGGGCAATGCTTCTTTTGCCGAGCTTCAAGATTCAAGTGGAAGAGTTCAAGTTTATTTTAAGCGAGATGATCTTTGTCCTGGTGAGGATAAAACTTTGTACAACACTGTTTTTAAAAAGCTATTAGACACTGGCGACATTATTGGAGTAAAAGGATATGTTTTCAGAACTCAAACGGGAGAAATTTCAGTTCACGTAATGGAGCTAACCGTTTTAACAAAATCGTTGCGACCATTACCTACAGTGAAGGAGAAAGACGGAGTAACTTACGATGCATTCAGCGATCCAGAGCAACGCTATCGTCAACGTTATGTTGATTTAATTGTGAATTCTCATGTTCGTGAAACATTTATTAAGCGATCAAAACTTGTGACGAGTATACGTTCTTATTTGGGAGATAAAGGATATTTAGAAGTAGAAACGCCAATTCTTCAACCATTATATGGCGGTGCTGCTGCTCGTCCATTTAAAACACATCACAATACTTTAGATATGACTTTATATTTACGTATTGCAAATGAACTTTACCTAAAGCGATTAATTGTTGGTGGTTATGATGGTGTGTTTGAGTTTGCGAAAGATTTTAGAAATGAAGGGATGTCGCGTTTTCACAATCCTGAATTTACTCAAGTAGAATTATACGTTGCGTATAAAGATTATTATTGGATGATGGAGTTAGTGGAGGAGATGGTAGAAAAAGTTGCAATGGATTTACATGGTACTACTGAACTTAAAGTTGGAGAATATACTATCAACTTCAAGCGACCATGGAAAAGATTTACCATGTACGAAGCAATAGCACATTTTACTGGAGTAGATATTACCAATATGAGTGAAGATGAAATGCGTGTTGCTGCAAAGGGAATGGATATTGAACTTGACGATTCGATGGGAAGAGGAAAAATTATTGATGAGATCTTTGGAGAAAAATGTGAAGGGCAATTAATACAACCAACTTTCATTACTGATTATCCTGTAGAGATGAGTCCGCTTGCGAAGAAACATAGAACGAAACCAGGATTAGTTGAACGCTTCGAAGCAATTTGTAATGGTAAAGAAATCTGCAATGCATTTTCTGAGTTGAATGATCCAATTGATCAACGTAATAGATTTGAGGAGCAGTTAGAGCTAGGAAAGCGTGGTGATGAGGAAGCTATGCAACTTGATGAAGACTTTTTAAGAGCTATTGAATACGGAATGCCACCAACAGCAGGCCTTGGAATTGGAATTGATAGATTGAGTATGATTATGACCAATTCGAATTCAATTCAGGATGTATTGTTCTTCCCTCAGATGCGTCCTGAAGATGCAATCAGTTCTGTTGAGATGGAATCGGCAGAATTAGTTGGAGTTCCTTCACCTTGGGATGATGTACTTAAGAAAATGGGAATTTCAAACAACAATCAACTAAATACACTAAACCCAAATAAGTTATTTAACGACTTAGGTGGAATGCGTAAAAAGTTGAAAGTGGAAGCAGCAATGCCAACAATTGACGATGTGAAATCTTGGATTAAATAGGGTTAAAATTTTTAATTCCCTCTCCTTTGGAGAGTCCCGATAGCTATCGGGAAGGGTGAGGCTAAAATTATTAGCAAATAAAAATAGATTAATTATAATAAAATATTCCTAATTGTATTTAGTTAAATGCTGCATAAATAATATTTAGGCGGCATTTTGTTTTTATGAGGAGAGCGTAAGATTTTTTTCTATTTATAGGATGAATACCTTTAAAAGATAAAACGATTTATTAGAACAACTATCTTTGTACTATATTTATATCTGATGAAAAATAATTTAATAGTACTAGCGCTCTCTTTTATTTGTTTGACGAGTAATGTCTTGGCACAACTTGAAGAGAAAGTAGTTTCAGCAAAGTTAAAGCAACATATTACAACGCTTGCTTCTGATGAATACCAAGGGCGCGAAACAGGTCAGCCAGGCGAGAAAATGGCTTATGAATATATTGTGAAACAATATCAGGAAATTGGATTGTTGCCAAAAGGAACTGATAAATACATTCAAGCTTTTCCTTTTACCAAGGAAATAAAGATGGGAGAAAAAAATAAGTTGACTTTAGGTAAAGAACAACTTACTCCAGGTACCATGTTTTATCCCCTTGGATATTCTGCAAATGCAGAAGTAAAAGGTGCACTCGTAAATGTTGGTTTCGGTATTAATGCGCCGGGTTTGAATTATAATGATTATGCGAATAAATCTAATCTATCGAAGAAGATTTTTGTAATCGAAATTTCAACGCCTGATAGTGGAGGACCACATAGTAAGTATGCAGATATCAGTGACCTTCGCTCTCGTATTGACACAGCAATTTCTAAAGGAGCAGCTGGAATTATTTTTATTAATTCAAATAAAGACGAAAAAGATCCAGAAACAAATTATTCGAATCGAATTACACCATCAAAGATTCCTGTCATTTTTGTGAAAGAAGAACAGATCTCAAAATTGAAAGATGGTGTTAATGTTGCTATAACTGCTGAGATTATTAAGATTGAATCCATCGGTCATAACGTTTTGGGCTTTATCGACAATGGTGCAAAAAATACAGTGGTAATTGGAGCGCATTATGATCATCTAGGAATGGGTGATGATGGCTCGTTATACAGAGGAGAACCTGCAATTCACAATGGAGCAGATGACAATGCGAGTGGCACGGGAGGATTGATTGAATTAGCAAGATATTTAAAAGCGAATGGTCCATCAACCAACAATTATTTGTTTATGGCCTACTCAGGAGAAGAGAAGGGATTATTAGGTTCTGGTTATTGGACTAAGAATCCAACGCTGAAATTAAATACAATCAATTATATGTTGAATATGGATATGATTGGACGATTAAAACCAGAAGACCAAGTGTTATTAGTAAATGGAGTTGGGACTTCGGATGCTTGGAAGATTACCATGAATTATATTCATATCGATAGCATGAAAGTTAAAACTACCGAATCGGGAATTGGACCAAGTGATCATACTTCTTTTTATTTAAAAGATATTCCTGTATTGCATTTCTTTAGTGGAACACATTCTAACTATCATCGCCCAAGTGATGATGAGGCGCTTATTAACTATAATGGTGAGATTAAAATTTTGAATTATATGATTCAGTTAGTACAGCGATTAGATGATAAGGGAAAATTAACTTTTGTAAAAACGAAAGAAGAAAACAACGAAGATGCACCTCGTTTCAAAGTAACATTAGGTGTAGTTCCTGATTATGCATTTGAAGGTTCAGGAATGAGAATTGATGGTGTTACTGAAGGAAAACCTGCATCAAAAGCAGGACTAAAAACAGGAGATATTGTAACTAAATTAGGTGAGAATACTGTTGTTGATATGATGAGTTATATGAAAGCACTCGGAAAATTTACTAAAGGAGAAAAAACAATTGTTACTTATATAAGAGATAAAGCTGAGCAAAAAGTAGAGATAGAGTTTTAATGTAATCTGACTCAAAAAAAATCCTCGATGAATTTAGTTTCGTCGAGGATTTTTGTTTACATTTGATTTATCAAAGTGTATTTAATCGAGTTTTGCAAGATTCATCATAGTTTAAGCTTAATAAATGAATTTTAAAAAATCTAACATTACATCTGGAAAATTCGATAGGCTCAATGCATCGCGTAGTTCAATGAACTTTCAGCTATTTGCTAAAACTAGTTATACAAGTTAAATTCGAATGTATTATTTTGTTAAGAATGACAACGAAAGAATGTAGTAAAACTGTTAAAGTACAGTAGAATGAAAAAGAGATATTTAATTTATTGTTTATTGATGCTAATAGGGAGTGTGAAAACACTCCCTATATTAGCTCAATACCGAAACAACAATTGGACATTTGGAGATAGTTGTGGCCTACGATTTAATAGTGCAGGTATTGATTCTTTTTACACTACTAGTGTAAAAAGCAGAGGTACGTGTGCAAGTATAAGCGACAGTTTAGGTAACTTATTGTTTTATGCAGCTTCACCAAAGTTGTCATTTTGGCAAACAGGTGTCTATGCGCAAGGTGTTGTTTATAATAAGAACCACCAAGAAATGCAAAATGGAGATTCAGTTCTATCATCAAATTGGTATAATGAAATGACCATTATACCATACCCTGGTGAGGCAAGTAAGTTCATTTTATTTAGTTGTGGAATAACTCCTAATCTTAATCCTGGACTAAGGTATAGTGTGATTGATTTAAGTTTCAATAATGGATTAGGAAAGGTGATTCAAAAAAATATTTTTGTCGACACAAATACTTTATGCGATGGAATGGTTGCAGTACAACATGGCAATGGACGAGATTGGTGGTTATTATATAGAAGGTTTAATAATAGTAATCAGTTTTTGAAAATATTAATTAATGACCAAGGCGTACAGCCAGTAACACAACAATTAATTGGTGCTGTTTTTAATACTAATATTTATAGATTGAGTGTAAATCCGGCTGGAGATAAAATAGCTGGAGCCTCTACTACAGGCTTAGTAGAGCTTTTTGATTTTGATCGATGCACAGGTACACTTTCGAGTTATACTGGAATACAAACCATTCAAGCAAATCCTTTAGATAGCACTACGTTTTTTTGGGGAATTGAATTTAGTACAAGTGGAAGATATTTATATTTGAGCACTGCATATTTGTCATTCTATTTATACCAGCTTGATTTGGATATTTTGCCCACCAATTTAATATTTGGTTCTAAAACTATTTTGGATTATCAAAATTATCCATTAGATGCAGGAAGTTACTTAAAACGCGGCCCTGATAATAGAATTTACAGAGCAACTTGGTGGTACGACGGTTTGAATTATCCTTATCCATATCCTGATACCACCTACAATATGTACAATACAAACTTAAGTGTCATTAATTCGCCAGATAGCGCAGGTTTGGCTTGCCATTACAAAGCATATTCTGTACATCTTCCAACTTGTCGCACTTATATTGGATTACCCAATAACCCTGATTATGAATTAGGGAAATTAGCAGGAAGTCCATGCGACACACTATCGGTGGGTATAGCCGAAACAATAAAGAACACAAGTGAATTGTTCGTTTATTATGCAAGCGATTGGCAAAAAGTATTTATAAATGCAAAAGGATTGCAAGGCAAAATATATAATTTGCAAGTTTTTGATTTGAGTGGTAAGCTCATTTACCAACAACAAGGTAATACTGAATCCGGTTATTTTACCAAAGATTTACCAATGGAAGGATTAGCTAGTGGAATGTATATTATTAATCTCAAAACTGAAAAGGAAAAATTGTCGAGGAAGTTTGTGAAAGCATTTAACTAATTTCTTGAGTAACTTTTTTATAATTATTCTAGTTAGATGAATAATTAAATTTACTCCCCACTCTTCCCATAGTTAGGCAATAATCTTGCAGAAGGATCATTTACATTACAATTTTCCCAATTTTTATTTGGCATCCAATAATCAACAATTAGTTCTGCTCGTCCTGGATAATTTTGTTCAAAGAGTTCCCTGTACATTAATGATTCTTTTGTGAATGGAGTACAGTAGGAATAGTTATTTTTCTTTTGATTAAATTCTTCATCACTATATTTCTCTTCGGCTAATTGTTTTAAATGATCAACCATACTATGTCCAACAGCATCAGAGAATGCCGCTTTTTCACGCCATAAAATTTCATCTGGAAGCAAATTATCTTTCTCAAATGCTTTACGCAATAGGTATTTTCCCGTACCGGTTGTGTTCATCTTCATAGCAGATGGAATACTCATTACATATTTCACAAAATCTAAATCACCAAAAGGAACTCTAGCTTCTAACCCTGCGCCAGCCAATGATCTATCGGCACGTAATACATCATACATATAAATCTCACGAATACGCTTTGCTGCTTCCTCTTGAAATGCATTTGCATCAGGAGCGAAGTCGGTATATTTATAACCGAATAACTCGTCGCTAATTTCACCTGTTAACAATGTTCGGATTGGTGTTTTCTCACTGATCTGTTTACACATCAAGAACATTCCCATGGATGCACGAATCGTAGTAACGTCCCATGTTTCTAATAACCCTACCAGATGTTTTAGTTCTTCTTCAACATCTGCAAGAGTGAATATAATTTCGGTATGTTCTGTGCCTAAAAAATCAGCCACAATTTTAGCATACTTCAAATCGATTGCTCCTTCATTTAAGCCAACAGCAAAAGTTTGAATAGGCTTATCCATCATCTGTGCTCCAATAGCGGCAACAAGACTAGAATCTAAACCACCACTCAATAAAAATCCTAACGGTGCATCAGCTTGCAAACGTTTTTTGATTCCAGCTTTTAGAAATGAATTAATACTTTCAAGAATTTTTTCAGGCGAATCGTTCGTATAATTTTCTGTTGTTGATGGATTATTGTAAAGAATAAAATTTTCTCCATCATAATAGTGTCCTGGAGGAAATGGAAGAACTTTTTCGCAAAATGAATGCAGTGCTTTCATTTCACTTGCAAACGCAATATTTCCAGTATTCGAAAATCCGTAGAATAGCGGACGTATTCCAATTGGATCACGAGCTGCTACATATTTGCCGGTTAACTCATCTAAAATAACAAATGCAAATTCAGCATCAAGACTACGTGCAGTTTCTGCTAATCCCTTTTCAAGAAACAAGGGTAAAATACTTTCACAATCCGATGTAGAGTAAAAGGGGAAAGCGTTATAATGATTTCGGATTTCCATATTATTATAAATCTCGCCATTACATACAAGTTTATAATTTTTATAAACTAAAGGTTGATTTCCTTTTTCCGATAGATCAACAATTTTCAATCTATGAAATCCAATCCAACCAAGAGAACCTAGATCTACACTATTGGTATGATCAGGACCTCGATGTTTAATTAACTTAAAAGCTTCCTGTGCTAATAGTTTGTTTTTTTCATCCCCCCCAGAGTATATTGCAAAACCACACATGATATAAAAGTTTTAAAAGTGAAAAGGTTGCCCAAAATGACAACCTATTTTTTTATTATTTGAATTAACCTATTGCTTGCTCTAAGTCTGCAATTAGATCATCGATATGTTCGATACCTACACTTAATCGAATCAATGTATCTGTAACACCTGCTTTTTCTCTTTCTTCTTTTGGAATAGAAGCATGTGTCATTGTAGCAGGATGATTCAATAATGATTCAACACCGCCTAAAGATTCTGCAAGTGAAAATACTCGAACCTTTGAAGCCATTGCGAATGTTTGTTCGACGGTAGCATCTATCATTGTGAAAGAAATCATACCTCCAAAATCTTTCATTTGCTCTTTTGCAATTGCATGATTTGGATGATCAGGAAAACCTGGCCAGTAAACTTTATCAACTTTTGGATGTGCCTTTAAGTAAGCTGCAATTTTTCGTCCATTCTCACAATGACGATCCATGCGAACGTGTAATGTTTTAATTCCACGCAATACTAAGAAACTATCCATTGGTCCAGGTGTTGCACCACAACTATTATGAATGAATGCTAGTTGCTCGTGCAATTTTTGATTGTTAGTACATGTTGCACCCATTACTACATCACTATGTCCACCTAAATATTTTGTAACAGAATGCATAACAATATCAGCACCTAAGTTCAAAGGATTTTGCAAGTAAGGAGAAGCAAATGTATTATCAACAACTAATATTAAATTATTTTCTTTAGCAATTTTAGCGCATGCTTTAATATCAATAATTTGCATGGTAGGATTTGTAGGAGTTTCAACCCACAACATCTTTGTATTTGCATTGATGTAATTTTTGATGTTTGAAGATTCATACATATTCACAAAATGAAACTTTATGCCAAATGGTTCAAAAATCTTTGTAAACATTCTATAACTACCACCGTAAAGATCATTTGTTGCTATTACTTCATCGCCAGGTTTCAATAATTTTATAATAGCATCACTAGCACCTTGACCACTGCTGAAACAAAGTCCATAAACAGCGTTTTCTAAAGCCGCAATACAATTTTCTAAGGCACTACGAGTTGGGTTTTTCCCTCGCGCATAAGCATAGCCTTTATGTTTGCCTGGCGACTCCTGAACATACGTTGAGGTTTGATAAATTGGAGTCATGATAGCTCCTGTACTTGGGTCAGGCTCTTGACCTGCATGAATTGCTTTAGTAGCAAAATGTTGTGACTCGTTTGACATAATTACTCGAATAGAGTGCAAAACTACCAAAACAGGAGCAAAAAGCTACAAGATTGACACGTTAAGTTTATGTTTAGGAATATTTTTATCACTAAAAAGAGATAAAAGGCAACAAATTAATAGGGAGTACATGGATTCATCTCTATTTGCAATTCATTTTGACTTTGTTTTGTCAAGCCTAAAATATCTTCAAGGATAGAAATTGCTAGAAGATCATAGGCCATAAATTCAATGATTTCTTCTTCAGAAAACTCCTTCAAAGATTTAGCAATGTAATCGCTTGAAGAGTGGTTGTTAAACTTATTCTCCCATCGATCAAGTAGCGAAAGGTATCTTATCCACAAAAGGTTGTAGTATGCACGAGGCAAAGTAATCATCGGTGAAGTTGATTTATTTAATGGTATAACAAGCTTATTCATGAATAGTTAATCTTTTTTGGGTAGTTTTCTTTTTTCTTAATTTTAGCAACAAATTAAATAGACTTCTGAACTGTAAATTTCCAAAGAGCTAAGAATGGTTAAGCAACTTTCAACCTATCGTTTTTTTATATTATTACTTATATGTATTCCTTTGTTTTTTCTCAACATTAGAGTAGATCAATCATGGGGTGATGATTTTGCTCAGTATATACATCAAGCAATAAATTTGGTCGAAGGCAAGCCACAATTTGAAACGGGCTATATCTATAACGAAAATTATCCTATGTTAGGACCCAAATCATATACAGTAGGATTTCCATTGATTCTTGCTCCAACTATTGCGTTATTTGGAAATGATATGTTGATGTTGAATTATTTGATGACAGCATTCTTAGCGCTAACGTTTATCGTGATGAGTAGTTGGTTGCTTAATTATTTCCGATGGCAAACGGCAGTCTTATTATCGTTGATCTGTATTTACAATCCATGGATGATTTATTTTAAGGCAGAAATAAATTCGGAAATTCCTTTTACTTTTTTTATAATGCTTTTTTTATTTGTCTACAATTCTAAATCTTTTACAATTGGCAAAATACTGCTCTTAGGTTTGATTGGTGGCGTGATAACTTCGATAAGACCAATTGGTGCTGTTATTGTGGTAGCTTACGCTTTAGAGGGAATTATTAATTATTATTTGAGACATGAGAAGGAAAAGCGCGTGTTTTTAACTAAAAGTGTATATGTTCCAATAATCGGACTTGCAAGCTTCTTTCTGTTAAATTATTTTATTTTTCCTGTTTCTTCTGGTATGCAAGCAGGAAATCAGATGCGTACTAGTTTGTTTTCTTTTGATTTCGAGCAGTTGACAAAAAATCTAGGAGTTTATTTCGAGTTATTACAACGCGTATTTCAAACATCCAATCAAAGTATATGGTGGTTTTTATCAATTTTGTTGAGCAGTTTTTTTGTTGCTTTTTGTTGTTTAGGATTTATTGAAGGTGTTCGCAGTCGAATGAGTGCTATAGAAATTTTCGTCTTGTTATATATGTTTGTATTACTTTTCTATACGTATTCAAGCGCGGGTTTCCGTTTTCTTATGCCACTCGCTCCACTAATGTTTTATTATTTTGGTATGGGTGTTAAGTTAATTAAAAGCGATTTGAGTAGGAGTCGATTCGTAATTCCAGTTGCAGTATTAGCGATTGTATTGGTGTTTAAACAAGATTGGCCAAAGTTTAGAAAGGTGGAGAATACGCTTCAGTTTGGACCATACCAAACGGATGTTATTACGTTCTTTGAAAGTGTAAAGAGGGAAGTCCCAAAAGATGCTGTAGTATTGTTTAAAAAGCCCCGAGCATTATCGTTGTACACTGGTAGAACATCCTTCAGCAACAACCCTTATGAGGACCTTGATAGTTTTAAAGCAGAGTTGAGTAAACATAGTATTAGTTATTTGATAGTTAGCACAGGCCTACCAAATCCACCTTTAGATGAATTTATTTTAGCAGAGCCAAACAGGGTTCAACTAGTAAATGAACTTGCAACGATGAAATTATACAAATTGAAATAAATTATTTTCGATTTATAATTCGAAATAATCTTTTTTAAAAGGGCAACTAATCATACTTTCGGATGATATTTTCTTTCAATAACATCAAATTTAGCTCTGCTAATTTCCCAATAACACCAAGTTTTGTCATCTGTATTTTTCGATAACTTATCAAGGATAAGAATTTACTTAGTATCAAAAAATAAATCTTATGTTATTGTCATTGCAAGATTTAATCTAGCAGCGCCTGCAGCAACAATAGTATAATCAAAAGTGGATAAGGGCATTTCTTTGGACCAAAAAGCGCTGCAATAGTTCATTGCTGGTAATTACTTTTTAATAATATTTATTCCTGACCATGTTATTCCATCTTCATTATGAACTTGCTCTTCCATATTTTTGCTAGCAATATATCTTTTTGGAACTTCAATTTGTTTTGCTCCAGTTAACTGAAGTTTATTTACAGTAAAAATACCTTCTATTATAAAATTGGAATTATCATTAGCACTGAACATCCTTTTTTTTTCGACATTCAAGTTAATAGTATATTCCACATTTTTAGGATACCATCTATTATTTACTTGTTGAAATTCGCGTGAACCTTCCCATGTAGGATTCTCAATTCCTAGGCCCATTACAAAAAGTACCGGCCTTACTAAAGTTGGAATACTAAATTCCCCTTTTGACTCTGTTTTAACAATGGCGTTAGTAGAAATATCTAAATAAATTTTACCGCTTTCACGCACATGATCATTTTTACCTTTCGATTTAAAGTTAATTACCATGATGGAAACATCTTTGTAGGAGGATGTTTTAGCAAAGCTGTAATTGTAATTTTTAAATTCTGTACTATCTAAATAGTTAGATGCATTTTTAGATAGGTTTGCTAATGCTAAAATTCTTTCTGGTCCACCAAACATTTCTGCAATTTTTAGTTGTTCATCTTTTTCTTCTTTTGTCTTGACCGTTTTCCCTTTTTTAATCGCTTTTGCTTCCTTCTTTTTTTCTTTAGCGGCATCTTTATCTCGTTCTTTTTGCATAAATGAGATTTGTTTCAAAT
>Ga0114976_10002336_pt1 | contig 11948 bp, 9 predicted proteins | sample S_130805_EF_Meta_FD_87319 | JGI IMG/M metagenome (GOLD analysis project Ga0114976, IMG submission 87319) | Freshwater microbial communities from Lake Simoncouche, Canada to study carbon cycling - S_130805_EF_MetaG | ecosystem: Environmental > Aquatic > Freshwater > Lake | place: Lake...
TTAAAAACATATTGGGGATATTCAGAATTTAGACCTCTTCAAGAGGACATCATACAATCAGCTTTAAACCAAAAAGATTGCTTAGCACTTTTGCCTACGGGAGGGGGCAAATCACTTTGTTTTCAAGTTCCTGCCTTAGCTATGGAAGGGATTTGCATCGTCATCACTCCGCTGATTGCGCTGATGCAAGATCAAGTGGACCAATTATCCCAAAGAGGAATTTCAGCCGTGGCTATTTATTCAGGAATGTCAAAAAGACAAATTGATATTCTGCTGGATAATTGTGTTTATGGCCAAGTTAAGTTTCTCTATATTTCACCTGAGCGTCTTAAAACCGAATTGCTTATTGAGCGAGCCAAATTAATGAAAATTTCATTATTGGTCGTAGACGAAGCACATTGCATTTCACAATGGGGATATGACTTTAGGCCTGCCTATTTAGAAATTCAAAATTTTAAAACTTTATTTCCGTCCGTCCCTTGTATGGCGCTTACTGCATCAGCGACGACAGAAGTCAAAAAAGATATATTGGCCAATTTACAGTTAAAAAACCCTGCCGTATTCCAAAAAAGTTTTAGCCGTTCTAATCTATCTTACTCTGTGCTGTGGGAAGAAAATAAGGATTTAAAAGTAGTGCAGATGATCCAAAAAGTAGGGGGTTCATCGATTGTATATGCTAGAAACCGGAGAAAAACACAGGAAATTGCCAAAATACTCCTTGACAAAGGTATCAAATCAAGTTTCTACCATGCTGGATTGCCCACCGAAGAAAGAACAAAGCGCCAAAAAGAATGGATTGAAAATCAAATACAATGCATCGTTGCGACGAATGCCTTTGGGATGGGAATCGATAAATCAGACGTCCGACTAGTGGTTCACATGGATCTTCCAGAGTCAATGGAAGCCTATTACCAAGAAGCTGGCCGCGCAGGAAGAGATGAAAAAAAAGCCTTTGGTGTCATCTTAATTGAGGAGAATGACCTGATTGAATTAAAAGCGCAATGGCAAAAATCATATCCCACCACTGATATAATCAAACGTACTTATCAGTCCATTAGCAATTATTTACAAATTGCCGAAGGAAGTAGCGAGTTAGCTACACATGATTTCGACTGGCAAGAAATGGTCTCTCGTTATCAATTACCCTCCTCTGAAACGTTTTATGCGCTAAAAACACTCGAATCAGAAGGTTTGATTTTAATGAGCGATGCGATGCAAAATCCATCTAAAATAAAAATTATTGTCAATCCGACCGAACTCTATGACTTCCAAATCAGAAATGAAAAATTCGAATCCATTCTAAAGTATTTACTGAGGCAGTTTGGTGGAAATTTGTACAATCAGTTTGTAACCATTTCTGAATCGACGATAAGCCAACAATTTAAAGCACCCATTTTAGATATAGAAAGGTCATTACAATTATTGGAAAAATTCGAAATCATCCAATACGAAAAACAAAATGGTTTACCCAAAATCACCTTTTTAACCCCAAGAGCTTCCGTAGATAATTTGCCAATTAGTTGGCACACCTACCTCGCAAAAAAAGAATCCAGTAAGTCAAAATTAGAAGCAATTGAAACCTATGTAAGGCAAAATCAATTCTGTAGAACCAAGCAAATATCAGCTTATTTCGGGGAGAACATCGAAACCTCCTGCGGCATTTGCGATATCTGCATTCAAGAAAAGCGCGAAAATTCTGGAAAAGCCTACCCTGAAGGCAACGTCCAAGAAAGAAAATTAATGCTGCAATATCTAAAAAATGGGACTATGAATTTACGCGATTTAGTCAATTGCCTCCGCCCACTTTCTAAATCAGCGGCTATCCAATTAATTCAGTATAGCCTGGAAAGGGGCGAAATTGTTTACATCGACACAGAAACATTGGCCTTAGCATCTTCTTGAAATACAAAAGAAATTGGGGTTTTAACTTTCTCATCCAATAAAGCTAAGGACAAAACTTCAATCGCATTCTCCACATAATGGAAGGAAAGATCAGAAATATAATGTGCCTCTATCTCCTCCACATCCTTGCGATTTTTTGCGCACATGATAATTTCTCTTATTCCGGCACGTTTTGCCGCTAAAATTTTCTCCTTAATCCCTCCCACAGGAAGGACTTTACCCCTTAAGGTAATTTCGCCCGTCATGGCTAATTTGGAACGCACCTTTCTTTGAGTTAAAGCCGATGCAATGGCGGTCAGCATGGTTATGCCAGCTGATGGCCCATCTTTAGGAACGGCGCCAGCGGGCACATGTATGTGTAAATTATATTGATCAAAGATCCGATAATCAATAGCGTATTGATCCGCGTGCGCCTTTAAAAAACTTAATGCGGCCATCGCTGATTCTTTCATCACATCTCCTAATTGGCCCGAAAGTGTCAACACACCTTTGCCCCTACTTAAAAGTGTTTCGATGAATAAAATATCTCCGCCGACAGGTGTCCAAGCTAAGCCAGTAACAACACCCGCATATTCATTACTTTCGTAGGCGTCTTTATCAAAATGCTCTTGGCCTAACATTTTTACAACGTCCGAAGCTTGAATTTTAGCAGGATATGCTTCTCCAATGGCAATAGACTTCGTTATTTTTCTAATCACTCGGCCAATCTCCTGTTCCAATTTACGTACTCCTGACTCACGGGTATATCCTTCCACAACTTTTTGAATCGCCAAATCAGACATGTTGACCGACATCTTCTCTAGGCCATGTTCTTTCTTTTGTTTTGGAAGCAAATGCTTTTTAGCAATTTGAACTTTTTCTTCCATCGTATATCCACTCACCTCGATAATCTCCATCCGATCACGCAAGGCCGGGTGAATCGTGTCTAAATTATTAGCTGTAGCTACAAACATAACGCGTGACAAATCGTATTCACACTCTAAGTAATTGTCCATGAAGCTACTGTTTTGCTCAGGATCCAAAACCTCGAGCAAGGCCGACGAAGGATCGCCTCGGTGATCAGAACCCACTTTATCTATTTCATCCAAGATAAATACGGGATTAGAAGAACCTGCTTTCTTAATATTTTGAATTACTTTTCCGGGCATTGCCCCTATATACGTTTTACGATGACCCCGAATTTCCGCCTCATCTCGTAAGCCTCCTAAAGCCATCCGTACGTATTTCCTACCCAATGCCCTCGCAATCGATTTGCCTAAAGACGTTTTTCCAACACCTGGAGGCCCATAAAGGCATAAAATAGGTGCCTTCATATCCCCTTTCATCTTCAAAACAGCTAGATATTCCAAGATTCGTTCCTTCACCTTTTCCAAACCAAAATGATCCGAATCCAATACTTTTTTAGCCTTAATTAAATCAAAATTATCTTTTGTGTATTCGGCCCAAGGTAAATCAGTTAGGAGTTCCACAAAATTCATCAACATTGGATATTCAGGTGACATTGAATTTGTTCGCTGCAACTTCGATAATTCCTTATTGAAGAAGTCATTGACCTCCTTTGACCATTTTTTCTTGGCACCCTTAGCTCTCAACCCATCTAATTCCTGTTCAGGACTTTCCACACCGAGCTCCTCTTGCAATACTTTAATTTGTTGGCGTATGTAATAATCCCTTTGCTGCTGATCAATATCACTGGATGCCTTACTTTGTATTTCCCTTTTGAGTTCAAGATGCTGAATGTCTGTCAACATAAATTCCAACAAATGAGTGGCTTGCTCTATTCCGTCCAGGGTTTCCAACAAGCCCTGCTTTTCTTTCAAATCCGCATTGATGTTAGAAGACAAAAAATGAATTAAAAAGGCCGAGGATTCAATATTGTCCAAAGCGATTTGAGCTTCACGGGGAATTTCTGGATTAAGATTTAATATTTTTAAAGCCGATTCCTTCAAGGTTGATATCAAGGCCTTATTTTCTTTATTTAATTTTTTGGGAAAGGTATCTTCTATGTAATTGACCTTCGCGATCAAATTAGGTTCTGTTTTAACAAATTCCTTTACCTCGAAACGCTTTCTTCCTTGAACAATAATGGTTGTATTTCCTCCCGGAAGTACAAACATTTTAATAATATGCCCTACCGTACCTATTTTATATAAATCATCGACTTTAGGTTCTTCTTTTGAATTGCTCGCTTGCACCAAAACTCCCAACGTCCGGTCACCTTTATAAGCCTTTTTGACGAGCCTAACAGATTTTTGTCGGCTTACCGTAATCGGTATAACCATTCCAGGAAATAAAACGATGTTCCGAATGGGTAAAATAGGTAGTTCATCTGACAAAACACCCATTTTATCATCACTCCCCATGCCCTCCCCGTTAATGGGAATCAATTCTATATTTTCGAAATCAGAAATTTCTGAAACGCTCAAATGCTTAAAAACATCATTTGGATTATTCATACGATCAATTTAAATACCTTGCCTTCTTGAATATATTTGAAGGAAACCACTTATTATCAACTATTATGCCATAAGACAACATGGCAGTAAAATACTATTCGAGTAACAAAATACAAGTATCTTTTTTAAACAAATAGGACATCTTTTTATCTTGTCTCGCGAGATGTACTAAATTAGTTTGGTCAGGAAATACATCGACTAACAAACTATTTTGAAAATATACCCCAGCAAATTGCTGTTGAGTCGGAATTTCTAAATAAACCCAAATCACGTCTTTTTGTGGCTCAAATCCAATATATCGATAGGGTGTTTGCAGCTTACGATTTACTTGAAAACCGACATGGGTTTTCATGTATTTTTCCACTAATTCATCCGCATTAACACGGTCTTGAAACTGAAACTTTTTTCCTTGAAAAGCAGATAATCCCGCTTCAAAATCATCTTGAAACAAACGAATGCTGACTTCCCAAAGTTGGTCCTTTTCGTTAAAAACAATTTCTGTTATGCTCGTATGAAAAGGATGATTTTTCGCAGCAAAAATAGAATTACTTGCCAACAAAAAAAAGACAAAAAAGGCGTTTTTCAAGGATTAAAATAAAGCTTTAAAAATGTCGTTCCCAAATGTATAAGCCATTAAGGCCAACAAAATAATCATCCCAGCCTGTTGGGCTCTCTCCAATACCTTGTCTGAAGCCGGTTTACCCGTAATCATTTCATAAATTAAGAAAACCGCATGTCCACCATCTAAAGCAGGAATTGGCAAAATATTCATGAATGCTAAAGCCATGGAAAGCAGACCTGTCAACATCCAAAATCTGGTCCAGTCCCACACGCCCCCAAACATTTGAGCAATGCCGATAGGCCCACTCAATGCTTTTGAAGCAGAAACATCTCCCGAAGCTATTTTTTTAAATCCTCTAATGTTATCCGTGATCACAGAAAAGGCCCGAGACGTTCCTAATCCAGTAGCCTCTAAAAGACCATATTCCTGGTGAGAAACTTTAATTAACAAATCGGGAGAAAATCCGATCTGACCATTTTGAGTGACTGTCATTTGAAGCGTATCCGCTTTTCCATTTCGTAAAATACCTAATCGAATAGGTTTTCCTGCTTCCAATTTTAAAGCTTCTTTCACCTCATGATAATAGGTAATCGGCTTATTGTTTACTGAAGTGACATAATCTCCTGTTTTTAAACCCGCAGATAAAGCGGGTAGCATCACCTCTGATTTTTTTCCAAATAATTTGTCAAAGACGGATGGAGGATTTGGACTGGTCACTTCGGCTACTTTGAATTTAGCCATAGGTTCAATGAAACCAGCTTTTTTATCGCTTAATTTTTCGATGAAATTGGATGGAATTTTGATTTCCAAAGTTTGGTCCCCTCTTTGTACCGTATAAGAAGAATTATCCCCTAATAACACCTCTGAAGATCTTAAATCTGTTAAGGAATGATAATCCGCTCCATTCACTTTGACAATTTTATCACCCGTTTTTAAGCCAATTTGCTGGGCCAATTCCAAAGCAACAATTCCATTTTTATTTAATTCCGCCTTGGAAATAAAATTATTTCCGTTGGAATAAGTAAGACACACAAAAATGACGATCCCCGTGATGATGTTGACAATGACGCCACCTAACATAACGATAAGACGCTGATACGCGGGCTTGGCTCTAAATTCCCATGGCTCGGGTTCCTTGGCTAAAGTGGCCGCATCCTGTGTTTCGTCGATCATACCTGCAATAGAAACATAGCCACCTAGAGGAAACCAACCTAAACCATATTCCGTGTCGCCAATTTTTTTCTTGAAAAGAGCAAAATTTAATAGAGAGGGGATTGGAAATAAAAAGTCAAAAAATAAATAAAATTTCTCTACCCGCATTTTAAACCATTTAGCCGTGATGTAATGACCAAACTCATGCAATGTTACTAGTATCGACAGCCCTAATATCAACTGTCCTGCCATGATCAAACCTTCCATATTATTTCTAATTGTTTTTTTCTACCCAATTTTGGGCCATTTTTCTTGTGACTAAATCTGTTTCAATATAATCTTCTAATGAGGGATGAGTTAAAAAAGTTCCATGCGACATGCAATGTTCCAATAAATCCGACATTTGTAAAAATCCAATCTCATCTTTTAAAAATGCGCCAACGGCAACTTCATTAGCTGCATTTAAAATACAGGCCATATTACCGCCATGATCCAATGCTTTAAAAGCAAATCCCAAATTTCGAAAAGTATCCACATCCGCCTGTTCAAAAGTCAATGAAGAATAATGTCGAAAATCGAATCTTGGAAAATTAGATTTGATTCGGTTTGGATAACCTAAAGCAAACTGAATAGGTAATTTCATATCGGGTAAACCTAATTGAGCTTTTATTGATCCATCTTCAAACTGAACTAAGGAGTGGACGATCGATTGGGGATGAACAACGACTTCTATTTGAGATGCATCCACGTCAAAAAGCCATGCGGCTTCAATGACCTCTAAGCCTTTATTCATTAAACTAGCTGAATCAATGGTAATTTTTGCCCCCATGGTCCAATTGGGGTGCTTTAATGCCTGCGCCCTGGTGACGTTGGCTAACTGATCTTTCGTGAATCCTCTAAATGGTCCGCCTGAAGCCGTTAAAATTATTTTTTCAATGGGATTATGAGACTCCCCCATCAAGCATTGAAATATCGCGGAATGTTCCGAGTCAACAGGTAAAATGGGCACACCCATTTTTTTGGCAAGAGGCATAATAAGCGCGCCAGCCACGACCAAAGTTTCCTTATTGGCCAAGGCAATCGGTTTCCCAGCTTGAATAGCTTTAACTGTGGGCATTAAACCGGCATAACCGACTAAGGCGGTTAATACCATATCGACCGAATCTAATGTCACAACCTCCTCTAAACTTTTTGCACCTGCAAGAACAACAATATTTAATCCTGAAAGTGCCGTTTTTACAAATTCATATTTTGATTCATCGCCAATAACCACATGGGAAGGATTAAATTGAATGGCTTGAGATATAAGCAGGTCGGCTTGGTTCATCGCAGTCAAAACCTCCACTTTAAAATTAGCGGGGTGCAGATCAATGACTTCTAGCGTTTGAGTTCCAATAGATCCTGTAGATCCCAAAATGGCGATTCTTTTTACCATAGCATCGCCTTAATTTGTTCTATAAAAGTGATCCAAACCTTTGGATAAGTCAGCGAGACAAATAAAATTCCAAATAATCCTCCATATAGATGAGCGGAATGATTGACATAATCTTTACCTCTTCGATCCATTTCTATAGAATACCACGTGAATAAACCGGCATAAATAATTCCAGGGATTCCTAACAAACCAAACAAATAAATTTTTTCGGTAGGGAAAAACATTATTCCAGCAAAAATCACGGCAGAAACTGCGCCTGAAGCACCTAATGAGTTGAAATACGCGTTATTTTTTTGTTTGAAATAGGTCGGCAAATCTGCCACCAATATCCCCAATAAGTAAAATAAAACAAACATTTCAGGACCCATGCCGGGAAAAATAACTGAAAATATATATTCCAATTGGGTTCCAAAAAAATAAAATGAAAACAAGTTGAAAAACAAATGAGTAAAATCCGCGTGAATAAACCCAGATGAGATGAAGCGCCAATATTGTTTTTTTCGATCAATCAGGTAAGGATTCATAGTCATCATTTCCATCCAATCTGGCTTTTGCCAAGCAGCTACAGAGACCAATACGGTCGCAGCCATAATCATTAAACTAGTTGAAATCGTATCTACCATAAAAGAAAAAGCTTCTTGACGAAGCCATTAAAAACACTATAAAATTACATTAAACTTCCCTATCCACCAACCCGTTCATGAATTTCAAAAGATCCGCCTTTTTTTCATCCCCAATATTCAAGGCCGACATCGCCACAAACGCTTCATCAAAGTACTTTTTAACTAGAAACTCTGTTTCTTCTTTTACTCCAAGACTTGTGTAAATAGCGGTCACGGCCCGTACTTTTAACTCAGGATTTGGCTCTGCCATGGATAACCATTTTGATAATTCTATTTTGTTTTCTCCCTCAGCCAGTTCCAAAGCCCGTATTAATAAATAAGTCTTTTTATTGGCTAAAATGTCCCCACCTGGTTGTTTGCCAAACTTTTCAGGATCTCCGTACACGTCTAGTAAGTCATCTTTTAACTGAAATCCAAGCCCGATTAACTCGCCAATTTTATACCATTGAGTAGAGACCTGATTGGATTGCTGAGCTAAAATAGCCCCCAATTCCATCGAAAGCCCTATCAAAACCGATGTTTTCAAACGAATCATTTCAATATATTCCTCCACTAATACTTGGGAACGCGATTCAAAATTCATGTCCATTTGTTGGCCTTCGCAAACCTCCGCCGCCGTTTTATTAAATCTCTCCAGAGCAAATTGGAACTCTGATAAACTCAAGTCTTTAATTTTATTCAAGTATTGATACGCGTTAACCAACATCACATCCCCGGAAAGTATGGCGATATTGTCATTCCACTTTTCATGGACCGTTTGCTTACCTCTTCGGAGCGGCGCCTTATCCATGATGTCATCATGCATTAAAGTGAAATTATGGAAAATTTCAAGGCTCAGTGATGGAGAAATGGCATTTTGCCATTGATCCTTAAACAAGGAATACGTCAATAAGCAAAGAACTGGACGAATTCTTTTCCCCCCTAAACTCATTAAATATTGAATAGGTTCATACAATTCAATGGGGTGAATCCCCATATCTTGTTGTGCAATTTCAGCCTCAAGGGCCTTTAAAAATTCTTTTGCCATAATTATCTATCTACTTCTCCCATCACCAAATCCATGGACCCAATGATCGCAACTAAATCTGCTAAATATGCTCCTTTTGCCAACAAAGGCAAAACTGAAAGGTGATGAAACGAACAAGCCCGCACCTTCACTCGTTGGGGAATATCAGATTTGCCATCTGACCGAATAAAGAAACCCAATTCTCCCTTTGGATTTTCAGCTCTGACATAAACATCCATCGCGGAAGGCCTTATTTTTTTAGGGACTAATTCTTGCGGATTAAAATCTTTAGTTCGTTTACAATCGCCCATTAACTTATCCAAACATTGTTCTACAATCTTGATTGATTCTATACATTCCTGAATTCGAACATGGTTACGATCCCAGCAATCTCCGGTTTGGCCCATTTCCCCAGTACCAATAGGTATGTCAAAATCAATTTCTGGATAAATAGAATAAGCATCCACTTTTCGTAAATCATAACGTAAGCCAGAACCTCTCAAGACAGGGCCTGTGCAACCATAATTGATGGCTATATCTAATGGCAATACCCCCACATTGGCCGTTCTTTTAATAAAAATAGTATTCTCCTCGACCAATTTGACCACCTCAGAAATGGTATTTTTAACGACGGGGATAAATTCGTTTACCTTTTCTTCAAAACCAATAGGCAAATCATAAAAAAGACCCCCAATCCAAACATAATTATACAACATTCGAGCACCAGATAACCACTCTAAAAGACGCTGAATATGCTCTCTGTCGCGCATGAGCCATAAAAAAGGAGTATACGCTCCGATGTCCAAGCCATAGGTTCCAATGGCCACAAAATGTGATGCAATGCGATTAAGTTCCGCGACTAAAACACGAATGTACTCAACTCTCTTAGGCATTTTACCCGTCAAATCCATCATCTTTTCCACCGCCATCACATAGGCATGTTCAGAATTCATGGAGGCCATGTAGTCAAGTCGATCTACATAGGGTATAATTTGGTTAAATGGGAGTGATTCAGCATGTTTTTCGAAACATCGATGTAAATACCCCAGATGAGGAATCACATCATTTACCCATTCGCCATCAGAAATAACCTCTAACCTAAGTACACCATGTGTAGAAGGATGCTGAGGACCCAGCGAAATGAGCATTTCTTCCGACTTCAACTCTCCCTCTGTATACCGATTCGGGTCAGATAAATTAAAGTTTTCCGGATGAAATTGGTATTGAGTGGTATTCATTAAACAAAAATGCGGAAAGAATTGCTTAAAAAAAACTCGTTTCCATCTTTTTAATACAAATATCAAGTTCTTGAATTTATTTTGATATATATTTTAGCAAAAGAGTTTGTTGAAAAAAATAATTCTTCTACCTTTGCAATCCGTTTCGAGAGGAGACGTAAAAAAGATTTACAAATTATGGCAAAGAAAGGAAATCGCATTCAGGTAATTTTAGAATGCACTGAGCACAAAGAATCTGGAGTACCAGGAATGTCTCGTTACATTACTACTAAGAATCGTAAAAACACGACGGCTCGTATTGAATTGAAAAAATACAATCCGGTATTGAAGAAAGTCACTTTACATAAAGAAATTAAATAGATTTAATATTCAGGAATTATGGCTAAGAAAGTAGTTGCAACATTAAAGAAAGAAGGAGGCGTTAAGTACGCCAAAATCATAAAGGCGGTAAAAAATCCAACCACAGGAGCATATACATTTAGAGAAGAAATTGTTCTTCAGGACGAAGTAAGTGCTGCGTTGAAAAACTAGTTTTTCAAATTATTGGATTTATTAATAAGGCTACATGAAAGTCCCTTTTTTCGAAGGGACTTTTTTTTATTTTTCATTGATTTTTAATTTCTACGGAGAATTATGGGATTATTCGATTTTTTAAAAAAGAAGCCTGATGTTCAAGAGCAAGAGGAAATCATGGCATTGGACAAGGGGCTAGAGAAGACAAAAACGGGCTTAATTACTAAGATGAGTCGTGCGGTTCTTGGAAAATCCAAAGTCGATGAAGAGGTGTTGGATGAGTTAGAGGAGGTATTACTCAGCTCAGATGTGGGAGTCTCGACCACTTTAAAAATCATTGAGCGAATCGAGCGGAGAATTGAGCGAGATCGTTTCGTGTCTACGGAAGAGTTAGACCAAGTGCTTCGTGAGGAAGTGGCTGGTTTATTGGAAGAAAATCAATCGACAGATTTAGAAAATGCGTTTGCTGAGCCTAAACAAAAACCCTATGTGATTTTGGTAGTGGGGGTAAATGGCGTAGGAAAAACAACAACCATAGGGAAATTAGCCTCTCAGTTTCATCAAAATGGGCTAAAAGTAGTATTGGGAGCGGCCGACACATTTAGGGCCGCGGCGGTTGACCAATTGAAATTATGGGGAGAGCGCGTGGGAATTCCGGTGATTGACCATGGTATGAATACGGATCCAGCGGCCGTAGCATTTGATACAGTGAAACAAGCGGTGGAAATGAATGCGGACATCGTGATTATTGATACCGCCGGGCGATTACATACGAAGGTCAACTTAATGACGGAGTTGAGTAAAATCAAACGCGTCATACAAAAATTCATCCCTGAGGCGCCACATGAGGTGATGCTTGTATTGGATGGGTCAACAGGCCAAAATGCATTTATACAGGCACAAGAGTTTACCAAAGTGACTGAAGTGACCTCCTTAGCTATCACTAAATTAGATGGCACAGCGAAGGGAGGAGTGGTCATAGGTATCTCGGACCAATTCAAAATACCCGTTAAATATATTGGCGTAGGTGAGAGAATTTCAGATCTACAAGTCTTCAACAA
>Ga0114976_10002338_pt1 | contig 11943 bp, 9 predicted proteins | sample S_130805_EF_Meta_FD_87319 | JGI IMG/M metagenome (GOLD analysis project Ga0114976, IMG submission 87319) | Freshwater microbial communities from Lake Simoncouche, Canada to study carbon cycling - S_130805_EF_MetaG | ecosystem: Environmental > Aquatic > Freshwater > Lake | place: Lake...
AGAGAGTCTTGATAAATGGTAATTAAAATTGGTCTATTCAAAGAATCGAATAGATATTTATAACTCCGTGTATATGATGTATTGTATTTCTCTGTGTCAACCAAATAATATGATTTATCTCTCAAAAATGGTGCTTTACCCATATTCCTATTATCTGGGTATTTTGTATATGAAGCAATGTTAAATGGAACTTTAAATGGACTCCCCATTCGCAGTTCATTAAATTCAAATTGCATAATACACTCATTTTCCCAAACGTAATTCCGTATCAATTTAGAATCTTCAAATACTTGCGCAATTTGTCCCGTTTTATTGTATAAGAAAGATTGAGAATTCACAAGTTTATTGTCAGATGAGTCATAAATATTCCACCAACTTGCTGAGCCATTATTATTCAAAATGTAGTTATGATAATAACGCAGTCGGTTGGTGCCTCTAGAACGTTGATTCATTCTGATTAAATTTGGATCACTGTAATCGAAATCATCTATCCATCCGTCATTATAACAATCTGTTAAAATTCTATTTTGTGCATCAAAAGTAATTTCTTCTATTCCTGTATCCTGACAAACACCATATTCGTCAAAGACCAAAGTTTTTAATTCTTTCACATTATAACAGGTAATAGTTGGAAGAGGAAGAGGGTTTTCTTCATCTGTTTTGTTATCCTTACTGCAGGAACCAATAGTTCCGAACAGAAAAATACACAAAAAAAGATATATTAAATTATTTTTCATACTTTCTTAAAAAACGAAAGTAATTGAAAATGATTGAATTACCTATTTATCTTAATAAGTAAAATATTGATCAATAAAAAATCAAATGGAATTATTAATAATTAAACACATCAAAAAAAATAGATGCCAAAATAATTTGATGATTATTTAAGTCTATTCACTTTAACCACCTTTAAAAATACGTATAATACTTCTCTTGTAGTTTTGCAGATCCTTGTAACATGGTAACAATAATTGGTCTATTCAAAGAATCGAACTGATAGCTATACCTATAAGTAATTGAAGATCCTCTTGTGCTGTATTTCTCTGTATCAACCAAATAATAGGATTTATCTCTCAAGAACTGCCAATATCCCATATTTCTATTGTCTGGATAATTTGTATAAGTCGCCACTATTTGAGATTCATATTGTGGAATAGTGTATTCTGTAATGCATTCATTTTGCCATACCCCATAATACCTTATTGAAGAATCTTTCCCAACATGGTAATATTCCTGCGTACGATATCCCTCATTATTGTATACAAAAGAAATAGAATTCAGAAAAGCACTATCACTTGCATACATATTTTTCCAACTTGCATACCCCTTTTGATTTAATATATAATGTGTGTAATAAACCAATCTTCCTGTTGTTTTTGCACGTTGATTCATTGTGATTTTCTTCGCATCACTGTAATCGAAATCCAAAACCAAATCGTCTTTGATACTCCATTGACTTAAAATTCTGTCTTGATTATCGAATGTAAATTTAAACAACGCTGAATCTACCAAAACACCCTTATCAAAAATCAAAGTTTTAGATTCTTTCACATTATAACATGTTACAGTTGGAAGAGGCTTTTGCTCAACCGGTTTTTTTGTATCATCACCGCAAGAACCCAAGATTCCTATTAGATATATACCTAAAAAAAGATTTAATAAATTGTTTTTCATTGCTTTAATAAAACGATATTAATTTGATTTTATTCTAATTACGATTGTCTCAATAGATACATCGCCACGTTTTCAACATGGTGGGTATGCGGAAACATATCTACGGGTTGAATTTTTACCAAATCGTATTTTTCGCTGAGCAATTTACTATCGCGGGCTTGCGTAGCAGGGTTACAGCTTACATAAACAATTTTCTTTGGTTCTGCTTCAAGCAATCTAGCAACAACACTTGGATGCATTCCATCGCGCGGAGGATCAGTAATCACAACATCAGGTTTACCATGTTCTAAAATGAATTCCTCGGTTAAAATGTCCTTCATGTCTCCTGCAAAGAAGATACAATTTTCAACGCCATTCATATTGGCATTTTCTTTTGCATCAATTATTGCTTCTTCTACATATTCAATACCCACGACTTTCGAAGCTTTATCGGCAACATAAATGGCAATACTTCCAGTACCTGTATATAAATCATATACCAATTCAGACCCCGTTAATCCCGCAAAATCTTTGGTAATGTCATACAACACTTCTGCTTGTTCGCTATTTGTTTGAAAGAAGCTTTGTGCTTGAATTTTGTAGGTTTTATTTCCTAATGTTTCAGTTAAATATGGAACACCATCAAACAATTGAACTTCCAAACCATGTAAAGTATCATTCCGTTTTTCATTGATTACATACATCAATGAAACTACGTTATCAAATGAATTTTTAACATAATTCATAAGCTTTTGAATGGCATCTCCATCGTTTTGGTGGAATGACAATACAATCATCCACTCCCCTTTTCTATTGCAACGCACCAACAGGTTACGCATTAATCCTTCTTGGGTAATCAAATCAAAGAAAGAAATTTGATTGTCAAGGCAAAAAGCATGAATTCCTCGTTGAATTTCATTAACAAATTCAGGCATCAAATGACAGTAATCAATATCTAAAACCTTATCAAATCTGCCGGGAATATGAAATCCCAATGCTTTGGGTTTATCGCTTTCAGATTGCTCCAATTTATTGAATGTAGTAACCCAAGCCTTATCACTAAATGTCAAATCAAGTTTGTTCCTATAAGCTGTCGTTTTAACACTTCCCACAATGGGCAATACATCAAACCCAAATATCCCACCGATGCGCTCCAAATTATCAATCACTTGTTGCTGTTTAAAAGCAAGTTGATCGGCATAACTTAAATGCTGCCATTTGCATCCACCGCAAACGGTAAAATGCGAACAAAAAGGCTCAATTCTTTTCTCTGATTTTTTGTGGAATTTCAGAATTTTTCCTTCTTGAAAACTCTTCTTTTTTACAACAACCTGAACATCAACCACATCGCCAGGTGCCGCAAATTTTACAAATACTACCTGATTCTCAGTTCTGCCTATACAATGTCCCTCAGCCCCTGCAGTTGTTATTTCAAGTTGATCAATCAGCTTGAATTTTGCATTTCTTCTGCCCATTAATTTTTCATTTTAACTGCAGACGACAATAACTTCAAAAAGTCTGCAGGTGGCAAATAACCAGCTTGGTTATCGCGCTTATCGTCTTTATCTGGATTAAACCAAAAGTAAGTGGTAGGATAACCACCTGATTCGCCGTAACCTAGCCATAGCAGCAAAGTTCTGCCATCCATTTTCCTATCCCCAAATTGATACATTTTTTCAACTTCTGGATTGAATTTCACACAAACAAAATTCTTGTTTAGGTCAGCAATGACATCGGCATTTTTATACGTTTCTCGATCCATCACTTTACACCAGCCACACCACTCGGTATAGGCATCAACCAATAAAATTTTCTTTTCCTTTACCGATTTTTTATATCCCTCTTCAAAACCAAACCATTTTAATTCATTGGTTGGTTCTTCTTTCGAAACTAGAACTTTATCAATTGAAGTAATTTCAGCAACCTCAGTTTTTTTCTTTTGAGGGACGGTTTTGCGTCTTGCCTTTTGGGCAGTTAGTCCATTAAAAAGAAGCAGTAATGCTCCAAGGAAAGTTATATTTCTAATTTTTACCATTTTAATTTTTCAATTTTGTTTTAAAACTAATATCAAGGGCTTTTACACTGTGAGTCAAATATCCCAAGCTAATATAAGTAACGCCAGATTCAGCGTATTCTTTTATGTTACTTAAAGTAATTCCACCAGATGCCTCTGTTTCACATTGACCATCTATAATTTTAACTGCTTCAATACATAAAGCAGGAGTAAAATTATCAAGCATAATTCGATTTACTCCGGCAGCCAAAGCTTCATTTACTTCAACTAAATTTCGGGTTTCAACTTCTATCTTTAGATCTAAGTTATTCTCAGTTAAATACTTTTTTGTTTTAGACACAGCAGTTGCAATACCACCAGATGAATCAATATGGTTATCTTTTAACATAATCATATCATACAAACCTATCCTGTGGTTAAAACCACCACCCATAGTAACTGCCCACTTTTCAAGAATTCTTAATCCCGGGGTAGTTTTTCTTGTATCGAGCAATTTTACAGAAGTATTTTTTACCAAATCTACCACCACCCTAGTTTGGGTAGCAATACCCGACAAACGCTGCAATAAATTCAACATCAATCTTTCACCCTTCAATAAGGATTGTGCATTTCCTGATGCTTTTGCCAAAATCGTACCTGTAGAATAAAAACAACCATCTTTTACCAAAATTTCAAATTCAATGGATGCATCTATTTCCGAAAAAACCAAGGCAGCCAATTGCAATCCCGCAACCACACCATTGTCTTTTAAAATCAAAACCGAATTTGCAACAGCGTTCGAATCTATGGAGGCCAATGAGGAAAAATCACCATCTCCAACATCTTCGGATAACCAAGTTTGAATTTGATTTTTTAGGGAATTAGATTGAAAATCTATCATGAATAAATATAGGTTCAAAAATAAAGTCTAAACTTGATAAGAGCACGATTTATAAGAAAAATCAATCCTCAAAATATTTTTAACTCAAATTAAAATGTTAATCCTTCATAATTTTACCTACCAAGGTTGTACCATCCAATAATGTTACTGAACAAGCATAGATTCCGGGTTTTAAATGTTCCACATTTAATTCCAATTTCCCAAACTGTGGTTCGGACGAATAAAATAATTCCAACGGTATAATTTCCCCCTGTATTGAAACCAAATAAATATTCCTTACCATTGAAGCCAATAAATTGACAATTACTTTGCATTTTGTAGGGTTTGGATAACCTTGCAATTCAAGATTTTTGATGTAAGTCATACTTGCATTTTCGCATTTACAGTAGTGATAACCCAATGAATCAAACATATCTTTCGGATAAGAAATCCATTCTGTTGTGGGATTAAAATACGAAGTTGGATTTATTGCCTTTTGAATTCCACTTTCGTTTGAATCGAGACCATGGGTAATCCAAGATTTTCGAATCAACGTCCTATCCATAGAATACCAATTTCCTTCACCCAAATATGGGTATTTATCTGTCCAACATGGGTTTGGTTTATCTCCAATTTTCCCAAAAATATCAACCGCTACATATTTCCCTAATTGGGCATTAAATTTTTCGAGGGACAAAGCATCATTACCATTAAAACTCATTGAAAAATTCAAGCTATCTGTATTTCCCAGAAACAATGTAGCCTTCTGTTTTAAAACACTCACAACCGGAGTATCTAGTCCAATTTTAGTTATATCTTGTTTATCAATAACTAAAACTATTGTTTTTCTTGAAGGAAGAAATCCCTTTAATTTGTGGCTTAAAGCGAATGAAAATTGGGAAGAGCCATTTGGCCACCGCACAATTCTATATTGATTGAGATTGACCGTTTTATTGGTTGGATTATAAATTTCAAGTGCTTTGTTATTTCTTGAACCTTCAATGTACTCTGAAAAGAAAATTTCTGAACATTTAGGGATGTTCTGACCCATTAGGTTTGATATATTCCATAAACAAACCACCATTACCGCACCAAATCTCCATTGCATAATCTTACAAATGTCCCCCGAAAAATATTAATTAATTTCAAATTCCGCGGAATTCGCAAATCATATTGCAATTTTTATTTCAAGAAAAGTTATCATTTAAAATGATATATTTCATAAAAACGGGCGTAATTTTGCAACTTGAACAATTCAGAAATAGACGAAGAAGAGTTACCTAACGAAGAATCGTGGTTTGAACATCATGCATTTATTGTAGACAAAGGACAAGAACCTTTGCGCATTGATAAGTGGTTACAAGCACGCATTGCAAATGCAACACGATCTAAAATACAGGCAGGTATTGAAGCTGGCTGTGTGTTGGTTAATGATAAGCCCATAAAAAGCAATTACAAAGTAAGGGGCCTAGACGATGTTCGTGTGGTGCTATCCGAACCTCCTCGCGATACTGAAGTTTACCCTGAAAATATTCCGCTTGAAGTTAAATATGAAGATACCGACATATTAATCATCAACAAAAAAGCGGGAATGGTTGTTCATCCCGGTTGCAACAATTACTCTGGAACATTGGTAAATGCATTGGTTTATCATTTTGGAAATTTACCCCAACAAAATGAAAACCATAGACCAGGTTTGGTGCATAGAATTGACAAAGACACTTCGGGTCTGTTGGTTATTGGCAAAAATGAATTTGCGCTTAGTTTTTTAGGTAAGCAGTTCTTTGATCACAGTATAGACAGAAAATACTGGGCTTTGGTGTGGGGTGAACCCGCTGAAGAATCAGGTACCATCAGAGGGTATTTGGCTCGCGACCCTGCCGACCGCAGAAAATCTAAGCATTACACTGATCCTGAAATGGGAAAAGAAGCCATTACGCATTATAGAATCATTGAAAAATTCTATTTCCTGACCTTAGTTGAATGTACGTTAGAAACTGGGAGAACCCATCAAATTCGCGCACATTTTACAGCAATTGGACATCCATTATTTTCTGACGAAATGTATGGTGGAAATGAAATAAGAAAAGGTACTTCATTGGCTAAATTCAAGAGTTTTATTCAAAACTGTTTTACAATGATGCCTCGACAAGCTTTACACGCAAAAGAATTGGGTTTCATTCATCCAACCACAAAAGAATATGTGTTTTTCGATAGTGAATTACCTCCTGATTTCGCAGGTATTCTAGACAAACTTAGAAATTACGTCAAAGCCAATCTCGGTGAATTAACCATAGACAGATAACAAAAAAGCCTTCGTTTATGAAGGCTTTTTTGTTATGATACATTTATAGTTTATTCGTAACTCAATTCAATTTCATTGCTTCTTGGCACTGATTGGCAAGTTAGCACATATCCTTGTTCAATTTCTTTATCGCTCAATCCTTCTCTTTCCAACATATGCAAGTGGCCTTTTGAAACTTTTGCACGACAAGTAGTACAAACACCCACAGTACAACTATATGGAGGATCAATTCCTTGTTTCATTGCGGCATTCAAAATAGTTGTATTTGAATCACAAGTAATGGTATGGGTTTTACCATAAACCTTCATGGTAATATTTGCAGTTCCGCTAAATGCAGTGTCTGCAATAGATTCCTCAACTTGTGGAGTTGAACTCACAGGAGCAGAAAAATATTCAATATGGATTTGTTCATTAGAAACACCAATTTGTGTCAATCCTGTTTTCACCACTTCCATCATAGGGCCTGGTCCACAGGTGTAATAGAAATACTGGTCATACGAACCTCCAATTTTTTGCTTTACGATATTTGCAATTTTATCGGTAGTCAGCATCCCTTTCAAACCAAACCATGTAAATGGTGCCTGGTCATAATTATGAATTACTTTGAATCTAGATTCAAATGTTTTTTCCATATCGGCCAATACCTGCTTAAAAATAACAGAATCTGGATTTCTATTGGCATAAACAAGGGTAACATTGCTATTGTTTTCTTTGTGAAGAACCTCTTTTGCAATTCCCATTAACGGGGTAATTCCACTGCCACCGCCGAACAATACATAATTTTTTGCTTTTGAAGAATCAATATCTACAATGAATTTACCCATTGGCGGCATCACTTGAAGTGTATCTCCTTCTTTAATTTGGGTGTTCAAATAAGTACTCATTTTTCCTTTTTCAACCATTTTTACGGTAACTGCAGGATCGGCATCTACCTCAGAAAAAGTACATAGAGAATAAGACCTTCTCACCTTTTCGCCATTTATTTCGGCATCAAAAGTTAGATATTGGCCAGCCTTATAGGCAAATGTTGATTTCAAAGATTCTGGGACTTCAAAATAAAAAGTTGTTGCATCGGCAGTTTCTTTAACTGCTTTTTTTACAACCAATGGAAAAAAACCTTCACTCATTATTACTGCAAAATTACGCCGATTTTTCCAATAAAAAAGACATGTGCATTAAAGGTTTGAATAAAATGATTTTTCTAAACGAATTTGCAAGCTCAAATGATCGACGCATTTTTTACCCCTATTCCTGAAAATATATGGGCTCCTATGAAAGGGAAGACACAATTTATTGGAGGGAAAATCAAACTATATTCAACTGCCTTTCCTAAACTCAAGAAAACACAAATTGCAATTATAGGCTTGGGTGAGTCTTCAGATTTATTTAGAAAATTCTTCTATCAATTAACCTGGAGGTTTGGAAATTTAGAAATTGCCGATTTAGGTAATTTGGTAGAAACCAAAGATGAAACACAGCGTCAGTTCGCCTTGAGTGAGGCCATGGGAGAACTCATGAATTTAAACATTACTGTACTTGTCATTGGCGGAAATAAAAACCTCACGTTTGCACACTACAAGGCATACAGACAACACAGCGAACCTGTTGAAATTGTTAACATTGCGCCTTCCATTGATTTTGAAGAAGGAACGCCGTTACGCCAAATATTAATAGACAAACCTTCGAATTTATTCAACATAGATTTTGTAGGAACACAGGGATACAACATTACAGAAAACACATCTAGCCTATTAGAAAAAATGTATTTCGAAAATCACCGTTTGGGTGAAGTTCGAACTCATATTGAAGAAACAGAACCTATTTTGAGGAGTTCTCATTTAATGATGTTCGATATGAATTCATTGCGCATTTCAGACGCCCCCGGCACCACCGAGAAATCACCAAACGGCCTTTATGCAGAAGAAGCTGCTAGAATAGCAAGGTATGCTGGTGTTTCAAACAAATTAAGCTCTGCTTTCTTTTACGGTTTAGATGAAATTCAATTAGACCCTGCTTCGCATCAGCTTCTATCGCAAATGGCATGGTATTTCATTGATGGATATATTACTAGATATTATGACCACCCAGAAGCAAACCATCCTGAATTTATCATTTACAGAAATAAGTTAGAATCTACAGGCCATGAAATAACCTTTTATAAAAGTAGAAAAAGCAACAGATGGTGGATGGAAATCCCTCATCCTTATGAAGGAAAAACCTTCTTTATTGGGTGCTCTTACCGCGATTATGAAATGGTGTGCAATGGAGACATGCCCGATCGTTGGTGGAGGGCATATCAACGCTTAATGTAATAGATTTCGTGAAGGATTATAGCCACTAAGATTCAACAATCTTAACGGTGAAAAATTGGGCCTTTTTCAAAATCATAGGAACCGAAAACACCTATTGCTCCTTCTGAAAAATTACTAGATAAAATAAGCGGCTCGGAAAATGGACTCGGATCAGAACCATAAAATTCTTGGGTTTTATAAAATTCTGCATACGCTTTGTCCATGGTATAAAATGCTCCCTGAACAGATATTAATTTCAATGGTGCATCTTCAAAAAATACGCTTTGGTTATTGAAAATATTAATAACACCTGAATTGCTCCCTTGAACAATACTGCTATTTACATCTTGTTTAAAAACAACTTCTTGTGCTATTTGAAACTTATTTTCAATTGAATCAACAACTTGCATAGATGCGTAAAAGTTAGTATTTAAATTACCCGTGTATTGGAAATTCTGCAATAATGGAGTTTCAGAATAAGCGCCACCTCTAGGGCCAAAACCTATATCATTTGATGTACCAAATTCGTGAAATGTCATTTTCAACTTAGACAAATCTGGTTTTGGCGGTACTTGTGAATTAGCATAATACACTTTACCATTTGCCAAGGTAACAATAATTTTATATCTATGAAGTGAAGCTATTTGAAAACTCGTAGTATCTGCTCGATACACTCCATTTATTGAATTAAGTGATAATTTTATCGAATTGGCAACAGTTAAATCAACTAATTCAACTTGTGCATCTAGAATATATTCATCTGGCAGATTTGCGGAAACGCCCCAATAAGGTTTTGTATAACTTAACTGCGCATAAATGTATTCACTCTTTGGCGAAATCAAGCACATTACGACAGGTTTTTTATCGAAAACCGGTGGTTCAACCAATGCGGTTCTTTCGCATGATGAAATCATCATCAACAATGACAGTATTCCGATAGTTAAAATTTTGTTTTTCATAAAATTCTTTTGACTATTGATTTATTTAAATTTAAACGACCAACTTATTGAAGGTATTACAGGAAATAAGGTAATTTTCCTCAATAAATTTACCCCATCAACATTGGCTCCAAAATAAAAATATGGATTGGATCTGTTATAGGCATTGTACAAACTAAATTCCCATGTCCTTGTCCCCCTTTTCAATGGTGTACTATATCGAACGCCAATATCTAATCTGTGATATGGTTCCATTCTAAAGCTATTCCTCGCTCCAAAATCAATTTGGGAATTCGAAGAATTAAAGGTTGGATTCCAAATGGTGGGATAGTTTGACATTTGATGCGAATTTGCAACCATTGTACCCTGAGGAATTGAAATCGCGTTACCCGTACCATATACCCAAGTTGCAGAAATTGTTATTCTCTTGTCTATTTTATAAATGCCAACCAATGAAATATCATGACGTCGGTCATATTTAGCATAAAATGGTTTTCCTCCATTCAAATCATCAAACTGTAAGGTTGTCCAACTCAAAGTATAGCCTATCCAACCACTAAATTGACCCATTTGTTTTTGTAAAAACAACTCTGTTCCATAGCTAGTTCCCTTTCCAGATGTTACCAATTGCTCCCAGCTTCTCGAATCGGCGGTTGATGAAGGATCTAAATTATCTGACAAAAACGAGGAACTCCCGTTCTTATATTGAAGTACATTTTGCATTGTTTTATAATAGCCCTCAATATTTAAACTTATTCCGCCCTTAAAATCTTTTGCAAAACCCAATGCCAATTGCTCACTCTTCATTGGCTTTAAATTTTCAGTTGCTGGCACCCACAAATCTGTTGGCAAACTAATTCCTGAACTACTTAATAAATGCATATACTGATTCATCACAGAGTATGCGAATTTTATAGCTTTGTCTCTTGATATATTGTATGAAAATGATAAACGCGGTTCTGGATTTACGATTGTTTTATTACCTACCATATAATGACTCATTCTTAAACTAGGCATAATTTTAAATTCGTCAAGTTTAATTTGATCCTCAATGTAAATTCCACTTTCAAGTGTTTTAATTATTTCAACAGATTTATTAAAAAGATCCGTGGTTCCTACTTTGAAAACCATTGCACTAGGACTAAAATTGTGATTTATGGATGACAAACCAAAGCGAACCAAATGATTGGGAATTGGACGCCAGTCAAAATCATACTTTATTCCGTAATCATTGATAGTGCTACTATAACTTAACTCAAATTTCTCTTTTAAAGATTCATCAGTGGCGCCAATAGTTAAATCATAATGACTATAAATCAAGGATAAATTGGAAAACAATCGAGGCGTAAATTGATGATTCCATCTGCCTGTCATAGTTCTATTTCCCCAACCAAAACTAAATTCATTTTTATGGTTAAAAGAATTGTCAGAAGCGTAGAATCTATCGCGGCCAAAATAACCGCTTATAAATAATTTATCTTTATCAGAAATTATATAATTGTATTTTACGTTCATGTCATAGAAATAATAACCTCCATTATTCCCATTGCTCATAGCCATTATTAAAGGTTGAGCCAAAACATCTATATATGTTCTCCTGCCAGATACCATAAAAGAACTTTTTCCTTTTTTTATGGGTCCTTCTAACGTAAAACGAGAGCTTAATATTCCTACACCCAATTCTCCGGTAAATTTTTGGTTATTACCCTCTTTCATGTTTAAATCAATTACACTTGACAATCGACCACCATACCTTGCAGGAAATCCGCCTTTGGTAAGCTCTACAGAACGAAGTGCATCACCATTAAAAACAGAAAAGAATCCAAACAAATGACTGGCATTATAAACAACTGCTTCATCGAGAATGATTAAATTTTGATCTG
>Ga0114976_10002340_pt1 | contig 11940 bp, 3 predicted proteins | sample S_130805_EF_Meta_FD_87319 | JGI IMG/M metagenome (GOLD analysis project Ga0114976, IMG submission 87319) | Freshwater microbial communities from Lake Simoncouche, Canada to study carbon cycling - S_130805_EF_MetaG | ecosystem: Environmental > Aquatic > Freshwater > Lake | place: Lake...
CCAGCGTGATAGTTTCGATCGGCATCGGAAGAGGTTAACGCCGAACGTGCTGCGTCCGCCGCACCACCTGGATTGTCGCCAGTGCGAACGTCGCCGCCGTAGTCGTAGCCAATGCGACCGCCGCGAGCTTCTTTTATGCTAGGCTTGGACGGGTCAAAGTTGCCGTTGTTGCCTATGGCGGATTTGATCTGGTGGGGGTGGAAGGCAATAACTTCTTCTTCGCTATTGGGTTGTTCACCAACGCCGATGCCATTCGTCCCATATTCAACGCCTCGTCCGCCAGCATAAAAGATCCCGTCATAGCCGTCTTCAATTAATTTTTGTTTGACTTCTGGGCGAAGGTACAAAGGAAACTCGCTACCCGCACCATATGACGTTTTTGCCCAATCAATCATATCACGGGTATCCAACACCAAAGGAGATTTGATGTTTGCATAAACAGGCATGACGTTTGTGCCTGTGTCATATCCTTTGCTACCTCCGCCAACATTGTGAGCCGCGGGTAAATGATGTTTGTTTGGTGAAAGCCAAATACCTGGGCCACTTAATTCAGGATCGTCACCACCTGCCTTAAACGTATCAAAGTCTTTTGGCGTTATGTGGTAAAGCACCACATGATCGCCTTCGCCATTGCGAACTCTGCTGTTTTGTAAAAATTTACCTAAATTTTCGTCACGCCGTGGATCATCATGGGCAAGCACTTCGCCGCCCTGCTCATACCTTCGCTTAATATCAACGCGTTTGGGGTCGAACACAACGTAGTTGGTAGTTGGCTTTCCGTCTTTCATACCTTGGCGAGTTACATCACGATACTTGACGCCGTGAATGCCAGAGCGTTGCAACCATTCTGAAGCACCTTGATATCCTTGAGGGTGTCCGGCAGCAACGTCTTGATAAAAATAACTGCCGTTATTTTCTTCAGATTCAAAATTGTCTTTTACTTTTTTCCAAAGTTGAGGAATTTCTTTATCGGATTCAAAAAGACGCTGTGTTACATACTGGCTTTGTTGATTAAGCGGCTTATCCCAATCAAGCATATGATCAGGATGAGCATTAATATTAACCTCATACATGTGGCCTTGTTTTTGAGGTTCAAATTCTTCATTAGAACCTGAGATTCTATATAAATTAAAATCATTTATATTTTTGCTTGCAATTGCGCGATCGCGAAAATCAATAGCAGTTGGTTCATGCCCCGCAAAATACAACCCATGTCCATATGCTTGTTCCCCAATACCTTTTCCAATCTTGGCCATGTCAAACTGATCAAAGTCGTGCGGTGACCCGTGATAGGCGGTAATGCCATCATCATCCACTTCGCCACCGTCCTTATATCGACGTTTGATATCAACGCGCTTTGGGTCGAACACAACGTAATTGCGGGTGCCTTCGCCTGCATTGCGGGATACTGCATCAAGAAACTTGATGCCTTGAATGCCTTTAGAATGAAGAAATGCAGACGCAAGTTCTGGGGCTTGTGCCAGTTGATTGGGATGATTTCTTACAGCGTTAAGCATTTCAGGATCATGTTGATCAAATTTGTGCACCAACTCTCTATATAGGTGAGCACCCAACGGAGTATCACCATATTTTCCTGCGGAAAGATTCAATCCTGACAATGCATTTTGAACATGTTTGGTTTGGTTATGAATAGGCTGGTCCCAATCCAGAAAATGATCCGGATGAGCGTTGATGCTGACTTCGTGCATGTGGCCAACATTAATCTCTGGAATAGGGTGTTTTTTTAGATTTTCCAGACGTTCAATGTCTTTCATAGGTGTTTTTGAATATTTTTCTACGTCAAGAGGATCCCGATAAAGCCCAGACAATTTATCAATAAATTCACGATGTAAATTAATATCATTGTCTATTAATTGTGGATTTTCTTTATACGATATCAAAGAAAGTGGAGAGTATTGATGCCCTCCAATTTCAATATCATCCCCAACTGATAATTTGTCTCTGTAATATTTGGCAATAGGCTCCGCTTCAGCAAAATAATGCCCATAACCGTAAGCCTGTGCGCCCTCACCAGTTCCAATTTTCTCATCAAGATAACCTTCTTCACCAACAGAGTGGGGACCGCCTTGGTATGCGGTGATGCCGCCGCCGTTGTCTTTGTTAATCAAAGGATCATTTGGATCGTATGTTCCTTCGTTTTTAGGAAAATCAAAATCTGGATCAAGTTGATTATAATACCCCCGATAAGGAAGTTTTACTTTTCCTTTTGGATTAAAAATCATTAAATTGTTTGTGAAATTCTCACGCATTTCAACAGCATCATGCCCCATGTCTTGAATTGCTTTTAAAACATCATCACGTTCAAGAATTTGATGATTGCCGTCCCAATCATCTGTTTTTTCATCCATTTCAGGATCTGAAATTTTTTCATATTCTTCAGGGGTTAATTTAACGCGTTTAGCAAGCTCATCAACGTGGTAATATTTAAATGGGTTTTTAACATTGACGTGCAAAGGTATTGGGTTGCGTTTCCCACTTCCTCCTCCGCCACCAACCCCACGAAACTCAGAATCCTCTGACAACCAAAGAGGTCCGTTTTCTCCTCGGCCCCAACCTTTTTCTGTTCCAAGTTGAAATTTATGAGGGTCTTCCTCAGTTAAATGCCACCAAACTTTTGGGTTGCCATATTTATTATAATATGACCCTTCAGTCCATTTACGAAGATTTTTTTCAATTTCATTTTGACCCATCACACCGCCGCCGTTGTCTTTGTGGGGAACTTCTTGCAAAAACCGAGACGAAATATTTAAAACGCCTTTATCACCAAAATCAACTTTTGCAGAATCAAGTTGAGAATTAACAATCGTGCCTTTTCCAAAAGTAGGGTGGTAAACTTCGCCTTTTAACGGGACAAATTCATCTTTTGGAAAAATACCAATACGTTGGCCATATTTTTTTGCCGCATCAATTGATTCATCAATAAACTTTTCAGGGTTATCTTCTTTTTTAGGATACACTTGATGTTCAATTTTATGAAGTCTTGGCACCCAAGCACCATGATCGCTAATTCTAATTGAAAACGGTACTTCGTCACGAGGTATATTAAATTTTGGCTGTACATAATGGCTTTCGCCATATGCTGTTTTAGATTTGCTTACCGATACAGGAACGCCAAAATGGTTTTGCATCGCTTCTGCAATAGCAGAGGAATGGTTTTCAATATGCCCTACACTACCGCCATCTTCTTTGTGGGGAACGTTGGCAGCATCATTTTTAACCATACCAAGAATATCCTCAGTTGGCGTATCAAGGTCAAACTTGCCAATTCTTGTGGCAACTTCTGGGTTATGGATTGACGCTTCAGTTAAACCAATCGGCAAGTGTTGAAATTGCACATCTGCAGCCTGTTTGAGCCTTTCATACGCACGGTTAGAATATAACCAAGAATCACCTTCTTCCGGTGTTCCTTTAACTGCTTTATATTTGTCATCAATGGCTCTGTACTCGGCAAGTTCTTTTTCTGGATATCCGCCTAAGCCTTCTATTTTTCTTGGGTATCTTGGAAATTTTGTGTTGTCGTCATTGTCGCCATTCCATGAAGTTGAAATTGATTTTGGAATTTTAAAAACATGAACAGCTTTATCTCCATATCCATATTTTTTGGAATAGTGTTTTGCATAATCAATGGCATACGCCGCACGTTTTGGATCTTCATGGTCAATTACAAAACTGTACAAGCCTTTTCCAAGTGGTCGAATGCCGCCTGGTTCTCCAGAACCAAAGCGAGATGGGTTGATTTTGTCAAAATCAGACCCGCCATGTATGACGTACAAGGAATCATCGCTCATCACAGTCTTCCCGTGAACATAGGTTGGCCAACCTTGCCCGTATCAATGTGGAAACCAGATATTGCACGAACCGGATGAATAAATCCACCACGGGCTTCGTTCATCTTTGGTTTTGACGGATCAAACGTGCCTTGATTGCCCGACGCAGATTTTATCTGTTCCGGATCAAAGGCAATGTAACTGTCTTGCGCCTCGGGGTAAATCTTTTTAAATGCATCGTCGCTAAGGTGGCTTAGATTTTCCGGACTTGGTCGTTTGCCTAAATCATTCAAACCTTCGCGACGGTTTAAGTAAACAATGCCGTCGTGGCCGTGTTCTTTTAAAGCGTTTTGAAGTGCCTCTTGTGGTTCAGAGTTTTCTAAATATTTAAAACTTTTTTCTACTATTTCTTTAGACAATTGACTCATAGCACGTCGAGGAGAAAACGAACCATTGTCTTGCAAACGAATAGGATTCTTGATGTTCAGGTAAACGGGGTACATGTGCCCACGTTGCTCGAGCTTGGATCCGGTAAATTCATTTCCTTGTTCCTGTGGGCCAAAATGACTGCCCATTTCACTCGATTTGGTGTCAAACTCTTGGAAATTTGGCGTTGGACCGTAATCTTGTAAAGATTTTTGATATAGGGCGCGAGTGCCATGATAAAACACTTTCGGAGACCCGTCAGGGTTTTTTAAATCTGGGTGCGCGTCTTTGTGGAACTCAGCCAAACTTTCCCCACGGCGTGGATCGTCGTGAGGAATGTAGTTTTCCTGATGCTTGGCAATCTTCTCTTGGAATGTTGGCTCGACTTCGCCGCCTTCTTTGTAGGTATGCCATACAGAGCCTTCAGCACCACCGCCAGAGGATTTCTTTTTAGGCAGAGGCGTTCTTAATGGCCCAATAAACGGTATACCCGATCGAGACATGCGCTTGGTTGCATCATTAATAAATTCAGAATGACTATCTTTCACCCTCGACGCTAGGTCTTTGAAACCTTCCTCGGATGCGGTGAGATAAGCAAGTCTCTGTTTGTAGGTATTCCAAGCTTTTTTGCCTCCGCCAGTGAGAGCGTTGGATCCTTGGGGTCCGTTGAGGATTTTCCGTGCGTCACTTTGTGAGAGGCCGGAAGCGACCGATTGATCGATGAATTCATTTCGTATCCTTTTTAAAAGTTGTTTTTTAAGATCTGTGTATTCTGAAGACGTATTATACACAGATTTATAATCGTGCGCCATAATTTTCCCAGTCGGATATAAATTTCCTAATGACTGGTCAGCGGCTTGTCTCAACTTATTATGGTCAATACCATGAGCCCCGTCATCATCAAAACGAGGAACAGTATCAAACATGTACCCATTTGGGTGCCGCATAAAGCTCATATCATGGCCAATATCTGACAATTTCTGAGCAAGTTTACGAATGTGTTGCGGTTCAATCGTATCGGTTGTTGGGACAAACAAAGAGTGGCCGCGGATATAACCATTTTGTGGATTTTGGTTAGGATCCGCCATGTGAACGGCTGATGTAGCCATTGCATCTTGTTTCAAATGTTTGCCAACAATTGCATGCATCATTGCAATCTGTTCATCGTCCATATTTTTAAGAGGAACACGGATATTGGGCGATACAGCCCCCTCAAACGTTCCACCCGCGTCAAATGGGCTTTCACTGGTGGGTGCCGTAATGCGCGTGATATCAGAATTGACGCTTACATCTCCCGTAATGGCCTTTTTAAGCATATCCCAAGGGTGTTTTCCGCGGGATGAATGGAACATCGCGGTTGTTAGACCTTTAAGGTACTGGTCTTGCGATATTTGATCATCATTATTAACCGCATGGCGGTATAATTCAGCCGCTTGGGAACCAACAGGAGTTTGAGTTGTGCCAAACTCAACGGTTGATTTAGGTGCGGCTCTGAAACCAAGCGTTGTATGCCGCAAAGCATCGGCAAACTTCGGATGCATAAAGGCTTCACGAGTTATTTTGTCGCCTTCAATGCCTGGAACACCCGCATTTTGAAGTTTTTTAATAAGTCCGCCCCAAACTTGATGGTAAGCATCACCAGATGGTTCATCCCGAAGATGAACCCACGCAGGAGCTTGGAAATTCCAACTTTGATACTGGAATGGAAGCTCATGACCGTGCTCCTTGTTATACAAATCACGAATTTTGTTAAAATATAACGCCATAGGCTCATGTAAAGACTGGTTTGACGACATAACATCATCAGGAACGCCAAACATTTTGCCAACCCAAACGTCATTGACAGAAATTGGAAACCTTGTTGGTACGCCGCCTGTCAAAGCAAGCGTATCAGAGAAGTGCCCCGTCTTGTTTCCAGGCAAAGCTGACGACCCACCAGAATGCGAACGCGACAAAGCCTGTCTTACGGTTGATGGAATCGTTAAATCAACGTCCGCCGGAACGCCGCGCAAATGTTGGGATAGCACGCCAAGACTTCTTTCAAGGTTTTCACCTGGTTTTGCAAGAGCAGATGTCGCCCCAACAAGATCCATGCCCTTTAAATATTCTTCTGGCGTCAATTCTGGCATGTTCTCAGCCATTTTTTCACCAGAAAGCTCATACCAAAGGTGGTCACGAAACGGCAATGACATGGATTTGTCCCAGTCTTGCGATCCAAAATGAGGTTTTACGTCATGTTCCGTCACCGCATTTTTGGCGGCTTGAGAACTTTCACCAACGGATTGCTCCCAAAGATTTTGCAATATTTCATTGCCGCCCTTATGCGCCTCGGCAAGAGCTTGAGCAGTGCTATTTGCATATGCTTGATGAAACTTACTGTCAGGATCCGCCGCAAGGTTTGACAAAGCAAGCTTGTGCGCACTGTCTGCTTGCCGGATCTCAGGCGTAATTTTAAACCCAACGCCTGGGCTATCAAGAAATTGTTTTGGTAAATCAGCCCAACGGCCTCCATTGGGAGCTCCGGCTGTGTAAGTGCCGCCAACAACCCGATCTGCTTCTGGAACAATGGTGCCCAAACGTTGGTTAACAATATTGCTCCCAACTCGCGTGTCAGCCCGAGCTGCCGCAACTTCTTGTGGCGTTGGAGGTGCTGTTGTGGGTTGCATCGGTTGCCCACGTTGAAGAATGGAACCGATCGTAACAGGCGGAGTACCACCCTTTGCATACCCACTGACAGGCTTAACTGACTTAGCTAACCCTAACACCCCGCCGCCGTCCGCTTTGACAATGACGTGATGATAGACGGGGTGCTCTTTTGTCATCCCGTTCCTTTTCACCAAGATGGATCCGGCTTGTGGCCCAAGGTCAATATTGCCTCGAGTTGTCGGGCGGAGCCTCGGTTCGGATGGCGCGTTTTCGTATCGCGCAAGATCTACGCCTTTGGGAAAATGAGCGTTCAATGCATAGTAATGCTTGCCACGGTTCGTTACAGAGACAATTGTGTTGGTGTCCTCGTGGCCTTCAGGGGCGTCTTGCCACCGCCATCCTGCTTTTTTCTTGAACAGGTTAGTCTTCGTAACCGTACTGCCCTTGCCGGACGTGCCCGTCTCATCCACTGCATCCCTAGAAGCTGTGAAATAAGGTTTCCCGTCACTGCCGATGCCGATCGAAGCCGCCGCGGATTTGTGGCCAGTCACGTCTTGTTTGTCAGGCATCGATAGATATTGCCCACCCGCCGGACGATCATCCTCGGGAAACATGCGTTGCGGCTTAGGAAACACCGACATCGGGTTTTTAATGTCGGGAACGCCACCTTCCGACAGCCTTACTCGAGCAACGGGTTTAATACTCTTGGCAAGTCGGATGGCGTCATTCATTGTGGTTGCTTTCCTGTAATGGCCGGAATCACACTGCCGAGAAGCCGGACAACTTCGTCCTCGCTCTCAGGATGAACCGCGAGGTTCTGCGCCAGATCAATCATCTGGATCCGCTCTTTGGCAAGCATCTCTTGCTCTTCAACGGCACTGTCGCGCTCATCCTTCTGCATATTGGCCTGAAGCGAAGCGGCCTTTAACTTGGTGTCCATCACCTTGGCGTCGGCCACCTGTTTTTTAATCTGGAGATCCGCGGCATCCTTTTCAGTCGGCCCTTGCTGTTCGCCACCCGCAAGCCCCTCTTGCTGTGCCTTGGCCATGTCGATTTGCAAACGCCCCTGATCCAACGCAATGCGAGCCTGAGCCTCGCCTTGCCTTGTGTCGGCGTCTTGCTTCTTGATCTGCATCTCGGCCATTTCCTTCTGCATCTCAGGAGGAGGAGAGCCTTGCGCCTCTGGCGGGATCATGAACTGCTCAGGGTTTGACCAACCAACCGCCTTCAACGCCGCGGTATCAATCGCAATCGGATCGTACAGCGTTGGGTTCGATGCCTGAATCTGCTTCAACGCCATGATCTTCATGAGCCGTTGCGTCTGGCTCGCGGTGTTAGGGTCAGCCTGTGGAACAAGATCAACTTGGTTCACACCACGTAGAAATGTTTCTTGATCCCATGCACGCGCAGGCTTGCGATTCTTTTGCCAGAAGCTCTCAGGGTTTTCCTTAAAGCACTGCACGAGGAGCGCGAACTCTTCGGCCTGAGAGGCGTGCATCCGCTTATGCACCGCGTTCAGCACCTTGGTGGCCTGATCGATCAGTGCGATTGTCGTGCCTACGGGAGCGTCCGCTCTACCTTCACCCACGGCGGCTTCGGCTGTGCCGCCAATGCGCATGCCTGTTTGAGCCATGTTCTCGATGAGGGCCATCAATGTTTGAGATGGCTCCTTGTAAGGCAACGGCATCACGGCCTGATTGATCGGCATGCCGCCCGTCTTGACCAGAGCCCCACCGCCTGGCGGGACGCGGAAAATGTTGGTGTTCTGCCTTGCGCCAGTGTCGGCATACAGGAAGCCTGGGAAGTTGGCATACATTCCCGCATCCAACAGCTCTCTTTGCGCGGCAGTGATGGCGTTGGTCGTGTTGCCCAAGATGTGGAGCAAGCCGATGTCGTAGAACCCCATGCCAGGCACAAAGGTGTACTTCACGAAGTTCTGCCTAGCTTCGGGAAGTTCCTCGGTGTCCTCGTCATAGTTGCGCACGATTGAAAGGATTTCGTGCGACGACGCATCGATCGTCACCCGATACGGGATCTCGAGGCCAGTCTCTGTGCCTTTGAGCTTGTGCTCAAAGCCGTTGACGTCCAACTCGCAATAGCACTCGTAGATCTCGCGATCCCGATCGTCAGGGTTTGACTGCCCCGAGCTAATGCCCTGTTGCGCCCTCTTCTCGCGCTGTGTCGCATCGAGATCCACTTGCTTGGGGGTGGAGAGATCAATGTCCTTGTACGCACCAATGATCTGCATGCGCTTCACCACCGATGGCCGCATCATTATGCGATGCGTAACGCGCTTGGCGTTGCTCAGATCGGTGGCCGCGTTGTTGACGATCAGATCGTCGGCGTCAACCGATTCGGAGACAGGACGGCCCCTGAGTGGACAGAAGTAGACTTTTTTGAACGCCGTGCCGCCAAAGCCCAACATGAGAAGCATGCGGTCGGTGTCAGGATAGTACTCTCTGGCTGTGGAGGTAAGGTAGTGATTGAGATCTTTCTCGAGGTCGTTGGCGAGCGTATCACTATCAAGGGTGGCATTGTTGTTGTCCTCGCGAACCTTCACTGGGCCGTCGGTGGGCAACAACTCGGAGCGTGCGTTGGCTTGGAACCGGAGCACCGCCTCAAGCAACAGGGGATGCCGCACCTTGCTCATGCCCTCGACCGGAGCACCGTCTGCCGCACCCGAGATGCCAGGCAATTCGATCCGGAGCCCGAGGAGCTTGATGCCCTGAGCACGGTCCTCGATCCACTCCTTGCGGGATTCGAGGTCATCGCCGATGCCGCGCATGAGGTCTTCGGAGATGCGGGACAGTTCCATCGCGGGGATCTCGTCCACCAGATTGTCAAACCACCCATTGGTGCCCTCGGCCCCCGCCCTCTCGAGCGGACCACCGTCGAGCTTCAGGGTGATGGAGCCGTCATCGTGCTCGATCGTTAACAGGTTGCCCTTGTCATCGAACTCGTGCTGATCGCCACCCTCGTCCGCCATCTCGATGATCACGCCATCTTCGATCGGATCTCGATCATCGATCGGGGCGGGTTGGCGGATGTTGGGGACAAGAGACATGGTTCAGATCCTTAGACCGAGTAAAGCGGAGGTGGTGATGCACCGTGGTGGGTGCGCTCTTGATTGTAGTTTTCTTGCACTTCCTCGGCGCGTTGGATCAAGCCCGAGCGGCGTAAATATCTCATAGCCATAGACACCGTGTCAACGAGATCGTCATGCTTGGCTTTTGGGAAGCGAGCGCACTGTTGGATGACCTCGTCAGCCCATGCCTTATCAGGCGCGTAGACCAACTTGTCCTCGAACAGATGTTGCACCGAATAGAGCCGAGCGATCTTGTCGGTGGAGCCTGGGTCGTCAAGCTGAACGCCGAAGTCCTTTCCCGCGTAGAGCCGCCGCAGTTCTTGCGCGACTGGGATTCCCGCGGCCTTGTTCTCGATCAACACCTTGTCGGTCTTAAACTTGGTGCATGTGGCGGCAACCTTCTCGACCACCGCGGCCAACTGCAACCGCTCTTGCCATGCGTAGATCAGCATGAGCTTCGGGTGGGGCTGTTTGTAGGTCCGCTCAACCTGATAGCTTGTGCCGCGCTTGGACGCCTCGGCCACCGGATCCTCGGAGAAGACGCCCCAAACGGACATGGCCGTGTAGTCGTTTTCGGTCTTCTCGGTGAACGCGGTATCGACCGCGGCCACGATGAAGTCGAACGCGGGAAACTGATCCTTGTTCTCCCACAACTGCCACATCGACTGCTTGATGATGCCGGAGCTATCGTCGGTCGGGGTCTGTTGGAACTGGCCTGAGACGGCGTAGGATCCCATGATCTTCTTGTCGCGCTCCACGACGTGCTTTGGGAACCGATCGGGGAAGTACAGCTCGCCGAGCTCTGATCGTGGATCCTCGAAGCCGAGCATGGTCGGAGCGGCTCGATCGGGCGAGTACTCCATCGGTATCATGATGTGATCCCAGAGCCCAGGCTGTTTGGTCAGAGCCACGCCGCTGAGATCCTCCTCGTGGAGCCTCTGCATGATCAGGACGATGGCGGATCGATCGGGGTTGTTCAGGCGGGTTGGCACCGCACGCTCGAACCAATCCACCGTGGTCTGCCGCATGGCCTCGGACGCCGCGCTTTCGACGCTGTGAGGGTCATCGATGATCACGCGGTCACCACGAGCACCAGTGATGGAACCCGCCGCTATGGCCTGTCTGAAGCCCGTGGCTGTGGTTTCAAATTTTGTTTTGGCGTTCTGGTCGCCTGTGAGCTTAACGGTATCGCCCCACCGCTCTTGATACCACTCGGACTGAACGAGCCGCCGCATCTTGGTCGAGTCTCTGATGGCGAGATCCATCGAGTGCGAGGCGCAGACATAGCGGAGGTTAGGCAACCCCGCCGGACCCCACTCCCACGCAGGCCAGAAAACATTAACGATTAGGCTCTTCATTGCGCCAGGCGGCACGTTGATCAGGAGGCGATTGTAATAGCGTTCGTCGTCCACCATGACGCCGTCGGTAATGGCCTCGAGGCTGTCGCAGATCAGGTCAATATGCCAGTTGTGGACATACTCTTGCCCAGGCTCTACTACGTGCCACGCTTGGGCGATGAACTCGGAAAGGCTCGATGCACATTCAACCTTCGAGATCTCGCGGAGCGATGCCTTAACATCGATGCGCTTCCCGTCGATCATGATGTACTCGTGCTTCACTGGCCTTCAGCCGCGGCCAACAGAGCCGCCTTGATAGCGTCTCGAGCGTCAGGGTCGAGATCTTTTACGTCGATCGTAACGGCCTCAATCTGAAGGGCTCCACCGTCGCGGCCAGTGACCTCGGTGAGCTTACGGTCAGCGTAGTCGTCTCTGAACCGCGAAGCCACCATGTGCTTCCAAACGCTCGCGTTGAAGTTGTTTGTCATCATTCCGGTTTGACCCGCAGACTCCCACCAGTCTTGCGAAAGTTGTTTCGCGTGCGCGAGAGCCGCCGAAAATTCTGGGTGCATTTCTTCCCAATAATCAAAGTTTGAACGCACCGTATTGCAAGCCACGGCCATTTGCGTAATTGATTTCCCGAGCTTCCCTTGCTCAA